>Ga0307471_100002044_pt1 | contig 11439 bp, 15 predicted proteins | sample atmos_gasesAM3C__2_FD_204566 | JGI IMG/M metagenome (GOLD analysis project Ga0307471, IMG submission 204566) | Hardwood forest soil microbial communities from Morgan-Monroe State Forest, Indiana, United States - atmos_gasesAM3C_515 | ecosystem: Environmental > Terrestrial > Soil > Temperate... | reverse complement strand
TCCTCATGATCGTCCTGCCAGAATTCGACCACGCGGATCGTGATACTATTCCCGGTCGGTCCAGTCGAACAGCATCCCACGTTCGGTGGGTCACCGTAATGCAGTTCGCGAAGCCGGCCCGACAAGGACTCCCCACCGTCCTCGAGCCCGCAGGACAACGCGACCAGGAATTTTCGGCGGCAATACGGACACGCGATCTCGAGGGGACAAACCTCGAATGCGTAGACGTCCGATGCGAGTTCCGGGTGGAAGACGCAATATCGCGGCACGCCGTGCTCGTCGAACCATTGCGGGTTTCGGGGCACGATCGCCCGGATGTCGTGATACGCCTGTCTCATGGGTCGTGGATACCACGTGACGGCATCCGCGACTAGGGTCGATTACGCTGGACGAATGGCCGGTGAGTGATATCGAGTGCACATCACGGGCACACGTTGTACCGTTCACGCGTGTCGCGTGACGACTCGAGGAGGAAAGCATGTCGAGCCGAGATAACACTTATGGACGTCATCCGTCATTTCGAGAGGATCTCGATGACTTCCTTGCCGGATGCGAGGACCCAAACTGCCCTGTTCACACTCATACACCGGGTCATCCAACGTATGTTGTACCGTTGTGTCATCCGAAAGGGAGATTGGCCGTATGGTACGACAAAGAAAATGGAGCACTCTGCATCGAGTGCGGAGAGTGTCACGCCCCGATCGGTGCTGCCGCTATCGCTCCGCGGCCCATGATGTGAAGCCGTCGCGAGCAGAATCGCCGCCCGACTAGTTCATGCGACGAAATTTGCGGTCGATGACCGCTCTCGCGGATTCCGGAACTTCGTTCGCGATGACGATGTGATGCCCTGTCGGCACCTCGTGACTGATGCCGGTCCTGATCCCGATCGCGTGGAAGACGCGAAAGCACCCGCCCATCCACGCGAAACCGTACCGATCCGCGTCCTTGTATCTCCACCAATCGAGATCTCCTGACCGGCGATTGATCGACTTGATCGAACGGATAAGGATCAGTGCCTCATCCGAGACCCCGAGGTTATCTCGAGTGTCGAGCAGGACCTGTCCGATGCCGCCCAAGTGATCTGGGGTCCAGGCCTCAGTGACGACGTGTGGGTCGTGTGTCGTGATGACGAGGAAATCACGATAAGCGGTCACGTCCACTTTAGGCACTTTGATCCTCCCATTTCATCCATCGCCGAACCTGACACTTGACGTATTCGACGACGTCATTCGGAAGCAATTCCGCTGGAACACGTCTGGCTTCCTTCTCTTCGGACGTCCATAGGTCCGTTGAGATACGATAGGCATCAACGACCCTGATTTCTCGCGTGTCGTAATTCACGTCCACGCGGACGACCATCATCAGGTCCCGATGCAAATACACTTGGTGCGTGCGGATATAATCGCCGGTCACGACGCGGCCTCCCGTTTCACACGCCCTACGTACACGCGCGAGGCGAAGAGGCGAAGGACAATTTAGCGGCCGGTGCGGTCCGCGCATGTGGACCACGTACTCAGGACACCCGCTCTAGACGCGCGAGCTCCCAATCATCATCAGGGCGCGCCGAGCTGGATGGCGCGCCCTTCCACCGTGCGTCGACCCGGTATCGGAGCCGGACCACGAACGCGACATCGCCCACGGCCAGCGGGGAGGGCTCGCGGGAGAGCGCAGGTCGGATGCCCGTCCAGCGTTCGATAACGGCGGCCGTCTCAGGGTAACCGACCCTGGACACGGCCCCCGCCCGAAGTGCGCGGGTGAGATCGTCGATCGTCGTCGGTGTATACCGGTAGTGCCCATATGCACCGGCGGCGAGTACAGCAGAGTTCAGGATCCAGATGGTCATGTTACATCAGTAACGCGTGATCGCATGAGATCTGACAAGTATCTTCGGTCGCGCGCTCCCCGCGCGTCGTACTGTACTCATTGGACGAGTGCGTCGTAGATCCTACCTGTCCTGTGGGTCATACGATGGTGCGACATTTGGGCGGCACAATCGTACCGGCGGTCCGAGTGACGGGTTGACGGCATCGTCCTATTTTGAGACAGCGGTCCGATAACAAATTGGCGCGGGGATCAGTATCCCGCGCCGGGAGGTGCAATTGAGACCGATCAATCTGACTGCGATCGCCTGCATAGGTTTGGTCGCGTGCGGGCCGATGGATAGCCCGCTACAAGAGTCGAAATCCGCAGCCGACGCCCGCGCCCGGGGCACGCGCCTCGGCGAACAGCTCAGGCTACTCGATGGAAACAGAGACGGCGCCAACACGCCGCGTCTGTATCGATATCTCGTTTTCGCCGCGCATGCGACCGCGAATGCGCAGTCAGCGGAAGAACACGTCGCGATGGCGAAGGCGCTCATCGCAGAAGGGAGTGCACATGGATTTGATGGCCTCGAGTCCTCAATATTGATGTACCTCGACTCGATCGTCCGAGCGGGCAATGCTCAGACGATCAAAACGATCGTCGCTTCCTTAGGAAGCATCAACTACAACCATGCGCCCGCGCAATTCCCGCAACCGATCGGTCGCATCGGCACCGGATACATTCCGTCCATGGACCCTGCGGCGATCCGCGGGATCCTCGACGCGGCGGCGAAGATCGATGCCGGCGAGTATCTCGACGGGCCTTTGGATTGCGCCACGTCGACACCGGACGAGACCGGCGCGACGATGTCCACGCCGAACCATCCCGCGAACGGTGCTTCACGGCCCATGGGCGGCTTCGAGGTCTGGCTCGCGAACTCGAGCCTGCGAGACAAACTATGCAATGGGCCCACGCTCGGGGCCACAACACCCAGCGGTCGACGGATTCGGCTGACCGATTACTGCCGACACGGAAATACGGCGTCCGTGCCCTGCGGTGATATCGCGTCCGAAGGCCTCCTCGGCTTGTCGGTCGACTCGTGCGCGAACCCGGGATGGGAAGGCGAGGACGTTAGTAAACGGTCCGATCTCCAGGACGCGCAGCAAGCGTGCACGGCATCCATGATCGAGCGCATGGAAGGCGGAGGCGATCCGGCCGCGGGCGATGATGGCGGCACGTCTGGTGCGGGCGGGGCGTGTTCCGAGCCGCCAGCTTGTAATGGAGGCGGCGACAGCGGCGGGAGTCATAGCGGTGATAATGGCGGTAGCGGCAGCGATTCGGGTGACACGGGAAAGAAAGACAGCGGCAACGGACACCCGTCCACGCCACCACCCAGGCCGTCGGACGCGGGTTTTATGCCGATTAGCAACGGGCCGGTCACGATGATTCAGGTCCCGCCGGGGGCCGAGGGATCCATCCACATCGAGATCAAGAACTATTTTGGAACCCAATCGGTTCAAATCGTGACCGGCAATAACAACGATGTCCAGGTCGCTCCCGACCCCTCGGGTGGAAAGGGTGGCGGATTCGCAGGCGGGCTATGGGACGCCGCGAAAACCGCGGTCGAACTTTGGGCGAAGGCGTCGAAGAAACCCATAGATAATGACACGCTGACTCAGACTAAAGAGTGCGCCGACTTCTTCAATAAGCTCGGCGATGTGCTGGAGCGGGCCAAGGTCGATGTGATGATGCAGCCCGGACGCATGGGCGATCCGCGTACGGTCTATCCGACGCCAGACGCGACGGCCGCGGACGCCATGCATGAAGTAGAGGCCTGCGCGGGCGACAACGATTCGTTTGGACACAATAATAGCTGCGGCGTGACCGATTGCAATTTCGACTATCTGGCCGTGGGGACGTCCGCGAATGGATGCTGCGAGCCGGCCGCCGCGAATAGCGACTATCAGCGCGTGAGCATCGCGGCCGAGACCGGATGCCGCGCCGTCATCAATTGCGGGGGCGACGACACGACGTGCTGTGAGGGCCCCCCATCCGCCCCGGGACCCATGCCGGGCAACCCGAGGCCGGTGAGCATCGGCCGCAAGGCACTTGGGCACCGTTTCTTCGTCGGCGCGTGGGACGCGCGTCGCATGGACCCGGCCGCAGGAAGCATCGCCGGTATGGAGCGCGTCTTGCTCCCATAGTCTGACCTCGAGCCGGCGCGGAATGGAGACCGCGCCGGTTCACTTCGATTCTCGACTCGGAGTCCTCTATGCCGCTCACCGTCGCTGTATATGTGGCCTACTTGGTACTGATCCTCTATACACTCATCGCGCCCGCGGTCGCGTTCACACGACACCATGATCGTCGCTTATGGTGCGTCGCGATCGGTGCCGCGTGCACGTGTCTTCCGCAGAGTGTGGTAGTCACGCACAACGCGATCGTGGTCGGATCACAATGGCCACTCTTGGCCTGGATAGGTCAGGCCTACGTCGCCCTTGGACGGCCGATCGTAGTCGCGGCATCAGCCATGCTACTGATGAGCATCGATCGACATCCGCGCTTTCGCAGGCCATGGTGGGACCTCGCCATCGCGGGGGGCACGGCCGTCGCTCTATTTTACGTGCAGCGTGTACTCAGTGCGCAGGTCGAGCGCGGGCCTGTCGTGCTCGCGCTCGGGACCCTTCGGTCATCCGCGGACGCCGCAGTCCACGCGGCTGGACTCGTCGAACGGGCGGAACACGTCCTCGGCGCCGTCGACGCGGCGGCCCGGCCCATTTACGGAGCCGTCTACGAAGAGCTGATCTTTCGGGGCGTCCTGCTCGATTGGATACGCCGTCAGGTCATGCGCGGACCTCGCGCCGCGGTCGGACGGTCCCACGCCATTGCGATCGTTCTCAGCCTCGCGCTTTGGACGTTGACGCATTTCAGCCTCGGTGAGGCCCCTCCGCAGGGCGCCGCGGGATACGCGTTTCTCATCGCGGTGTGCGGGGCCGTATTTACGACAGTAGCCCTCTCCTTGGGGATCGAGTGCGCGATCCTCACGCACTTCGCGTACGACCTGATGATCGCCACCTCGAATGGAGAGATCGGATGATCCACGGTTGAGTACTGCCCATCCGACCGTTCCCGTTCGATTGACTCGTTGATCGCGTCCAACGTGATCGTTGACATTCTGGGCACGCGTCCCCCATCCCGTGAACGTAGGAGAGACCGCATGCTCATCAAAGTGACTAATTATTGCACGGCGGCGTGCTCGCACTGCATGGAAGATAGCACCCCTAAAGGGCTGCACATGACGCGCGAGATCTTTGATAAGGCGCTCGCGTTCAGCGAACGGATTGAGCGACGCGCTTCAGACATGGGCGTTCCATCATCCATCCTTCTCAGTGGCGGAGAGTGTACCGAGCACCCAGAGATTGTGTCGTTCGTCGAAACTTTGATCGAGCGACGAACGGCGGTCATTACGCTGATCACGAATGGATTATGGCTCGATGACCCCAAACTCCGCTCGGCACTCCTCCGCAAACAATGGACCAACCTTCTCGTGCAGGTCACTTATGACCCGCGTTTTTATGCAAAACCACCGCCGAAGATCAATGACTCCAGGGTCTATTACGTCGATGCACTCCAATTGTTTATTCCGCTCGGCCGCGGAAAGCGTTCTAAAGGGTTGCCACCTCGAAAAGCTCCAACGAGCTTCAATCTCCGATCACTGACGCGAGGTCTCAAAAGCGTAGAAGAGGCGATCGCGCAACTTCGACTCCGCACACTTTCGGGCAGGAGCGGTCATTGTGTGCCGTCCATAGGCTCCGATGGCACTATCCGTGCGGGTGAAACGAACTCGTGCTGGCCCATCGGCACGGTCGACAGCACGAACGATGAGGTCACACAGGCCCTGCTCAATATGGGGAGTTGCAATCATTGTGGGTTGGAAGATCGCCTGTCACCTCGAGAGAAACGGGCGATCGGTGTGTCTACGAGTGACTAAATAGCGGGGGATGGATTCGCACCATCGACCTCCGGGATATGAGCCCGGTGAGCTACATGCTGCTCTACCCCGCGGCTTGACACTAGCCTACTTCTGGCTCGAGGGCAACGAAAACCGTCACGCGCCCGCCAACTCCGTCATTGTACCCTGACCCACCGCCCAATGGACTCGGATCTCCGATTGGGTAAACACGGCATCGACGGGCACGTCCGGAACCATCCGCCGGATCATGTCCATGCCCCCGACCTCGAGATCAATCAAGGTGACCACCTGGACGACGCGGAGGCCCTTCCGCTGGCACGCGTGCACCGCACGAATGATCTGTCGACCATGCGTCACACGATCCCCGACGATCGCGACGCGCTCGATATCGCTGATGTTCCCATCGATCAGCCTCTTTTGCCCATACCGTTTCGGGTTGTGCCGCACGCTGAACCAGCGCAAGTGCGACTGCACCGGCAGCGCGAGACTGGCCCACGCGGTCGCAATCGAGATCGGGTCCGCACCCGGCGCGGGTCCGCCGATGGCCTGAGTGTCGAGACTGATCTTCCCGCAAAATACCTCGCCCACGAGTCTCAGCGCATCGGAATGACTGAGCACCTCTAGGCAGTCGATCTCATTTCCGACGTCGTGCGGGCGAAAGTGCATGGCCATCCTATCGAGGAGCTCACCCCGCGCACGAAAGGACACGTCGACCAACGCGCCCACGGACTCGATCTGTGCTTCTTCCATCCCGCACACTCTCGGCGAGCGGCGCGGGCGGATCAAGCGACGATTCGCGTCGTGTCGATTCGCCACGTCGTGGCGTCCTGCGTCGCGTTACGGTCGTCGTGTACGGTCGTCGTGTACGGACTGATCGATAGACTAAATACCACCGCCAACCGAAAAAACGGCTTGACGCGACAGGAGCGATCGATGATCGATGGGCCCGGGTGCACGCGTAGTGCCTAATACGAGTGCATTTGACTTTGCATCACATCCTGGCGGTTTGGGGCTCGATAATGGGGTCGGGTCCCAAACCGCTTTTCGTATATCGTCCCTCAAATCGTTTTTCGTGTGTCCCTGTGATTCCGCACTTGACGCCGCTTCCGATATTGTTCATTGTTCGCGGCGTCGTCCTGGCGGTGCGCTAGGACATCAGCATAGTCTCCTTCTACGCGGATAAATGAAGAACGCCCCCGGGGGGACCCCTCTCCCGGGGGCGTTCGTCAGCTTGCGCCTACTTGTGCTCACATCGCTCTCGACGCGCTGCGTGAAGCGTCCTCCCAAATCCAGATTATCGCCACAACGCATTCACCGTTTCTGCTCGACCACGTATCACCATCGGAAGTCATTCACGTCCGGAGAGAGCGCGGCAATACATCCTTTACTCGTGTTTCCGATCTCGCGAGCGTGGCTCGATATGACCGGGTCCTGGCGCCGGGGGCGATGTACCTGTCTGACTTATACGAGGAGTCCGGAAAACGTGAAAAAAAAACGTAAACGCGTTCCTCCGGCGCCGCGCGTAGGGCTCTTCGTCGAGGGAGTCAACCCGCTTACGGAGGGAGGGAGACGACGTTAGGTCCTTCGGGTCTTGTATCGGTCATTTATTTCACGGTCACCGTCCGTTCGGCTGCCATTCCTCCTCCAGAGGCCACGCACGAGAAACAAGGCAAGCGTCACCCCTATCCACAATTTCCAGAATGGTAGCGGTAGCCGACCCGGCCACGGCACCGCGGCATCGCAGGCGAATTGGATCGGCAAGGACAGGATCGCTGCGATCGTGGCCCACGAAAACTCGATTCCCAGAAAGGCGGCCACCATGGCCGCGAAAGCCTTGATCGCCTCGCGGCGCTGGGGAGCCCGCGATGGGCGCTGGAAGGCCTGATACACCGCGGCCGTGTCGAAATGGTGCCGCGCGCCTTGAAGACGATGCCGCGGCACGCTCGAGGGGAGGTCGACCAAGGTCCGCTGATAACCGAGCGTCCAGTCCAAATACACGCGCGCCTCTGGCCGCCGAGCTCCATGGAATCGCGTCTCGGCGACGTCGCTCACCTCGATGCGTTGGGCCTCTGGATTAGGGTACCAAGTATCCATCTCGAATGGGCAGCACGGACACAACACGTACGCGAAGCTCCGCATCGTGTGCTCCATGGGCGTGCCGCATTGCGGGCAGACCCAAAACGACCATCGCAAGCCAATGGGAGACGCGTCCATTTTCGTGAGTCAATCCAATTCCACGCCGATCTGTTCCGCGAACCAAGGCATGATGACCAGTTTCCCGTAATTGTTGTCTTTGGCGTCGAACACCTCAGAGTCGTCATGGATAGCACTCACGGGCACCCAGATGGAACGTTTCTCTGAGATGCGCACCCGCAAGGCTTTTTCCGTTGCGCTCGTGCATTTCGCGTCTTTGATCGTCGCTTTCATGTCATTTTCCATGCGAGCTCCATACGCTCTCGAACTTCGACGTCGTTGATCCCGTCGTACCGGATCGCCCGCGGATGGTCAAATCCTGCGTTCCACGGATGCGCTGGCAAAACGAGCAGGCCGTCCGGATGGTGTTGGAGCCACAGCTCACCGTACGGGACCCAGTCGTCGACGAGGATCGCACCGTGCATATGCTTTTGCGAGACCACGTGGACCGCGTCTCCCGGCACTTGCTCGTCACACCATTCCGCCTTTTGCGTCCAAGCGGAGCGATTCTTATACGGCCCTTTCGTGAGAATTTCCGTGGTGAATCCGATCTCGCGAGCCATGGCATAGAGCTCGAAGCCCGGTTGGTATCGAGGCAGGCTTCGATACCAACCGGGCTGCCGCGTGATCAACGCGCAGCGTCGATCGAACCATGTGGGTCTCGGCTGACCGCGCACCACCGGGAACGTGGGGTCATTCGGCGATGCGATCAACGCGAGGTCCGCGGACAGCTTGCCGTGAAAATCGGCGAGTGTGCCGTCAAGATCGAACAGCACGACCGGTATCGGTAATGGTGGTGTCCGCAGAAACAGGCCGGGCATGAGTTTCTGTGCATGATCGAGCATGGGCGCCATTTTGATCACCTCAATGAAATGATGGCGACGAGTGTCATCGAAAGCCATACGATAACAATGTACTGAGCGGCCGCGAAGAGGTTGTCGCGCCGAGCGGTTTGGTGCGCCATGTAGACGGCGAAATTACCAACGACCACGGCGCCACAGAGTATGACGAGCTCGACGTCTGTCAACGATACTTTCCGAGGAAATAGTATCCGAGAATGTTCGCGGCGACACTGACGCCGAACGCGGGGAGTGCCGTCCATTGGGAGTTCCGTCTGTGTTCGTGTGCAGAAAGGAGGGCGAAGGAAAAGCCGACCCCAAACCACCACAGAACGCCCATGAGGGTCCACGTCATGGGACGGTGGTTCCAGGGCCGGTGACGCCAGGGTCTTGATGCAGTGTCACGCGCTTGATGGTCGATCCGTCACTGGCGTGGACCAGGACGGCGATGAGATCCACGACCGACGCCAGGCCCAATCCGATCACAAGGAGCAACCGCGTGGGACTCACCGTCGATTTGCCAGCGTCGTCCGTATCGGACACCGGGATCGCGCGGGCCGCGAGGAGCTCGGCGCCCGCCCCAATGGCCAGCGCCCACACGCTCGGCGATTCGATCGTCACGTCCACGTCGAGGCGTCGCTGATCGGGCCCGTCGAGCGGAACGGTCCGCGTCGTGTTCGCGTTCCAACCGAAACTGTACTGAGCGATTAGTCCGCATCCTGTCTGGACGGTCAACGCCAAGCACAGGGCGAGCCCCACGACGACGGATGCGGGTTTGATGGACGCAGATTTGATGGACGCGGGCGTCTGAGCTTGTCGAGCGGTTTGCCGATCCGCTTCCCATTGCTCGAGGGTTCCGAGCGCGATCCCGACTTCGTCCTCGATTTCCTCGAGCCGATCTCGAAGGCGCTTGTCGACAGAAGACGCGCTCGAGATCCGCAAGACGGCTTTCAATGTCGTCTTGAGATACTCGATCATCTCTCCCGTGGAAGACGCCCGGCGTTCGCGCACGTGTGCGCAGGTGTCACAGGATTCCTCTTCGAGATCGTGAGGGCATATCGTCGACGTGGATTCGTTCATCTTGGCCTATCCTTTCGTAGGGGGTGTGATGATCCTTCCGTCGTCCGCGATCGGCCTTGCGATGTCCAGTGAGATTGCGACTTCCTCGATGACTTCCCGAAAGGCCTGGAATGCGGCCCGGTCGGTCCATCGCAAGGACACCATCGCCACGCCACCCCGCATCCGTCGCATTTCTGCCGGCTCTTTGGTCGTCAATGCGATTTGATCCACTGCGGAACGGCTCGTCGCCTTGCCCGTAGCGATCTCGATTGAGCCCCGTCCGAGCGTCACGATGACGTTCTCGCCATCGTTTTTCGTCTGGATCATGTCTGCGCCTCCATGCCGTTGCCGTCCTCGGCATCCTCGGCATCCATCGTCGTCTGTTTTGCATTCAAGACGACCATGAGCGCGAGCTCGGCGGCGACGAGCTCACGCATGGCCTCGGCCACGACGGGATCGATCCATTGGACGGTTTCGATTAGTCGGGTCCGGATGTCCCATACGACGCATCCCGGCGCATTCTCGAGTGTTTCCTTCACCCACCGCTTGAACCACGCCATGGACTGCGGCGTGGGCGGGTTGGCGGGCGCAGGAAAGCCGGCGGGAAAGAAGCCGGCGGGTAGGCCGTCGGGCCGGTCGGCGATTTGGTCGATGGTTTGGTTTTCTGTCGTCATTCTCGTTCCTCACGAATTCAGGTGCGCCGTGTGGCGCGTCCACATCTCTTCGAATGTTTCTTTGACCGAGAGCGCATCACTGAATGCGGCCGCTTGGTCGTCTCTGAACGTGTAGTGTAGCGCATTCAGTTTGGTGATCAGCACAGGGACAACGACCTCGTCCGCGGACCCCTTCAACTTGTAGAATACCGACACGATCCCGCGAACCAAGTCATCGACCAGGCCGCGTTCGTTGCATTGCTGGATCGCCGTGGGGTCCCAATGGAGATCGGGATAATGGTTGTATTGGACGCCGGTCAGGCTGCGCCCACCTTGCTTGATCTTGTCCATCGTACCGAAGAACAGGACCGGATGATCATTGCACTTCGAGAACGCATTCATCATCGCGATGACCGTATCCGTCGACTTGCCAATCGCGTTCAAGATCAGTGGGGGCCGATCGCGCAAGGCCACCTCCTTCCTGGAGGTACAGGCCTTAGCCACGGCATCGTACAGCGCCTGACCCACGTCTCGATAGCGCGAGAAGCAAGTACTCTTGTACCCTGCGCGCAGGTCTCCGAGCAACGCCTCGATCACGTCCGGCATTTTGATCAGGGCGGTCTCGTTCAAGGCCTTCTCGAGCGCACCCATCGAGAAGGCGTCGAGCACGCCCGCGCCGGGCGCATCGATGGTGACCACGTGGTGCTCGATCGGTGGCAGATGCGGCTGGATTTCACGCCGCGTCCGCTTGATCATGATGTGCGCGACCCTGTACGGAAGCTCGTGTTCAGCTTCATACGAGTATCCGTCCTTGGGAGTCACCCAACCATACTGACCCTGATACCCTTCGCAATATCGAGCCGAGAACCGCTTCGCCGACCGACCCCACAGGCCACCCGAGATCAAATCCAGCGGGTAC
>Ga0307471_100002042_pt1 | contig 11442 bp, 9 predicted proteins | sample atmos_gasesAM3C__2_FD_204566 | JGI IMG/M metagenome (GOLD analysis project Ga0307471, IMG submission 204566) | Hardwood forest soil microbial communities from Morgan-Monroe State Forest, Indiana, United States - atmos_gasesAM3C_515 | ecosystem: Environmental > Terrestrial > Soil > Temperate... | reverse complement strand
CAATCATCCTCGCGGCCTGCTCAATGCGTTCCACGGACAAACGATGTGATTCGCTCACCTGCGCTCCTTTTGTTGTCATGTTGTCTTCTCAAGGTGGGCATGCAGCAAGCCCGGAATTGTCTGCCAGCCGTTATTGCGCTCACGCAAAGTTCGGAGACCTCAACCGGTTTTGCGTGGCTGGATTATATCTAACCGAATTAGAGTTCAACCTCTCTAATTCGTGTCGGTCACTTGAAGGGACATTCGATGCCACAGACAGTTCTGGTAACCGGCGGGTCAGGCTTCATCGGCAGCCACGCGATCCTGCAACTGTTGGCTGCGGGCCATCAGGTGCGCACCACGATTCGCAACCTGAAGCGTGAAGGCGAGGTGCGCGCCATGCTGAAGGAAGGCGGCGCCGAGCCGGGTAATCGCTTATCCTTGTTCGCCGCCGATCTCGAAAAGGACGCGGGCTGGCGGGAAGCCGTCGCCGGTTGCGACTTCGTATTGCATGTCGCGTCGCCCTTGCCGCCGAGCGTCCCCAAGCATGAGGACGAACTGATCGTGCCCGCGCGCGAGGGCACTCTCCGGGTGCTGCGCGCATCGCGTGACGCCGGGGTCAAGCGCGTTGTGCTGACCTCTTCCTTCGCGGCGATAGGCTATGGCCACAGGGTGCGGGAAACACCGTTCAATGAGACAGACTGGACGGACCCGAATGGTGACGACGTTGCTCCATACACAAAATCGAAAACCTTGGCCGAGCGTGCGGCTTGGGATTTCATCGCCTGGGATGGCGGCAGCCTGGAGCTCTCCGTCATTAATCCGGTGGCCGTGTTCGGTCCGCTTCTGGGTCCCGACTATTCGGCATCCATCCTCTTGGTGCAGCGCATGATGGACGGCGCCATGCCCGGCGCACCGCAGCTTTATTTCGGCGCAGTCGACGTGCGCGACGTTGCTGACCTCCACATCCGCGCGATGACTCATCCCGCCGCGAAGGGCGAGCGCTTCCTTGCCGTCGCGGGCGATTTCATGTCCATGCTCGACATCGCGAAAATATTGAAAGCGAGGATGGGCGCAACGGCCAAGCGAGTGCCGACCCGACAACTGCCCAATTGGCTGGTGCGTCTCGCCGCCCTGCGAGATCCCGCAATCAAGCTGATCCTGCCCGAGCTCGGCAAGAAGAAGAATGCCACCAACGAAAAGGCCACGCGCCTGCTCGGCTGGACGCCGCGCTCGAACGAGGAGTCTCTCGTCGCCACCGCCGAAAGCCTGGTGCGCCTCGGCCTCCTGAAAGACAGCCCGAAAAAAGCCGCGTAATAAGAGTGCAGAACCCGCTCTGTTCTCTCGAACAAGCGGGTTCTGCGAATCGAACGGCGATGCGAGGCGCGATTATTTCAAGACGGTGTCACAGTAAGTTGAATCCGCGCCAAACGATCCTCCGCACAGTGGCGTTTGCTGATATTGGTTCGCCTGGCCGAAGTCTTTGAGAGTATCTGGGAAATCCACCCCGAAGTGGTAGCCGGTCGTGCCCAGCGTGTACCAGGGATAAATGCAGAACGCCCCGCCATACGCGGAGCAACTCGCCAGAACTTCCGCCTTTCCGCCCAAATCGCTGACCGCGGCAAATTGCTTGGCCTGCGAGCCGTCGGCGAAGGTGACGGATTTAATCTGAATCGGCGAAGTGCCCGCCCACGGTGCTGCATCGTAGGAATCGCAGCCGACCTCGCCGGGTACGCAAAACGCGCCTGCCCCGGTGAATACGGATTCATGCCCAATCTCCCAGACAAATGCGTTTGGCGTATCGTTCACGCCGCCCCATGCCAGGGCGTTGCCGATCGCCTGAGTATCGAACGCGGGCATGAGCGGCCCACTGTTGGAAGAATTCAGGACAATGGTGCCCGAGCCGTGCGTGGTGAGGTCGGTGACGGTGACGTGAAAACCGTCCTGGGCTGGGGTTGTGAACCAGTGAACGGTGATGGTGTCACCCGCGTGCATGATCAGCGGGTTATTCGGCCCGGTTCCGTCCGTGAGCATGGCGTTGAACGCAGCGTCTTCGTGAAATATTCCTTTCTGCCCAGTGGACGTCAGCCGCCACACTGGTGAGCACACGGTGTAGGTGTTCGGAGCGAACTTCACCTGGAAGCCGCCGCTCTGCGAGCAACTGGATACGATAGCGTCCGGATAAAACTGCAGCTCAACAAACGATTGGCCAAAGATGCTTTTTGGATCGGTGACCGCGCCGCCAAACCAGAACGTCGGTCCGGTTGCCGAGACGGGGAACGCGCCATCGGTCGGAAGCACCACGGTCCAGGTCAGCTCTTTTGCGGAACCCGGGAGGCTGGAAACGGGGTCCAGTTCCGGCTCGTCGTGGCCCGTGCAACCCGAGTCGTACCTCACTTCGAAAACCCCTTCGATGTATTTCGGCCGGTGCGCAAGACAACCGGACTGATTCGATTGCGCGAATACCGGTGTGGAAAGCGCCGCCAGAAAAAGGAGCGCGGCCAGAAAAAATCCAAACGAGATTGTGCGTTTCATTTTCGATCTCCTAATGGAAGCAACCGGGGATTCCGTGCGCGGGGGTGGCAGGAAGCGGAATCACGAAGCTGGAATAAACTATGCCGCGAGAGCTGGATTGTCAACTAATTCCCGATTCGGTAAACGGGTGGGCTAGAAAATTCGCATCACGGAGTTGCGGGGGCGTTACTGGGTATGTGCGTTGACAATTTTCGGATGACAAATTCCTGAAGAATATTGGCGGCGGCGGTGGCTCCAATCCCGATGGCCGCGTTTTCAAAAACTAATCCCGCGCCGCGATCGCTCGCCGGATAGTAGAGATTGGATATCCCCCCAGCCGCAATTCCACCGATGAGAGTCGAATAGCACGCCTGCCAGTGCCCGTTGTCGCCCTTGCAGATCACGGAATTGGCGATGGCATAAAGAATACGCGAACGCTTGCTGCCGGTTCCCTTGTAGAAATAACGCGGATCCTGTTTGAGGAGCGAAGGCAGAATCGCGCCTCCGATGAACGTGCTTGTGACAACGTCCGTGTAGGAAGCTCCATACCGCTTGGCGTAGCCTTGCGCGCCTTGCCCGTACCCGCTGAACTGGTTGTTCGCCTGCTGAATGCCCGCAACGGCGCCGGTGATTCCGAACGTCACCGGATCGAGGGTCGACTTCCACGCCAGCTCGAATTTTTGCCTGGTGTTCAGCGGAGCCGCATTTGGAATGTAGCTGACATAGAAATTCGGGATGAAGCCCAGCACGCGCTGCTTTTCCTGATCCTTGATCTGCTCCTGCGCCAGTTCGACCGGCGTGAAGTCGACGCGCACTTCGGTGACTTCGGTCGGCAGCGCCAGAGTAATTTGCGGGATAACAATGTTTTCTCCGGAATGCAGGACACCCGAGGAAGTCTTCGTCGCGAAGCCTTCCGCCGCAATGGAAAGCTGGAACGGGCCGGGAGCGATGTTGGCGAAGGAATATTGCCCATCGTCACCCGATTGCGTTTCCTGGCTCGCGGATTGGTCCTGCCGGGCGAGTTTCACCCGAGCACCGGCCACGGCGGTGCCATTTGGATCGACAACCGTCCCGTGGATGGTCCCTACAACTGGTGGATCAGGAAGTTGCGCGATCACGGAGGAACGCTCAATTGGAGCGCCTTCGGATTGGCCACGCTCGGCGCTCGCGGCGGGGGGAGCCTGCGGAACCTGAGGATAAGCTGGAAGGGCGCAAAGCAAGCCAAGAACACTCACCCAGACTGGGGTCCGGGGGCGCAAGAGAAAACTGCGGAAGATTCCGCCAGGAGATTTCCGGCAAGAGACGTTTCTTCTGGAAATCACAGTTATTATTTTACAGCCTTCCCGCTTACTTCCAGCAAGTTTTCGCCGCCACGCACCGCTCCGGAGTCACGGCCGATGGCTTGAGATTTTCTGGCAAAGGGCGCGTCTAAGCGAGTACAGTGCCAAGGGTCTGGAACCGGTGGGATGCCATCGGCGCAAGGTCGGGTTGCCCGGAGAGGGAATCATGAAAACTTTGCAGTGGTTGTTGACAGCGGTGGTGATTCTAACAATGACGGGGGCGGCGCCGGGGCGACCTGCAGCGGTAAAAAACGGCGAATCGCTGGTCAAGGAAATGCACGAGCGTTATGCGGCGTCGTGGTATCCGATGGTGACGTTCACGCAAAAAAGCACCACCTACAATCCAGACGGCACGACGAAAGTGGAAACCTGGTACGAAGCCGCGCTGCTGCCGGGAAAGCTTCGCATTGATATCGGGCCGCCGAAGGACGGCAACGGATACCTGCTTGTGGATGGAAACGTGACTGTATTCAAGGAAGGCCAGATCAAGGCAAACGTTCCGCAGGTAAACATGCTGCTTGTGCTGGGATTCGACGTGTACAAACAAACCCCGGAGGCGACGCTGGCGATTGCGAAGAAGGAAGGCTTCGACGCCGGAAAGTTTCACGAGGATACCTGGGAAGGAAAGCCCGTCTACGTTTTCGGGGCGGAAAAGGGCGATCTGAAATCAAAGCAGTTCTGGGTGGAGAAAGACCGGATGCTGTTTGTGCGCCTGCTGGAGCCCGACCGCAACGATCCGAACAAGACGCAGGACATTCGCTTCGCCGATTATCGCAAGCTGAGCGGCGGCTGGATTGCCGCGCTGGTGGAAGTTTACGTGGACGGGAAAAAAGTCTTCAGCGAGGAATACTCCGAGATCAATGGCGACGTAAAGTTGGACCCGGCCGTCTTCGATCCTAAGCAATTCACCTCAGCCCGCTGGGAAAAACCCTGAGTCACCGGCACCAAGCGGGTGAAGCTGGAAGCGTCCTCACTTGGAAATTTTATCTGAGTTCTGCCCTTCCCGCGCCTGGGCGAGAAGCTTTTTGAGCTTGCCCTCGATGGAAGCGTCGCCAACGTGTTCCTCTTGAAGAACGCCGTCAACGTCAATCGTGAAGGTGTGGGGGATTGCCGTCACGCCAAACATTTTGGCGACCGGGCCCGTGAATCCGCCATCGCGATATTGGGGCCAGGTCATTTCATTTTTGCCAATGAATTCTTTCCATTTCCGTTCGTCGTCATCCAGGCTCACGCTCAGGATGACTAGAGGCTGGCCCTGGAATTTTTTGGCGACGTTTCGGATATGTGGCATCGCTTCGCGGCAGGGCTCGCACCAGGTGGCCCAAAAATCAAGGAGCACGACCTTGCCTTGCAAATCATCCATGGCAATGACCTCGCCATCCGCGGTGGTGAGAGCGAAGGGGGGTGCCATGCGTGCGCGGGCAAGTTCGGGCCGGCTAACATAGCGAGCGACGCGCTGGTGATTGGGATCGTCAACGGGCTTCATCTTCAGATACTGTTCAAAGCGATCCTTGGCCGTGTCATCTTGATGCAATTGAGCTAGGGCCTTGCCGTCCAGCAGGACGGCCTCCGGAAACTTCAAGCTGGGGAGCATCGCTTTCAGGCATTCTTCGTGGGTCCGGGTGAAATATTCATCCTTGTGCTTTTGCAGCCCTTCGTACATAAGCACAAGTGCAAGATCATAATGCGCGAGTGCAATTTCCCGGTCGCCCTTTGCCGATGCGATTAATTCTTCCGCGCCAAGCTCGGCGGTTTTCCAGTCACCCAAATCCGTCCCGTATTTGACCATCTGCTTCTGGCAAACCGTGCAATGTCCGCCGTCCTGCTTATCCGCTTTCTTAAAGCTGTCGAGAGCCCATTGTTGTTTCCGTTGGTTCAGATATCCCCATGCCTCCTTGAACGACTTTTGGGCTTTTTCGTTGCTCGGCTCGCCTGTACGGTCCTGGGCCGTAGCGGGCTGCAATAGAAAGGGAAGAATCAGACAAGCCCTGATAAGACGCATGAAAGGCCTCCTGTACTTCAGTGAGTGCGGCGTTGCCTGTATTGAATCAAGTCCCGATCGCTTAATATTCACTCGACCTTGTTACTGGAAATCTTACGTGCGATACATCTTAATCTCAGTTTCCAGAATTAGAAATCTGAAAATAGAGACGTGTACGCGCGAGCCGCAACATTACGCATCCCAGAGCGGGTGAAGTGGCGCGCGGCGGTAAGGGAAGCATGGCCATCAGGGGAAGAAACTGCCGTGAGCCGTAGCCTAAGATTCCGTTTGGATCGGGCGCTGCAGCCCCGGGGGGCTTTTCGCAAAAGTTGTGCAGTTCGTCGTGGAATTTGGGATGCGCGATTTCTTTGACCATAAAGACGCCTCCCCTTTTCCGCGGCGAAACTCCGTTGCGAGTTTCCGTGCCGAATTTGTGGCATGCGTGTATTGTTGAATGGGAAGATTCCACCGGATGAGGCCATGGGGAACCTGCGCATACTGATTTCTCTCACGACGAGCGACAACGACTATCAAGTCGAACAGGCGAATGCCGCCGAGCAGGCGGCACACAAGCACGGAATCGATCTCAAGATCATCTACTCGGACAACGATGCCATCAATCAAAGCACCCAGATTCTAAAAGTCATTCAGGAAGCCGAAGAAGCCGACCGCCCCAACGCGATCATTTTCGAACCCGTGGGCGGGACGGCGTTGCCGCAGGTGGCGCGCGCGGCCGTCAACCAAGGCATCGCCTGGGTGGTGCTGAATCGCGAAGCGATCTACGTGCCGGAGTTGCGCGGGTTGGGCAAATCGCCGGTATTCGTGGTCACTGTGGATCACGTCGAGATTGGCCGCATTCAGGCGCAGCAGTGTGCGGCGCTGCTTCCCAGAGGCGGCACCGTGCTCTACATGCAGGGGCCCTCGGAAAATTCCGCCGCCAAGGACCGCTCCAAAGGCATGCTGGAGCGGAAACCGGCGAACATACACCTGATCACGTTGAAGGGCCAGTGGACCGAAGAAAGCGCCCAGCGCGCCGTGCGTTCCTGGCTGAAGCTGACCACCACCCGAAAGACCGCGATTGACCTGGTAGCCGCGCAGGACGACGCCATGGCCATCGGCATCCGCAAAGCGTTTCAGGAAGTGCCGAACGAAGTGGAGCGCGAACGCTGGCTTTCTGTGCCATTCCTGGGAATTGACGGCTTGCCGAAGACGGGGCAGACCTGGTTGCGCAGTGGCCTCCTGCGCGCCACGATTTTCAGTCCGCCGAATACCGGGCAAGCGATCGACATGCTCGTGGACGCGCTGCAACACCATAAGAACCAGCCCGAGAAGGCGCTTACAATTCCAGTGTCTATGCCGCCCCTCGAAGCACTCCGCGCCCAAAAATAAAACAAAGAGTTGCAAGACTTCGCACATTCGTCTCGTCGAGACCCGTACTTGGATCAATACGTGGAGAATGAATTTTGCAAGTGGTGGGGCTGGGGAGGTTCGAACTCCCGACCTACGGTTTAGGAAACCGACGCTCTATCCATCTGAGCTACAGCCCCGTCAACCACATTGTAGTATGAGACGGCGCGGCAGGGCGACCTCTTCGCACGCCGGCCCAATCCCCGTTAACACCGGCGCTCTGTGATATTATCGCCTCAGCATTCGATTGCGGCGCCCGCCTACGCCCTTCCAGGCTCCCTTTGGAGGTTTCCATGAGCGGCAAGTTAAAATGGATTGGTATCGCCGTTGCGGCGATTCTTGTGATTTTGATTGTCGTGCCGTTTCTGATTCCCATCAACAAATTCAAGCCCACCATCGAATCCAAAGCTTCCGACGCGCTGGGCCGCAAGGTGCAACTTGGCAATTTGAGTTTGTCCCTCCTGACCGGGTCGGTCGGAATCGACGATGTCTCCGTCAGCGACGATCCCAAGTTCAATTCCGGCCCGTTCCTGACGGCGAAAACTGTAAAAGTCGGCGTGGAGCTGATCCCCCTGATTTTCTCCCAGCAATTGAACGTCACCCAAATCACGGTCGTCAGTCCGCAGGTCACGATGCTCAAGGATCCCAGCGGCCGCTGGAATTTTTCCTCGATTGGCGGAGCCTCCAGCAAGACCGCGCCGAAATCCCCCGCAAATTCCGGCAGCAATTCAGCCGAATCACTTTCCATCGGGAAATTGCGTCTGGAAGATGGGCAAATCACGCTGGGCAGCACGAATTCGCGCAAGAGGACTGTCTATACCAAAGTGAATCTAACCGCCAGCGACGTGGCCATGAAGAATAATTTTCCGGTGCTCTTTTCCATGCAGATGCCCGGCGGCGGCAGCATGAAGATCGACGGCAAAATCGGTCCCGTGGATGCCGAAGATGCCGCGCTTACGCCGCAAAACGTGAAGCTCACGATCGGCGGACTCAATCTTGCCACCACAGGCTTTCTTGATCCCTCGCTGGGACTTGGCGGAGTTGCGGATATGGAAGCAAACCTGGTCAGCGAGAAGGGCCAAATGGCCACGAAAGGCCAATTGAAACTCTCGAAGGCGGTTCTGGTTGCGGGAGGAAGTCCCGCGGGCGTCCCGGCAGTGGTTAATTTCGACACCAAATACGATTTGGTGAAGGGAACGGGCGTGCTGCATCCCTCAACACTCAACATCGGGAATGCCAAGTCCAATTTGAGCGGCACGTATAAGTCCGAGGGCGATAACTTCTCGGTGGATCTAAAGATCACTGGCGATGGCCTCCCCGCTACCGACCTCGAATCGTTTCTCCCCGCGCTGGGCATCAATCTGCCGGACAAGTCGCGTCTGAGCGCGGGTACCATGAACACGAACCTGCACGTTTCTGGGCCGACCGACAAACTGGTAACCGACGGCACGATCGGTTTGTTCAACGGAAAACTGGCGGGCTTCGATCTGGGCAAGAAACTGTCCGGCATCGGCGCGCTTGCGGGAATCAAGTCGGGAAGCGACCTGATCATTGAAAAGTTCACCACCAATTTGCACATGGCCACGACCGGACTTCGCGCGGACAATATGGACGCCGTGGTTCCGGCTCTTGGCTCCATGGTCGGCAACGGCACCGTGGACGCGAAGAACAATCTCGACTTCAAACTCGTCGCCACGGTGAACAATGCAGTCGCTACGGCCGCGACAGGTTCCATGGCCGGAGGTCTTGGCGGCGACGTCGGCAAAATGCTGGGTGGCGGTGCCGCAGCTTGCAAAAATGGCGGCATCAAGGTGCCACTGCAGATCCACGGGACAACGGCGAGCCCGCTATTTGTGCCGGACATTGGCGGTGCGGCGGCCAGTCTGCTCAAGTCTGAATTCTCCTGCGCGGGTAGCGGTGGAGCGGGCGGCCTGACCAATGCGGCTGGCGCCCTCGCCGGCGGCAGCAAAGGATCAACCGCGGACACCATCAACCAACTCGGCGGTCTCTTCGGCAAGAAAAAGCCCTAGTCGAATTCCTCGCCGCGTAGCGGCCACCTTCAGGTGGCCCCGTGTAGCTCACCCCTTCAGGGGTGAGGGTCTTCCTTACACCGGCGTGAATTGTTCAGCTCCCGTGAAACTCTTTGGGAAAAAGAAATCGTAAGCCCGAGTTCCAAGCATTTTTCAAAAAGAGACAAGCGCCACTCCGCTTGTCTCTTTTTCTTTGCGCTGGCACTTGACGTTCGCCGACGTTGCCACTAGCCTCAATAGCCTGCGAGGGATGCAAGTCCGACGGGGACTTCGCCAAAGCAACAACACCATCGGGACAAGGAGCAAACCATGAGTTGGAGGAGCGTTCAACTGCGCCTGCGGGAATTTGTGCTTCTTGGTGCTTGGCTTGGGTTGTTGGCAGTCCCTGCCGTGTGGGGACAGGGCGGTGAGCCGCGCACTTTTGCAATTCGCGGTGCGAAAGTCGTGCCGGTGTCCTCGGCGCCGATCGAGAACGCGACGGTTGTCGTTTCGCGCGGAATCATCACCGCGGTGGGAACCAACGTAACCGTTCCACCGGATGCCTGGGTGATAGACGGCAAGGGACTCACCGTCTATCCCGGGCTGATTGACGGCTTCACCGATGTCGGCGTTGCCGCCGCACCTGCTGCCGCTCCTGCAGGAGACGGTGCCGCCCGGCCGCAGCAGATCGTTTCGCGCGGGCCGGAAGATCGTCCCGCGACCACACCCTGGCGAAGCGCTGCGGACGAAGTGAACGCGAGCGATCCGCGTGTGGAAACCTGGCGATCGGCGGGATTTACGACCGTGATCGCCGCGCCCAAAGGCGGAATGTTTCCCGGCCAGGCCGCCGTGCTCGATCTGGGCGGCGAGCGCGCAGGTGATTTGGTCGTGAAAGCGCCGGTGGCTATTCCTGTTTCGCTGCAGGCTCCCGGAGGATTCCGCAGTTTTCCCGGCTCGGTGATGGGTGGGATCGCCTATGTCCGCCAGGTGTGGCTGGACACGAATTGGGACACGCAAGCCGACACCATTTATGAGAAAAATCCCCGAGGCGTCGAGCGGCCGAAGTACGACCGTACCGACGCAGCCTTGGCCTCGGCGCTTGGAAAACACGCCGTTGTGCTGATCCCTGGAAACACCACTCTGCAAATCCGCCGGGCGCTTCGCCTGATCGAAGAATGGAAATTGAATGCGGTTCTCTACGGGGCGCAGATGAGTTACGAAGTCGCTCCTGAAATTGCCGCGAAGAAAATGGCGGTGCTGGTGGACCTGAAATGGCCGGAACCGGAAAAAGACAGCGACCCGGACACTACGCCTTCGCTCCGCGCGCTTCGTTTCCGCGACCGCGCGCCCTCTTCGCCGGCCGCGCTCGGTAAAGCCGGCGTAAAATTCGCGTTTTATTCGGGCGGTATCACCCCGCCGAAGGACATTTTACCCGCGGTTAAAAAATCGATTGACGCGGGTTTGAGCCCCGAAGCGGCGCTGCGCGCGCTGACACTTTCACCCGCCGAGATTTTTGGCGTCGCCGAAACGCTCGGCTCAATCGAAAACGGGAAAATCGCGAATCTCATAGTCACCGACGGCGACCTTTTCGACAAGAAAACCAAAGTGAAAATCGTCTTCGTCGATGGGCGCAAATACGAAGTGCGGGAACCCCTGCGGCCCAGCGAACCGCCAAAGGGCGACATCACCGGCAAATGGAAATTGAGTTTTACCACGCCGCAGGGCCAGGAAGAAGCCACCGCCGATCTCGCCATGCAGCCCGACGGCACCTTGACCGGCAATGTCGCCAGTGATCGCGGCACCGGCAACGTGTTCAGCGGCTGGGTCAGCGGCGACAAGTTCAGCTTCACAATCAACATCTCGATCGAAGGCGGTTCGAGCGATGTTATTTTCACTGGCACATTCGAGGGGACTTCCATGAAAGGTTCCATTCAGGCGATGGGGTACAACTTTGAGTTCACGGGCACCAAGCCCACGCGAATGGCGGCCGTGCAGGCAGGGGGTGCGCAATGAAACTGCGCGCGAACATTTTGTGCTTTACAGCCGCGTTTCTGCTCGCAAGCGCGACGCTGCTCGGCGCCAACGAAAATGCGGCCGGCGGCGCGGCAATGGATCCGGCCGCGCCGGTGCTCCTGATTCGCAATGCCACCATCTTCACCGTTTCCCATGGCATCATCGACAAGGGCGACATCCTGATCAAGGATGGGAAGAT
>Ga0307471_100002041_pt1 | contig 11443 bp, 10 predicted proteins | sample atmos_gasesAM3C__2_FD_204566 | JGI IMG/M metagenome (GOLD analysis project Ga0307471, IMG submission 204566) | Hardwood forest soil microbial communities from Morgan-Monroe State Forest, Indiana, United States - atmos_gasesAM3C_515 | ecosystem: Environmental > Terrestrial > Soil > Temperate... | reverse complement strand
CGCTTGCGGCGACCTGCTGCTGCGCCTCGATGAGCCAGTGCCGCTTCTGTCGCAGTGCGAGCCACTCGCGTATTGCCCCCACCATGCCGCGCAGCGAGCCGAGCGCGCCCGCGGGTGCCGCGGCGGTGCGCGTGTCGTTGTGCTCGGCCGCCTCGTGCTCCTGCTGCATCCGCTGAATGCGCTGGTGCACGTTGCCGCCCGCCTGCAGCAGGTCCTCGTTCGCCTCCTTGACCTCATCCTGCGCGAGCTCCAGGCGTGACTGTGCGAGATCGAGCCGGTCCTGGATGGCGGGCTTGTCGGCCTCTGCGGCCTGCGCCAGCTCCTTGCCGAGCTGCTTGACGCTTTCCGCATCGCTGGCGAGCGTCTTCTGCGCCTCATTGAGGCGCTGCTGGATCTGGCTCGCCTCGGGGCTCAACGGCGGGGGATGAGCTTCGAGATGCACCAGCGTGGCGGTGAAGGCGACGTCGAGCTCGTGATCGGCGATCTCCACGGCGGACTGTGCGAGCGACCGCTCCTCGGGCGAATTCGCAAGCCGCGCCAGACGCCGCGCTGTCACCAGGGTGTTCTCGTCGATGGCTGGTACTGCGCTCTCTGCCGCTTCGGTGGTCGTCGCCGGCGCATGCGTGCGCCGCACCGTCTGCACCGGGACCGACTTCGTCGCCCAGAGTCCGTAACCCACGGCAAGCAGCAGCGCGATCAACACGGCCGCGGCGATTTTCTGCAGCTTTCTCATGCCGCCTATGATGCCACGCGCCGCCTGTGGCGCGGCCGTCGCGCTCGCGGCTGCGGCCGGGAGCCGCGTGTGCGCGTCTATCCGGCCGGCGAAGCCGCTGCTGCGGACTCGAAGCTGAAGCCCTCATCGACCCAGCCGGTCACTCCGCCGATCATGATCTTGACCGGCAGTCCCAGGCGGGCGAGCCGCAGCGCGCCGCGCTGCGCGCCGTTGCAGTGCGGGCCCGCGCAGTAGACGACGAACAGGGTGCCGGGCGCGTAGCCGGCCATGCGAGAGGCGATGATCTTCGCGTGAGGGATGTTGATCGCTCCCGGGACATGGGCGCGCGCGAAGGCCTCCGCAGAGCGCACGTCGATCAGCACGAAGTCAGGTTCGCGCGACAGCGCGTCGTGGACGTCCCAGCAGTCGGTCTCGTAGCTGAGGGTGCTCTCGAAGCGGTGCACGGCGCTCGCGCTGTCGGCGGCTGGCACCTGGCTGACGAGGCTCGGCATGCTGATCTCCGACGCGTGAGGCAGCGGCTTGCTGCAGAGGGAAGTGTGCGGCCGGCAGCTCGTGCGGACCACTGGCGCAGACGACACAGTACGTTAAGATTGCGCCATGAACCACAAGGTGGTGGCGCTGGCTTACGACCGGCTGTGCACCTTCGAGTTCGGCTGTGCGGTGGAGCTGTTCGCACTGCCGCGACCGGAGCTTCCCGTGAAGTGGTACGAGTTCGCGGTGTGCGCCGCCGAGCGGGCGCCGCTGCGTGCCGCGGGCGGCATCGAGCTGCGCGTGCGCCACTCGCTCCGTCTCCTCGACAGTGCCGACACCATCGTCATTCCCGGCTGGCGCGACCCCGATGAGACGCCGCCGCCGGCACTCTGCGCGAAGCTGCGTGCGGCGCTCGCGCGCGGCGCGCGCCTCTGCTCGATCTGCTCCGGGGTGTTCGTGCTGGCGGCGGCCGGGGTGCTCGATGGCCGCCGCGCCACCACTCACTGGAGGTATGCGGCAGAGCTCGCCGCGCGCTATCCCCGCATCCTTGTGGAGCCCAACGCGCTCTACGTCGATGAAGGGCAGGTGCTCACCTCGGCCGGATCGGCTGCCGGTCTCGACATGCTGCTGCACCTGGTGCGGCGCGATTTTGGCGCGAAGATCGCCAACCAGGTGGCGCAGCGCCTGGTGCTGGCGCCGCACCGCGAGGGGGACCAGGCGCAGTTCGTGCCGCGGCCGCTCGCCGCCGACGGGCGCGGCCGCCTGGCGCGGCTGCTGGACTTCGTGCGGGCGCATCCAGCGCTACCGCATACGCTCACCTCGCTCGCCGCGCGTGCGGCCATGAGCACGCGCACGCTGCAGCGGGAGTTCGCGGCGAGCACCGGGCTCGCTCCGCACCGCTGGCTCGTGGCCGAGCGCATCGAGCGCGCCAAGGAGCTGCTCGAGACCACGCGCCTGAGCGCCGAGAGCATTGCGGCGCGGGTGGGGCTGGGGAGCGCCGAGTCCTTGCGCCACCACTTCCGCCGGCGGGTGGGAACGACGCCGCAGCGATATCGGCAGCGTTTCTCGCGCCGCACCTGAGGGCGAGCCGGCGGGACACGCCGGCCGCGCTCGGGCGGGATCAGTAAGCGAAGTAGGGTGCCGAGACGTTGGGAACCTCGAGCCCTGTGAACACGTTGTGGCCGTAGAAGAAAGCCAACCCGAGATCGAGCGAGGTGTTGTCGGGGTTCGGGCCAGCGACGTTTGAGAACGCCGTGAAGCTTCCATTCGCAAACAACGAATTCGCATCGGCAACGCTGAAGTTCGCGGCCAGCATGGTCCCATCGCTCCCCTGCAACGTGGCGCTCTCATTCACCGTGGACGCCGGGCAGAAGAAGCCGTCGTTGGGGGCCGGACACTTGGTCAGCGAAGAGGAGGCGAAGAAGTTCGCATTCGAGCCGCTGTCGAGGTAGCTGTTGGGAAGCATCGTGCCGTTGAGCGTCGCGGTGATCACGCCGCTGAGCGGGCTTGCCAGCAGCTTGGTCGCGCTGCCCAGGGCATTGTTGCTCTGCGTGCCGATGCCGAACACCAACGCTCCAGAGACCGACGGTCCGGTGCCGGTGGCTCCCACCGCCGGCAGCTCGATAATCACACCGTTGTTGTCGACGCTGCTGTCGGCGTGCGCGGCAAACACCAGGAGCGGGTTCTGTAGCTGCTGCGGCTGCTGCGGCGCGAGGTGTGCGGTTGTGGTGGTGCAGGTAGTCGGGGTGGGACACGCATAGTAGGTCGCCGATGTCGGCGGATTCCGCGGCGTGCAGTCGCCGGTGCTGTTGCAATCGTTGATGAACGGTCCGACCCCGAGAATCCCGTTGGCTCCGAACAGTGGCACGGTATTCTCGGGCGCCCCGGTACAGCCGGCTGGTGGATTGCCAACGGAGCTCGCCCCGATCACCTGCAGGTAGACGTTGGCAGCCTTTTCGCCGGAGTCCGGCAGCGTGATGTCCGCGACGTTAACCGAGCCCCAGCTGCTGCCATCGGCGAACATCAGGCATTCAGCGATCGGATGACCTGTCGCGTCTGTCTCTGCGGGCAGTGCCAGCGACAGCTGCCCGGCGGGCGCACCGCTGGCAATCAGCCGCAGGCCTATCGACCCTGTGTCGACCTCGACGTGGTCGATGGTCTGACACGTGGTGGTGCCGGGCATGCACACTGTCACGCGGATGAATGCGGTGTTGATCGCCGGTGTCGTGAGCGCGTTCGGGCCACCATCCACCACGAGACGCTCGACATTGGGCGGCCCGACCGTCGCGATCACCTGATTGCCGCCACCGCCACCGCCGCCACCGCCACCGCCACCACCGCCGCCACCGTTCATGGTGGTGCCGCTTCCGCCACCGCAGCCGGCGAGGAATATCAGGGGGGTCAGAATGAGAGTCAGGAACTTACTCACGGTGAATCCTCGTCCTTTGTTATTAGCCGATGTCCTTCAGGGAAAAATTCTGCGGCAGCAGCGCCGGGGCCCAGGCCCGCCCGAAGAAGGCTCGTGTGCGGCCGCTCGACTCCACCACCACACCCGCGGTACGGACCGTGAGGTGGTGGTGGTTGTAATGAGGCTCGCTCCTCGCCTGTGCGAATTCGGTGTAGTAGCTGCCGAGCATCTGCCGCAGGTCCGGAATCCCCGGTCCCTGCCAGCTCACTGCAAATACCTGACCCTGCGCCGAGGCGTACTCGCGGATCACGATACCCGCGGAAGTCTGGATCTCGTGCACCGAGTAGTCGATGCCCGGAGTGACGCGCAGCGCGCCCTTCATGCTCACGCGATCCGTCTCGACCGAAGTTACATCGCCGCCGAGAGCCGCGAGCGCCGGCGCGGAAACGCATACGGCCGCGAACATACAAAACAGGGTACCGGGGAGCTTCATCATTGGCCGAATCCTTATAAGCCTTTGTGGCATTGTGCCTGACGGAAGGCTGTCATGCGCAGCGTGTCTTTTCTTGGCGACGCACTGGTCAGGTAATAAGTTATGAGCGTGTTGGCCGGCTGCTGTACGGAGCGCCCAAAGCCGGGATCCGTTGACCGCGAGACGCCCGTTCCGACCGCTCTTCCAGCCTGCCTTTGGCCAGGACGCCGCCATAGAAGTTCCCGGAGGCGGGCGCCGCCGGGCCGAAACGAAATTGCTTGTAGCCTTATTGTTCAATCCGATAGGATTCGCCCCCCCAAAGCGGAGCGGTAGTTCAGCTGGTTAGAATACCGGCCTGTCACGCCGGGGGTCGCGGGTTCGAGTCCCGTCCGCTCCGCCAGGTAATCCGAAAACATCCAGCGGATACATGCTTCAGAGGATCCGAGACAGTCTGCAGGGCCAGAAATGGCTTGCCTACCTCCTGCTGGGTGCGCTGGCCATCGTGTTCGCCGCCTGGGGCGCGTACGGCATCGTGAACCTGAATTTCGGCGGCTCGAACTATGCCGCCGAGGCGAACGGCAGCAAGGTGTCGCTGGAAGATGCGCGCAGCGCCTGGCTGCGCCAGCAGAGCATGTGGGAGCAGCGCCTCGGCGGAGCGGAGCTCCCGCCGCCACTGCGCACGCGCCTGCAGGATCAGGTGTTGGAAAGCCTGATCCGGCGCGTGCTGCTCACCGAGCGCTCGCACGATCTCGGCTACCGCGTGAGCAACCACGCGCTGCTCGAGGCCGTGCAGGGCGAGCCCGCCTTCCAGGTGGACGGCAAGTACGATCCGCAGGCCGCGAAGGCTGCACTCGCGCAGGCCGGCGTCACGCTCGAGACCTACGAGCAGCAGTTGCGCACCGACCTGCAGCAGCTGCAGCTCGAAGGCGGCATCCGTGCCTCCGACTTCGTCACTCCCGCAGAGCTCACGCGCCTCAGCGATCTCGAAGGCCAGCAGCGCGAGGTGCGCTACCTCACCCTGCCGGCCGACCGCTTCCACGCGCCCGCCGCTATCGGCGATGCCGCGGTGCAGGCGTACTACAAGGAGCATCAGGCGCAGTACATGCGTCCCGAATCCGTGGATCTGCAGTATGCGGAGCTGCGACTCGAGGCGCTCGCCGCACAGCAGGAACTGAGCGATGCCGACCTGCGCGCCGCCTACGAGAAGGACAAGAGCCGGCTGGAAGTCCCGGAGAAGCGTCACCCCCGGCACATACTCATCACCGGCAAGGACGATGCGACGGCTCTCGCGCTCGCGCAGCAGGTGCTGTCACAGGCGAAGTCGGGCAAGGACTTCGGCGAGCTCGCCAAGCAGTACTCGCAGGATCCGGGCTCGGCGCAAAACGGCGGAGATCTCGGCTGGGCCGAACGCTCCACTTTCGTGAAGCCCTTTGCCGATACGCTGTTCGGCATGTCAGCGGGTGAGATCGTCGGGCCGGTGAAGACGCAGTACGGCTATCACATCATCCGCCTCGAGGAGATCCAGCGCGGCAAATCGAAGAGCTTCGAAGAGGCGCGCCCCGAGTTGGAAGCGCAGGTGCGCCGCGCGCACGCGACCGACCGCTTCGGCGAGATCCAGGAGCAATTGCAGTCCAAGCTCGCCGAGCCCGGTGCCGATCTCAACGCCCTCGCACAGCAGTACAACCTGCAGCAGGGCGAGGTGAAGGAGTTCGCGAAGGGCACTGGCGCCGCACCCTTCGGTGCCGCACAGCAGCTGCAGGAACTGCTGTTCGGCGACCCGCCGCTCGCAGCCGATAAGCTCGGGGGACCGGTGCTGTTAGGGGACGACCGGCTGGTCATCTTCAAGGTGCGGGAGCATCGCGCACCGGCGCCGCGGCCGCTCGCCGAGGTCCGTGACAGCATCGTCGCCGCCATCACCAAGGAGCAGGGCACGCAGGCCGCGCTCGCTGCGGCGCAGCGCGGGCGCGAGGAGCTTCTCAAGGGGACCTCGTTCGAGACGATCGCGCAGGAGCTCAGGATGAGCGCCGATCCGGCCCATTTCATCAGCCGCAACGACCCCTCGGTGCCAGCCCAGGTCCGTGAGGCTGCCTTCGCCCTCGCCAGGCCCGCAGGGAAACCCGAAGTCCGCGCGCTGGCTCTCAACGACGGCGGTGCGGCGCTCGTGGCTGTGAGCGCGGTACGCTCTGCCCCCGCGCAGGATGGCGCCGCGCAGGCGGGCCGCTCGCAGCAGGAATCCGAGCGCCTCGGGACGGCCGCAGCGCTCGCTTACGTCGATGAGGTGCGCCGCACGGCGAGTGTGCGCAAGAACCCCAAGGCATTCGAGTAGCCGCGCGCTGTAAGCGCCGCGGCGCGCTGCCTCAGCCTTCCCCGCCCTCCAGGGGAAAACTCATCCCGACGGTGCTGAAGCCGCTGTCGACGTAGAGAATCTCCCCCGTGATCCCGGCGGCGAGGTCCGAGCACAGGAAGGCGGCGGCGTTGCCGACGTCCTCGAGCGTCACGTTGCGCCGGAGCGGCGCGATCTCCGCCACGCGGCCGAGCATCTTGCGAAAGCCGGGTATGCCGGCGGCGGCGAGCGTCTTGATCGGGCCTGCGGAAATTCCATTCACGCGGATGCCTTCGGGACCCAGGTCCGCGGCGAGGAACCGTACATTCGCCTCGAGACTCGCCTTGGCGAGCCCCATGACGTTGTAGCCAGGGATGGAGCGCATCGCTCCGAGATAGGTGAGCGTGAGAAGTGCCGCGCGCCGCCCGGCCATCAGCGGATGGGCCCGCTGCGCGAGTGCAGTGAAGCTGTAGCTGGAAACCTCATGGGCGAGTCGGAACGCCTCGCGGGTCGTCGCCTTGACAAAAGTACCGGTGAGCGCCTCGCGCGGCGCAAAGGCGACGGCGTGCACCACGATGTCGAGCTCACCCCACTCGCGCTGCAAAAGCTCGAAAGCGGCGTCACAGTGCCCATCGCTCGTCACATCGAGCGGCATCGTCAGGCGCGACCCGAGGGAATGCGCGAGCGGCTCTACCCGCTCGCGCATTTTGTCGTTCAGGTAGGAGAACGCGAGCTGCGCACCCTCGCGGTGCATCGCCTGCGCGATCCCCCAGGCGATCGAGCGGTCGGTCGCGACCCCGACGATGAAGGCGCGTTTGCCGGCGAGAAATCCCATGGCGTGAAGCCTCCCGGCGCGGATTATGCCGGAAAGGGAGACCCTGGCGAGCGGCGCGCTCGGCGCCGCGGCTTCAGCCGTGACGGCTCGTGAGGTGGATGCGCAGCTTCTGGCCGGTGCGCAGGTGCGAATGCGCACTGAGCCCGTTCCAGGCGAGCAGCTGCGGCACACTGCACTGGAAGAGCCGCGCGATGAGCGATGGGGTATCTCCGTCGCGCACGGTGTACTCGATGTGCCGACGGTGGACGCGTCCGCCCGTGTCGGTGGAGAGCTTGATGCGCTGCCCGGCGCGCAGTTCGTCACCCGGCTGAAGCCCGTTCATCAGGGCGAGCGTGTTCACGTTCACGCCGGTGCGGCGCGCGATGGTCCACAGCGAATCTCCGCGCCGCACGACCTGGACGTGCGTGCGTGTGCCACGCCCGCGGCCGTGTCCATCGACGCGTGCGGCGGCGAGCATCACCTTTGCGGGCAGGTCCGTCATCGCACCCGGCACCCGCAGGTCATCGCCCACCGCAATGCCACCGACGGGCATGTCGTTCAGCTCGCGCAGCACGTTCACCGAGGTGTGGAACTTCAGTGCCACCGTCGCCAGCGAATCGCCGCGGTGCACGGTGTAGTGGGCGACGCCGAGCCGCTGATCTGCGGAGAGCTGCGTGATGTTCTCGGCGAAGGTGTCGGCCGCAGTCACCGGCAGCAGCATGAAGTGCGGACCACCCGGATCGGTCGCCCAGCGGTGGAAGGCGGGATTGAGCTCATAGACCTCATCGGGGCTGATGCCGGCGATCTCGGCGGCGATCCTCAGGTTGACCTGCCCCTGCGTCGGGACGCGCGCGAAATAAGGCTGGTTCGGAATCGGACTGAAAGCGAGCCCGAAGCCCTCCGGATCGAGGACCAGGCGTCGCATGGCGAGCAGCTTCGGCACGTAGGCGCGCGTCTCGCGCGGCAGCCACAGGTCCCAGAAATCCACCGGGCGGCCGGCCGCGCGATTCATGTCCACCGCGCGCTCGACCAGTGCCTCGCCGCAATTGTAGGCGGCGATCGCCAGCAGCCAGTCGCCGTTGAATTCATCGTGCAGGGACTGCAGGTAATCGAGCGCGGCGCGTGTCGACTCGACGATGTCGCGCCGGCCGTCGTACCACCAGTCCTGCTTCAGTCCGAACTTCGAGCCCGTACCCGGGATGAATTGCCACAACCCCGAAGCACGCGCGCGCGAGTAGGCATACGGCTCGAAGGCGCTCTCCACCACCGGCAGCAGCGCGAGCTCGAGCGGCATGCCACGCCGTTCGAGCTCTGTCACGATGTGATAGAGGTACAGGTCGGCACGTCCGAACGCGCGCTGCAGGTACTCGGGGTTCGAGGCGTACCAGTGCAGCTCCGCGTCGACGGCGTGGCGATCGCTGCCATCCTCGAGCCGGAAACCGGCCCGCAGGCGATCGAAGAGGTCGGCGTACTGGGCCGGATCGAGCCCGGCGACCTGCGTCGGACCGGGCGCGGGCGCGGATGCCGCCCCCGGCGTCGCCTCGGTGGCGGCGGCGGCAGGGGCGTCAGGGGCAGCGGGTTCGCTCGCCGTCGCCACCACGGCGGTGCCAGTCTCTGCGCTCTCGACCGTGTCGGAGGTTGGCGACACGGTCGTCACCGGGGTAGCGGGCGTCTCACCCGCGGGAGACACGACGAAACTGCCGAGGGAGCTGTTCAGGATCTTGGGCTCCGGAGGACGCTGCGGCGTCTGGGCACAGGCGGCCAACGCGAGCAAAGCCACGGCCAGGAGCGAATGAGGTAAGCGTCTGATTGGAGGCGTCGCCAAGTTCCGTACCCTCTGAGGGCGTGCTACTTTCCCCCGCGCCAGGGCACGGGTCCTCATGTGCAGGACGCTACTGGTTCAGGGTCAGGAATTTAACCGTTAAATTCACACTATTGCCAGCCTTTCTATCGTGCCAGTTCGCACTTCACGCATCCTCGACCGTGACGCCGCGCTCTCCGCCTGGTGGGAAACACCCATCGGCCGCGCGCTGCTCGCGGCGGAATCGGAGCTGCTCGGCGAGGCGCTGGAGGATGTGTTCGGCTGGGAGCTGCTGCAGGTCGGCGCCTGGGGGAACGGCCACGAGCTGCTCGCCGGCAGCCGCACCCGCCGCCAGAGCCTGGTCGCGGCCGCGGCCTTCCCGGGTGGCGCCGACATCATCGCACGCCCGTCGCAGCTGCCCGTCACGAGCGATTGCGTCGATGCGGCACTGCTTCCGCACACGCTCGAGTTCGCGCCCGACCCCTACGCGGTGCTGCGCGAGGCGGACCGCGTGCTGGTCGGAGAGGGGCAGCTGCTGGTGCTGGGCTTTTGTCCGTGGAGCCTGTGGGGAATGCGGGCGCGCTGGAGCCGCAGCGGCTTCCCGCCGGGAATGCGCCGCGTGTTGTCGGAGCGGCTGCTGCGCGAGTGGCTGGTGCTGCTCGGCTTCGAGGTCGTGGCCGCGAGACGCTATCTTTACTTAAGTCCCTGGAGCCGTGGCCTCGCGCGCGGTGAGGGCACCGGGCGCATGCTGCGCCGCGGACTCACCTATCCGCTGCCTGCGGGCGCATTCCTCCTCAAGGCGCGCAAGCGCGTGTACACGCTGACGCCGGTGCGGCCGCGCTTCCGCGAGAAGCCCGCGGTGATCGGCGGGCTCGTCAAGCCCACCACCCGATCGCAGGCGTGATCGAGATCTACACCGATGGAGCCTGCCGCGGCAATCCGGGGCCCGGCGGCTGGGCGGCGCTGCTGCGCACGGGCGAGCACGAGCGCGAGATCAGCGGCGCAGAAACGCACACCACCAACAACCGCATGGAGTTGACCGCCGTCATCCGCGCGCTCGAGGCGCTCAAACGCCCGGTGCAGGCGCGGCTCTACACCGACTCCGAGTACGTGCGCCGCGGCATCAGCGAATGGCTGCCTGCGTGGAAGGCACGCGGCTGGCGCACGGCGGCGCGCAAACCCGTGAAGAACCAGGACCTGTGGCAGCGGCTCGATGAGGTGCGCGCGAGCCATCAGATCGAGTGGCACTGGGTGCCGGCGCACGCCGGGGTGCCCGACAACGAGCGCGTCGACCGGCTGGCCAACGAGGCGATCGACGCCTTGGCGCGCCAGCCGTTGCGGTAGACTCCCCACCCCATGCGTCAGGTCGTCCTCGACACCGAGACCACGGGACTGGAGCCCGAGCTCAATCACCGCGTGATCGAAATCGGCTGCGTGGAACTTCTCAACCGCCGCCCGAGCGGACGCACGTTCCATCGCTACCTGAACCCCGAGCGCGAGATCGACGATGGCGCGCTCGCGGTCCACGGCATCGCGCGCACCGATCTCGACGGACAGCCGCGCTTCGCCGACATCGCCGAGGAGCTGCTCGCCTTCATCGGCGGCGCCGAGCTCGTGATCCATAACGCCGCCTTCGATGTCGCATTTCTCGATGCCGAGCTCGCCCGGCTGCCGGGGGAGCCGCGGCAGGTGGCCGCGGTCTGCCAGGTACTCGACACCCTGGCGCTGGCGCGCGAGTTGCATCCCGGGCAGCGCAACAGCCTCGATGCGCTCTGCAAGCGCTACGACATCGACAACTCGGCGCGCGAGCTGCACGGCGCACTGCTCGATGCGCGCATTCTCGCCGACGTCTATCTGGCGATGACCGGCGGCCAGGGCGCGCTTGCGCTCTCGGAATCCGACCAGCCGGCACAACCGTACGCAAGCGCGCGCACGATGCGCACGCCGCTGCGGCTCGCCGTGCCTCTGCCAGTACCTGCGGCGACGCCCGAGGAGATCGCCGCCCACGAGGTGATGCTCGCGGTCATCTCCCGGGCGAGCGGTGGGCGGGTGCTGTGGGCGGCGCTCGAGGCGCGCGAACCGGTCAATGTGGCACACCAGGAAGACGCGCCGCAGCGCTCGAGCGCCTGACGTCGCGGACAAGGACAGGTGATGGTGAGATTGCGCAAGTGCCGCATCGGCGTGGTGGGCCTCGGCTACGTGGGCCTGCCGCTGGCGGTCGAGTTCGGCAAGCATTTCGAGACCATCGGCTTCGACGTGAACCCGCAGCGTGTCGCGCAGCTGCGCAAGGGGCGCGACATCACTCTCGAGGCATCGCGAGCCGAGCTGCGTGCGGCGCAGCGGCTCACTTTCACCACCGATCTCGAGCGGCTACGCCGTTGCCGGGTGTTCATCGTAACCGTGCCGACCCCGATCGATGGCT
>Ga0307471_100002039_pt1 | contig 11448 bp, 7 predicted proteins | sample atmos_gasesAM3C__2_FD_204566 | JGI IMG/M metagenome (GOLD analysis project Ga0307471, IMG submission 204566) | Hardwood forest soil microbial communities from Morgan-Monroe State Forest, Indiana, United States - atmos_gasesAM3C_515 | ecosystem: Environmental > Terrestrial > Soil > Temperate... | reverse complement strand
GCGGCGTAGGCACTTTCTCGGCAACGTTGAAGACGGCGGGAAGCCAGACGATCACCGCAACCGATACCGTGACGGCTTCGATCACTGGAACATCCAACACCATCACCATCAGCGCGGCAGCCGCGACGCACTTCTCGGTCTCCGCGCCCGCGGCCGCCACCGGAGGAGTCGCATTCAGCCTGACGGTGACCGCCCTCGACCAATTCAACAACACCGCCACGAGCTATGCGGGAACAGTGCATTTCACCAGCAGCGACGCGCTGGCCATTCTGCCTGCGAACTCAACTTTGACGAACGGGACTGGAACTTTCTCGGCAACACTGAAGCTCGCCGGAAACCAGACGATCACGGCGACGGACACCGTCACCGCCTCCATCACCGGAACCTCCAACACCATCACCGTAACCGTGCTGCCCGCAACTCACTTCTCGGTTTCGGCTCCCGCTTCGGCCACCGCTGGATCGGCATTCAGTTTCACCGTGACCGCCCTGGACGTGAACAACAATCCTACAACGGGCTACGCAGGCACGGTGCATTTCACCAGCAGCGATGGGCAGGCCGCTTTGCCCGCGAATTCAACATTGACCAACGGGGTGGGAACTTTTTCGGCAACGCTGAAGACGGCGGGAAGCCAGACCATCACGGCCACAGACACCGTCACCACTTCCATCTTCGGTACTTCCGGCACCATCGCCGTAAGTCCGGCAGCCGCTACCCATTTCTCGGTCTCGGCCCCGGCAGCGGCCACCGGGAGCGTGGCCTTCAGTTTCACGGTGACGGCGCAGGATCAGTTTAATAACACCGCGACGGTCTATGCAGGCACGGTGCATTTCACTGGCAGCGACGCGCTGGCGATCTTGCCAGCGAATTCAACGTTAACGAATGGCGCGGGAACTTTCTCGGCAACGCTGAAGACTGCCGGAAGCCAGACGATCACGGCCACAGACACCGTCACTGCTTCCATCACTGGAACTTCCAACGCCATTACCGTAACGTTGCTGCCAGCGACGCACTTTGTGGTTTCCGCCCCTGCTTCGGCTACGGCGGGCACGGCGTTTTCTTTTACGGTGACGGCGCTCGATTTGAACAACAACGCGGTGCTCAACTACGCGGGCACGGTGCACTTCACCAGCAGCGATGGGCAGGCCACTTTGCCCGCCAATTCGACACTCACGAACGGCGTGGGGACTTTTTCGGCGACGCTGAAAACGGCGGGAAGCCAGACGATCACCGCCACCGATACCGTCACCGCTTCCATCACGGGAACTTCCGGCACCATCACCGTCAGCGCGGCAGCCGCGACGCACTTCACGGTTTCCGCGCCCGCTTCGGCCATTGCCGGCTCAGCGATCTCCTTCACTGTGACCGGGCTGGATCAGTTCAATAACACCGCGACGGGCTACGCAGGCACCGTCCATTTCACCAGCACGGATGGCGCAGCGGTGTTACCGGCAAATTCCACGCTGACCAACGGCGTCAAAATTTTCTCCGCGACACTGAACACGTCCGGAAGCCAGACCATTACGGCGACGGACACCGTCACCGCTTCCATCACGGGAATTTCCGGCACCATCACCGTCACTTTGCCGTCCGATCTGACCATCGCTAAATCCCACACGGGGAACTTCTTCCAGGGCCAGACGGGCGCGACCTATACGCTCACAGTGAGTAACGTTGGAGCCAATTCCACCGTCGGAACGGTCACGGTTGCCGACACTCTTCCCGCCGGATTGGCCGCAAATGCCATCACCGGAACCGGATGGACCTGCAATGTCGGCACGCTGAGTTGCACGCGAAGCGACGCGCTGGCCGCCTCCGCAAGTTATCCGGCGATCACCATTACGGTGAATGTCGCGAACAACGCAGCCGCCAGTATCACGAACACAGCAACTGTATCCGGTGGTGGCGAGCTGAATCTCGCCAACGACACAGCCACCGATGCCACCACCGTTACCGCGCCTCCCGACTTCTCCCTGTCCTTCACTCTCTCAACCATCACCATCAAGGCAGGTCAGGTGGCGAACTACACGCTGACCGTCACTCCGCAGAATAATGCGTTCACGAACCCGGTTACCTTCTCAGTGGCAGGTCTCCCGGCCAAGACCTCTTTCGTTTTCAATCCGGCATCCGTCACACCCGGCGCGAATCCCGCATCCACAACATTGATCGTTTCCACCACGGCGGGAGATCCCTTCCTGGCCAACAACACAAATCCGGGCGGAAGAAGCGGCCTCTCCTACGCCTTGCTGCTGCCTTTCACGGGTCTGGTTCTTTCCGGATTGCGGCTCCGTGGCCGTCGCGGGAAGAAAGGCAAATCGGGATGGATGTGGGTTGCTGTCCTTCTGGTGTGCAGCGGAGCGGGCTTGTATGGCTGCGCCGGGTCGTCAAAGAACTTCCAGAACCTGGGCACGCCTCCGGGCACTTACACCGTCACCATCACCGCCACTTCGGGCGCGGTGCAGCACTCCGCACCGGTCACTCTCATTGTGCAGCCGTAACGTCGGGAATTTTATTCAAGCGGAGGCGAAGGAATCGATGATCATGAATGCTAAAAGCCAAGTGCGGCGAATCCGTTGGATGGGAGGGCTTGCCTTGATTCTCGGGCTGGCTTGCCTTCCCGGCGCAGCCAGCGCCCAGCAGGCTTCGGCCTCAACGCCGCAACTGGAATTGTCTGGCGCTTACTCCTACCTCCGCGCCAACGCCGCGAATTCCGGGGGAGGATTCAACCTGAATGGCGGCAGTGGGTCACTGACCTACAACGTTACCGACCAATTCGGGCTGGTCGCCGATTTCGGAGCCTATCGCTTTCACGGTCTGCCTGCGGGACTCGATAGCACCATGTACACCTATCTGTTTGGACCGAAGTTGACTTTTACCCGGTCCAGCCGGTTTTCTCCCTTCGCGCAGGTTCTTTTCGGCGGTGGCCGCCTCAACGCCAGTTCCAGCGGGGTGCAGGCGGGCGAAAATGGATTTGCGATGGCGATCGGCGGAGGAGTCGATGCGCCTCTCGACCGCCACTTTGCCATCCGCGTGGTGCAGGCGGAATATTTGATCACCCGCTTCCCTCGCGCCAACGGCTCAACAGCCACCCAGAATAACGTACGCATCTCCGCCGGATTGGTCTTCCGCTTCGGCAGCCGCTAACTTCGAAGATATTTCAGCGTGTCAGAATTTTTGTAGTCGGCACTCATTTATAGAGGCCGCCTTTTTACCCCGAGCGGAGCGAAGAATAGGGGGCATGTCTTGCTCTTGACTTTGTTAAATCTTCAGATATACTATTCTTAGGTAAACTTCTGGATTTTCGCGGAATTCTCAGTCTCACGCTTTTTTCCGGGAATTGACTTCTGCGTTGTATTTCTCGGCCCTTTGAAATCAGTTATTTACACACTCTTTTACGCCCTTTTACATAGAGCAAATAACGAAACCTCTTGGAATCAATCAGTTCCGCACTCTTTGGTAAAACACCGGGGGTGTACCCCCGGTGTGAGTTTCAGGAAAATCGCCTGGAATGGCTAAAGCTATGCAGGTCTTGCGTTTGCCTTTCTGGGAATTAGTGCGGCCAGAGCCAGCCGAAAGTTCCGGCCAGGAGCAGACTATAAACCAGTCCATCGACCACTTCTTTGATGGTCATGCCCCAGGGTTGCCCTTTCCAGACACTGTTGACAAGGCTTCCCACGCCGAAGGACATGAATGCCGCGGTTCCCGCCACGCGAAACACGGCCAGATACAGCGTGCCGGGCGCAACTGTATGCCCGGTGAGATACGCCACGAAGAAACTGACGATAAGGCAATAAAGAAACCACGCAACAAGGTACTTCCCCATCGCAGGCGGCCCGCTGGGACGAATCGTCATCATCCCCACCGGTCCCTGCTTGAACCTCTCTTGCGCGGCAGGCGACTTCATGTCCTTGTGGGTGCAGAAGGGGAAAATATAAAGACCCGGCGACAACGCCGCAACCCGCAGCGTGCCGGTAAGCTTGTCTTCGTCGGGGAGTTGCTTGTAATCGCTGCGGTGATACGGAAGCACCATGTGCATGATCGAACTGGCAATAAACACGATAACCGCCGAAAGCAAAATCGGCAGCCATAGAGCTGTGAGAGCGACCATTTCGTACCCTCCTGAAGCAGAGATGAATGCCCGGGTTTGGCCGCGAGGCTACTCCCGAACGGCGCTGGGGTCAAGAGTCCGGAGCGAACCGTCGCGTACCGCCTTCCACCGGAACCCGCCGCCACGGAGGCCAATCCTCGTATCCGGAAATCCGGCGGCGCTCATGCGAGCGGCCAGGGTTGTTGGCGCAACCGGCACGAAAGTGCTCTTGATGTGTCCCGCGCGATGCATCCAGCTATCTTGAATCTCGAATGCGAGAAACACTCCGCCCGGTCGCAGCACGCGGTGAATTTCCGCGAACGCCTGGCCCTGCAGTTCGCTCGAACACAAATGATGCAGCACTAGCACGGCAATTGCCGACGTGAAGGTTTGATCCGCGAAAGGAAGCCTTGCCGCATCGCCGCGCAGCACTGCTCCATTCCTTACCGTCATTCGCGCTGCAAGTCCGGCGGCAAATTTGTGGTCGTACTCCAGGCTGGTCACGCGCCCGGCCCGCCTTCGCAACTCCTCCGTAGCCGCGCCCGGCCCTGCGCCCATTTCCAGCAGGTGTTCGCCCAGATCGGTGCGGCCGATAATCCACGGGAGCAGCTTCCGCTGCGTCACCCATCGCCAAATCCCCGACGCGCAAAACCAGTTCTCAAATCGATTCATACAGCGATCTCGGAATCGTAACTGAAAGTGTAGTGCCTGGCCGGTGGATCGGAAAGAGGAACGCAGTGAGTGGCGGGTTATTGCAGCAGAACGCGGATGCGCCGCAGGGCGGAAGCAAACTGATTCGCATTGTATGCAGACGGATTTTCCAGTTGCTGAAACAGTCCGTTGATGGCCGTGCGGACTTCCGCGGCGTTCGCGGGTTTCGCGTCCTTGCTGTAGGCAATGTAGAGCGAATCGAGCGCCATTACCGCTTGTTCCGCCGCGCGCTCATCCGCCAGCGAAATATTCTCCGCATCGTCGGGAATGCGCTGAAGCACTCGCAACGTAATCGCCCGGTCGTACTGCATGGAGCTTAGCCGTTCCGCGATGTGTTGAGCGAGTGGCGCTGCCGCCGAAGCCGCAGCCGCGACCGCGCTCCGGTCGGGATTCAGTTTGCTCATTTCGCTGGAAACAGCCAGAAGTTGCCGGTCGAGTTCCTGCGCGTTTGCCGAATCGATCTGCTTCGCCAGCAGCCGGAACACTGTGTAGCGCGAACCATTCCACGCAGGATCGCCGGGACGCCGCCCCACATAGCCATGCTCCTGCCGCCAACTGTCTTTCGCAGGTCCTAGCGCATGGTGACACGCAAAACAGGAAAGCTCCGAATACTCCGGCCACACATCCTTTTTATCGGACCGCTCGCCCTTCGCCCGCCAAGTCAGCCGTTCCATGGCGGCGCGCAATTGAACAGCTTGTCCCGTGCTCCACTCGCGCACGCCTTCCCACGCGGCGTCCTCCTCGGATTTGCCCGGCGCGCTCTCGCGCGGCACTTTCCAGTGCCGCGGCATCACCGCGGAAAACGAATCCAGCTCGAAATATAAATCCGGATGCCCCGCCGCGATCATCTCGTGATCGACAAATTTTTCCTTCGTCCCAAGATGGCAGGTCAAACACTTCTCCGTCCGATGGATTACATCGCGCGTATCGTACATCCCCAGCACCACGGACCTTTCGTGCGGCCAACTGCGTGTTGTGTGTGGTCCCAGCCATCCTGACGCGGGCCCGTGGCAATTTTCGCAGGACACGCCTTCCGCAATCTCGAACGCACGCCCGCGCTGCTCTGCTGTGGTGTACAGCGCGTGGCACGCCAAACACTTGGGTGATTCTTCCGCTTTCGTTCCCAACTTCAGAATTCGCGCCATGCGCTCGCCCACATCGCCCGTGAGCGCCTGGTACGCGCGGCTGTGCTTATCCTTAATGATCCAGGTTGAGTATTCGTTCTGCAGAATCCGGCTGTCCGCGACGGGTTTCACGCTGCCGTGGCAACTTGTGGCCGCGCACGATCCGGGGCCGATATATTTTTGCGGCTCGTTTTCGGCGGAAGACAAATACCCAGGCAGCGCCAGAATTGCGCACAAAACCGCGCCCGCGCTGGAAAAGTTTAGAGAGTGGCGCATTCAGAATGCCGGTCGATCTTTCGCTTATATCGTTTGCGCCCGAGTCAAGTCAACGCCCCGCATTGCCTTTTTCGCATCCCGCCGCGAAAAGCCAAACGGCCGCTATTTACTCCCGCTCCGGCTCCCAGTAGTATGCAGAGGATTCCGTTCACCACTTTGCGCCGCGCAGCCGCCCCAAGGGCTCGGCGTTCTTTTCGCAGGGACACGGCACCGTGATTTTCGACGACCTTCGGGCCATCCAGCTTCGTCACGGTTTTCTGCCCAAAGCAGAACTGGAAAACCTTTCGCAGCGCACGCAGACGCCGCTTTACCAGATTCACAGCGTCGCCAGTTTCTACCCGCACTTTCACCTCGCGCCGCCCGCCAGAGCGGAAGTCCGGGTGTGCGCGGATATGAGTTGCCACCTTAATGGCGCTTGCGAACTCCTCGCCGATCTTGAGCATCGCTTCGCGGGTTCGCGACCGGAGCAGATTCAGATTCGCGATGTTTCCTGCCTGGGCCGCTGCGACCACGCGCCCGCGGTTTCGATCAACGATCATATTTTTACGGACGTCACTGCCGCTGACGCCGAACAGATCGTTCGCCGGGCGATCCGTGGCGACGAAGTCGCGGAGCCTCATCCTGCACAGGCGCGCGTGGCGTGCGCGTCTGATCCCTATTCTGAGAATGGTGACGGAAACCAAAAATATGGCGTGACCCGCAAACTCATCGCCTCCAAGGATTGGGAGGGTGTGCTCACCGAACTCAAGTCAGCCGAGCTACGCGGCATGGGCGGAGCGGGATTTCCCACTTCCATGAAGTGGGACCTTGTCCGCAAGCAACCCGATCCCACGAAATATATTGTCTGCAACGCCGATGAAAGCGAACCGGGCACCATCAAGGACCGCTTCATCATGAGCCATCTTCCGCATCTGGTCATCGAGGGAATGATGATCGCGGGCCTAGTCACTGGCGCTAAGCGCGGCATCCTTTATATTCGTCACGAATACCATTTGCAGGAAGAGATCCTTGGCGAGGAAATTCGCCGCTGTTATCACGCCGGGCTTCTCGGCAAGAAAATCCTCGGCAGCAATCTCGATTTCGATTTGGAAGTTTTCGTCAGCCCCGGCGGTTACATCTGCGGCGAGGAATCCGCGCTCATCGAAGCCATCGAAGGGCACCGCGCCGAGCCGCGCAACAAACCACCGTTCCCTGGACAACTCGGGCTATGGCAAAAACCGACGGTCATTAATAATGTCGAGACTTTTGCGAACGTCCCGCAAATTCTCGCTCGCGGCGTGGAGTGGTACAAATCCGCCGGTGCCAATGGCTCGCGCGGATGGAAATTTGTGGGTGTCAGCGGCCACGCGGCGCGTCCAGGCATCTATGAAGTTCCCATGGGCACCCCGATGCGCGATGTTCTTTTTCATCATGCGGGCGGAGTTCGCGGTGGCCGCCAACTGAAAGCTTTTGCCCCATCCGGCCCTTCTTCCGGCTACCTGCCCTCTTCGATGGTGGATGTTCGCCTCGATTTCAAAGCTCTCGCCGAAGCCGGTTCCATGCTTGGCTCCGGCGCGATTGTGGTTTGCGATGACACAACCTGCATGCTGGACATGGCGTTGAACGCCGTCCGCTTCTATCGCAATGAGTCCTGCGGCAAATGCGTGCCTTGCAGGGTCGGCTCGCAAAAAATGACTGACCTGCTCGTGCGCTGGACACAAGGCGGCGTGCCTGAGCCGCAATATCGCGCCGATCTCGCACTGCTCGACGAACTCTCGAACGCGATGGCGCAAACCTCGATTTGCGGCCTCGGCCAGATCGTTCCGGCACCGATTCAATCGGTGCTGAAGCATTTTCGCGCCGAGGTCGATGCGCACGTTTTGAAAGGGCAATGTCCGAGCGGAATCTGCTTCACGCCTGCCGGACGCGCGGGCGAGGTCAATCGCGTGGGCATTCGCCCCTAACCATGACCACTGCCGCCACACCTCCGGGACTCGTGGATATCACCATCGACGGGAAAGCCGTGCGCGTGCCCGTGGGAACATCCGTCTTTGACGCCGCGCGAATGAACGGCATTGCGATTCCAACGCTGTGCCACCTGCAAAACGAAACTCCTGTTGGTGTTTGCCGCCTTTGTGTTGTGGACACCGGCGCGCGGGTTCTTGCCGCCTCGTGTGTGCGTCCCGTGGAACCGGGCATGAAGGTTGCGACGAACACGGAAAAAGTTCTTTCCGCACGCAAAACCCTTCTTGAACTTTTGATGTCCGATCATCCTTCACCGTGCGCCCGCCAGCAAAATTCCGGCGACTGCGAACTGGAAACTTTTGCCAAGGCCGCAGGGATCACGCAATCCCGCTTCGCCAAACGCACGGTGGCGCGCGGCAAGGACGATTCTTCCCTCGCCATTGCCGTCGATCACGATGCCTGCATCCTGTGCGACCGCTGCATTCGCGGCTGCGATGAAATCAAAAGCAATTTCGTCCTTGGGCGCATGGGCAAGGGCTATTCCGCGGGGATCGCTTTCGATCTCAACTCTCCGATGGGAGATTCCACCTGCATTTCCTGCGGCGAATGCATGGTTTCGTGCCCAACCGGCGCGCTTACCAACAAAGGAGTGGTCGGCACAGCGATTGCCACGGGGCCGGATGCCATTGGTTTTGAAGCCGAAGAGCTGCTACAAATTCCCGTCTTTCAGGGCATTTCGGGGACATTTCTTGAGCTGAATCGCGGCGCGATCGTCAAACGACGCTTTCGCAAGGGCGAGTTGATCTGCAAGGAGGGTGAGTTCGGTTCGACGGCGTTTTTCATCATCGAAGGCAAGGCGCAGGTTTCGATCTCGACGCCCATCGCTCACGTCAAAACGCAGGGTGGCGCGAAGGGCTTCTTCAAGCGCCTGAGCAGCACGCTGGTTGGCCGCGAAGAGGACAAACGCGAAGAGGAAACCCGCGACCGCACCATTCCCATCGATGCTTCCGTCGATTTGAATTATGGCAATCCGGTCGCCGAGCTTGGTCCGGGTGATCTTTTTGGCGAGATGACTTGTATGAATTTTTATCCGCGTTCGGCAACGGTGCGCGCGGAAACGGACGCGGTCGCGTACGAAATGCTGCGCAACGTTCTGGACATCATGCTCAAGAACAAATCCTTTCGCGCACAGATCGATCAGAACTATCGCCGCCGCGCGCTGGAAAATCATCTGCGTGGCGTTCCGATGTTCGCGGACCTTTCGCCGGATTTCATCGAACACCTCAAGCAGAGCGTCGAATTGCAACGCTTCGCTCCCGGCCAAGTGATCGCGCGCCAGGGCGATGCCGCCGACAGCTTTTATCTTGTCCGCATCGGCTTTGTGAAAATTTCGGAGAACTATCCTGGCGGCGAACTCGTCCTCGCTTATCTTTCGCGCGGCGATTACTTCGGCGAAATCGGATTGCTGGGCGGCGGAGTCCGCACCGCAACGTGCACGGCGCTCGATCACGTGGAATTGGTGCGCATCTCCGGCGACGACTTCCGGGACATGGTGGCGCGCTTCCCAAGCGTGCGCACCGGCCTCGAAGCCGTGGCCGCCGAGCGCCGCAGCGCGAATCAGCAACGCATGCAGATGGTTCATAACGTTCCCATCGACCAATTCCTCTCGCAAGGGCTGATGGAAGCGCAAAGCCTGCTGATTCTGGATTTACAAAATTGCACGCGCTGCGATGCCTGCGTGAATGCCTGCGCCGATGCGCACGACGGCGTCACGCGGCTGGTCCGCGACGGCCTTCGCTTCGATCAGTATCTTGTGGCGACAAGCTGTCGCCAGTGCCGCGATCCGCTTTGCATGGTCGGGTGCCCGGTCGGTTCAATCCGCCGCCGCAATTCGCTGGAAGTCATCATCGAGGATTGGTGCATCGGCTGCGGCCTGTGCGCGAACAATTGCCCTTACGGCAATATCAATCTGCATCCATTTGAAGTGATGGCCGACGATCCCGAGCGCCCGGGACGCAAGAAAGCAGCGATCAAGCAGAAAGCCACTTCCTGCGATTTGTGCACGCATCTCAAAGAGCCTAGTTGCGTCTATGCTTGCCCTCACGATGCCGCTCATCGCGTCGATCCGCGCACATTTTTCTCCGAAATGCTTGGCCAAGGCACCACGAAATGAAGATGGACCGAACGCAACGAAGCTGGGCCATCGGATCGTCCCTGTTTCTTCTGATTTCGTTGGTCGTGTATGCAATTTACGCGGCCCATGCCCCCCAAGGCCCGACCGGCGGCAGTGCCATCGGCCTGACGTTCGGCGTTATCGGGTTTGCCTTTATGCTGTTTGCCGCCGCGCTGGGCGCGCGGAAGCGGGTGCCAACCTGGCGGATTGGGCGCGCGCAGGCATGGATGCGCGGCCATTTATGGCTGGGATTTCTCGCGCTTCCCATCCTTTTTTTTCATGGCGGCTTTCATTTTGGCGGCACGCTTACGCGTGCGCTGATGTGGCTGCTGATGATTACGGTCGCAAGCGGCGTTTTTGGCGCTGTGCTGCAAAATTATCTGCCGCGCGTGATGACCACGGATGCTCCGCTCGAAACCATCTATGATGAAATCGGCCACGTGCGCCTGCTTCTTCGCGAAGAAGCGGATCGCGCGGTGGAATCGCTCTGCGGCACGCTTGGCCTTGGTAAGCGCGCACAGGAAGAAGGGCAGCGCGCGGGCGGCTTCACCGCCCTGCGCCCGATTTCCGCAGCCGCCGTACCTCTGCGAACATCGGCAGCGGTGAGCGCGGGCGCGAGCGCCGCGGTTGCAGCCGCACCAGAAATTCTTTTGCTCAGTGAAGAGGAAAGCGCGCCGCTCCGACGCTTTTACGTGGATGAAATGCGGCCTTTTCTGGAGCAACCGAAACGGCGCGGCCAGCGGCTTGCGGACTCCGGCAAATCCGGCAGCGCTTTTTCCGGGTTGCGCACATTGCTTCCCGCAGCCGCTCATGCCACGGTCGACGATCTGGAAGGTATTTGCGATGAAGCGCGCCAACTAATGCGCCAGGAGCGTTTACATCACTGGCTGCATGGATGGCTGCTGCTGCACATTCCGCTTTCGCTGGCATTGATTTTGCTGGGCGCGGTTCATGCAGTGATGGCGCTACGGTATTGAAGAAGTGGCGAGTGACGAGTGGCGAGAAGAAGCTAAGTAAAGATGGCAAGAACAAGAACAACCAAGAAACTAGCGCAGCGAATCGACCTGAACTATTTCAAGAGGCCGACGCCGCTCAAGCGCGTCAAATTCTGGCTTAGTGTGCTGGTTCCTGCG
>Ga0307471_100002038_pt1 | contig 11450 bp, 11 predicted proteins | sample atmos_gasesAM3C__2_FD_204566 | JGI IMG/M metagenome (GOLD analysis project Ga0307471, IMG submission 204566) | Hardwood forest soil microbial communities from Morgan-Monroe State Forest, Indiana, United States - atmos_gasesAM3C_515 | ecosystem: Environmental > Terrestrial > Soil > Temperate... | reverse complement strand
GATCAGCGTCAGATGCTCGACGATCGGGCCCAGCGCCAGCGCTGGCACGAACGTGAGTGCCCCGACCAGGAGCACCACGCCGACCAGCAGCCCGACGAAGAGCGGGGTGTGGGTGGGCAAGGTGCCGGCGCCGACCGGGACGATCTTCTTGCGCGCCAGGGCCCCGGCGATCGCCAGCACCGGCACCGCCAGCCAGTAGCGGCCGAAGAGCATGCAGAGACCGAGCGCGGTGTTGTAGAAGGGCGTGTTCGCCGAGAGGCCCGCGAAGGCGCTGCCGTTGTTGTTGGATGCCGAGGAGAACGCGTAAAGGATCTCGCTGAACCCGTGAATTCCCGCGTTCGCGATCCCGGCCTTGCCGGCCGCGGTGACGACGCCGACGGACGTCCCGATCAGCACCAGCGCGGGCGTGATCAGGATGACCAGCGACGACATCTTCATCTCGTACGCCTCGATCTTCTTGCCCAGGTACTCCGGCGTCCGCCCGACCATGAGTCCGGCCACGAAGACCGCGATGATCGCGAACATCAGCATCCCGTAGAGGCCGGACCCCACACCGCCGTAGATGACCTCGCCGAGCTGGATCAGCCACATGGGGACCAGCCCGCCGATGGGTGTGAACGAGTCGTGCATCGCGTTCACCGATCCGTTCGACGCGGCGGTCGTCGCCGTCGCCCACAGCGCGGAATTCGCGATGCCGAAGCGGACTTCCTTGCCCTCCATGTTGCCGCCGGATTGCAGCGCGCTCGCGGCGTGGTCGACGCCCTGCTGCGCGAAGACGCGGCCGTTCTGCTCGGCGACCACGCACACCAGGAGCAGCGCCACGAAGATGACTGTCATCGCGGCGAGCACCGCCCAGCCCTGGCGGGTATCGCCGACCATCACGCCGAACGTGTAGCAGAGCGCCGCCGGAACGAGCAGGATCGCCAGCACCTCGAGGAAGTTCGAGAGCGGCGTTGGGTTCTCGAGCGGATGGGCCGAGTTGACGTTGAAGAAGCCGCCGCCGTTGGTCCCGAGCTGCTTGATCGCGATCTGCGACGCGGCCGGCCCCACCGCGATGACCTGGTCGGTCAACGTGGACTTCTTCGTCTTCGGCTGGCCCTTCTCGTCGAGAACCGGCTTACCGTCCTTGTCGGCGACGGGCTCGTCGTACTCGGACGGCTGCACGACTGCGACCTTCGCGTACGGGCTGAACGTCTGCACCACGCCCTGGGAGACGAGCCCGAGCGCCCAGAAGAAGGAGAGCGGCAGCAGGATGTAGAGCGTCGTGCGCGTGAGATCGACCCAGAAGTTGCCGATCGTCTCGGCCGAGCGTCGGGCGAATCCACGGATCAGCGCGACGGCGACCGCCATGCCCGTCGCCGCCGACACGAAGTTCTGCACGGTCAGCGCGAGCATTTGCGTGAGATAGCTCATGGTCGTCTCGCCGCCGTAGCCCTGCCAGTTGGTGTTCGTCGCGAAGCTCACCGCGGTGTTGAAGGAGGAGTCCGGCGAGACCGCGCCGAGCCCGGCCGGGTTGAGCGGCAGCACGCCCTGCATGCGCTGGAGCGCGTACGCGGCCAGGAGCCCGGCCAGGTTGAAGAGGAGCATCGTCAGGGCGTAGATCTTCCAACCCATCTCCGCGCCGGGCGTGACGCCGGCCGCCTTGTAGATGAACCGCTCGAGCCAGCCCAGCGCCCGACCGAGCACGATCGGCCGGCCCTCATACACGCGAGCCATGTATGCGCCGAGCGGCTTGGCCAACGCGAGCAGGACGACGAGATAAAACGCGATTTGCAAGATTCCGTTGCCAGTCATGCGAAGAGCTCCGGCTTGAGAAGGGCCAGCACGAGGTAGATCAACAACCCCAGCGAGACGAGACCGCCGACGACGTAGAGCAGTGGCATGCGGGCCTCCTACACGCGCTCACAGAGCTTGACGAACGCCCAGGTGACGCCGAAAAAGAGGACGCTCAGTCCGACGTAGAGCCAGTCCATCCAGTCCATGTGTCGCCCCTCCAACCAAGAACGGTAGAGCCCTTCCGCCTTAAGACGCCGTCAAGATCCGGCAGCGTGACGTAAAAAATCCGAAAAAATGCCGCAATTCCGATGTTGACGTCGTATTTACGCGAATCGCCGCCAGTTTGGCGCCGCGTTGATCCCATCCGGCTGTCCCATGGGCGCAGGAGGAACCTATGAAGGCGCTGTGGTGGCAACTGTACGGACTTGGTGCGCTCCTCGTGGCGCTGATCGGCGTCATCGAGGTCGACGTCCCGACCGGGACCCTGCGCACGATCCTCGAGAGCGCCGCCGTCGTCCTTGCATTCGGTCTCATGCTGGTCTGGCGCCGGCACCATCGGGCGGCGTTCGATCTGGAGCGACGTCGATGACGCCTCTCCTCCTTACCTACTGCGTGCTGGCCCTACCGTATCTGGTCGCGACTCTCCGTCTCGCGCTGACCGTGAACGTGTTGACGCGGTCGGGAGTGAAACTCCTGCCCTGACGGGCCATCCGCAGCCTTGAATCCCCACGGGCCCCGGAGCGCTACACTAGGGGCGTGAGCATTGAGCGGCCCGATCCCGAGGCGCTCCTGGCCCGTGTCAAGGCGGAGGAGGCGCGTCAACATCGGGGGAAGCTCAAGATCTTCCTCGGCGCCGCCGCGGGCGTCGGCAAGACGTTCGCGATGCTCGAGGCCGTGCGCGAGCAGAAGGCCGACGGCATCGACGCAGTGGTCGGATACGTCGAGACGCACGGCCGCGCCGAGACCGACGCGCTGCTCCAGGGGCTCGAGATCCTTCCGCCGCGGATGGTCGACTACCGCAGCACCGCACTACGGGAACTCGATCTCGACGCCGCGCTCGCGCGCCGCCCTGCCCTGATCCTCGTCGACGAGTTGGCCCACACGAACGCGGCCGGCCTTCGCCACGCCAAGCGCTGGCAGGACGTCGTCGAGCTCCTCGACGCCGGCATCGACGTCTACACGACCATGAACGTGCAGCACCTCGAGACTCTCAACGACGTCGTCGCGAAGATCACCGGGGTGGTGGTGCGCGAGACGGTGCCGGACTCGGTGTTCGAGCAGGCCGACGAGGTCGAGCTGATCGATCTGCCGCCCGACGAGCTCCTGGAGCGCTTCAAGGACGGCAAGGTGTACATGCCCGAGCAGGCGCAGGAGGCCGTCAAGAACTTCTTCCGCAAGGGCAACCTCATCGCCCTGCGTGAGCTGGCGCTACGCCGCACCGCCGAGCGCGTGGACGCGCAGATGCGCGTGTACATGCACGAGCACGCGATCGGCAAGGCGTGGCCGACGGCCGAGCGGCTGCTGGTGTGCATCAGCCCGGGCCCGGAGTCGGCGCGGCTCGTGCGGGCCGCCAAGCGGATGGCGGACCGGCTCGGCGCGCCGTGGGTCGCCGCGTACGTCGAGACGCCCGGGCAGCTCCAGCTGCCCGCCGACGTGCGCGATCGGGTCACCCAGACGCTGCGACTGGCCGAGCAGCTCGGCGCCGAGACCGTCCGGCTGCCCGGCGAGAAGATGAGCGACGCGATCCTGCACTTCGCGCACGACCGCAACGTGACGAAGATCGTCGTCGGCAAGCCGCGGCGCCGGCTCTGGACGCGCATCCTGATCGGCTCGATCGTCGACGCGCTCGTGCAGGGCAGCGGCGACATCGACATCTACGTCATCAGCGCCGAGCGGGAGCAGCAGGGCGTGCCGCAGGCGCCGCTGGGCCGCCGCGCCATCCCCTCCGACTGGGCGCCCTACGGCTGGGCCATCGCCGTCGTCGCGGTGGCCACCGGCGCCGCGTGGCTGACCCTGCCGTTCTTCGGGCTGGCGAACCTGGTGGACCTGGTGATGGTCTACCTGCTCGGCATCGTCGTGGTCGCCACGCGGTACGGCCGGGGCCCGTCGCTCTTGGCCTCGATCCTCAGCGTTGCCGCTCTCGACTACTTCTTCGTCCCGCCGGTCTTCACGTTCGCGGTTTCCGATGCCCGCTATGTCTTCACCTTCGCCGTGATGCTGATCGTCGGGCTCGTGACCAGCGGCCTGGCCGCGCGCATCCGTACGCAAGCGGAGGCCGCGCGCCAGCGCGAGCAGCGGACGGCCGCGCTCTACGCGATGAGCCGGGAGCTGGCGAGCACGCGCGGCGCGGACAAGCTCCTGACGATCGCGATTCGGCACATCAGCGAGGTCTTTCGGAGCCAGGTCGTCGTGCTGCTGCCCGGCCCCGGCGGCGCGCTCGTCCCCGCCGAGGGCGGGCAGTTCACGCTCGACTCGAACGAGCTCGGCGTCAGCAAGTGGGTGCACGAACATCACCAGCCCGCCGGCCTCGGCACCTCGACCCTGCCGGGCGCCGCCGCGCTCTACCTGCCGCTGCAAGCCCCGCGCGGCCCCGTGGGCGTGCTCGGCGTCCGGCCGGCGGACCGGCATGCGCTCGACGCGCCCGACCAGCTCCACCAACTCGAGACGTTCGGCAATCAGACCGCCCTCGCCATCGAGCGCGCGCAGCTTGCCGACGAGGCGCAGCAGAATCAGGTGCGGATGGAGACCGAGCGGCTGCGAAACTCGCTGCTCAGCTCGGTCTCGCACGATTTGAGAACGCCGCTGGCGACGATCACCGGCGCCGCCACCACCATCCTCGAGAACGGCGCCAAGCTGAACGACCGCACGCGCCGCGGGCTTCTCGAGTCGGTGCGCGAGGAGGCCGAGCGGCTGAACCGGCTGGTGCAGAACCTGCTCGAGATGACGCGCCTGGAATCGGGCGCGCTGCAGCTGCGCAAGGAATGGCACCCGCTCGAGGAGATCATCGGCGCGGCGCTGAGCCGACTCGGCAAGGAGCTGGGCGACCGGCGCGTGGAGACCCGCGTCCCGCCCGACCTGCCGCTGGTGCCGATCGACGACGTGCTCATCGAGCAGGTGCTAGTCAACCTGCTCGACAACGCCGTGAAGTACACGCCGGGTGGCAGCCCAATCCGCATCATGGCGACCTCGACCGGCGAGGCCGTCACGGTCGAGGTCGCCGATCACGGCCCCGGATTGCCGCGCGGCGAGGAAGATCGGGTGTTCGAGAAGTTCTATCGCGCGACGCCCGGTGGCCGCGGCGCCGGGCTCGGCCTCGCGATCAGCCAGGGAATCGTCAAGGCGCACGGTGGGAACATCTGGGCGCAGAATTTGCCCGAGGGCGGCGTGGCGTTCCTGTTCACGCTCCCCCTCACCGGCAAGCCCCCGGCCTCGGTTCCCGCCGATGCCTGATCCCATCGTCGTCCTCATCGAGGACGAGCCCCAGATCCGGAAGTTCCTGCGCGCCACGCTCGAGGGCCAGGGCTACCGGCTGTTCGAGGCCACTTCCGGCGCCGACGGCGTGGTCGAGGTCGGCTCGCGCCAGCCGGACGTCGTCATCGTCGATCTCGGTCTGCCCGACATGGACGGCCTCGACGTCATCCGGCGCATGCGCGAGTGGACCGACGTCCCCGTCATCGTGCTCTCGGCGCGCGGCGGGGAGCGCGACAAGGTCACCGCACTCGACGCCGGCGCGGACGACTATGTCAGCAAGCCGTTCAGCGCCGGCGAGTTGCTGGCGCGTATCCGCGTCGCGCTGCGCCACACCGCCGGCGCCTCCCACGAGGCGGACGACGCCGTCTTCCAGGTGGGCTCGCTCCGCGTCGATCTCCTGCGCCGCCAGGTGTTCGTCGACGACAAGGAAATCCACCTGACGCCTATCGAGTACAAGCTCTTGACGACGCTCGTGCACCACGCGGGCAAGGTCGTCACCCACCAGCAGTTGCTCCGGGAGGTGTGGGGCCCCTCGCACACCGAGCAGGCCCACTACGCCCGCGTGTACATGGCGCACCTGCGCCAGAAGCTCGAGGCCGAGCCAGCGCGCCCGCGCTATCTCCTCACGGAGCCCGGCGTCGGCTACCGCCTGGCCGCCGAATAGCGTTCTCGTAGTACCCTGCTGCGGCTCATATGTAGACGACGCTTCTGGCCCTGCGGAACTCCATCGCCATTCTCATGGCCTCGCTCGCCGTCGTCGTTCTCGGTTTCGTCGCCCTGGGCCGGCTCGATCGCGGTCTCGGCGGGCTCCTGGTCTCGACGTTCTTCACGCTCGTGCTGATTCCGACCCTCTACGTGATCTTCGAGGAGCGCTGGCCACGCACGCTCGTCGACGAGGCGGGCGAGGACGTGGAGCCGGCGTCGGACCAGCCGACGTAGCGAGCGGCGAAGCGCCTACTGCAGGACGCGGTCGGCGCGACGAACGATCGATTCGGGCAGGGTCAAGCCGAGCGCGCGCGCGGTCTTGAGATTCACCACGAGCTCGGACCGCGACGGTTCCTCGATCGGAAGATCACGCGGATTCGTCGGGCCCAGGATCTTGCCGATGTACGCCCCAGCCCGCCGGTAGATCGCCGGAGTGCTCGGTCCGTACGCGACGAGACCGCCGGCTTCCGCGAACTCGGCGGAGCCATACACGCTCGGGATCTTCGCGCGATTGGCGAGATCGATCAGCCGCGACGTGTAGACCAATGCCGCCGGGCCGCCCGGAACGATGATCGCCTCGGCCCGCTCGCCGGCGGGCCGCGCGAGCAGGCTTCCGAGCGCGTCGCCTTCGTGGAGCGGATAGGCCTGGATCGTCACCCCCGCGTTCGTGGCGGCGCTCTGCACGCTGGCCAGCTCGCCGCGACTGGACGCGTCGGCGGCATAGAGCACCGCGACCCGGCTGAGTCCCGGACGCATCTCCTTCAGGAGCCGGAGCCAGCTCCGGGCCAGATCCGACGACGCGTAGGTGACGCCGGTCACGTTGCTGCTCGCTCCACCGCCATCGGAGCCGACGATCACGATCGGGACCGTGCTGGTCGCCTGCTTCGCGGCCTGGCTCGCCTGATTGCCGACAGCGAACAGCACGTCGACCTTCAGCTGCACGAGCTCGGCGGCGAGCTCCGGTAGCCGGTCGACTCGCCCGCCGGCATAGCGATACTCGAACGCGATGTCACGCGGATAGCCGACGAGCGATTGCCGCACGATGTCCTGATACGGCGGCGAGACCCGCCCCGGGTCGAGCCATCCCACGCGATACGATCGCTTCTCGGCCTGCGGCTCGGCGATGGCGGTCGAGCCCGAGTCCGCGCCCGGGGCGACGGCTGCCGTTCTCGGCGTCGGTCGCGTGTCCAGCGTGGCTGCCGGCGCGGGAGTCGGCGCGGCCGGCGACGGGGCCGTACGCGTCTCCGCCGCGGGAACGTTGGGCTTGGCCGGCGGCGCCGCCGCAACGCTGGGCGCCGCCGGGCCCGGAGGCGGCGCGATGGCCGGGGCCGCGAGCGGAGCTACGGCCTGTGGCGACGCGGTCGGGGCGACGGACCTAGCCGCGGACTCCGGTCGAGTCGGCTGGCTCGCGGGAGGAGTCCGCGGGCTCACCGGCGCTTGCTCCGCCACCGACGCCGTGGGGCTCTGGGACGAGGACGAGGACTCCAGCTCGGAGAGCCCCCAGATCGCCAGCACGATGGCCGCGGCCGCCGCGACGGCGCTGCCCGCGAAGAGAGCCGGCCGCTTCCATCCGACCGATCCGCTCTTGGTGCCGTTGGCGGTCGTCGGCACGCTCGTCTCGCCCCAGAGGCCGTTGAGCAGCTCGTCCATCCACGGCCGCAGATCGGGGTCCTTCTCGAGCGCCTGCGTGACGATGCTCTCCACCGACGCCGGCACGGCGCGCCGCCGGCGCATCGGCGTGGGCGCCTCGCTGAGCTGCTTGGCGAGCACCGCATCGCGCGACGAACCTTGGAATGGCGGGCCCCCGCAGAACACGTCGTAGACCAGAAGGCCGAAGGCGTAGCTGTCCGTCTTCTCGGTCCACAGACCGCCGTTGACCTGCTCCGGCGCCATGTACTCGGCCGGCGCGTTGCCGTCGCGCAGCGCCGCCGTTTCGCGCAGACCGGCCAGCTCGATATCCATCAGTTTGACGCGGCCGTCTGCGAGCACCATGACATTGCGGGGCCGGATCGCGCCGTGCACGCGGCCCAGGTTGTGGAGCACCTCGATGGCGCCGCCGAGGTCGAGCACCCAGCGGCGCGAGGTGCCGAAATCGAGCGGCTTGCCGACCGCGAGGATCTCGCTCAGCCGGCGCCCCTCGACGAGCTCCGTCACGATGGAGATCTGGCCGGGCTCGACCTCGCCTACTTCCAGAACGCGGGTAAGAGACGGGTGAGACGTCGGCGCCGCCATGATCGACCGGCTCGTGCTCTGAACGATTCGCGCGATGTTCGGCACCGCCAACGCCGCGAGCGGCAAGACGCGGACCGCCACGCGCTGGGAGGTCTGCTCGTCCTCCGCGAGGAACACCCTGCCAAAGGCGCCGGCGCCCAGCTCGCGGATAATCCGGTAGCGATCGTGGACGCGCGGCCAGTGGACGCCGTGCGCGCCAGTCTCGTTGGCCTGAGGCTCATTGATACTCATGGTGTTCCCCGACGGAGCTTCGTCTCCGTCCTCGACCGCTCAGAACGGAATCTTCAGTCGCTGAGCGACTTCACGATGGACGTCGTAGTCGAAGTCGTTCGAGACGACGATCTCCTTGTACTGGATCGACTGGAGGATGTCCTTGCCCTCTGGAGCCCAGTTCAGCTTGATCATCGCGCGCTGGATCTTCGCGACGACGCTCCGGTAGAGCCGCGGATGTACGGCGAAGGGCTGCGGCGCAACCTCCTCCGTCTTGGCGAGCACAACCAGCTTCTCGCGCTGCTCCGCCGGAAGGGCATTGAAGCTCCGGGGGACCCCGCCGCCGGCGGCAGCCTTGCCCTCGAGAACCGCTTTGTAGACCGCGTCGTGCGAGCCCGTGTAGATGGTCTCGACCTGGTCCGGCGCCACGCCGGCCTTGGCGATGAGCGCCTGCACGAGGAGCGTGCCGCCGATCGCGTCGGGCGCCGAGTAGGCGACCTTCTTGCCGCGCAGCTCACTCGGCGACTTCGGTCCGTCTTCCTTCAGCACGACCAGGAGACCGGCGATCCGCGTCGTATCGCGCGCGATCGCCTGGTAACCGAGTCGCTTGCTCACCTGCACGTACGTCAGCGGGTTACCCCACCAGATGTCGTAGCGGCCCTCGAGGACGCGCTTCTGGAACTCCTCGATCGACGACGCCGTCTCGAAGGCGAACGGATGTCCCACTTCTTTCTCGAGATAGCGGAAGAACGGCGCCCACATCGCGCGGACCTTCTCGGGCTCCTGCTGCGGCGCGATGCCGAAGAGAATCGGCTCGTCGCCGTGAGGATGGGGGAGCACCACGGCCGGGGCCACCAGCAGGAGAGCGAGACACAGGGTCGAGATCGTCAATAGAGCTCTGCGCATCGTCCGTCCTCCATATCCAGCGTCGTTCAGCATCGGTGACTCAAGGTCGGATGTAGATGTACCCGGCCTCCTGGAGCTCCATGAGCCGTACTACGCCGCCCTGCGGAAGGATCAGCGATTTCTCGGGGAGCTGGTCGGCCGTGATGGAGTAGTTCTTCATCGTGTTGCCGCACGCGCCGAACGTGAGTCCCTGCATCTGCAGCTGTTCGAGCGACTGCTTCAGCGCGGGATCGATACCGTCCTTCGCGAACCCTTTCAACGCCGGACCGAAGACCACGAGCTCGAGGGCTTCGACGTTCTGCCAGCCGCCGACACCCGCCACGTGATTGCGCATGTTGCCGAGGACGAACTTCGCCCTGTCCAGGCCCGCGTCGTCCAGCTGGTAGACAATCTTGTGCTTGCGCGCGTGTTCCTTCAGATGGGCGGCGTCCGCCTGCACCAACGCCACCATGACGATCGCAACCGCGAGACCCGGGACCCAGCTACGCCAGACGTTCATTCGTCCTCCTGAGGTCTGAGAATCCTGAGGGCGAGCAGCAAGCCCAATGCCACCTATTCCGCGCACAGCAATGAAGAGGGCAACTCAGGGAGTGTCAGGGCAACCGAACGTCTTGTCAACACTTTGTCATCGAGGGCGGCCCGGGCTGGCGGGAACGGAGCTTGCCGAAATGACAGGCGACTCCGGGCCGATACTGAAAAAGTCTGCACATAAAGGGTAAATGCCTGAAGGGCCGGTCCCAACCAGAATGGTTTCCGGCGGCCGGGCGCGGCCGCCCGTGTTCGGGTAAAATCACGCCCGGATAGCTCGAATCCACAGGAGGATCGCGATGCCCCGCTGGCTCAAGATCGGCGCCGCTCAGATGGGGCCCAATCAGGACGGCACGCCGCGCGAGGCGATCGTCGAGCGCATGCTGGCGCTCCTGGAGGCCGCGGCGCGCGACGGCGTCGAGCTGATCGTGTACCCGGAGATGGCGCTCACGACGTACTTTCCCAAGCGCATCCGCCAGGACTACGACCAGTTCTTCGAGACCGAAGTGCCGCCGAAGGCGCTCGAGCCGCTCCTGCGCCGCGCCGCCGAGGCGCGTGTGGCCGTGCACGTCGGCTTCTGCGAGAAGGCCGACGGCCAGTACTTCAACACCGCGCTCCTCACCGATCGCGACGGCCGCCTGTGCGGAACGTTTCGCAAGATCCATCTGCCCGGCACGAAGATTCCAGACGGCTTCGCACAGGTGCACGAGCCGTACTACTTCGCCCACGGCGACACCGGCTATCGCGTGTTCGACGCGGTCGGCGCGAAGGTCGGCATCGCCATCTGCCAGGATCGGCGCTACCCCGAGAGCTACCGCGCCCTCGGCCTTCAGGGAGCCGAGATCATCCTGATCGGCTACAACACGCCGCTGTCGCCGCTGGCGCTCGATCTCAACGAGCTCTGCATGCGCGCCGGCGCCTACGCGAACCTCTGCTTCGTGGTCGGCGTGGCGAAGGCCGGCGTGGAAGACGGCGTCGAGCTGATCGCGGGCACCTGCATCATCGACCCGCAGGGCCAGGTGCTGGCGAAGGCGGCGACGCGGGGCGACGAGCTCGTCGTCGCGCGCGTCGACCTCGATCAGATGGGGCCCTTGCGCAAGCGCTGGAACTTCCTGGGACGCCGCCAGCCGCAGCACTACGGACTCTTGCTGCAGCCGGTCACCGAGAAGGAGCCGAACCGATGAGCGCGGGAGTCGACGTCGTCGTTCGCGGCGGTCAAGTGGTTACCGGCTCCGATGTCGTCGACGCCGCGGTCGCGATCCGGGGCGACACGATCGTCGCGATCGGGCCCGAAGCGCTCCTGCCGCCTGCCGAGAGGGTCATCGACGCGTCCGGCAAGTACGTGCTGCCGGGACTCATCGACTGTCACCTGCACATCGGCCCGGAGTACGACGACTGGCGCACGGCGCCCCTAGCGGCGGCGCGCACCGGGCTCACGACGCTCCTGCCGTTCGTGGTCTACGACGAGGGCGAGACGCTTCCGAAGGCGGTCGCGCGCCTGCGGGAAGAAGCCGAGTCGCTCTCGGTCCTCGACTTCGGCTTTCACTTCATCCTGAACCACGAGCCGTACATCCTCGAGGGCATCCCCGAAGCGTTCCGCATGGGCGTCTCGTCGCTCAAGC
>Ga0307471_100002037_pt1 | contig 11453 bp, 8 predicted proteins | sample atmos_gasesAM3C__2_FD_204566 | JGI IMG/M metagenome (GOLD analysis project Ga0307471, IMG submission 204566) | Hardwood forest soil microbial communities from Morgan-Monroe State Forest, Indiana, United States - atmos_gasesAM3C_515 | ecosystem: Environmental > Terrestrial > Soil > Temperate... | reverse complement strand
GTTCATTTCTCAACCCGGTGCTTGGTCAAAGTACGTAAACCTTCCTGGGAATCAATCAAAATCGTATCATTCGCAACAAAGAAGGTCAACGAATGGCCCGTGGTTGTGTCGCTATTCGCATCAATAATCGTGGGTTCGCCGCCGGAAAGGACGAATTTCTGGTCCGCGGCGGTGTAAATCGCCTCCTGAGCCGTGCCCCTGCGATCGCCCTGCCGGACGACCACTTGCCCTTGGGCAACGATGCGGGTGAGCTGGCGGCCTCCTGGACTGGCGCTGGCACCGCCCGGTGCGGCGCTGGCCTTCGCCACAGCGGCAGAAGGATTTGGACCGAGATACGCATCAAGGGTCTTCGATGTTAGTTCGCCTTGTTGCGAAGTGGCGGTCACACCGCCGTCGAGGCGAGCCTTGGATTGATCGTCCCAGTAAGTAAGCGAGGGCGCGTGGATCACCCATACCGTCGGGCTCGCTTTCGACGTCGTTGCCGCTGGACTCGCGGGTGGTGCTGAACCGGATGTAGACCCCTTCCCCGCCGGCTTGTTGCTCGGCATGCCGAATCCGCCGCCTATCGGGCTCGATGCGCTCTGCGGAAACACGGCGATCACATTACCGGTGGCCTGAAGCTTTTTGTCTTCGCGCCACACCTCGATCTGGTTCGCATTCAGCACCGACTCGCCCTGCCACAATCTGGCTCGACCTGTGTAGAACACATGTCCCGAAGTCGTCGAACCAGCGAGTGCGTCCGCAGAAATATGCGCTGGCCCTGTGCTGAGATTCACGCCGCCGGATTGTGTGGATGAGAAATACGTGGAGATTACGTTGTCCGTCGCGGTGATGGCGCCTGACTTCTGGTTGATCGTGACGCTGCCCGCCGAGGTGCGGCTGGTTGCATCCGATATGACGGGTGAACCTTGCAGCGCGATTAAATCTGTCGTCCGGACGATTTTGGCCTGTTGCGCTGTGGCGCGTTTGTCCCCCTGCTGAAAGCGGACGTTGCCGCTCTGATCGAGCGTCTCCCACTCGCCGTTCGCGCCGAATGTCGCAGCAAGCTCTTCCGACGAACTCGCCTGCGGCGCACTCTTGCCGATTTCGCGCCGTACTTCAACGGCTGAGTGCCCGATGAGTTTCTCGAGGCGGCCCGTGGGTCCGAACTGGGTGACAAATTTTCTGGCGCGCAGCTGTGTCGTTTCATCGGTCGTTTTTGTGTCGATTGTCGCCGGCGCGAGTGTCTCGGCGCTTTCGATTTTTTGCTGGTCTGGCTGCGCGCCTGCGCCGAATTTCACGAGCAGAGCTTCGGTTTTGAGCGAACGCGATGCTCCATCCTGGTGAGAGTCCATTGTGACGCCGCCCTTCACCGTCATTTCGCGCACCAGATTTCTTTCCGGCTGCATGGCTATTTCAACTTGGGCTGCCGTGAAATGGTCGGTTCCGGTCTTGGCGGCGCGGCTGCCGCTCACGTTGCCGGCCGCTACGATGCGCTGCATCCATCCTGCCGGGCTCAGAAACCCCTCGAATTTTTCAGCTGTGACGTTCATGGTGGCACCGGTTTCGGTCGACTTCACTACTGGGTGCCCTTCTGCAATTATGTGTTGTGCGTGAAATGTGGAATCAAGCTCCATCGATATCCTCTCGGCAGAAAGCTCGCGGCCTCCCTGTCTCATCACCGCCGGCCCGTTCAATACGACGAGCCGCTCGTTACGCCGCAGCTCCAGGCTGCTTCCGGTAGCTGAGACCGGGACTCCTGTCGTGAGAACGCTATTTCGATCGCTCGATTGCTTGCCCGCTTTATCGGCATTGCTGTCCGCGGGAATCATTTCAATCGCCACGTTGTGTTCGAGGCGGACAACCGCCGTCTGCGAACTGTATGAAACGCCCATCGCTGAGCCGTGCCCTTGCGGCGACTGGAATTCAACCCTCTCCGGAGTCGAAGCCTCACCGGTGTCGCGATTGAAGGAGAGATTGCTTGTAGTCACCTGCAGTTGCTTGTCAGCCGGTTTTCCGGAGGCGGGATTTGCGCCCTGAATATCGATCTCCACGTTACCTGCGCAATGAACCTCGCCGGATTTTGGCTCGTAGCTGCACTCGCGCGTGTGGATGTTGTCGTTACGATCGCCGGCGCGGCCGTAGATGGTAATCCAGACATCTTTGAGCAAGCTGCGATCTTCGTCCTTGAACCGCGTGGCGGTGGAAGCGCGAATCGTGAAGACGGCGCGGTCCTGGTCCATCTTGGTGAACTTGAACTCCGCGGATTGCTGCTGAACGGTGGCCGGCACCGAGACCGGCGCAGAGCGGCGCGCGCGCGCAGCCTGAATCGCGCGTCTCGAATAAACGCCAGCGACAACGACCGCGATCGCGGCCGCCGTCACAGCCGCCCACCGCGCGTATCGTGCCGCCTCCTGGTTTCGCACCCGCGATTCTCCTCGGTTCGGTTAGAAGCCGAGTATAGGCGAGTGGTTTTCTTCGGACAACATGGAGCGCCAGAAATAGCCGCGATTGGGGGCGAAGTGACGCCGGGCAAAGTGATCGTGGCTAAGTGTTGAAGCGAGTGCGGCAGCTCGGTTGTACGCGATTCCCTGTTTACGCCGCTGCTGGTTTCAGGTAGAAAGAGGCGTCCTCGATGCATTGCAAGGAGCCTGCGGATGAGCTCATCCGAAGTGCTGCTGCTGGCGTTTCTGATTGGCGTGATTGCGGGGTTGCGTTCGCTGACGGCGCCGGCTGTCGTCGCGTATGGCGCGCATAAAGGCTGGTTGAATCTCACGGGGACGCGACTCGCGTGGATGGGCGCGCTGTGGGCGCTGATCTTCTTCGGGCTGCTCGCCGTCGTCGAGCTGATCACGGATCAGCTTCCTTCTACGCCGCCGCGCACGAAGGCGCCAGGTCTGATTGCGCGAATACCGATGGGCGGCCTTGCGGGTGCGTGCGTTGCAGTTGCTGGCGCGGGTTCGTTGATGCTCGGCGCGGTTCTGGGAATTGTGGGCGCTCTTGTGGGAACATTTGGCGGTTATCAGGCGCGAACGGGACTTGTGCGGGCGCTGAAGGTTCCGGACTTTGTGGTTGCCTGTGTTGAGGATTTGGTGGCGATTTGTGGCGGGCTTTTTATCGTTTCGCGATTCTGAGTGCCGGAAAGATCGTCGGCTGCTGCAAACCAAACCCTCGTTTTACCGCCTATTAGGAAATTGCAAGTTGTTCATTTTAAGATATTTAAGGAAAGTTTTAATCGCGTTACCGTAGATTAAAACGGCACCTTATGGCGGTGTCCAGAAGCCGTACCAAACCCTACTCAACATTATACCACGCGTCTGTTCAGGTGATCAGCATGCCGACTGCGGCGGCTGTCATGATCGCGAAGGTCACCCAGCCTAGCGATTTCAGGAGTGGCGAGTTGGTGCGTTGACCCATGACCTTCCGGCTACTCGTTAGCAGAATCACAAGAAGGATCAGCGGGGGCGCGAGCAGGCCGTTCATTACCGCGGAGAAGAAGAGCATCTTTACGGCGTTCAAGCCGAGGAAGTTCAGCGCGAGACCGAGCACCATCGCGACTGCCATCACCGCATAGAATTTGCGGGCTTGATATGGCTTGTCGGCGACGGACGCGCGCCAGCCTGCCGCTTCTGAGATCGCGTAGGCACATGAACCGACGAGGACCGGCACGCCAAGCATTCCTGTCCCAATCAGGCCGAGGGTGAAGAGGAGGTATGCGCCATTTCCGGCGAGGGGGCGAAGCGCTTCGGCGGCTTCGCGGGCGGTGGTGATGTCGGTCTTGCCGTGGGCGTGCAAGGTGGCGGCGGTGGTGAGGATAATGAAATACATGATGAGATTTGAGAAGAGCATTCCGGAGAGCGTGTCAGTGCGCGCGCACTTCAATTGGTAGCCTACGGACTTTTTGGGTGCGTGATTTTCGATTTTTTCGCGTTTTTCTTCCACCTCCTCGGCGGCTTGCCAGAAGAAAAGATAAGGAGAGATGGTGGTCCCGAGAATCGCTACCAGGACTGAGAGGAAGCCGCGCGAGAATTCGAGGTGCGGAATGAACGTGACCATCAGCGCGCGCTTCCAATCAACATGCGCGTAAAATGAGGCAAAGACATACGCGAAAAGGACGAGCGTCATCCACTTGAAGATTTCCGCCATCAATTTGTAGGAAGCCCAGAACATCAGGACGACGATCAGAACAGCGTAGATTGGAATCCAGATCAGCATGTGCACGCCGGTGACGAGCTGCGTTGCCTCTGCCATACCGCCGAGGTCCGCGGCTATGTTGATGATGTTGGCGACGGCGAGAATCAGGCATGCGCCCCACAGCACCCAGCGCGGGTAGTACATGCGGACTGACGCTGCCAACCCGCGGCCGGTAACGATGCCGAGGCGCGCGCACATCAACTGCACAGCCGTCATCAACGGAAATGTGATCAGAGCGACCCAGAGGGTGGCGTAGCCGTAGGCCGCGCCGGCAACGGAGTAGGTGGAAATTCCGGATGGGTCGTCATCCGCTGCGCCGGTGATCAGGCCCGGGCCAAGGATCGCGAAGAAGCGACGCAGAGCTTTCTGGAGCTTGCCTCGCTGCGCATGTTTTTCGGCGTGCTGCGGGTGATCTTTAGGGCGCTGCTCGGCCTGTGGAATCGGCACCGGGATTTTGGCCGTCATGACGATGCACCCGACGATCGCCTCTTGGCAAGCCTCTTACAATCGCACAGTTTTAGTTTAGCAATCGTTACAATACGGCTTTGCATGTATCAATTTTTTTGGGAAAACCGAATCAATAGAGCAGCCGACGTTCTGAACAGCCATCTAGACGCCAGATTGGGATGCAAATCACGCGAATCGAAAGAAGCTACCCAATTTCTGTGTACACCATCGTAATATGACGCGATTCGAGGTGCCCATGTCACGATTCCCAGCGCGACTGCTGATCTTCGGTGTTCTTTTCTGTTCCCTTGCATTGCTCGGTTCAGGGCAACAAGCAGCCCCTGATTACGTTCTCTTCAACGGCAAGATTTTCACCAGCGATTCGGCACATCGGTACGTGGAAGCACTAGCGATACGCGGCGAGCGCATCGTCGCTGCGGACGAATCCGTCAAGGTCCAAGCTCTCGCCGGTCCGCAGACGAAGCGAATCGATCTCGGCGGTCGCACCGTAATTCCCGGCATCAACGATGCGCACATGCATCTCGAACTTCAACCGGCCTCCAGTGTCTCTCTGAGCTTCAAGAGCCGGAATCCTTCGTGGGCCGAAGTAAAAGATGCTATTGCGGGTGCCGTGCAGAAGTCGGCAAAAGGCACGATCATATCGGGAGAGATTCTATTTGCGGTCTATTTCGACACGACGATAGACCGCGAGGCGCTGGATCAGGTGGCCCCGGACCACCCCGTCATTATCGAGACCGTTACAGGACATGCCGCGATTCTAAATAGCGCCGCCCTGGCCAAATTCGGAATTCGCGACGATGAACGGGACCCGCTTGGCGGTCGATACGAACGCGCTGCCAATGGCAGGCTGACAGGTGTTCTTCGTGAATACGCCGTTATGCAAATGGATCGAACGGAGGCAAATCTCACGCCCGACACCGACGCGCTCCAACAGTTACGCGACTATTTCGCGCGGGCCAGCCAGTTCGGAATTACTTCCATCCAAGACATGTCAAATGCCATGCCTCCGGACCGTTGCGTCGCCTTGCTTGAGAAGGCTCCTTCACCGATCCGCGTCCGCGTGATGCGCATGACGATGACTACTCCGGCCGGCCGCGACACCGAGGAAGGGCGATCGACTTCCCGCAATCCGTCTCCCCTAATCACAGTAAGCGGCACAAAATGGATGCTCGACGGAACGCCGCTCGAAGGCACGCTTAATCCACGCGAGGCTCAACGAGCTTTGTTTGCAAGCGATCCGAATCTGGCAGTTACCCAGCTTGCTCTGACATTTTCCGCGAAAGAAATCGAGGCGATGCTTCGTGAGTCTTTGGAAAATAACGACCAGCTCATGGTTCACGTATCCGGTTACCCGTCTGCGTCGGCAATGCTGGATGCGATGCAAGCGACGGGTGGTGAGAAAGTCTGGCCGTCGCGTGCGGTTTGAGCATGGAGACGGGCTTTTCGCCGATCTGGTCCCACGCGCGAAGCAATTCGGTGTAGTCGTCGTTCAAAACCCTACACACTTTGCAGCCGGCCTCAAGCTTGCCCACGCACAACCGTTGCGTTCGCTTCTTGCGGATGGGATCCCCGTGGCACTTGGTTCCGACGGCCCCATGAATCCATACCTCAACATCATGCTCGCTTCGACTCATCCGAACCGGCCGTCAGAAGCGCTGTCGCGCGAGCAGGCTGTGATTGCCTATACCTTGACCTCGGCTTACGCGGAGTTCACTGAAAAAGATAAGGGTAGCTTGGAATCTGGCAAGCTTGCCGACCTCACTGTGCTGTCACAGGATATTTTCAGTGTTCCGCCGCAGGAACTGCCCAAGACGGAATCGATCCTCACAATGGTCGGAGGCAAAATTGTCTACGACGCGAAGTTGCTCAGCGCGCACTGACGAGAGCAGCGGCGATTTCATCGCGGTGGCAGATGTAAAAAAGGCAGCTGGGCAATGGTTGGTCAGGACTTCGAATAAACTAGAACGGCGCCCAGATAATAAAGAGGATCTAGTTGTACGGTGTTTCCTTCGCGTGCGTGGGGCTGCGGGTGCCTTTTACGAAGCAGGAGTCGCAGACTCGGGTGCCGTCTTTCAGGGTGAAGTCTACGCGGCGCGTTGGGTCGATATCGGCGCCACATTTTCCGCAGCGGTCTTCGTTGTTGCGATTATTGCGATCATCGTTTAGTGCGGCCATGGGTTCCCTCGGATGTTCCCCGAGTCTATTCAAGCATAAAAAGATGGGAGAGTGATTAACGAGGTTTAGCGGTGTTTCGATGCGGTGGATGTGAATGCTTGCACCGAACGACGTGCAGGGTATCCGCTAAAGCCGAGAACAGCACCGTGATTTTTGTTGGGAGAAAGATATTTACGTTTTTTGAGCTTGTTACCGGGGCGCAGGCTAAAGCCTACGCTACTAACGGCGAGAAGAACGATGTCGTGAGTTGCGGCGAGCATTGATGATCGAGGTGCGATGTTGCGTTGGCACAGGCCCTTCGATACGCAGGGTGAAACCCTTCGTCCTCAGGACAAGCAGGATTGCCTGTGCTACTTACTCGGAGTGGCGCTTTTTGGGGGTGGGGACGATGTCGGTCATTATGAAAATGTCGTGTTCGTTGGCGAGATCGCGGGCGGAGGGAGTGAGGATTGTTTTGGGGCCGATGTAGAGTTTGCGATTGCGGGTGAGGGCCATGCGGACGTCGTTTTCGCTGAGGAATTCGGCGACTTCGACGGGCGGGGGGAGTGGATGGGGCGGCGCCGGTGACCGCACCTCAGGGGCTGAAGCCCCTTTTTCCGAATCCGCTTTCGGCACGGCTGAAGCCGTGCCCTGACGTAAGTCAGATGCAAAATCCCCACCCTTCGCAGGGGGCGCGAAGGATGGGGCACCCGAAAGTAGTCCAGCATCGGCAAGATTCTTAGATTTCGGTACGGCAATAGGTGTGGACTGATGAACATCGAGAGACGCGACGGTTGAGCCTCCGCGACGAGGGATGCCGCGTGCGGTGAAGACTTGCTCGACGATACGGGCGATGGTCTGGCGGTCGGGTACGGGTGCTTGTGCGGCGGCTGCGGCGACTATTGGAGAAAGCGCCGCCTTCAAACGAGTCGCCTCAGGATGAAAAGCCGTGCCATAACGTAAGTCAGACTCAAAATCCCCACCCTTCGCAGACGACACGAAGGATGGGGCACCCGAAACTGAAGAACCTACACCCGAAAGATCACGGCCCGAAGCACCCGACGATGCGCCCGCAGCACCCGCAAATTCCCCACCCTTCGCAGAGGACGTGAAGGATGGGGCACCCGGAAAACCTACAGCGCCCGAAAAACCTGAAGCCGAAAAAACAGAGCTTGCGGCGGCCGAGGCACCTGCGCTTGCTGCGGCGGATTTTTGTACCGGCACAGACATTGCTACCAAGCGTTGATCGGCTGGGATGGTGCGGTGCTCGACGGGGCGCGATTCCCAGGCGACGCGTTTTACGTTCATCACATGCTGTGGGCCGATGTTGTCGGAGGTGATGTTGCCGCCGGGGGAGCCACAGCCGAGGGTCATCGCCGGGAAGAGATTCGTGGAATATCCGATCGACCCGTGGACCGACGATGTGTTGACGGCGATGCGGAACGCCGGGACGGCGAGGCCGTATTGCTTTACGGCGGCTTCGCTTTGGGAGTGGATGGATGCGGTGTGTCCGGCGCCACCGTGGTGGAGCAAGCGGACGCTGATCTCAATCGCAGCCGCGAGGTTCGGAGCGGAATAGAAAGCGAGGATTGGCGAGAGCTTTTCGGCGGAGAGCGGCACGTCGCGGCCGATGCCGTCGAGCTGAGCGATCAGGACGCGCGTCGAGGGTGGAACTTTGATGCCCGCCATTTCGGCGATCGTAGTGGCTGGGCGCCCGACAACCTGCGTGTTGGGGACGTGTGCGCCGCCGAGAAAAACGAGCGCGCCGAGGCGGGCGATTTCTTCGGCGGAAAGAAAATATGCGTCCTGCTTGCGGCACTCTTCGAGCACCTGCTCGCGGATGGCTTCTTCGGTGACGATCGCCTGCTCGGACGAGCAGATGGTGCCGTAGTCGAACGTCTTGCCGGCGAAAATATCGGCGACCGCTTTCTTCACGTTGGCTGTGCGCTCGATCAGAGCGGGGACGTTGCCGGGGCCGACTCCGTAGGCAGGGCGGCCTGAGCTGTAGGCGGCGCGTACGAGACCTGTGCCACCTGTGGCGAGGATTACTCCTGTGAGCCGGTTCTTCATCAGCTCCTGCGTGCCCTGCATGGTGGGGTGTTCGAGGCAGGTGATGAGTCCTTCGGGGGCGCCCATTTTCAGGGCGGCTTGGCGCAGCACGGCGGCGGATTCGCAGATGCAGCGCATCGCGGTGGGGTGGGGGCTGAGGACGATGGCGTTCTGCGCTTTGAGCGAGATGAGCGTCTTGTAGATCGCGGTGGAGGTAGGGTTCGTTGAAGGAATCACGGCGGCTACGACACCGACTGGCGCGGCGATTTCGATGATTCCCTTTTCGCGGTCTTCGCGGATTATGCCGACGGTGCGCATGTTGCGAATGGCGCGAGGGACGTCAATGGAGGCGAGGCGGTTCTTGGTGATTTTGTCGGGGACGTTGCCGTAGCCGGTTTCTTCGACGGCGAGGCGGGCGAGCGATTCGCTGGCCTCGGTGGCGGCGTTGGCACAGGCTTCGACGACGGCGTCCACTTGCTGCTGGGAAAATGCGGCGAACTTCTTTTGGGCTTCGTGGGCCCGCTCGACGGCGTAGCGGGCTTCTTGGATGGAAATCAGGTCGCGATCGCGCAGGCTCAAAGAAAGTTCCCGGGGCTAAAGCCCATTTCGATGCGACTGCTTTTTCGCTGGACTGAAGTCCAGCTCCCCCTGCTGAAGCAGGGGGCTCCCACCGAAAGGCTCGAACCGAGCTACTTCTCCTCCCCGTGCTGAAGCGGGGGCTCCGGTCGAGAAATACTCAAAAACCGAAAGACTCAAGCTAAAGCTACTTCTTACGCGAGAGGCCGCCGCCGGGCAGAATGTCTTCGACTAATTCGTGCGGGCGCGGGATTACGTGGACGGCGACGAGTTCGCCGACACGCCGGGCCGCGGCAGCGCCTGCGTCCGTGGCGGCTTTGACTGCGCCTACATCGCCGCGGACCATCACCGTGACGTAACCTGCGCCGATATATTCCTTGCCGATGAGAATCACGTTGGCGGCTTTCACCATGGCATCGGCCGCTTCAATCGAGCCCACCAGGCCTTTGGTCTCGATCATTCCCAGCGCTTCGTTAGCCATGAATTCTCGCTCGCCTCCGGCTTGATTTTGTTGCAAATGTAAGTGTTAGCGTGGGCGCAGACTAACACGGTGACACGGGTGAATCAAGGAGCCGTGCGGCAGTTGTGCAAAATTCAGGCGGAGCGATGGGTGGGAGCGTTACTCGGAGTGCTGGAGGAGACCGACGCCGGCGGCTGCTACACTGTCGCGCGTGGTGTTCTTGACGAGGTACATGGCTTCGTCGGCGAGGTGGAGGAGTTCTGCTTTGGTGCGCGAATCGGTGGGATAGGAGGCGACGCCGACGCTGGCAGTGATTTGGACGTTGAGGCCCGGCTCCTTCAGCCAGACGGCTTCGCGAATCAAGGTGTGCAGGCGGCGCGCTACACCGAGAGCGTTTTCTTTGGAGGTTTGCGGCAGCAGGATGACGAACTCGTCGCCGCCGTAGCGGAAGGCGAGATCGATCATGCGGCATTTCTCTTTGATGGCCGAGCCAATTTCGGCCAGGAGCTTCGAGCCCATCAGGTGGCCGTGAGTGTCATTTATATTTTTGAAGTGATCAAGATCGATGAAGATGAGCGAAAACTCGAAGGCGTAGCGATGCGAGCGGTAAAGCTCGGTATCGAGCATGAAATTCAGGTGGCGCGCATTGTAAAGGCTGGTGCAATCGTCAGTGATGGTGAGTTCGTGGATGCGCTGGACGTGGCGCGCATTTTCAATTGCGATCGCAGCGTAGTCGGCGAGCGCTTCGAGCAGGGCGAGGTCGCGTTTGCTGAAACCTTCCGGGCCGATGCAATTGATCAGCTCGATGACGCCGAGGCAATGGTCGCGGAAGCGCACGGGAACCGCGACGATCGAGCGCGTTTCCATTTTTGTGCGTTCGTCAACTTGCGCGAAGAAACGCGAATCTTTTGATGTGTCGGGAACGACGACCACTTCACCGGTTTGCGCGACCCATCCGGCGAGGCCCTGGCCTAGCTTGATGCGGACATCTTTCAGGGCTTCGGCGCCGACGCCCGTGGCAATCTGGAAATACAGCTCGCCCTTGTCAACATCCATGAGGAGAAGCGACCACGTATCCGGGCGGAGAACTTCGTTGATTTTCTCCATGATGGTGCGCAGAACCTGATCGAGCTGCAGGGATGAGGTGAGGGCTTTGCCAAGCTCGTGGAAAACGGTGACTTCCGTGGCTTGCGCGGCTTCCGCGGCTTCGGGCACCGCGCGCGGACTTCGGCGCCGTTCGACGCCGCCGAAAGGCTTGCCGTCATTCGCCCTGCGGACCGGTTCAGTCGGTAGGCGTGGGCTCGGGTCTGGGGTCTTGTCGGGCAACTCTGACATTATAAGAGGCCATTTTCGGTAACTGCAATGGACATCGCGAGGGGTTTGACCTAAGGCCAATCAGGGAGAGTTTGCGATTATTCGGCCTGGTGTGATTGACACACCTGCGACCGACGCCTATATTTTCTTTGGCTGCGGCCCTCCGGAATGTCATCGACACCTTTTGGCGAACACTTGAAGCGCGAGCGGGAGATGAGAGGCGTTTCGCTGGAAGAAGTGTCTGCGGCGACGCGAATCA
>Ga0307471_100002036_pt1 | contig 11454 bp, 7 predicted proteins | sample atmos_gasesAM3C__2_FD_204566 | JGI IMG/M metagenome (GOLD analysis project Ga0307471, IMG submission 204566) | Hardwood forest soil microbial communities from Morgan-Monroe State Forest, Indiana, United States - atmos_gasesAM3C_515 | ecosystem: Environmental > Terrestrial > Soil > Temperate... | reverse complement strand
CGCGAGCTCGGCACGGTCGTCTGGCTCGACGGCGACGTGCGCGAGCTCCTCGAGCGGGCTCGCCGGATCGGCAACCGGCCCATGCTGGACGGGCGGTCCGGCGACGAGATCGAGGAGCTCTACCGGTCGCGCCGGCCCTATTACGGACGGGCGCACCTCACGATCGACACGACGGGACGCAGCGCCGACCAGGTCGTCTCGCTCGTCCTGGCGGCCCTCCGGGACGCGCATGCCGTACGAGCTTAGCCGCCGGCTCGCCGCGGGCCCCTTGCTGTGCGACGGCGCCATGGGCACCTTGCTTTACGCCTGCGGCGTCTCGGCCGACGCCTGCTTCGACGTCCTCAACCTGAACAATCCTCGGGTGATCCAGTCGATCCACGCCGACTACATCGCCGCCGGCGCCGACTGCATCGAGACGAACACCTTCGGAGCGAACCGGTTCAAGCTGGCGGCCCACGGCCTGGACGGGCAGGTGCGCGACATCAACCGTCGGGGCGCCGCCCTGGCCCGCGACGTCCGCGAGAGCGCCGGCCGGGACGTCTTCGTCCTCGGCTCCGTGGGTCCCCTCGGGAAGTACCTGGCGCCCCTTGGAACTGTCACCGCCGATGAGGCTCGGACCGCGTTCCAGGAGCAGGCCGAGGCGCTGCTCGAGGGCGGAGTCGACGCGTTCATCATCGAGACGTTCTCCGACCTTGAGGAACTGGCGCTCGCGGTCGGCGCGATCCGCGGCATCACGACCGACGTGCCGATCATCGCGCAGATTGCCTTCACTGACGACGGCGCGACCTTCACGGGCCGCCCGGCCGCCGAGATCGCTCGGGCCATTCGCGCGCTCCCCATCCAGGCGCTCGGAGCAAACTGCTCGGTCGGCTCGAGCACTCTCTACGAGGTGCTCGTGCAAATGCACGCCGAAGCGACGAATTTGCCGCTCTGCATCCAGCCGAACGCCGGCTTGCCGAGCCGCATCGGCGAGCGCCTCATCTATCTGTCGTCGCCGTCCTACATGGCCGACTACGCCGGCCGGATGGTCGACGCGGGCGCCCGGCTCATCGGCGGCTGCTGCGGCACCACGCCCCAGCACATCGCGGCGATGCGCGTGGTGCTCGACCGCCGGCGCCCGGCCCGGCCGGAGACTCGGCGCCCGACGCTGACAGTCACGCCGGTGGCGGAGGCCGAGCCTGGCCTGCGCGTCGCCCGGCCGCCCACGGTGCTCGGGCGCAAGCTCGCGGCCCGCGAGTTCCTGGTCACCGTCGAGCTCGACCCGCCGCGCGGGCACACCGTCGAGAAGCTCGTCCAGGGCGCCAAGCTCCTGCGCGAGCGTGGTGTGGACATCGTCGACATTAACGACGGCTCGCTCGGCCGCGTCCGCATGGCGGTGTTGCCAACAGCGCTGCTCGTCCGGGATGCGACCGGGCTCGACATCACCATGCACTTCACGTGTCGTGACCGGAACCTCATGGGCATCCAGGGCGATCTGCTGGGCGCCCACGCCCTCGACGTGCGCAACATCCTGGCGATGACGGGTGACCCGCCGCGCGCGGGCGACTACGCCAACGCGACCGCCGTCTTCGACGTCGACGGCGTCGGTCTCATCGAGATCCTCCGCCGGATGAACGAGGGCCAGGACGCAACCGGGAGCAGCATCGGCGAGCCGACCTCGTTCTACGTGGGCGCCGCTCTCAACCCGGCGGCCGAGGACGTTGACCGCGAGATCGACCGCTTTCACAAGAAGGTGCAGGCGGGAGCACGCTGGGTGCAGACCCAGCCCGTGTACGACCTGGCCGAGCTCGATCGCTTTCTCGACCGGGCCGGTGGCTCGCCCGTCCCGGTCCTGGTCGGCATACTCCCGCTCCACAGCGCGCGCCACGCCGAGTTCCTCCACAACGAGGTCCCGGGCATCACGATTCCCGAGCCGATCCGCCGCCGCCTGCGCGAGGCCGGTGACGGTGCCCTGCGGGCCGGGATCGAGATGGCGCAGGAGCTCGTCCGGGCCGTGCGCGCGCGCTACGCCGGTGCCTACTTGATGCCGTCGTTCGGGCGCTTCGAGGTCGTCGCGGAGGTGCTCGATGCCATCCGGTGACCTGGTCGCGCTCGGTCTTGGTGAGGCCGCCGACCTCGTGCGCTCCGGGACGGTGAGCCCGGTCGAGCTCACCGAGGCGTGTCTCGCGCGTATCCGCGCAATCGACGGCGCAATCCGGGCGTGGGCTCACGTGGATCAGGACGGCGCGCTCGCTACTGCACGCGAGCGCCTGGCTGAAGCTCGCGCCGGGCGGCTTCGCGGACCGCTGCACGGGGTGCCGGTCGGCGTGAAGGACATCGTCGACGTCGCGGGGATGCCGACGACCGGCGGCGCGAAGCCGTTCGCCCACACGCGCCCGGCCGCGGACGCGCCCGCGGTCGCGCGCCTGCGGGCGGCGGGGGCCATCATCCTCGGCAAGACGGTGACGACCGAGTTCGCGTATCGCGATCCGGCGCCGACGCGGAACCCGTGGAATCAGGGTCACACGCCCGGCGGGTCGTCAGCCGGCTCGGCGGCCGCGCTGGCGGCGCGGATGGCGCCGCTCGCGATCGGCTCCCAGACGGTCGGCTCGGTACTCCGGCCGGCCGCGTACTGCGGTGTCGTCGGCTTCAAGGGCACGCATGGCCTGGTACCGGTCGCGAGCGTCATTCCGCTCGCTTGGTCGCTCGATCACGTCGGCGTGCTCACGCGGTCGGTCAGAGACGCCGCGCTCGCCATGTCCGTGCTCGCCGGCCGGGCTCTCGAGCCCCAGCCCGTCAGCGCGCCGCGGATCGCGCTCGCTCCCGAGCTCCTGGAGCGCGCCTCGCCGGACGTTGCGGCGCATGTCCAGGCCGTCGCCGACGCGTTCGTCCGGGCCGGCGCGACCGTGTCGAAGGTCGAGCTTCCCGCGTCGTTTCGCGGGATCCACGCGGCGGGGCTGACCGTGCTGGAGGTGGAGGCGGCCGCGTATCACGCTCCCGCGTTCGCCCGGCACGCCGACGATTACAGCCGCGAGATGCGAAGCCTCATCGAGACGGGGCTCTGTCAGACCGCGACGGTGTACGTCGACGCCAACCGCGCCCGCCTCGCGTTCCGGGACGACGTGATGCCGCTCCTGGAGGCTCACGACGCATTGCTGTCTCCGACTGCTCCGACCCCGGCGCCCGCAGGGCTCGGCTCGACCGGCGACGGCTCCTTCTGCGCGCCCTGGAGCAACGCGGGCGTTCCGGCGATCTCCCTGCCCAGCGGCATCGCCGCGTCGGGGCTTCCCCACGCGATCCAGCTCGTTCAGGCCGCGGGCGCCTCGGCGCGCCTGCTCGGCGTTGCCGCCTGGTGCGAGAAGGCCCTCGCGTTCTCGCAGGCCCCAACCGTCTAGGCCAGTGCTCGACCTCAAGATCGAGGGCGCACAGGTCATCGACGGCACCGGGCGACCCGGGGCCCGGGCCGACGTCGGCATCCAGGACGACCGCATCACGGCGATCGGCGATCTGCACCGCGAGGCCGCCGGCAGCAATCTGCACGCGTCTGGCAAGGTCGTGGCGCCCGGCTTCATCGACATGCACTCGCACTCGGACTGGCGGCTCTGGGAAAATCGCCGCGCCGAGTCGAAGGTGCGGCAAGGCGTGACCACCGAGGTGGTCGGTAACTGCGGCTTCTCGCCGGCGCCGGTCTCCGACGAGTTCGTCGACGCCCTGCGCGGATTCGCGCTGCACGTGCCGGCGGGCATGGACTTTCGCTGGCGCTCCGTCGGCGACTACCTCCGGGCGTTCGACTCGAGCGGAACCGCGCTGAACGTGATCCAGCTCATCGGCCACGGCACGCTGCGGGTGGCCGCCATGGGCTTCGCGCGGCGCGAGCCGACGCCGGCCGAGCTTCGGCGCATGCAGAAGCTTTTGGCCGACGGCATCGAGGACGGCGCGTGGGGGCTTTCCACCGGGCTGATCTACCCGCCCGGCTCCTTTGCCACCACCGACGAGATCGTCGAGCTCGCCGCCGTCGCCAGCCGCCATCGCGGCTTCTACGCGAGCCACATCCGGGGGGAGGGGGCGACCTTGCTGGACGCCGTACAGGAGGCGATCCACGTGGGGCGCGAGGGAGACCTGCCGGTGCAGATCAGTCATGTTAAGGCGGCTGGACGGCCGAACTGGGGTAAGGTGGCCGATGTGCTGGCGCTCGTCGATGCCGCGCGCGACGAGGGACTCGACGTCATGGCCGATGTCTACCCGTACACTGCGTCCAGCACCATGCTGCGGGCACTCCTGCCGGATTGGGCGCTGGAGGGCGGGATCGAAGCCATGCTCGGGCGCCTCGCCGATCCCGACTCGCGCGCGCGCATCCGCCACGACATCGAGTCGCCGACGACGGGTCAGAGCCTTGTCGACCGCATCGGGTGGGAGAACGTCATGATCGCGTCGTCCCCGAAGAGCCGGGACGCCGAGGGCAAGCGCATCTCCGAGATCGCGGCCGGTCGCAAGAAGGACGCGGTCGACGCCGCGCTCGAGCTGCTCGAGGCCGAGGGCGGGAGGGGGTCGATGATCCTCTTTCAGCTCGACGAGCGTGATCTCCGACGCGCGCTCGTGCACGAGGCCGTCATGATCGGCTCCGACGGCTCGGCGCTGGCGCCCGGCGGCGCGGCCGCGGGCAAGCCGCACCCGCGGAGTTACGGCACCTTTCCGCGTGTCCTGGGCGAGTACGCGCGCGAGGAGCGCGTGCTGACGCTACCACAGGCCGTACACAAGATGACGGGTCTCCCGGCGCGGCGCCTCGGCCTCAAGGATCGCGGCGTCATCGCGGTCGGCAGGCGGGCCGACCTCGTGATCTTCGACCCGCGCCGGGTCGGCGACCGCGCGACGTATCAGGAGCCCCATCAGTATCCGTCCGGGATCGAGCACGTGCTCGTCAACGGCAGCTTCGTCATCAAGGACGGCCAGCACACCGGCAGCCTTCCCGGACGGGTCCTCACACCGGCATGAAGAGCGCACTAGCGACGCGCGACCTGCTAGCGCCGATCTCCGCCGCGCCGTCGGTGACGGATGGGCTGCGCGAAGCCCTGCGGCGGCTGGTGGCCGCGACCGGCTCGACCGCGGGCGTCCTCGCGCTCCAGCCGCAACACCAGGCGCCGATCGTCGTCGCGCGCGGCAGCGGAACGTCCCTTCCGCTCCGGCGATGGCTGACGGACGTGACGGCCGCGCCCGCGCGCGGGACGCGGCTTACTCGGGTCGTGCCGCCGGGCGCTTCCCGGAGCCGGCCGGCGGCGCTCCTGAGAGCGCCGCTCGACGCGGGAGGCCGCCGGGTCGGCGAGCTGGCACTCCTGGGCCCGGTCGGGCGTCTGAAGGCGTCGGCCTTGCCCGCTAGCTTTCCCGGCGAGCTCGGCGCGGCTATCGATCGCCGCTGCGATCTCGAGCGGCTGGAGCGGCGTGCCGAGGTCGTCAACAGGCTCATGGTCCTGCTGTCCTCACCGCACACGCTCGACACGGTGTTCGCCACGTTCGCCGAGGGCATCGGGCAGCTCGTGCGATTCGACGCGATCAGCATCGCGCTGCTCGACGCCGAGCGCGGCGCCTTCGAGAGCTTCGACCTGGCGGCCGGCGCGCTTCGGGGATCTCCGCCCCCGGGCACCTGGACGCCCCTCGAGGGAACATTGCTGGAGCGCGTGGTGTCGACCGGCGCCGCCGTCCGCATCGACGATCTCGAGCGCGACGAGACCCCGGAGATCGGCCAGCGTGTATTCGTCGACCGAGGCTACCGGGCGGTGACGCTCGTGCCCCTGTCGTCAGGCACCGTGTTCGGCGCCGTCGTGGTCGCCAGCACGCGTCCCGGCGCTCTGCAGGACGCCGACCTCGAGGTCGTCGCCGAGCTGACGCGCCCGCTGGCCCTGGGCATCGAGCGCTGGCGCCTCGCCGAGGAGAGCCGCCGCCGGGCGCGGGAAACCCACGCGCTCCTCGAGGCCGGCCGGGCCGTCACCGCCAGTCTTGATGTGAACCGGACGATCCGGGTCGTGCTGGAAGAAGCGCGCGGCGTGCTCGGCGTAGACTCCTGTGGATTGCTGACGATCGATCCCGCGACGGACGAGCTGGTGATGGTCGCGAGCCTCGACGTGCCGGACGCCCTGGTGTCGACGGTGCGGCTGCAGCCGGGCGAGGGGGTCACCGGGCTCGCGGTCCAGCAGCGACGACCCATGCAGAGCCCCGACATCTGGGCCGACACCCGCGCGATGTATCAGCACCTGGTGCGCGGCAGCGGCTTCCGCTCGATGCTCGTGGCGCCCCTGCTTCGCGGTGACCACGCGATCGGCGCGATCAGCGTCCTGCGGCACGACGTGCACGAGTTCTCGGCGCACGAGGAGGAGCTCCTGGTGGCCCTGGCCAGCCAGGCGGCGATCGCGCTCGAGCACGCTCGCCTCTACACCGAGCTCGAGGAGATGGTCGCCGACCGCACCCGTGAGCTCGACGCCCAGAAGCGGTTCGTCGAGGTGGTGCTGGAGACGATGCCCATCGGAGTCCTCGTGCTCGACGATCTCCTCAACGTGGTCAGGATCAACCGCGCCGGTGCCCGCGCCCTGGCGTGTGCCTCCGACGCTCACGGTCCGCTCGCCCAGTTCCTGCCTCACGACAAGGGCGCGGTGGTGCTGGGGTTCCTCGGGGCGGCCTTCAACAGCCGGCGCGGCGGCTCGATCGAGGAGGAAATGGTCATCGCCGGCGACGCCAAGATCTTCCGGTTCACCGTGGCGCCCGTCGCCCCGTCGAGCGATGGCGGCGCCTACGCGGTCACCCTGGTCGAGGACATCACGCGGGCGAAGGGGCTGGAGCGCCAGATGCTCCTCACCGAGCGGCTCACGACGGCCGGCCGGCTCGCCGCCGGCGTCGCGCACGAGCTGAACAACCCGCTGGCGACGATCGCCGGATGCGCCGAGTCACTCCAGGGGCAGCTGGGTGCGGTCGAGCGGGCGATGACGGAGTCCACCGACTTCCGGCATTACCTCGGCCTGATCGAGGAGGAGGCGTACCGCTGCAAGGAGATCACCGGGAGCCTGCTCCAGTTCGTGCGCGACCCGGGTAGCCGGCGGGAGCCCACCGACCTGAATTCGATCGTCGTCAAGGCAGTCGAGCTCCTGGCGCGCCAGAAGCGCTTCACCGGCAGCCACGTCGTGGCCGAGCTCGACGTGGCGCTGCCACCGGTCGCGGTGAACGAGGGGCAACTTCGCCAGGTGTGCCTCGGGCTCGCGTCCAACGCGCTCGAGGCGATGGAGGGCCGGGGGACGCTGACTGTTCGCTCGCGCGTGGGCCACGGCTCGGTCGAGATCGAGCTCGAGGACGAAGGCCCGGGGATTCCCGAAGAGAACCTGGCCCGCATCTTCCATCCGTTCTTCACGACCAAGCCGCCCGGACAGGGCACCGGGCTCGGGCTGGCGATCGCACAGGGGATCGTGACCGATCACGGCGGCAGGATCGAGGTCACCTCGGTGGTCGGCCGGGGCAGTGTTTTCCGCGTGGTGCTGCCGCTATGACGCGCCCGGTTCGCGTGCTGGTGGCCGACGACGAGCGGAACCTGCGCGAGCTGATCATCCGCGAGCTGGCCCGGCGCGGTCACGAGGTGGACGGGGCGGCCGACGGCGCGAACGCACTAGAGCGCATTCGCGAGGGATCGTTCGACGTGGTCGTCCTCGACATGCGCATGCCGCAGAAGCAGGGCATCGACGTCCTGCGCGAGCTGGCGCAGATGCCGGAGGCGCCGCAGGTGGTCGTGATGACCGGCTTCCAGGACGTGGCCACCGCCGTGGAGGCGATGAAGCTCGGCGCCTACGACTACCTGACCAAGCCGACCAAGATCGAAGAGCTGGACATCGTGGTGCGGAAGGCGGCCGAGAAGGGCCAGCTCCTCCGCGACAACGTCGCCCTGCGCGCCCATGCCCCCGGCGCCGCGCCGTTCGGCGGCATCATGACGGGGAATGCGCGGATGCAGAGTGAGGTGCTCCGCCTCATCGAGCGCGTGGCGCCGACCGACTCGACGGTCCTGGTGCTGGGCGAGAGCGGCACCGGCAAGGAGCTGGTGGCGCGGGCCATCCACGAGCAATCGGCGCGCGCCGCGCGGGCATTCGTGCCGATCCACTGCGGCGCCCTCCCGCGCGAGGTGTTCGAGTCCGAGCTCTTCGGCCACGAGAAGGGTGCCTTCACCGGCGCGGTCGGCACCAAGCCCGGGCTGGTGGAGCTGGCCGACGGCGGCACGCTCTTGCTCGACGAGATCGGCGAGATGGAGCCCGACAGTCAGGTGAAGCTCCTGCGCGCGATCGAGACCGGGACGTTCTTCCGCGTGGGCGGCACGCGCCCCCGGCGGGTCGACGTCCGCATCGTGGCTGCCACCAACAGGGATCTTGCGGAGGCGATGAAGGCAGGCGATTTCCGCCCCGACCTCTACTACCGCATCAACACCATCGCGATCGCGCTCCCGCCGCTGCGCGAGCGGCGGGACGACGTGTCCCTCCTGGCCAATCACTTCGTCCGGACCAACGCGACGTACGGCGTCAAGCGGCTCAGTGCGGCGGCGCTCGCCGCGCTGGAGGCCTACGGCTGGCCCGGCAATGTCCGCGAGCTGCTCCACGCCATCGAGCGCGCGGTCATCCTGAGCAAGGGCGACGAGATCCAGCCGGGGGACCTTCCCCCCGAGGTGCTGGGCACGACGGCGCCCGCCGCCGCGTCGAGCGGGGGAAGCCTCGAGGCGATGGAGCGCCAGCACATCCTCACGACGCTGCGCCAGGTCGCCGGTCACCGCGGCAAGGCGGCCGCGCTCCTAGCGATCGATCCCAAGACGCTCTATCGAAAGATCATCGGCTACGACATCCGCCCCCAGGAATTCATGTGATAGGCGCTTAGTCCAGTTGCACCTGGTCCTTCCCTGTGTACACTGGGAACGTCCGCCGGTTGGGCGGACCTCGCCTGCGATGAAACAGGCCTTCCGCGTTCGCGGGGCGTGCAAGGGAGCGGAAGACAGTCCCAGGGGGTTCAGATGGCATCCAAACTGTATATCGGCGGTCTCGCATACTCCACGACCAGCGAAGGGCTCAGGGAATTCTTTACTCAGTGCGGCAATGTCTTGTCGGCGACGGTAATCACCGACCGTTTCTCCGGTCAGTCGCGGGGATTCGGCTTCGTCGAGATGGGCACGGCCGAGGAGGCCCAGAACTCGATTTCTCAGCTCAACGGCCGCGAGCTCGACGGCCGGCGGATCACGGTGGAGATCTCGAACCCCCAGGCGCCGCGGACCGGTGGCGGCGGGCGGCCGGGTGGCGGTGGACGTCCCGGTGGCGGCGGTCGCGGTCCGGGCGGTGGTGGTGGACGGGACAGCGGTTACGCGCACCGTCCTTCCAAGCCCGTGAAGTGGTAGAACGAATCACGCGCCGCAAGGCGGCGTGAGCCTGACGAACAGCGAAGGGGTCAGCCGCTTAGGCTGACCCCTTCGGCGTTTCTGACGGAACGCGGCGATCAGCCGGCCGGCGCCGGCTCCGCGCCGTCGAAGATGCGCTCGTAGCGGCCGTACTCGCGCGCCGCGTCCATGAACCACTTGACGATCTCGGGGCTGGACTTCGGCGGGATCTCGCACGACGTCGACAGGATGAAGGCGGAGTGGCGGGCCGCCGCGTCGATGCAGCGACGGACGTCGGCGACCATCGCCTCTCGGGTCGTCTTCTCGAACTTGGTCGCGTCGACGTTGCCGATGGCCACGGCGCGGCCCTTCGAGACGTCCATGAAGCGCGTGAGCTGGTCGACGTAGAGCTTCGGGTCGCCCTGCTGATCGAGGTCGAACGACACCGTCGAGAAGCCGCAGCGGAGCAGGTCCTCGTAGATCGGATAGGTCGTGCCGCAGATGTGCGTCGTCACGCCGACCTTCTTGGCCCTGAAGTAGTCGACCAGCTCCTTGTGGTACGGCGCGACGAAGTCGCGGTAGTTGTCGGGCGAGATCAGGCTGATCGACGCGGTCGGCTCGGAGAAGGAGAGGCCGATGCCGGTCTTCACGATCGCGTCGCCCCAGATCTTGCAGAAATCGGTCGTGACCCGCATGAGGTCGTGGATGAACTGCGGGTCCTCGAAGGTGTCGAGGAGCATCGTCTCGGGGTTCCTGAGGAGCATCGCGATCGTCCACGGCCCCACCGCCACCGCGCCGATCGCCGTCGGCGGCTTGGCGCGGACGAGCGCCTCGCACTGCTCGAGGAACCCGGGCAGGCGCCCCGTCTTGGCTGGATCGGGCATGGTCAGGCGCGCCAGCTTCGCCTTGTCCTCGTGCAGGATGTGCTGATCGATCGACGGCACGACGTAGTCGGAGTACTTCACCCGGCAGCCGAACGCTTCGGCCTCTTTCGCCAGGTCGTTGTAGGCGAGCACCACGTCGGGCTGGTAGCGCTCGTAGTAGTTCATCATCGCGGTGATCGCCTTCGGCACGTTCGTGCAGTACTCCTCGATCGAGAGCCCGTCGAGCGTACCGGCGAACGAGGCGACGATCGGGTAGACCGGGACGCGATCGGCGAACGAGCGGCGGTAGGCGGCGACGACGCGGTCGCGATTGGTGAACTGCGCCCGGCCGTGCTCGACGTCCCAGATGCGGTTGGCCTCCATGTACTTCGGCGGCAGCTTGGCCTCGTACTCCATGAACTGGGTGATCGGATAGCGGATGCCGCCGTTGTGGGTGCCCTTGAGCCCCTCGATGACCTCCTCCATCTGGTTCCAGGGAATCGTGAAGGCCATTTCGTGGTCCTGCGTCTGGCCGAAGATGCGGTCACCGGAGCAGGGGAGGATCACCTGCGGCTGATCCGTCCGCATGGTCGTGACGATGATCTCGGAGCAGTCGATACGGCCGCCGAAGGCCGAGGTGATCTTGCCGCCGCGCTTCCAGAGGGCGGCCTGCGTCAAGCGCATGACCTGAGCCGGATTGGCGTAGATGCAGACGAGGTGCGGCTCGAACGTGGTGCGATCGAGCGGCGCCACCAGGAGGGTCGCGAACTCGCCCGGCGCGAACTTGTCGACCGCAGCCTCGGAGCGCTGCCCGGCCGCCTTCGTCTCCGTGTACATCCCCTCGCAGAGCGTGCCCGAGTTGTGCAGGTGCGTCGGCTTCTCGAAGCCGAGGGCGGCGATGCCGAGCGAGCAGATGTGATCCTCGCGCGTGAGCGCGATCATCCAGCCGTAGCGCCGGGCCATGTCGATGACCTGGCAATTCATGCTGAGCTTCTTGAAGTCGCGGGCCGGCCGGCGCGCCCGCTCGGGAATCGGCTCACCCGGCCGCAGCATCCGGATCGCCACCGGGAACGTTTGCGGGCGGATGTAGAGCTGAAGCTCCCGATCAGCCGTCTTGACGTCGATCATTTGCGCCTCCCGTCCGAGCCTACTACCGCGTGAAATCCTCTACAACAGAGCCTTTACAACTTAGGTAGAATACGCCCGCCCAGCGGCAGAATTCACTCACGGAGG
>Ga0307471_100002034_pt1 | contig 11459 bp, 14 predicted proteins | sample atmos_gasesAM3C__2_FD_204566 | JGI IMG/M metagenome (GOLD analysis project Ga0307471, IMG submission 204566) | Hardwood forest soil microbial communities from Morgan-Monroe State Forest, Indiana, United States - atmos_gasesAM3C_515 | ecosystem: Environmental > Terrestrial > Soil > Temperate... | reverse complement strand
TGCGCGATCCGTTCAGGGATTCGGATCCTCCGCCGTCGTGTCGGATGGGTTCACGGTGGCCTCGTAGGGAATGGGTGCCATGCAGCGGAACAAGGAGATTGACCACATGAAAGCGCGAGTCGTCCGTCGCATCGGAATGACGCTGGCGGTGCTGGCGCCGATCCTGGTGGCACGGACCGCGGCTGTGCCGGTAGCGGCCGCGACCGCCGTCCCCGCACACCATCCTCTCTACATGCCGGCGCTGGGGCAGACCAACAACCCGACGCTGCAGCCGCCGCCTGCATGCTGTCTTCCTGTACCCGAAGAACCGGCCGGACAGCCAGCCCCGATCAACATGGCGTACTTCGGTGGCCATGTGCAGGTGACGCCGAAGGTCTACCTCGTCCTCTGGGGGTGGGGTGAGGCCGGAGCGTTCAGTCACACAACGCCGGGCATGCCGAACAACGATCCGGACGGCGCGGGCGCGAGGATGATCGCGTTCCTCGGCGCGATCGGTGGTACGTCGTGGACCGGCGTGTCGACGCAGTACTACGAGATGCAGGGAACCCAGCAGGTCTTCATCCAGAATCCGGCCCACATACTGGCGGGCGTCTGGTGGGACAACGTGAACGCGATCCACAACAACGTGAGCGGATTCCAGCTCGCCCAGGAGGCTCAGCGCGCGGTCGCGCATTTCGGCGTGAAGGACCGCAACAATTCCCAGTTCATCATCGCCCAGCCTCAGAACTACAACGAGGCGGGCTTCAATTCCGGCGCGGGATACTGCGCGTGGCACGACTACACGAATGCGCCGGCGTACGCCGGTGTGGCTTCGGGCATCTCGTTCACGAACATGCCGTACGTGCTGAACCTCGGCGCGAGCTGCGGCGAGCACGCAGTCAACTCCGGTTACTACGCCGGGCGGCTTGACGGCTTCACCATCGTGCTCGGTCACGAGATGGAGGAGACGGTCACCGATCCGGGCGCCGGCGTCGGGCAGGCGACCGCAGGCACGAGCAGCCAGGGTGCCTGGTACGACTACGCAGGCTACGAGAACGGCGACAAGTGCGCCTGGGTCGGCAACACCGGGGTGAGCTCTGCGTCGACCGTGCCCGGCGGCTTGAACAACGTCAAGGGCACGGACGGCCACCTGTATCCGGTGCAGTCGTTGTGGAGCAACAACTCAGCGGGTGGAGTGGGGTACTGCGCGGGCGCCGGCGACAACCTGCCTGCGTGAACATCAAAACTCTTCCTATCCCTTCCTGACCGACGGGGCGGCATGTGCCGCCCCGTCACTACCCTCGGTACGGACGTCCCGGAAACGGGCGAGATCGCGACGCGGTCAAATACCGGTCTTCGCCACCACGCGGCCGGCGCGGACCGCCGACGCCAACGCGGTGCGATCGAGCGCGTTGCGATCCGCGTAAGCCTCCGAGAATTCGAGCACAGCGCGGTCGAACACATCGGCCTGGCCCATGTAGGCGGCGATGGCGATGCGATCACCCGAGCGCGCGTGCGCGCGTGCCAGCGTCCAGCCGCACAGCTTTCCGTACTCGGCCATCCCCGTTGGGGTCATGGCGTCGATCACGGCTGACCCCTTGCCGTCTCGCAGCTGCCGCGTGTAGAAGTCGCGCTGCCGGCCATCGAGGCTGTCCGACACTCGCTGCCATCCAAGGAAGATGTCGCTGGTCGCCTGCATCAGACGCTGTCCTGAGACCACCCGCTGGCCAGAGTTCCGGTACTCACTACGGCCGACGTACGGCTCCAGTACCGATGTCTGCGCCTCCTTCACCTGCAGCATCAAGGGATCGCCGTCGTCCTTGCCCAACATGAGCACCACCCACGCGCGGGTACCGACACTGCCCACGCCGACGACCTTGCGCGCCACGTGGACGAGTCGAAAGTTTTCGAGCAGGTGGCGGCGGTCATCCGGGAGTGTCCGTCGGTATTTTCGGAGGGTCTCACGCAGGAAGTTCTCGAGACTCACCCGTTTGGCCTCGGGGACGAGTTCCTCGATCGGCACGATCAGGGGCGGATGGCTGACGAACCGACGCTCGCCGTCGACCACCGAGGTGAGCTCGGCGAGCGCCTGCACGCTGTCGCGCGTCATCGCCTTGTCCCTGATGCTGATGGCGTCCTTCACCAGCGCCCTGTCGAATTGGCTGCGCCAGGTGCGATAGAAGTCCTCGACGTCCAGCCGTGCGTACCAGACGTCGAGATTGCGCATCGTGGCGAACTGCCGCATCCCTTCACGGTATGCGCGCACAGTGATCAGGACCGTGCGGGCGCGCTGTTTGAGGGTGAAACCTCGGTCGCGACCCGCGACGGCGATGCTCGCGGCCAGCCGTTTGACATCCCACTCCCAGGGTCCGGGGAGCGTCTCGTCGAAGTCGTTGATGTCGAAGACGAGCCGCCGCTCCGGCGACAGGTAGATGCCGAAGTTCGACATGTGAGCGTCACCGCCGGCCTGGACGCGCAGTCCCGAGTCGGGCGTTGCGGCCAGATCCGCGGCCATCACCGCAGCGGCGCCGCGCAAGAACGCGAAGTCTGATGCGAGCATGCGGCCGTGGCGGATCGGCACCAGATCGGGAACTCGCGTCCGGGCCTGCTCCTCGAGGATGTCGACGGGATCGCGCCGTGTACTAGGTGGCTCGAAGCGCGCATGGCTCGACCGCGGAACCTCGGCGCGTGCGGCTTGCCCGCGGGCCGCACGCTCGGATGGCGAGAGATGAGCGGCCGTGTGATCACCGCTCGTGTTGACGTGGGCGACGGTCCTACTGACAGCTGCACCGCGCATGCTGGGCTTCGAGGAAAGACTTCCGGTCGTTACTGCACGAAGCGCCGGATGAACGCGACGGCGGTGTCAGCAACCTCGCGTCGGTGGTGGAAAGGGTGGACGTCGACATCTATATCGCCTCTCGGCCGTTTTGGCGCGTCCCGGCCCGGCCACATTCGCCGTCATCTCCGGTGGAGACGATCCGGGGCCCGAGCATCATCCGCCTTTGAGCTGATCTCGACACCGACCTCGCTACGCTGTCCGCATGAGCGGACCGACTGTGTGGATCCCGGCGACAACGACGCCCGCGCTGCGTGCCTTCCTGCCCACCGAGATCGAGCTTCGCGAGGTGCCGGCCTACGGCTCCCTCCCCGACGCACCGCAGCACGCAGACATCCTGATCTCGGCATTCGATCCAGCTCGCGCCATCGAGGTGCTGCCGCAGTTGCGCGACCTGCGCGTGCTGCAGGTGCTCACCGCGGGCGTCGATGTGGTTGCGCCGCATGTGCCGGACGGCGTGATTCTGTGCGACGGGTCAGGAATCCATGACGCGCCCGTATCGGAATGGGTGGTGATGGCGATCCTCGCCATGCGGCGCCGCCTGCCGGCGCACGTGCTGTCGCAGCAAGAGGCCACCTGGCGCTGGTCGAGCGGCGGCGACGACCTCGAGGGTGCGACCGTGCTCATCGTCGGTTACGGCTCGATCGGCCAGGCGACAGAAGCCCGGCTCACGCCCTTTGGCAGTCGCATCGTCAGGGTAGCGCGTCACGCACGCGACAGCGTGCACGGGATCGAGGAGCTCGAATCGCTGCTGCCGGACGCGGACGTGGTGGTGATCCTGGTTCCGCTGACACCTGCCACGCACGGCATGGTGGACGCGCGGTTTCTCTCCGCCATGCGCGACGGCGCACTCCTCGTCAATGCAGCGCGTGGCGCCATCGTTGACACCGACGCGCTGCTGGACAACCTGCGCAGCGAGCACATCATCGCCGCGCTGGACGTTACGGAGCCAGAGCCGTTGCCGGACGGGCACCCGCTGTGGTCCGCACCAGGCGTGCTCATCACACCGCACATCGGCGGGGCCGTGCATCGAGTCTTCGAGCGCGGATGGCGCTTCGCCGGCGAGCAGGTGCGCCGGTACATCGATGGGGAACCGCTGCGCAACGTGGTGAGCGAGGGCTACTGACCTCACGCCGGCGACTCAGACGGTCAAGACCTCGATCTTGCCCGCATGGATCCGCGATGTGAGCTCAGGTAGCGACGGCAGCGACGCAGACATCGCTTTGAACAGGACGCTGCCGTCGAATGCAAATGCGGTGCGATCGCACGGACAATCCAAGCGTCGCGCGTCTGCGTTCATTCGCAACAGGCAACCCAGATGAGTGCAGACGGCGGAGAACGCCCTCACGGTATCGCCATGATTGGCCACAAATCCTCTGACTGCGCCCGTGCTGAAGAGCATCGCAGTCCCCACCGGCACGTCAGTGAGGTCCGCGACCGCGACCCACTTTCCTCCTTCGGGGATGAGATGCTGCTGTGTCGCAGAACCGCCCACGAGCCGCTCCCCGACGAGCAAGCCCGCCGCGGCCGTCGCCGCGGCGAGGCCACCGGACGCGAGCAGTCCTCTTCGAGTCATGCGGGTCGCGTGCGGAACAACGCCCTGGGTCTCACGTGCGAGCCGGCGGCGTAGCGACTCGACGAAGCGGGGATCCGGGAGCCCGGAGTCGGGGCCTGACGAGCGCATCTCGATCGCTGCTCGGAGTGCATCGACGTCCTGTTCGCCCCCACGCAGGCGGCGCGGGCGACGGTCATGGAGGAGGTCATCGACCCAACGATTGACGCGGCGACTCTTGCGGTTCACGACAATTCCTGCCCGACTTCCGCGGCACGCCGCAACGCGCGGTGCTGCACCACCCGCGCGTTCGCTGCGCTGATGCCCATGGTCGCGGCGGTCTCGGCGACCGAGCATCGCTCGAGAAAACGAAGCTCGAGCACGCGTCGGTAGTTGGCGGGCAGTTGCGACAGGATCCGGCGGATCCGCGGCCGCTGATCGCTCGATGGGGCGTCCTCCTGTGTAGAAAGGAGGTTTTCATCGATCGACGTGACCTGCACACCCAGCCGCCGGCGCCAGTGTTCGGCGAGCACGGTTCGCGACGTCGCGACGAGGTACATGTGAATTTCGCCCTTTGAGGCGCTGGGCCGGAGACGGGGCAGCGCATCGAGGAAGATCTGCGACGTGAGGTCCTCGGCGTCCTCCCGGTTGCCGACCTTGTAGTACATCAGGCGATAGATCGACGCGATGTTGTCGTGGTAGACGCGTTCCCAGTCGAGAGGGCGCTCTCCGCTGATCAGTTCGAGCACGTGGTCGGACCCCCCGGGCCGCACTGCGCTATCCACGTACATTGTGTACGACCGGCGTTACAGCGTACGCGCTGACTCGCCGAGCTGCTCGGCAAGTTCCACCTGCCACGCGAGCAGCGTCCGATGCAGCTCCCATGCGTCCGGCGCCTCCCGAACGGCGGCAGGCAGTTCAACGCCGAGCCACGGCACGACTCGACGCGACCAGTATTCGACCACCCAGGTCGAGTCGGTGCTGCCCGCGGACTGCCAGAGCTCGAGCGCGTCGGCGATGTCGTCGATGAGGTGTATCAGCAGCAGCGTCCGGGTGCGATCGATCAGGGACGCTGGGGCTGTTGGGGCAGCCGGCGACGAGCGGGCCACCGGCCGCCCCGTTTGGAGGGAGGGGGGACGTAGGGACGCCGTGACGGTCACGTGCGTGGACCGACGAGTTCGTGAAGCACGTGCAGCAGACCCCCGACCCCGTCGCCACTGCTGACGTGATGGACGCCGTTCACACTCCATTCCCCCACAGGGGATCGGTCGAGGAGCCGGCTGATGAGGATGAGCGGCACATGTGCCATGGAGGCGTCCGATCGCATTCGCCGGAGGAGTTCGCCGTCAACCTCGCTGGCCATGCTCAGGTCGGCGATGACGACCTCCGGTTGCATGGTGGTCAGCATGAGCGTCGCTTCCGTTGCGTCTCCCGTCACCAGGACGTCGAAGCCGTCAAGGTCGAGGGTCACGAACAGGGCGTGCCGCAGCGCCGGGCTGCTGTGCACGACCAACACCACAGGCCGCCGGTCGAGCATGGTGTCGCCCGGGTCGTCCGCCGCTTTCCTGCGCGAGGGGGTGGAAACCATTTCGTCTCCTGGTGGAGCGCTGCTTCAGGCAGCCTGGTGCGTCACCCTTCCATACGAGGTCTGTTAACAAGCGGGGGCTTGCGACGATCAGCCTCCTCGGCTGCGATCGTCAGCTTGTTCAGGACCCTGGCCAGCTGAGCGCGTTCTTGCTTGCTGAGGATGTTGATGAACTGCGTCTGTCGTGCCAGGTACTCGCGGACCAGGCGCTCGATGAGCTCGCGCCCATTGTCTGTGAGCGCGACCAGCACCCCACGCCGATCGGCCGGGTCGGGTCGGCGGGCGAGCAGCGCCAGCTTCTCCAAGCGGTCGAGGCGAGCCGTCATGCCACCGGACGAGACGGCGACGTTCTGCCGAATCCGTCCCGGTGAGAGCTCATGCGGCGGGCCGACGCGCCACAGCGCTGCAAGCACGTCCGCCTCGCCCTGACGAATGCCATGTGGGCTGAAGACCTCCTCCGAGAGCCGGGCGAGGTGGATGCAGATCGCTCCGATTCGACCAGCCACGGGCACCGACGACGCGTCGACGTCGGGCCAGCGTTCCCGCAGCTCTCGTACGCGCCGATCAACGCTATCGTCCATCACCGAAACATACCACGAGATTCTTGACAACGAGGTTATCGGTGTGAATAATCTCGCCATAGAGTTTCTTGCTGGCGAGAGATATTGAAGGGTTCGGCGGGCGTCGAGGCGGAGCGGGACATGCAGGCAGACCGGATTGCGGATTCAGATCTCATAGTCCGTCTGTATCGCGCCATGTTCGCGCGTGTCGGCAACCGCTCGGACGCAGAGAAGCTCACCACTGAAGCCTTCACCCGGTCGCTTCGTCAACTCCGGGCCGCCGCGACGATCGAAGAGTGCTATCGCGTCCTTGACTCGGTAGGTGCCGTTGCACTCAGCGAACACTGGAGCCGTCGCTTCGGTCCGGAGGCAGCGCGTGTCACCGACTGGCCACAGATCACGATGAGTTCAGACAACGACCGTACGCACGCCGGCGTCCGGCGATCTCTTGCCGCTCTCCCAGCGGATCAGCGCACTCTGCTGGAGCTTCGATTCGTCGAGGGCTGCTCCCTCGAGCAGGCTGCGCGCCGCATGCGAATCCCCGTCGACGATGCCGGGACACTCCAGTACGAGGGTCTGGTCCGGTTCGGCGAATTGAGTCGCGATGCTGCTACTGCCGGAGCCGGGATCGCCGTCGAGTGACGGCCAGGACGAATCCGCTGAGTACCGACGCAACTGCCTCGGCGTACGTCGCCACCAGCTTTCCAGGGGCTTGCCACGTGGGTTCAAAGAGATTCGGAATCGGGCCGATCGCGCCGACATTCACATACCGATAGAGCAGAACCGCTGCGAGCGCGCTGCCCGAAACAGCCAGCGCCCCGGCCCAGCTCCAGCTGCGTGGACGGACGAGGAGGAGGAGCGCCACCACACCGGCGGTCGCCGCCTCTGCACGAAAGAGGTTGCCCTCGGTGATCACGCCCCCAGTCGCAGGATCGTACGAGCTCGCGCTCGTCAGATGGACGACTGCGTCGATGGCGAGTGCCGTGATGACCGCAAGCCGCACCACATGCAGCGCTGGAGCGAAGGAGCGAGCAGCGCGATGCCGGGTTGCGACGCTGAGCGACGCGGTGCGCGCGCTCATCATCCGACCTGGGTGCCGGCGGGGGAGAGCACATCCCACTCACCACCGAACTGGTTGAGGTTGTTACCGGTCGTGTCGCCCGGCCGGCTGTCGCCGACGTAGTAGTAGAGCGGATGTCCGTTGTATGTGACCTGCGTCATGCCATCCGTGCGCGTGATCGTGTTGAGGAGTGAGCCAGTCGCGCCCGGGCCCGCATGTGTTCCGGTGTTCGTGGTCAATGCCGGCCACACCTGAAGGCAGGACGCGCCGCAGGCCGATGAGCTGGCGGTGTCTGGTTGGAAGAGATAGAGGGTGCGGCCCTGCGCGTCGGTCAGGATCTGACCGAGTTGTGTCGACCGAACGGTGACGGAGACGGCGGCATTCGGATCCGTCGTGGGCTGCGCTCCTGCCGGCGATGAAGCAGCGCCGCCGTAACCGAGCCCCGTGGTTGCCGAGCCACAGGCGACGGCGAGCACGCCGGCAGCTGGAGCCAACACTGCGAACCACCTGGGCGAGAGTCGGCGGAGGTGTGGTCGATACATCGCGGTAACCCCTTATGGAAACGGAACGCGTTGTTCACGTGCGCTGACGAATCACTACGTCATACCGGCGGTCGTTACAGCGCGGGTCTCGCGAATACGGCTCACAGCGCGACATGCTGCGCGCGTAACCGCCTGTGTATGCACACGTGAAAGGAGTCGCTCGCCAGATGAGCGTCACAAGGTAAGAGATGAAGTTCCCACGACGGAAAGTCCGGAGAGCCGACGCGGCGGAAGCTGCGGCGATCGCGCGTTTTCAGCACCAGCGAGAGCTGGCCTCAGTCGTTGCAAGCGCGGCCAAAGCTGCCGATGCGGTTGCACGCTTGGACGCCGCGCTGCGTCCCCGGCGTGTCACCCGAGCAGCCGCGCGCCGGGGGCGCTGAATCATGCGAGCAATCGTGCTTTCGCTCACGACGTTCGCGACGCTCGTGCTCGCGGCCTGCGGTGGAACTGCTCTCGTGACGACTACCACACCGGCCCCGCCTCACGCGAGCATCGCGACCGCGACACCTGCGCCTGCGACCATTCCGACGCCGACGCCGACGCCGACGCCGACGCCGACGCCCGTACCGACCGCGACCCCGACACCTGCGCCCACGGCGACGCCGTGCGTCATTCCGCAGAATGGCGGCGGCGATGGGGACGCTGACAACCACGGAGCTCCGAGCGACGGCGACGGGTGCGATCGGTAAGGGAGCGATCGGCGTACCCTAGAACGGGTACGAATCACACTTGGGAGAACCGCACGATGGGCATCTTCACTTCCAAATACGGCTCCATGCGCGTGTCTCCCGAGGAGTTTCCCGACCCGATCGTCGACGCCGCGGTCGCGACCACATCCGGACCGTCGCGGGCCATTCTCGCCGGCGGGTGCTTCTGGTGCGTGGAGGCGGTGTACAGGAACCTCGACGGCGTCTCCTCAGTCAAATCCGGGTATGCGGGTGGATCAGCCGAGACCGCCGACTACCAGACGGTCTCGACCGGCAGAACGAACCACGCCGAGGCGGTCGAGGTGCTCTACGACGCGAGCCGCCTCACCTACGGACAGATCCTCAAGGTGTTCTTTTCCATCGCGCACGATCCGACTCAGTTCAATCGCCAGGGGCCTGACGCCGGCCGGCAGTATCGCTCGGCGATCTTCTACGCCGATGACGAGCAGAAGCGCGTCGCCGAAGCGTACATCGACCAGTTGAACAAGGCTGGCGTCTTCGACGCACCGATCGTCACCGAGGTCACACCGCTCGACGCCTTCTACGAGGCCGAGACGTACCACCAGGACTACGCGGCGCGGAATCCAGCCAACCCGTACATCGCCATCAATGCGCAACCCAAGGTGAAAAAGGTCCGCGCCTATCAGGCGGCGGCCGCGGAGAAGGTTCCGTAACCGCTGGTTAGCCCTGCGGGTGGCGTCGGAGACGACGAGGGCAGCGTCGCGCGAGTACACCCGCGGCTCCTCCGGTGGCTGTACACGCAACGCCGCCGCCGATCAGCAGCAATGCGATAAGGCTGATCGCCGCGCCGGTGAGCGGCACCGCCGCCCCTATACCGGTGACTTGTCCCGCGGGCGCAGCGGCTGCTTGGTCACCAGGCGCCGCAGCACCGGCGGCCCGCGTGCCCTGCACGCCAAATTGAAAGCGCTGCGTATTTTGAGGCGACGCGTCGCCGTTCGCGTCACCGGCGGACGACTGACCGCCGCTGCCCGACGTCGGCACCAGGACGATGGTCCCGGCCCCGGGGATGGTGATCGGCATCGGTCCGTTGCTCGACGACCCGAATTCCTGGCCGTTCAGCGACGCGAGGTATGCATGCGCCTGTCCGTTGCTCGGCGAATTCGAGTGCAGCAGGATCACAGCAACCTGGCCTTGCATCCCGGAGGCGCTCACACCGTCCGCGCTCGATGATCCCTGGCCACTGCTGCTGCCGTTGGCGCCTCGGCTGGAGGAGGCCTGACTGTTGCTTCCGACGATCGCGACGGTGGCCAGCTGATTGCCGAGCTGCACCGTGGCGAGGTCCGCCTGAGCGGTCGAGCTCCCCGTCGAAGGCGAGCTGTTGCTCGACGCCATCCAGCTGGCGATGTTCGCGGTCGCGGCGGGACCGGCGGCGACCGCCACGACGCTGCCGCTGCCGCTGCCATTACCGCTGCTGCCGCCGCCGGAGAAGCCGCGACCCAGCAGCGAGGTCTCGTTGGCATTTGCGCTGCTCGAGCCTCCGGAGGAGCTGGCGTTGGTACAGCTCACGCACGAGTCGGCCGCCGACGTGGTCGCGGGTGATGCGCTGCCGGAGCCCGATGCTGCACCCGCCTGGCTCGTCGTGCCCCCCGAGGACGTTGCATCAGAAGACCCGGCCGGCAGGTTAACTGCCACGACGGCGACCGGTCCGCTGCCGACGCTCATGCCCGCGTTCACCGGTGGAACATTCGGCGCTGTCGGCAATCCGGCAGCATGTGCGCTTCCACCTGCAACGAGCAGGGTGAACGATGCGAACGGAACGGCGAGGACATATCGGCGGAGTGTCATGGATTTCTCCCGCGAAATGGCCCCCCGCCGAGCGTTCTTGCGACCGCTGCTGAACCCGTCTTACCGCTACCGACACCACGCGTCATCGCGCCGTCGCAACCCTGTCACACAATCATGCGAACACGTCCGGCCGATGTGACCTCTCGACGGCGAACGAAGAGGACCGCGAATCTCGCGACACCGGTAACAGCTCGGCCACGTCTCTCACCGTCCGGGCCAAACGGCGAGGAACATTTCAGCGTGAGTGCCGTTTCTGCGCAGACCGAGGATGGCGACCGGCCGGCGACGGAGTCCACCCTCGGCGAGACTCTCGACCCACTCGACGCTGCGAGGTTCTTCGACCTGTCAGTGGATATGCTCTGCGTGGCGGGTGTCGACGGGTACTTCAAAAGTGTGAATCCTTCATGGAGTCGAACCCTCGGATTCTCGAACGACGAGCTGCTGTCCCGTCCGTACATGGACTTCGTTCATCCTGGGGACCGCGAAGCCACTGCTGCCGAGGCGGCCAAGGTGGCCGGTGGGTTCTTTCGCACCGTCCACTTCCGCAATCGATATCGATGCAAAGACGGCTCATACAGATGGCTCGAGTGGAGCGCCACGCCTGCGTCAAGTGACGGGTCGATCTACGCGATCGCTCGCGACGTCACGGCCACGGTCACTGCGGAGGAAGAACGCGAGCTCAATTACGGCCGGCAACGCGAGCGCGTGCAGGCTGCGCTTGCAGACGGCGCGATCTATCCGGTGTTTCAGCCGATCATCGACCTGCGGACGCATGCGTCCTACGGATGGGAGGCGCTCTCCCGATTTGCGGTCAAGCCCCTGCGCTCGCCGG
>Ga0307471_100002033_pt1 | contig 11459 bp, 7 predicted proteins | sample atmos_gasesAM3C__2_FD_204566 | JGI IMG/M metagenome (GOLD analysis project Ga0307471, IMG submission 204566) | Hardwood forest soil microbial communities from Morgan-Monroe State Forest, Indiana, United States - atmos_gasesAM3C_515 | ecosystem: Environmental > Terrestrial > Soil > Temperate... | reverse complement strand
CCAGTACATCGCAAAGACATCCACGTTTCTCGCGTGCTCCTGGTGCACTTTCCCGAACAATGCCAAAAGCAAAACGGTCAACAGCCCGATCAGTCCAACGCTCACATGGAACGCGTGCAGGCCCACGAGCGAGTAGTACGTGGTGCCGAACAGATTGGTGCTGATCGTTAGTCCTTCGTGATAGATGAGGTGATCCCACTCGCGGCCCGTTTCGAAAAGGAAAATGGCGCCAAGCGCAAGCGTGATGAACCACCATAGACGGAAAGCGCCAAGATTCCATTTGCGAATGGCACCGACCGCGGCGTGGATGGTCAGGCTGCTGGAGAGCAAGCAGACCGTAGCGAAAACGGGGAGGTGAAGGACTTCTCGCGGAGTCGGCCCGGATACGCTCTTACCGACGTAATAAAGGTACGCGGCAACGAAGATCGTGAAGATCGCGGACTCTGCAGCGATCAGACAGGCCATGCCGATGGTGCCCTTGTAGGGCAGCGCCCACTGGGACTCAATCGAAGCCGGCGAAATGACGGTGGTGCTCATGGTTCGTTACTCATACTGCCAGTCAGGGTCCTCGGGATGCTTCAGGTCCCAGAGTGGACGACGGCTGCGAACAACGGGAATTCGCGCGAAGTCGTATTCGGGCGGTGGAGATGGGATGGACCACTCGAGAGTCCATGCGTCCCAGGGATCATTACCAGCAGGCTGACCCTTAAACATCGAGTAGACAACGTTCCAGATGAAGACGAGTGTGGCAATGATCTGGAAGAAAACGCCGACAGTGATGATCAAATTCCAGATGTCCCACCCGCGACCGGGCTCGTAGGTGTAAATGCGCCGCGGCATGCCCAGAACGCCAGGAACGTGCATGAAGTCGAAAGTGAGATGGAAGCCGATGACGAACAGCCAGAAATGGAGTTTGCCGAGCTTCTCGTTGTACAGACGACCAGTCATTTTGGGGAACCAATAGTAGAAGGCACCGAAAATAGTGAAGAGGATGGCGCCAACGATCACATAGTGGAAGTGCGCAACAACAAAGTAGGAATTGCTGAGCTGCCAGTTGAAGGGCGCTGCGGAAAGCATGATGCCGGTAAGCCCGGCAATCAGGAATTGGAAGATGAAGGCAACGCAGAAGAGCATGGGTGTCTTGAACTGCAGCTTGCCACCCCACATCGTACCGAGCCAATTGAAGATTTTGATCCCGGTAGGAACAGCAATCACCATGGTAGTCAGAGCAAAAAAAGTGTTGCCATACGCACTCATGCCGACCGTAAACATGTGGTGCGCCCAGACGCTCATGCTGACGAACCCGATCGAGACTGTGGCAGCCACCATGATGGGATAGCCGAAGATGGGCTTGCGTGAAAACACGGGAATAATTTCCGAAGCGAAGCCGAAGCACGGCAGGACCAGAACGTAGACTTCGGGATGGCCGAAGATCCAGAAGAAATGCATCCACAAAACAGCAGAGCCGCCGGCTTGCGTGTCGAAGAAGTGCGCGCCGAGGAAGCGATCCAGAGAGAGCATGACCTGAGCGGCGGTAAGAGGAGAGATGGCGAGTAGAACCAGGCCCCCCATCACGAGATTCATCCAGGCAAACAGAGGCATTTTGCCCAGGGCCATCCCGGGACAACGCATACACACGATGGTGGCGATCAAGTTGACGGCAGCCCCGATGCTGCCAAATCCAGAGACCAGCAGGGCCATCGTCCAGAAATCCGTACTGTGACCAATGGAAAACGTTCTTGCGGTGAGCGGCGCATAAGCGAACCAGCCTACGTCGGGCGCGGCGCCGGCGCCGTACAGTCCGTAGCCACCCACGAAGCTGAAGTACAGCAGCAATCCCCCGAAGGCGGTGAGCCAAAAGCTAAAGGCGTTCAGCCGCGGAAAAGCCATGTCGCGCGCGCCAATCATCAGAGGGATCAGGTAATTGCCGAAACCGAAAAGAATGGGCATGGCGACAAAGAAAATCATCGTCGTGCCATGCATGGTGAACAGCTGATTGAAGAGTTGCGGCGAGACGAAATGATTGTGCGGAACGATCAGCTGGATGCGCATGATGGTGGCTTCGATGCCACCAATCATCAGAAAGAAAATCGCGTAGAGAATATAGAGGGTGCCCAGGCGTTTGTGGTCGACGGTCGTCACCCAGGAATACAGAACCTCGCTGAAAGGGCGAGACAGCTCTTCCACAGCGGTCAGCGCAATGGGCTCAGACGACATCGAGCCTCGCTCTCATCGCAGCGACTCCAGATACGCGGTCACCGCTTCCAGATCATGGTCGCTTAAATTCATCGCCGGCATCAGGGAGCCCGGCTTGATGGAATCCGGATTGTGGATCCACAGCTTCAGACTTTCGTGCGTATTCGAGGCGGCGCCGGCCGCGATCGTTTCGCGGCTCATCAGGTGAGTCAGGTCGGGGCCAAAGCGGCCGTCAGCAATAGTGCCGGAGATGGCATGGCAATTGATGCAGGCGGTTTTCTCGAAGACTTGGCGCCCCGCAGCAACCGCGTCGGCGGAATGGGCCGGCTGCTCTTCAGCGGCAATCCATCGGCTGAACTGCTCAGGAGATTCGACGTAAACCCGAAGAAGCATTTTGGCGTGCTGGGTTCCGCAATATTGCGCGCACTGCCCCACGTACATACCCGTTTCGTGAGGTTCGATCCACAGGGAATTGACACGGTTGGGAATCAGGTCGGTCTTGCCTGCGAGTTGCGGAACCCAAAAGCTGTGGTCGGTATCGGCAGAAAGCAGCGTCACGAAGGTAGGTGTACGCCGGGCAGGATCGCTCACCGGCACGTGTAGTTCGTTGGCGGTCACAACTCCGAGCGCAGGATACCGAAATTCCCACCAGAACTGATGACCGATCGCGGTGACTCGAATCGTGCCGGACGGAGGCACAGCCTGCTGAATGGAATGGATCACGCGCGCGGTGGCAAAGAAGAGTACCAGCACGATTAGAACGGGCACGACCGTCCACGCCAACTCCATCTGATTGCTGCCATAAACCTGCGGAGGCTCACGGCCGTCCTCGCTCGCGCGGTGGCGAAACTTCCCTACGGCGTACACCAGCAGCGAGAACACTACAAGAAAAATCAGCCCGGTAATAACTAGGACGAAGACAGAGAGCCGGTGAATCAAATCGGCCGGGGTCGACGCAGGCTTGAAAATGTCAGGTACTTGAGAGGCTTGCGCAAAGACAAAGCAGGAACAAACAGAAAACAGTGCGGCGGAGGGCAGGTAACGCGTTGGGGCGCATTGATTCCCAACAGGAAGATTCGAGACTCGTTTTGGATCTCGCTGAGTCATGGGCGCACAACCTGAATGATACTGGGCAGGCAAGAAGGCGGAGGAGAGTAAGCGAATTCGCCCCCCAGAGGAAAAACACGCTATCACATTCGTAGCTCGGTTGCCAGATTCCGCTGGCGCACGACCCGGCAGCGTCAAATGCCATCGTGGCCTACCCACGAATGCAGCGCTCGCGCCGTACACGGATGCGTACTTTCGTGGCTTTGACCACCAGTTTCCTGACTATTACCGCTTCAAGGAGTTTGAGCGCGAAATCGATACCAACTACTCCCAGTCAGGGCTTCCCATGTTAAGCCTCGTGCGCCTGGCGCACGATCACACTGGAAACTTTGGCACTGCCATCGATATGGTCAATTCTCGAGAGATGACAACTTCTGACCGCGCCATAATCCTGCAGCCCTCACATTTTGATGCGAATCCATCGGGGGAGTCCAGAAAACAGCGCTGTCAACGCAAAGTAGAAATGTCCGGGTTTTCGCCAGATAGAAATGTCCGCTTCCATGGTCTTCTCCAAGGGTGGCCGGTCGGCGCCGCGAGCATCACACTCGGAGCCGGGCCCTGGTTGCACTAGACAGGCTAAGAAAGTCGCAGGCTTGTAAGCCTTCCCAAATCCACTTTACGAACCGAACCAGGCTGTGGCTGGCGAATTATTTCTCCCACGATTCCTCAGGATTCCCGTCCCGCTACTATTCTGCGATGCGCAATCTTCTCGTTTTTCTCATCACCTATATATAGATCGTTGTCCGATAGGAGCCGACCGTAATTGTGGGATTCGCGCCATTGTTGGACCGAATACGAGGTTGATGATGTTGAGGTACTGACTGTAAATGCTTGAGAATATGATGGTTACACCGCGGGCGCTTAGTTTGTTGCATGGTCGCCGGATGGAAGAAGATTGGTTTACTCAGCGCAGAAAGTTGGCGTGGAGAGCACGAATGTCTATTTGCAACGGACGGATGGGGCTGGCGACTGCGAGTTGTTGCTCTCTTCACGTTACGTTGACCTGTGGTACGCAAAAATTCCGTCCGGCTCCCATCCGACAGAGATTTTGGCACTTATTTGTTCGGCTTCCCTGCGCTAGAAAAACCAAGATGCCAACCCCGCCTGGCAGAAAACACTTCTCAGCCGGACTGACCGTGTGAGATCCTGACAGCCCATGTCTCGATTCCTTCCGAACGCAAAGCGCTCACTGGATTCTCTGCTTGATCACCGATCTGATCGCAGACGGGTTTCATTTCTTCCGTCTCCTGTTCCGCTCGCGCACAGCCCTGAGCGCGGAGGTCCTGTTCCAGCGAAAACAGCTGGCCTTCTATGAGGAGAGGCAGGTCCAACCGAGACGATTGAACGACTCCGCCCGTTTCTCTCTCATCCTCCTGTCTCGCCTATGCATTTGGAAAGAGGCCTTGGTAATCGTCAAACCAGAGACGCTGATCGGGTGGCATCGCAAGAGTTTCCAGTTGTTTTGGAAATGGAAGTCGCAAGCTGGCCGGCCACGACTTCCTGAGAACATCCGCAAACTCATCGTGCGAATGGCACAAGAGAATCCGACTTGGGGACAAGCGCGTGTGGCAGCGGAGCTGTCGGTGAAGTTGGGTATTTACGTTTCACCGCGTACAGTGCGCGCCTACTGGCCTCCCGAGCCCGAGCGACGGGGCCGCCGGAGGACCTCTTCGCAGAACTGGAGGACGTTTGTCCGCAATCATCACGGATGAGGAAACGGTAAGAATGATCGCTTGGGATTGCTTCGCGAAGTTGCTGTAAGGTCCAGGCTGCCGCCGGATGCGCGGTGACGCTACAATGCACGATGCGCCTTGTCCCGATTCGCGCGGGCGTGCGCAACACCCGCAGTCATGATTCCGCTGGGCGAGAAACATCTGCGCAGAATCCTGGCGGAGTAGGTGACTCACTACAACCAGGGGCGACCCCGTTTGAGCCTCGGACCGGGGACTCTTGAACCTGCCACGGTATTCCTGCCGCTGCAAGGTCACGACAGACATTCCTTCGCCCAAAACGCAAGGTCGTGGCCCGCGCAGTTCTCGGCGGTCTCCATCACGAATACCGATGGGAAAGGATCGCGGCGTAAAGGAAAGGAAGAGCCCCATCGGTACCAAGTTCATCTCCAGCACTCCAGCACTGGCTCGAATCCAACAATCACGACCGCTCCTGTCAGACAACGATCTATATATAAAGGTTAAGCGGATGGTTTGTCTCTCGGATCGGTCAGACTTCAAAGCTAAACGGAATTATTGCGCAGCACAGGCGTTCCCGGAGGGCTTCAGTGTCATAGCTCCTTCGCAACCGCGATCACGCGGAAGCGGCCAAGGAATCAGCGCGAACCCAGCCGTACTGGGTGTTGCTGGGAGCGCTCAAGCCCGACTGTTTGTAGACCTTGCGAAGTTTTTCAACGTAATCGCCCGGCATAGGATTGCGCTTTGCTCTTGGATCGATCCCATACACACGTGCAGCGTTGAGACCGAAAATCTGGTGCTTCACATCATCGGTGAGCGGTTTCCACCCGAAGCGCTTGGTCAAGTCCCCGGGCATCTCCAGGCGGCGGAACGCTTCAATCTGCCACTGTGGCGAGCCCCACCAGATGGAATCGGTGCCCCAGAGAACGTAGTCGGCGCCGAAGGCATCGATGATCATGCCAAGGACGTGCGCGGCGAGCACCGGGCTTGCTGTGACCATGACGGCGAACGTGCTGCCGATTTCCATGTAGATGTTCTTCACCTGTGGGTTCTTCTTCTTCCAGGTACAAAGGTCGGAGGTCCACGGAACGTAGGAATCCTTCGCGAAACGCTCACGCGCGGCCGGCAAAACCTCCTCGGGCGTACGAAATCCGGAGTGGTAAATCAAGAAATTCATGTCCGGAAAATCGACCGCCGCCTTTGGCACGTCCATGGGGCTCCAGCGATTCGGATCCCCGGGAAAGGGCAAGCCCTTGTGCACGCATATGTTGCGGATTCCGTTTTTGCGTGCAAACTGCAGGGCCGGATAGGCAACCTTTTCGTCGTCGAGGCGCCAGCGGTCGACGCCCTTGGCGCGAGGCCACCCGGTGTAGCCCTTCCAAGCCTCGATTTTGATCTTTTCCAGCTGTGCATGCATGTACTCGATGTTTTGCTGGCCGAGGTCCGGCGAAAAGAAGCCGTGGCTGATGACGCGCGGAGAACTGGTCACCTCATTGATCCACGAGCGGCTGCGATAGATGACGTCTGGGGTGAGGATGTCGCTATCCTCGGAGGAGCCGGGCAGTGCGCTGAGAGCCACGACGTCGGTTTCGCTGTCGAGAAACACTTCCTTGATGTAGTTTTCGAGATACAAATCTTCTGGTCGCGGCACGCGATCTTTCAGCGCGGGATTCATGGAGCGCGCCTGCTGGCGCAGATTGAAAATGCCGTCGAGAAACGCCTGATCGACATGAGGAATCTCCTGCGGCATGGCGACGTGATGGGTTTGCACATCGAAGATGAAGAACTTAGTTTTGTTGGCGTCCACGGCAGCGGCATCATGAAGCTCCGCGGCGTCCACGCGGAAGCATTTTCCGTAGACGATGTTCATGGCCGCGAACGCCAGGGCCATGCCGCAAGTCGAGCGCAGGAACTGGCCCCGGTCCATGCCCGTGCGAAGCGCCTCTCGGCCGACTCCGCTCTCGATCTCGTACTCGAGGCGGCGTTGCTCAGCCGTCTGCAGCATAGGTTGAAACTCTTCATTGGAGACGATTTGCGTGGGAACGGGCAAGTAGCGGTCGAGCCACGCGTCCAGGTCGGACTTGCGGATCCAGCCGTTGTTGGCGATTGGCTTTGGAACCGAGGGAGCCGTTTTGGGGTTCGACACCAGACCCTCCTCGAAAGTAGGCGAATGTGTGAACTATACGCTTCCGAAAAACAGACGCAAGAGCATTACGCGCGCGCGACGCGGCGCGTTAGCTTGTCGCCGGCTCTGCTGCCAGTTGGAATTCCTCGTCGAGCGCGGCCGTCTGAGCCACAAGTTCGTGAGAAGAGCGTTGATTAAATTAAAGCCTCTTGGCCTCAGAAAATTTGGGTGCAGGATTGGGCGCAACTACAAAAAGGGAAAATGGCTCCGAATTGCTTCGCTGTTAACCGAAGGGTTGCTAATTGGAATCCTGTCTGACCTTTCTTGCACTAGAAGCGAGACCGCCACCAAATGAAACGGCCCGGATAACCTTTCGAGCGTCCGGGCCGCCTGTGTTTTGTAATGAATTACGCTAGGAGACGCTCCTGTTGTGCTCGCTCCAATCGAGTCCATTTTTCGGGGTGTTTGCCCAAACTTGAACAAGCACCTTTACATTGTGTAGCCCAACTAGCAGAGGGTTTTGCACTGTCAAGAGACGCCGATAGAACGACTGAGGTGAGATGAAGGCGTGCTTGCAAAGCAGATGCTCTCCCAGCTGAGCTACACGCCCGTATAACCCCATGATTTTAATAGATTTTTGTGAGAACGACTACATGCTTCTTCAGAAGGTGCTCGGTTGCTGAGGATTGGTGTGGAGAACAAATCGACCATATTCACAACAGGGGACCTCCAAGTGGGCTACGCATTCGTGCAAGTAGATACTGGCGCGCGTTTTGTTTTCGTGGACGAACCCTCGATCGCCCGCATACCTGCAGAATGAATCAACTCCGGTTCAGGGAGATCATAGAGCGACCGACACGCGTTCAGACCACACTTCCCCGGACCGGACTTTGGGACAGCGAGGGGAGTCTGAATACACCGAACCGAACCCAGCATCCCGGATAGCTCTACACTAGTCGTTACTAATCGGGCCAACTTCCCCGAAGCTCGTTTCTGGATCGCGGCGGTGCCTGACGACGCCTGGGCTGGGTCAACTGGAAGAAGTAGCCGCCAGGGTTGGCGGACCGAAAATAGGCTGGCGTTGCTCGTTTACTTTCCTCCTTGCGCCACACTCTGAAGGGCTTACCCGTAGTCTGAGGCCGCTCCGATTTGACCAGCGAGCAATACCCGAACAACCAAACTACTTCTGGGGCACCGCGAGTAGCGCTTAGCCCTAAGACTTGATCAGGGTAAACAGTCGAACAATCTGCCGACGCGGCGTGGGATTGCCTCGGTGAAGGTCATGCGGATTCCGTGCTCCGGTCGCAAGATCACCATCGGGCGTGCTTCGATTGTCTGGCCAGGAACCAGACAGAAATCGTATTTTCGGAGCAGAACACTCAGAATCATGAGGATCTGCAGCATGGCGTAGTTGCCGCCGATACAGCCTCGAGGCCCAGCCCCGAAGGGCAAATAGGCGAAGGGCCTGTGAAGCTTCTCCTTCACTTTGGTGAAGCGTTCCTGGTCGAAACTCTCCGGGTTCTCCCAGTACTGCGGCGAATGGTGCGCGCCGTAAATGAACACAACGACTGTCGACCCCCGGGGTATGGCGAGATCCCCTGCGCGGTCGTCTGCGAGAGCCATTCGGTCGACCATCCAAAACGGCGGATACAGGCGCAGCGCCTCCTGTATAACCTGAGTAGTAAACTCGAACTTCGGAACGTCTGCGTAACTCAAGGGCCTTCCGCCCAGCACACAATCGAACTCCTGCCGAACTCTGTCGATACAATCCGGACGCGAGCTTAGCAGGTAGATAAGCCACGATAAAGCATTCGACGACGTTTCATGGCCGGCGACCAGCAGTTGCATGCTCTCGCTGAGGACCAACTCATCGCTCATGCCTTCGCCGTCGCTGTAGCGAGCATCCATCAAGATCTGCAGTAGATCGTGGCCAGGGGCCTCCTTGCGCCGCCTCCGGATGTAGTCGAGCAGAATGCCGTCGGCGCGGGTTCGCATTTCCTCGTGTCTGCGCAGCTCGCCCGAGACGGCAAACCAGGGATTCAGGTAGGGCTGAATGGTTTGGCGAACCATAAATTCCTGGACGGTCGAGATGGTCAGGCTGATGACGTCGATGTCTTCGTCTTTCAACCGGGCGCCAAACAGAGATCTGCCTACCATCCCGAAGGTCATCTTCATCAAGTGGGGGTAGATATCGACAGGGCCGATACGGGCTTGTCTGTCGAAGTCCCGCAGCGAGTCGGTGAGGGAGTCCTGCATGATCGAGGACAGAACTTCGAGTTGCTTTCGATCAAAACCTGTCTGGATGAGGCGCCGTTGCGTGCGCCAGGCTTCCCCGTGAGTGGTGAGAAGACCCTTGCCTAGGAAATGTCCCATCCGCTTCACTTGGATCTCGGACTTGTAGTAGTTTTCCGCATTCGTCTTCAGCACGTGCTGAATGACGGTGGGATTGGTGGTTACAATGGCCTCCTTGACGCCGCCAAAATAGAACCGGAAGGTGTCGCCATGGAGTTCGGTGTACTTCGAGAGAACCTGTACGGGATTGTGGGCCATCGCGCGCGAATCCAGGAAGGAACGGAATCGGGAGACGGCGGGCACGCATTGCGGCAAGGTCACGCCTCGCTACCCAGCCGCTTCAGGAGAGAAACACGCTCTGGAGTCGCCTACCATACGGTCAGGCGCGCCCAGCAGGGAGCATCGTATTCCGCGACGGTTTCGTTTGCTATTTTCGACACGCCGCACCATGAGATCGTCATCCAGCCGCTGGTGCATAACTGTGGAAAATCCCGCGTGGTCTGCCTGAATAGATAGGGTATTCATATGTATAAATAGGTACTCGAAAATTAATCCTCGTTTCCTAATTGCTTCAAAAGTATTAGATGATGTTTGATCGCCCGCCTCATTGTCAGATGTTGCCGATAGGGAACGCCATACTCTTCGGCGGTCTCCTTCACAATCCGGGTCAGCGGAACATAGTGAGTGTGGCACACAAAAGGGCATAGATGATGGACTATATGGTGGTTGAGCCCGCCAGCAAGCCAACCGACGAGTGGCTTAGTCGTCGCGTAGTCGGCCGTTGTCGCGAAGATATGATAGACCCCGTTGTCAAACTCGCTGCGGTCCGAGGGAAAGTAAGTGCTGTCGACCGAGTGTGTGGTCTGGAATACGAGGGATACGGTCAAGCCGATGATCAAATGGGCGAGCACGAAAGCCAAAGCGACCAGCAGAGGCGATTTACCCAGCAACACGACCGGCAAAATGAGCATGTAGGTGAGGTAGAATCCTTTACCTGCAAAGAGGACGGCGTATTCACGCACCGGATGCTTCATCTGTTTCAGATATTCGTGGGATGGGAAGAAAAAGCACTCAAAGTCCCGCAGGAACACATAATCGAGAGAAAATAGCGCGTAAAGGAACAGTGCATAGATGTGCTGGAACCGATGTAGGCGCGCCCGGGGTTCGTGGGGCGTAAGCCGTAAGACGCGGCGTCCTGTAAGCGCGTCGTCTTCACCGTAGAGATTGATGCAGGAGTGGTGGCCTCGATGATGGAGGATACGCCACATGTATGAGCTGATTCCACAAACATCGAAAACATAGTTCAGGGCTTTGTTTACAGACCCCACCGACGAGATGGCGTTGTGGTTGCTGTCGTGCGCGATGTTCAGCAATAGGAATGTCTGTGCGAGGGCATTTAAAAGGTAGAGGCCGACAAACCTCCATGAATCCGGCTTGAGCAAGTAAAGAGCAATCCAGCTGCCCGCCAGCACTGCCAGCCCCACCGCGATTTTGACCCACATTGTGCGGTCGGCTTTGGGAGAAATGTTCCCGTCCGAAAAGAAATCGTCGATGCGGCGGCGCAATACCTTCGGGAATGAAGACACCCGCGCCGAATCGTCAACGGAGTGCCGCAGCGATGCCTCCGATGGTACAAGATCATCAATCTCCGGCTTTAGACTAATAACCGCCTCGTCTCGGATCACTGGCGCAATGATGCCAGGTCGGGTCGGTGCATCCCGGCTCAGTTTGCGGAGGGTAGACTAGGCCAGCGGCGGATTTTGTTGCCCTGACACCACCTCCGGCGCAAACATCGGAAATTAAGGTTAGCTCGAAAACTTAAGGAAGATCAAGGGAATTTCGGATCACCCGCGCATGTTCTCGGAAGTGACAAGGGGTACAAGGGGTACAAGGGGTACAAGGGGTTACAAGGGGTACAAGGGGTCAGGCGTTTCGCAAGTTTAATATCCACTGGTTTGCTGCGCTCCTTTAAAACCGCCTGATTCTGCTGTTTCGTGTTCCTTCAGTAGTACACTCCTATTTTCGCATTCACAAAACTTGTTCGCTTTATG
>Ga0307471_100002032_pt1 | contig 11459 bp, 9 predicted proteins | sample atmos_gasesAM3C__2_FD_204566 | JGI IMG/M metagenome (GOLD analysis project Ga0307471, IMG submission 204566) | Hardwood forest soil microbial communities from Morgan-Monroe State Forest, Indiana, United States - atmos_gasesAM3C_515 | ecosystem: Environmental > Terrestrial > Soil > Temperate... | reverse complement strand
GAAAAATGAATCGCCCTGGCGGCCTGCTCGCGAATTACTTTTACCACCCGGGGATGGGCGTGGCCGAGAGCATTCACTCCCAGGCCAGCCACGAAATCCAGGTAGCGATTGCCTTCGCAGTCGTAGAGGAACACTCCTTTGCCCCGTTCCAGAGCGATGGGATAGCGGTTGTAGGTCGGCAAAAGGAAACGGCGCTCACGCTGGATGATTTCGTCCGTCTTGGCCATGGGAAGTAGCAATTCTAGCCGTACTTGGCCCGGTATGGGACTCTCTTTGCGTCCTTTGCAGAGCCCTTGCGCACTTTGCGGTCAAGAGCTTTTAGCCGCAAAGGACGCAAAGAAAACCGTCCTCCGGAGCTCTCTGAGGGCGGCCAGCGTAGACCCTTAAAGTTCTGTCACGCATGGAGTTACCAAACCCCACAGAAGCCTTCCAAAAAACATAGCTTTACGTCCACAGGGCTTCTATAATCAGTAAAGTCTTTTCATTAAAGTAAGTTAGAGGTTCTCCCTTGCGCCCCACCGTGGCCCCCGACGTGCTTAACCATTTTTCGGGTCTTTCCCCCGCCCTCAACCAGGAGCCGTTGCGGTCGATGAACCGGGACTTCCAAATCCGTTTTACAGCCGGCCTGCTGATTCTTTTGACCACGGCTGCAGTAGTTTTGGCCTGGATCAATTTCCAAAAAGAAGCTGAGTTCCAGATTCCATCTGATGGTGTTTGGTGGATGGAACAGGCCGGAGACGACGGCGGCCTGGTCGCCAACCGCGTGGAGCCAAACGGCCCGGGCGACAAGGCCGGCATTCGGGCAGGCGATCGGCTGACTGCGATCAACCAGCATGACGTAAAGGACACCACCGCCCGGATCCGGCAGGTTTACCGGGTAGGCGCGTGGTCGAAGGCGACTTATTCCCTGGTACGGCAGTCTGTCCCGCTGGATACAACGGTCATCCTGATTCCCGCCGAACGCTCGCTGAATTTCTGGCTTCGGTTTATCGCCCTGATCTATCTGGGCATCGGTCTTTATGTCCTGCTGCGGCGCTGGACCGCGCCGAGTTCAACGCACTTCTACATCTTCTGCCTGGTCTCTTTCATTTTTTACGCCTTCAAGTTCACCGGGAAGCTGAACCAGTTTGACTGGATCATCTACTGGGGCAACGTTACGGCCTGGTTGCTGCAGCCGGCGTTGTTCCTGCATTTTGTCCTGACCTTCCCGGAGAAACGCGGCTTTGTCCGCAAACATCCCCGGATTGTTTCTGCAATTTATGTCCCGGGAATGCTGCTGTTGGGAATGCACTTATTCGCGCTCCGGGTCTTGAAGGCGAGTGAACGGGTGCGCTGGAACCTCGACCGGGTGCAGATGGGCTACCTGGCCCTGTTCTTCGTGATTGCAGCGGCAGTGTTGTGGGACAGCTACCGCCGGGCCAGCACACCGATTCTGCGGCAACAGCTCAAATGGGTGACGCGCGGCACCATTCTGGCAATCGCGCCCTTCACGTTGTTCTACGTGATTCCTTACCTGACCGGCGCCATGCCGAGTTCGGCCATGAAGGTTTCCGTTCTGTCACTGGGCCTGCTGCCACTGACGTTTGGATATGCCATCTTCCGCTACCGGTTGATGGACGTTGATCTGATTTTCAAACGCGGCATGGTGTACACGCTGGCGGCGGCCGCGATTGTTGGAGTCTACTTCGCGGTGGTGGCCGGAGTGGCTGAACTGGTCCACACCCAGGTGCCGAGCTCGGGACCGTTTGGGCTCGTCCTGGCGATGGTGGTGACTGCACTGTTGTTCGACCCCGTGCGCAAATGGATCCAGGAGCGGATTGACCAGTTCTTCTATCGCACCCGTTACGACTACCGCAAGACGCTGATCGAATTTGGGCGCGAGCTCAGCTCGGAAACCGATCTGGACCGAATGCTGAGTTCAGTGGTCGATCGCCTGTCGCGCACCTTGCTGGTGGATCGCATGGCCATTTTCCTGTCGGCGGGCGAGCCGCCCCAGTTCTTGCTGGCGACGTCTTTTGGCATGACCCAGACCAGCGGACTGGACTTGAACTTCCTGAGCGCCGCGCGGCCAGAGACTGAAGCCGGACATCTTTTCCTTGAGAACGTCCACCAAGTCCCACGCGAGACCGCCAGCGCCCAGCAGACCATCGCTAAGCTGGACTTGAATTACTACATTCCCTGTCGGGCCCAGCAACGGACGATTGCATTCCTGGGCCTGGGTAAGACAGTAGAAGGCGATTTCCTGACCAGCGAAGACATCGAGTTGCTGGAAACCCTGGCCGGCTACATCGGGATCGCCATCCAGAATGCGCGCCTGTACGCGTCGCTCGAACAGAAAGTCGCCGAGTACGAACGCCTCAAGGACTTCAACGAAAATATCGTCGAGTCGATCAACGTAGGCGTGATGGCCGTCGACCTGGCGGACCGGATCGAGTCCTGGAACTCGCAGATGGAAGTCATGTACGCGCTGCCCCGCTGGCAGGCGCTGACGAGGCCTTTGAGCGAGGTATTTCCCTCGGAATTTGTGGAAGAGTTCTACCGGGTGCGACAGAATCCCGGGATCAACAACCTGTACAAGTTCCGCCTGGCGACGCCTACGGGAGAGAGCCGCATGGTGAACGTTGCCATCGCGCCACTGGTCACGCGGAAGTTCAATGTGATCGGCCGGCTGATCATTGTCGACGACATTACGGAACGCATTGATCTGGAATCGCAGCTTTCACAGGCGGACAAGCTTTCCTCGATTGGTCTGCTCGCAGCCGGGGTAGCGCACGAAGTCAACACCCCGCTGGCCGTCATCTCTTCCTATGCGCAGATGCTGTCGAAGCAACTGCAGGATGATCCGCAAAAAGGTGGATTGCTGGAAAAGATTACGCGGCAGACTTTCCGGGCCTCGGAGATCGTGAACAATCTGCTGAATTTCTCGCGCACCAGCGGTACAGAATTCACCGAGGTGAACATCAACAAGATTATTGGCGATACCATGGCGCTGCTGGAGCACCAGTTCAAGATCACCAAGATCAGGGTAGAGGACGAACTGGCGGACCATCTGCCGCTGATCAGCGGTAATTCTGGCCGTCTGCAGCAAGTCTTCCTGAATCTGTTCCTAAATGCGCGAGATGCCATGCCTGAAGGCGGGACCCTCCGGGTGGCTACGTCGAACGGTGACGGCGTGAGTGTGGTTGTGTCTGACACCGGAACCGGCATTGCACAGGAGCACATCCAGCGCATTTACGATCCGTTCTTCACCACCAAGTCTTCACCGTGCGAGGGCCAGGGCAAAGGTACCGGCCTGGGCTTGTCGGTGACGTACGGAATTATTCAGGAGCATGCCGGAAAGATTCGTGTGGAAAGCCCGCCCGGTCAGGGCACAACCTTCTACCTGGATTTCCCGCTGACGAGGAAGGCTGTCAATGTCTGAACTGGCCACGATGCCGCGACACAGCGTAGGCGAGAGTGCGTCCGCGGGTTCCGTACTTATTATCGACGACGAAGCCGCCATCCGGGAGTCGCTGGAGACTTTGCTGGAGATGGAAGGCTACAGCGTGCAGTCAGCTGCCACTGCCGACGAGGGTCTGACCCGGATCGGAAGCCGGCCGTACGACCTCGTCCTGCTCGACCTGGCGCTGCCCGACCGCAATGGCATTGACCTGCTGGCCGAGCTTCACGTTCACGATCCACAGCTGGCCGTCATCATGATCACCGCTTATGGCACAGTTGAAAATGCGGTGAAGGCCATGCAGGCCGGCGCGACGAATTTCGTCCAGAAGCCATGGGACAACGAAAAACTGCTGGCGGACGTTCGCACCGCCGTGGCCCGTCACCGGACGGAAGCTGAGAACGTTCAACTCAAGCGCGCCCTCAAGCAGCGCTACAACTTTGAAAATATCGTGGGCAAGAGCGAGCCCATGTTGAAGATTTTTGATCTGGTGGCGCAGGTGGCCCCCAGCCGCTCCACCATACTCTTGCAGGGCGAAAGCGGAACTGGCAAAGAGCTGATCGCCAAAGCCATCCATTTGAATTCGCCGCGCCGCGACCGGGCCTTTGTCCCGGTAAATACGGGCTCAATGCCGCCCGACCTGTTGGAATCCACGCTGTTCGGACATGTCAAAGGCGCCTTCACCAGCGCTATCGCCTCGAAGAAGGGCTTGTTCGAAATTGCCGACCGGGGAACGCTATTCCTCGACGAAATCGGCACCATGAGCATGGATACGCAGAGCAAAATCCTGCGCGTGCTGCAAGACAGAAAATTCATGCACCTGGGCGGCGTCCACGAAATTCAAGCCGACGTGCGCATCATCGCGGCCACGAACGTGGACCTGAAACAACTGGTCCGCGAAGGCAGGTTTCGCGACGACCTCTTCTATCGCCTGAACGTCATCACGGTTGATCTTCCGCCGTTGCGACAAAGAAGAGAAGACATTCCCCTGCTGGTGGATTTCTTCCTGACCAGGTATTCGGAAGAGAACGGGCGTCCGCGCCGCAGAATGACGCCGGAAGGGCTGCGCCCGCTGCTCTCCTATTCGTGGCCGGGAAACGTGCGCGAGCTGGAAAATGTAATTGAGAGGGCGGTCGTCCTCTCCTCCGGCCAGGACGTTGGTGCCGACCTCCTGCCCGACGTCATCGTGGGCCGCGGCACTCCCGTGCCAATGATGGAACATCGCGGCGACGCTTCCCTGTTCGATATCGTGGAAGACTGCGAGCGCCACATCATCCTCGACATGCTGGAGAAATGTAACTGGAACCAGACCGAGGCCGCCGAACGCTTCCACGTGCCGCTTTCCACCCTCAATCAGAAAATCAAGCGCCTGAATATCGAGATCAAGAAGAAGGTTCGGGAGTAGAAAGCGGACCTCGGGCGTCAGACCTCGGACTTCGGACTTCAGCTTCGGCTTCATCCCCTTAACGTGCCGTTGGAAAAATGGAGTGATCGACAATTACGAATCCCGTCGCATCAGAGTCGACATCAGACCTGTGCTGATGAGTGTTTGGAATCCCATCGGTATCAAAGACGAACCGAACGCACAGGACGAGTACGACAGCTACTTAGGTGGCGTTTATGAGCTGTTGATAACCGGGGCTTCCGAGAAACGGATCGCGGAGCGCCTTTGGTGGATTGTTGCGGAGCGAATGGGGCTCTCTGCTGCTCGGAAGGCTGACATGACAGACACGGTGAAAGCCCTGCGTGACATTGAGCTATGAAAGTAGCCGACTGCTCCGACGTTTGGCGTCCGAGGGCTGACGCCCGAGGTCCGAGGTCTGACGTCCGACGTCCGCCGTCTGCTATAGTTCCTCCAGATAGAGGCCAAACTGCATGGCAGCTGGGGACATACAGATCCCGCTTAGATCGCCCGCTGAATTCGCCAAAGAGAAAGTCAAGGCGCTCCAGGACTATGCCCTGCTCGTCGGCCAGTCTCTGGCCAATCTTTTCCGACGGCCCTTGTATGTCACCGACATGATTCAGCAGGCTGACCTGATTGGCGTCGGTTCGCTGCCGATTGTCATTCTGACCGGTGGCTTCACCGGCGCGGTGCTTGCCCTGAACAGCGCCAGCACGCTGTCGCGGTTTGGGTCTCTCACTCTTATCGCCCAACTGGTTTCGGTCGGCATGGTGACTGAACTCGGGCCGGTCATCACCGGACTCATGGTCGCCGGCCGTAACTCTTCCGGCATGGCCAGCGAACTGGGCTCCATGACCGTGACCGAGCAGATTGATGCCATGCGCGCGCTCGGTACAGATCCCACGAAAAAACTGGTGACGCCGCGAGTGGTGGCCACGGTGGTCATGCTTTTTTTTCTGACCATCATCTCTGACCTGCTGGGACTGGTGGGCGGAAACATGGTCTCGAGCCTGCTTCTGGGCCTGGACTCGCGGCAGTACTGGACCTCGGCCTGGCAATCGCTGGTCTGGCGCGACGTGACCACTGGGCTCATCAAACCTGTTCTTTTCGGATTTGTTATCTCCACCGTCGGCTGCTACTTCGGTATGTCGACGCGCGGTGGCACGCAGGGCGTAGGACGCTCCACCACGCAGGCTGTCGTCGTCGCGTCGGTACTGATCCTGGTTGTCGATTTCTTTGTCACCAAGCTTCTCATTGCTCTGCTGGGATACCGATAACTCATGTCTGCTCCCACCCTGCCGCTTCAAACACCGGCGATCGCCGTGAAGGAACGTGGCCGCGAGGCTATCCGGTTCGAAAATGTCAACCTCGCATTTGACGACAAGGTGGTCCTGGACAACATTTCTTTCGGACTCCCGCATGGAGAAACCAAGGCCGTTTTCGGGGTCGCAGGCTCAGGCAAGAGCACCATTCTCAAGCTGGCGCTGGGGCTGATGAAACCGGACTCCGGACGCATCTATGTTCTCGGGCAAGACGTGACCCAGATGTCGGAAAACGAGCTATTCGACTTGCGGCGCCAAATCGGCATGGTGTTTCAGGAGAGCGCCCTCTTTGATTCGCGGACCGTACGGGAAAATGTCGCCTTCCGCCTGATGGAGGAAGGCACCGTTTCCGACGATGAGATCGAGCGCCGGGTACGTGAGGCCTTGAGTTTCGTCGAACTGGAACGGACCGTCGACATGTTTCCCTCGGAGCTTTCGGGCGGAATGCGGCGCCGGGTGGCCATTGCGCGCGCCATCGTCACGCAGCCCGAGATCCTGCTTTATGACTCGCCCACCGGCGGGCTGGACCCGGTGACGTCCACGACCATCGTCGAACTCATCGTGAAGCAACGCGACGTGTACAAGACCAGCTCGCTGATGGTTACCCATCGCCTGCAGGACGCGTTCATTATGGCTACGCACTATTTCGATCGCACGGCTAACAAGATGCTGGCGCTCCCCAAGGGCGTCCATTGCGAAGTGCCAATGGCTTTTCTCATTCTGCGCGACGGCAAAGTTATTTTTGATGGCGATCTGGATGAACTGGCACGCACCCGGGACGAGTACATCCGCGAGTACATCGCATAAGAACGCTTCTGGCTTTCGCCACCAGCTCCGGCATGTGTGGGCGCGACCGTCCGCTCGTGTGGCAGCGTCCCGAACGATTCAGCACGAGCGTGACGCTCGCGCCACATTGCGACAAGAAACCGAAATGAGGTGAACGTCGAGCAGGCTAGCTGGCTTTGGCGTCTTCTAACGTGGACTTGCGCCGGGCGGCCATGTTAGTTTCCATGCGTTTCAGAAACTCGCGGCTTTTGTTCGTGCTCATGATCAGAGATTCGATGCCGGCGAGAAATTGCTGGTTCTTCATCTTCTCCCGAATTTCCTTCAGAAACGGCTTTATCTTGGCGTAGATGAGGACCATCTCTCCGCAAAAGCTGGGTTCGAGGAACATTTCCCGGTTCAAGGCGCCGTGGTTCACTAGCGACGAAGCAATACCCCAGTACCCCAGCACCTGCCGCAGCCAATTGTTCTCCGGCGTCCCAAAGGCACCTGAGACTTTCATGAAGTCGTCCGCAGTCTGGGGCGAGAAGGTCACTACCCACCAATGACGCGCTTTGCGCAGCTCAGGTTCGCGGCGGAGATCGTACAGTTTAAGAATCAGTTCCGCATCGGCAGCAGTCGGTTTGGCCATTCAATCCTCGCAAGTGTGCCCGGGCAGAGTCTGGCCCGGTTGAACGTTAAAACTTAAGTTGTGGATGTTGCTGATGCCGCTTCCACCGGTACCTCACGCTCATAGTCGCACTCCTTATTAGGGCACGCGATCACCGGGCCGGCCTTCAGCATTTTCTCTACCAGATATTCGCTGCCGCAACTCGGACACTTTTCCGCAAGTGGTTTTCCGGCCGACGTGAACTTGCACTTGGGGTAGTTTCCGCAGCCGTAGAACGTGTTCCCCTTGCGCGCCTTCTTCTCCACGATTTCGCCATCTTTGCAGAGCGGGCACTTTACCCCGATGAAGTTCTGCTTCACATACTTGCATTCCGGATATCCGCTGCAGGCGGTGAATTCGCCGAAGCGTCCGTGACGGATCATCATATTGCGCCCGCACTTGGGGCAGAGCTCGTCAATCGGGATGTCGGGAACTTTCTTGCCTTGATCCAATCGGCGCGTTGTCTTGCAGTCGGGATAGCCGGTGCAAGCCATGAATTGGCCGAAACGTCCGCGCTTGAGGACCATCACCCGCCCGCAGTTCTCGCAATACTCTTCCTGGGTGGTTTCCTGAATGTCCGCCGAATCCAGGTCGGGCAGGTTGATCGGATTTTCCTTGGTGAAGGTGCAGCTCTCAGGATTCTCCTTGTCGTAGGAGCTGCAGGCGTAGAACGATCCGTGCTTGCCCCACTTGATCACCAGCGGAGAGCCGCAGCGCTCGCACTTCTCGTCCGTGGGCTTCTCCATCCGCTTGATATTCTCCATATGCTTTTCGGCATAGCGGAGGTCTTTGGCGAATCTCTTGTAGAAGCCTGCCAGGGCGTCAGTCCAGGTTTCCTTCCCTTCTTCGATTTCGTCCAGCTCTTCTTCGAGGCGCGCGGTGTATTCGACGTCGAAGATGTCGCGGAAATTTTCCACCAGCAGATCGGTCACCACCAGTCCGATTTCAGTTGGCGAGAACTTGCCTCCCAGCTTCTGCACGTACTGCCGTTCCTGAATGGTGCTGAGAATCGCCGAGTAGGTGGAAGGCCGGCCAATGCCGCGTTCTTCCAGCTCTTTGACCAGGGAAGCTTCGTTGTAGCGAGGCGGTGGCTCGGTGAAGTGCTGCTCCGGCTTCAGTTCTCTGAGTGTGAGCTTCTGTCCGGGCTCGAGGGGCGGCAGCTTGTGTTTGAGCTCTTCTTCCTCCTCGTCCTTGACGTCCTTCGATTCCTCGTAGACTTTCAGGAATCCGTCGAATTTGAGGACCGATCCGGTCACGCGGAACCAGAAAGTGTCGGCGCCCGACTTGGCATCGATATCCACGGTGGTCTGATCGAAGACCGCGGGCGTGATCTGCGAGGCCACGAAGCGCTGCCAGATGAGCTTGTAAACCTTGAACTCATCTTCTTTCAGGTACTGCTTGATCAGGTCGGGATGGCGCATTGCCGAGGTGGGACGAATAGCTTCGTGCGCCGCCTGCGCCGCCTTCTTCTCTTTGTAGGCGTTCGCCGACTCCGGCAGGTAGTCCTTGCCGTATTGCAACGTAATGTACTCGCGCACCTCGGCCAGCGCTTCGTTGGAAACGCGCGTGGAATCGGTACGCATGTAGGTGATGAGACCTACCGAGCCTTCCTCGCCCAACTCCACACCTTCATAGAGACGCTGCGCGATCATCATGGTGCGCTTGACGCTGAAGCGCAGCTTGCGCGAGGAGTCCTGCTGCAGCTTGCTGGTGGTGAAGGGTGGAGTGGCGTTCCGCCGCCGCTCTTTGCGATCGACGGTGCGAACCAGCCAGTCGGCTTTCTCCAGCGCAGCGCGTATTTTCTCCGCATCCTCGCCGTTTTTGACTTCGACCTTCTCTTCACCTCTGCCCACGAAGCGGGCATCGAACGCCGGCGGCTTCGGTCCCGCCAGGTGAGCATCAATAGTCCAGTATTCAACCTTCTGGAAGGCCTTGATTTCTCGCTCGCGCTCGACGATGAGCCGGAGAGCAACAGTCTGCACTCGGCCAGCGGACAAGCCGCGGCGGACTTTATCCCAGAGGAGTGGTGAAACCTGGTAGCCCACCAACCGGTCGAGCACACGTCGGGCTTGCTGCGCGTCCACCAGGTTCTGGTCAATGTCGCGCGGATGCTCGAACGCTTCCTGCACTGCGCGCTTCGTGATCTCGTTAAAAGTCACGCGGCGGATGCGGTCGGGCGCGTCGCCATCCTTCTTCTTCTTTTTCTTCTTACCTTTGTTCTCCTCGCCCAGTTCTTCCGCAAGGTGCCATGCGATGGCTTCGCCTTCGCGGTCAGGATCAGGCGCCAGATAAATGTTGTCCGCCGACAATGCCAGCTTCTTAAGCTTGGCAAGAACTTTCTCCTTGCCGGGAATGACGATGTACTCCGTCTCGAATTCGTTGTCGATATCGACGCCCAGCGTGCTCTTAGGTAGGTCCTTGACGTGCCCAAGAGAGGCTTCGACGGTAAAACCTTTACCCATATATTTCTGGATGGTCTTGGCCTTGGCCGGCGACTCGACGATGACTAAACCTTTAGACAATGTGTCCTCTGATGGTGGTTACTGGTTTTGAAGCTAGCATGAATGCGGTGGTGGCAACAAGTTTTGTGGAAAAGCTGTTAGCTCTTAGCTTTTCGCTCTTGGCTTGAAACCTCTAGGCCGCCAACGCATTTCTAATCTTTTGGGATAGTGAAGATAGCATTCTCATGACTTCCTCCAGATCGGAGTTCAACCTGGAATATTCTGTATTCTTCAAGAGATTGAAGTCTCGAGCGAGTAGCAGGTGATAGGAAAGCTCCGATCCCAAACCCATTGAAATCCGGGATGAAACGGGCATCTCGCCGTCTGATCTTCTGCCACAGCCTTCCGCCAAGTTTGCTGCGATCGAGGCAGACGAACGCCGGATCGGGCTGGTCAGGCCGAATCGCTCTTCTTTTGGGAAGTCGTACGTACCCTGGTAAATCGCGAGGATCAACTTGTGGGCCTTCTCCCATACCTGCAGATCCCTGTAGTTCCTCACGTCGTCTCCTCACGTCGCCCGATCGATGTTTCAAGCTAAAAGCCAAGAGCTAACAGCTAAAAGCTCTTTCCAAGATTCTTTCCCGGCATCTGCTTAACCTTTCCCGCCAACTCCAGCTCGAACAATGCTGCGAATATTTCGGACGATGACATGTCCAGTTCCAGCAGCTCCACAATCTCATCGATATGAGTGGCTTCGTCGGCCTTCAGGAGTTTCAGGATCTTTCTTTCGTGCGGGGGCAGCTCGCTTTCCCCGAATAGAGATGCAGTCTTGCACGTCTGCGATTCATCGCGGGTGGCGGGAGTCAGCGCAAGTCGCACGGCTGTAGGGGGTTCTTCCCAAACGTCCTCCCAGGTTGCAGTCAGCTTGGCGCCTTGTTTGATCAGCGTGTTCGGGCCCCACGAATTCTTGTTGGTGACATTGCCGGGGACGGCGAACACCTCGCGGTTCTGTTCTAGAGCACCGCGAGACGTAATCCTCGTGCCGCTGTATTCCGCGGCTTCCACCACCAGAACGCCAATCGAAATACCGCTGATGATGCGATTGCGAATAGGAAAATCTTGCGGGGCGGCGAACGTGCTCATGGGAAATTCTGAGATTAGAGCTCCCCCAATGCCAGCATCTGCTCCGTGACCGGCTGTTCTCTTTTGGGGTAAACAATGTCCACGCCGATGGCGAAAACTGCCACCGTTCTCCCCTTGGCGTAGATGGCGCCGCGATGCGCGGCGGCATCCACCCCGCGCGCCAGGCCGCTGAAAATTACCAGGCCGCGGTTCGCGAGATCGCATGCCAGCCCCTCGGCCATGCCCAGCCCGTAAGGTGTGGGATGGCGCGTGCCCACGACTGCGATCCCCGGCTGCGCGA
>Ga0307471_100002031_pt1 | contig 11473 bp, 11 predicted proteins | sample atmos_gasesAM3C__2_FD_204566 | JGI IMG/M metagenome (GOLD analysis project Ga0307471, IMG submission 204566) | Hardwood forest soil microbial communities from Morgan-Monroe State Forest, Indiana, United States - atmos_gasesAM3C_515 | ecosystem: Environmental > Terrestrial > Soil > Temperate... | reverse complement strand
ATCCAACCGCTCGTCGGATGCTTCGTGACGTTAACGTGCAGGATGCGCCGCCGATCATGGCTGATGATGAAGAAGCAGTACAGTACGCCGAAGGTAATCGTTGGCACAGTAAAGAAATCCATGGCCGCAATGGCTTCCCGATGGTTTCGAAGAAAGGCCAGCCAGCGCTTGGCCCGGTCGGGAGCTCTCGGCGCTCGTTTCATCCAACGAGAGATGGTTCTCTCGGAGAGGTCAAAACCGAGCATGAGGAGTTCCCCATGGATCCTTGGTGCTCCCCAGGTTGGGTTCTCGGCGACTATACGGGAGATCAATTCCCGAACCTCCTTCGGCGTCGTTCTTCTTCCAACCTGCTTCCGAACTCTGGAGATCAGCCGCCAGTACATACGAAAGCCTGTCCGGTGCCAGCGGACGACAGTTTTCGGGGTGACCAGGATGAGAGAATCTTTCCAAGCCGACCAAACGCTCCGCGCGATTACCCAGAAAAGCTTATCGAACAGGCCGAGGATTGGGCGAGGATGGCGACGTTTCAGCGTGACGAGTTGCTGACGCAAAGCAAGATTCTCGAGAAGGAGACTTCGCCGCCCGCGAAAGAGGCGGCCCAGCATTCCAAAGCAGAGCCCGACGAAGCGAAGCATGGTCACGATTTATAACAGAGCCGTGCTGAGATGGCAGCAGCTATGTTATTGATTTCACAGAGGGCTCCAGTTTTGGCGAGGCACAGGTGCGGACAAAGAGGAGACACTCAAGGCAGCTGTGGCGTCTGTTCTCGGAACCGCATTCGGCCAGCAGTCTGAGACTTGGTTGAGCATCATGAAGAAGCGCAAAGTGGCACCTTCCACGCTCTACAACTGGAAGAACTGCCTCGATACGTGGATTCTGCCCACTGACATCAAAGGGACCCTTTTCCGGGACCTCCCGCTTGCATCCATCAAGAAGACGGCCGCTCAAGAACTCATCGACCAGATGGTTGCGGGTGGTTTGTCACCGAAGTCCATTCAGAATTACTTCCAAGCCGTGAAGATGGTTATCTCATCCTGCGTCACTGAGGATGGCGAGGAAATCTATCCACGTAATTGGAAAAAGATGGGCTTGGTCATCCCGAAGGTCACGAAGAAGAAACAACGCCGTCCATGCTTCACGGTTGAAGTAATGAACCACCTTTCTAACTCGCTGACCATCAAACCGCAGATGCGTATGCTTTTCATCCTCTGCGGCGCGAGGGTCTCCGTGTCGGTGAGGCGTTGGGTATCCGCATCGAGAAGATTCTCGATAACGGCTCACGCATCATAGTCGACGAGAAGACATGGCGTGGCGAGATTCACGATTACCTCAAGACGGAAAACGGGGAGCGTGAAATAGACCTCCCTGCGAAAGTGGCGAAGCTGTTGGTTGAGTTCATCGGCGACCGCAAGTCGGGGCTGTTATTCTGCACCCGCAACGGTAAGCAGTTGGGCCAGTCCGACATTCTCCGCCGCCATCTCCACCCCGCTCTTGCGGAAGTCGGCTTCGAGAAGGCCGGGAACCACGGGTTTCGGCGTTTCCGTGACACGTTCCTCAAAAACCATACCAACTGCCCAGAGGGTGTTCTTCACTTCTGGCTTGGTTGGGGCACCGAGGGCATGTCGGGACACTACGACCAGATTAGAACCGACGTGGCGTTCCGCAAGGATGTGGTGAACCGCTGTGGGGTTGGCTTCGATGTTCCGGTTTCATTGGCTTCAATTGAACCTAATGAACCTAAACCCAAAGTTGTGGTTGAACAGGAAGTGGGCGTAACTGTTTGATTGGTTTGAAGAAAAGTGGTCGGGGCGAGTGGATTTGAACCACCGACCTCCTGGTCCCGAACTATGAATCTCAATTCCATAAACGCTTTATCTGGCGTCGCTTACGGGACCACAAGCCTTATTTCCCCTCTTTTAATTGTCCGTAGCTTGTCCGTAGCCCAACAGTCTGGCACCTAACCAGAGAGGGGGAAACTGGTTAAGGAATGTATATTCCCGACCTATCCTGTGCTGGTCCTCAACGCCCACGCGCTTGAACGAAGAGGTTGTCTGCAAGGCCGAGACTCTCCATTTTCTTTTGAGACTGAACTTTGGGTGTTTGGCGCCAAGCCTTTAGCGTTCATATTGTAGGCGCGCTGCACGATCGGCGAATGCAATTCCCCATTGCTGCAAGCGCCGGACGAGTTCGGGCGGGACGCCGGCATCACGGAACTGTTGTGCCGCCTCCCATACCTTCCCGCCGCTTATATGCCCGTACGTGCGGGGTGGACTGTAGGCTTGCGGGGGCACACCAAACGGCAAGTACTTCGCGATCGGGTATTCTAGGTTCTTGTCCATCCATGCGGCGAGTAGCGACGAGGTTAGAGCCTGATGTACCTCGATCGGCAGTGGTTTGAAGATTGGCGCCCAAACGGGACTGATCATGATGCGGGGATCGATGTTTTGGTCCGGCCGCCAACCCTGGTTGAAGTCGTCGGGACCCAAGTTGGGACCGGTAGATTGTAGCGCTTTGATTACGGCCACGAGGAGTCGCGCCGGTTCCGCTTGATGTGTCTGGCCATAAAGGTCGAGGAACCGGCCGATCAGATATACCCAATCCACCGGGCCGCGATCTCGGTGTTGATGATTGCCGCTGTTCAGGATGATCTGTAACTCATACCAGGACGCTGTGAAATATTCGTTAGTCAGCGCGCTACCGCCAACTCCGGCCAGTCCATCCGGGATCTGGGCTGCCGACGGAGCAGTCTCCGCAGGAATGGTGTTGCACCACGTGCGGGAATCCGCAGTTAACCCAAAGAGGTCGCGCCCGCGTCCTTCGAGCCCAAACTCCTGCATCATCTCCCACGTCTTCACGAGCTGCCACAGCTGGGTCGAGTAAACCTTGTTAGTCAGCTCCGGCGACCACGTCGTTTTTGGTTTGACAAAGCGTCCGAGGAGGGCGCGTCGGGCTTGAGACCACTGGGCGAAGGCGGCAACAACAGGGCGAATGTTGTGATCCGTAGTACGGGCTGTCGCCAGGAGTGTGCGCAGCGGCGGCTTCGTGCCAATCTTGCTTTTGCTCTCCGGAGTCGTCTCCACACCGTACAATGCTGCGAATTCGCTCTGTGTAAAGATTGGCCCCCATGCATCCTTGGGATGCACGCGGGGCAGCCATTCGCTCCAATCCGGGAGTTGCAAAGCGATGGGAATCTGACGAGGATTGAGGTTGCCGTCGGGCCGAAAAATGTCCGCGTTAATCTGCCCCACGAGCTCACGGAGGTTGGGAGCATTTTCCGGTGGATTTGAGGAGGCGGCCCTGCTCAACGGGGCGGCGTGCTGGCTAAGCAGATACCCCAATGCGCCCGTATCCTGGTCGAGGACCCAGGTGAGTCCTGCACCTGCCGACCAGCTCGAAATCGGTTGCTCATCTAGTCCGGGTCCGGGCTGGTAAGGAGGATTCCACGGGCGGCCAGGATTGGGAAGTGGCAAGCTGCGAATGTAGCTTGCGATCTGCTCGCCCTGCAGGGTGGACAGGCCGTGGAAGCGTGAGCGGGCTACAATGCTGCCGTTGGAGAAGTTGAAGTATTTCAGGTCGCGCCCATCCTGCGCATGACAGTCCGCACAGTGCGCCTGAATCGTGGGACTACTTGGCAGGCTGCTTGCCGCCAGTGAGGCGGTCTGCCAGAGTTGCCTCCCAGCGTTGATAGAAGCCGCGTCGGGCAAGGGTGGTGTCCAGCTTTCGGGTGCATCCTCTGCAAAATCGTCTGGCGGAAGAATCTTGCTTCCCTCGACGGCGAGGAAGTTCCATGCAAGGACTCGATAGCCGCTGACGACCCCGTCGGTTTGGTCGAACCGGAAGCGGATTGTGTTAGAGCCGACGACGACCGTGCTGTTCGGGAGGGGGAGAGTCATCACGAGCGTGGCGAAGCCTCCGCCGATTCCACCGAAACTCCTGCCGGGCTCGGCGATTGCAACAGTGTTGTTGTTCAGGGGTATCCAGGCGCTCGTGTTGACTTGGACGCTGGCTTGATCCGCATACCGCAGCCCGTGGATTTGCAGCCAGAGAGATCGCACCGACTCAGCCTGTCCAGCCTGGAGGGCGACGGTCCTGCTCACCGTCGTGCCAACTGCACCCAATATCTCGATCGGTAATACCATCCGGTCCGTCATGGCATCCGCAAATCCGACGGGAATCGCTACGGCAGCCAGGAATAGACCAGCCAGCAACTCACGCCATCTCACGACGCCCAGGATGCGGCAGAGCCACCTGCGAACCGATTGCGCACTTTCAGGAGGTCTTCGCCCTGAGGCCTTCTCCCGCGTCACAACGCTCGGGTGTGCGGTGCTGGGTGCCATTGGCTTAGTACGCTTCTGTCCGGCTTATGATACAGGCGCGGCCCAAACCGAGCAAACACGCCATTCGCATCAAATCCGACTATGCGAAGCTGAATTGGCTTTCGGTCCTAAAGACTGGACTTTGGTTGACTCGGATTGTTTGGACTAACCTGTCCTATTGCCCGATTGGCACGCATAATCGTACATGTTTGCCCTTCACTGGCCTGAAACGCAAACGGCGTTCGAGGAGATGAGAACGCAAGCCACCTTCCGCGAAACGTCACTTCCCACGTCCGGACTTCTGGCCCGTGTCACAGGACTCTGAGCGAATAAATCAGCTGGCAGAAATAACTTCCGAGTGAACCGTTCACCCAGAAATTGATGGCGCGATCGAACACGGCTTTGCTCATCAAATCTCTATTTCTCCTCAAAGTGGTTCCCGAAGTAATAGACCCTGTGATGGGATCCTTTCAGCGCGGCTGCATTAAGCGTCAAATTCGCACTATCGAGGCGACGAACATCCGCATGATGAATCTTCTCCTGGTCATTCACCCATCCATCGGCTGACTCCAAACCCGAGATGTCGGTCGTCAAACCGTTGAGAAAATAGTGGGCTGGAATTACAGTCTTAGGATTATATTTCCCGACAATTGCATCGACCTCAGCGCGCGTGAGTATTGACTCGATGGGCAGAATGAGCACGTCGACATTTTTCAAGTAATGATCGAGAGCGGGATCAGGCGTCGCACGATTGTCGCCCCAGATTGCGATCCGCAATCCCCCGGTCTCAATGATCTGAATCGCGTTATCGAACGCAATCAGGTTGTTCGGCGGACAAGTCTCTACATGGAGATCTGCGGAGGCACTATCCGGCTTATCAGCAGGCGCGAGTTCACATTTGTGCTTGTCGGCGAGGCCCGTGATTTCGATATCGCCGAGCTTAAACTGCCCAGCCAAACGTTCGAGAACTATCAGTCCTTTCGGGCGCTCCACAGCATTGTGGTCGAAATGAGCGTGAGTGGAGAGAATTATATCGACCCGGATGGCGGGAAACTCGTTCAGGAACCACTTTGGGTAAAGGCCTGTTGAATCATTCCGCCAAGGATCGGTCAGAACCGTCAAACCGACCGGCGATGTGACCTTGAATGCATCGTGTCCATAGAACTCGATCTTGACGTCACCTGAACGAGTGGGGTCTCCGCCGTTTTTCTGAACAGTGATTAGAGAATTGTCATTCCATGCAGGAGAGGTATCCACGGACCTCCCAGACTGTTGCGCGCCAGCGCCATAGTTCAAGGTCAATAAGACAAACGAGACGATCGCGGCTAGCGTTTTGAGACGCATAACATCCTCTCGTGCTTCATGGATGACTCTACCACCTGTGCAGCGCAATAACCTCGTCCTGCTTTGAAGTCTAACGGACCCGAGAGACGAGCCATCCGCTTAACCTTTATATTCAGATCGTTGTCTGACAGGGGCGGTCGTTGGCTTCGAGCCAGTGCTGGAGATGAACTTGGTACAGATAGGAACCAACGAATTCTTCCTCCAACAGCCTGTGTCTCGCCAGAATTAAGAGCGGCTTTGAAATGAACAACATACAGCGAGGGGATGTAACATTGTTTCGTGTTCTGTGGCTGGTGAAATTACAATTCGCCAGGCACACACTGAAAGTAGCGAATGCGGAGGGAGGGAGGGGTTGTCCCAGGATTGCCAAAAGATTGTCATGGATGGAGGCGTGGGAATTAAGCACAGAAGCCACAAAGGAACAACGGAGGGGAACGCAGCCTTCGAAGCTTACGGAAGGACCGGTGCTGTTTCACTCCAGCTGAAGCTCCGCTTCCGTGGCGTTCTCTTCGGGCGCATGAAACATAAGCAGGCTGCTGTTCGTCATGTTGGCCGTATGGTCAAGAATCTCAAATGCATTGAAAAGGCTTGGTTTCCGGTCTCGTAATTTCCTTGCACGGCTGCTTTCTGAAACGAGTTCTGCGCTCGGACCTCTCGGGCCGGGCTGCCGGCGGCGATCCGGGGAGAACAGCATCCGGCACTTTCCCTTGCTCACGGCTTATGAAGGGCTAGCACGACGCAGAAAGCGTGACCATCTGCGTCGCGAACTAGAAGCCTTGTGACCCTGTATACCTATCTCCTGCGCCGATTCCCTTATCCCTTATCCGGCATCGTAAGTAGACGTATCCCGTGTCATCCCCTCCAAGGACGATGCCTCTCTATCCAAGTAGGATGGGCAGCAAAAGACCTAGGCTTAGAACGAAAAACCATAATGCTGGAGCTGGCGTTCCAGCGGGGCGCATTCGCTGTTGCTCTCTCAGGGCGGTTTTTGGATCAAGGAGCAGCCAGCGCAGATGGCGACGCTCCAGGAGGAGAAAGATGGCCGCCGTTACAGCACCATAAATAAGGTGGCCCACCAAAGTCGGTAGGAGTGCGGACGCCGCGCTTGATCTCCAATCGGTCTCTCCCGTGAGAGCGAGGGGCAGCAGAGTCATTGGCCCGAGGTACCACCAAATCAATCCAAAGAGGCATCCCCACGGCACTCCCACGCTCAAGCTTGATCCTTCATTCCGGAAGAGCAGACCATAGGTCGCACCAATTACGGCGCTCACCGTAAGATGGATGACCAGGGCTTGGAACCCGAGAAATTCGGCGCCAAGACCAGCAACCGTGGACAACGTTCCAGTAGCCAGTAAAACGGGACTCGCCACTATGCCGCCAACCAGACCCGCAAGCGCTCCCCATCCGAGTGACCGTAGCACGTGCAAACCCGGACCCTCCGGCTCGCGATTGAGCGGGTCAGACTGCACAAAAAGTTTCAGCCACGCTCGGTCGATGGTCGCGTAGATCACCCCAAGAATCAAGCCGTAAATAATGTGCCCAACGAGGGAGCCAAACAATGCGGTGCCCTCGTCCGCTGACCAATCGAGTCCGTTTCCGCTCCAGAGGGTGAAAAGCGTCAAGGGGCCGAAGAACCACCAGAACATTCCGAACCCTAGGCCCCAGCCCATGCTTGAACCGAGACCTCGAACATCTGTCTGGAACAACAGTCCGAAAGCCGCTCCAATCACCAGCGCGACTAGAAAATGAAGCGCGACCATTTCCGCGTGCGAGCCAAGCTGCTGGAAACCGCCGAGCAGTGGATAGAATCCGCCTTCGTACATCCAACGGCTAAAAACCAGTCCGCTCAAAGTGCCGGCAACTCCACCGACGACAATCGCGCGACCCCACCGGAATTTCGGTCTCGCTGAACGCAGCCGTGTCACGCCCAGGATGCCTAGCGTGAGACCGACCGGCATTCCGAGCAATACGAGATATGCCACTAGTTCTGGAAAACGTGCGCGCGCGTCCATGAGCATGGCAGCGGAACGCGGTGTCCCTCTCAGCAATGGGATGAGACCTGCCGGAATCAGCAGCCAAACCAGCGATGCACACCCTAGGCCCCAGATTAAACCCGCACCCAGACTGTCAGCCCGTTCGCCAAAGCCCCACCAGAAGAAAGATCCGAAGGTTGCTCCGATGAGAAGCGCATAAGGCAGAGATGTTTCAAGTTGCGTGTGGCCGAGCGCCGCACAGGCTGCCCCCACGGCAATTCCCAACAGGGGTTCGAACCACCGCGAGCGTTTCAAGTTCAGGGCGGCGGGAATTTTCTCTGAAAGGGTTGGCGATGACATTCGAAACTCCTACTTCAGATCAATCGTTTGCACAATATCCCGTGGAAAGAACAGCTCAACGGTCCAATCAAACAAAACCCGTATTTTTCGCTCCAGACCGGGCAGCTTCGCTAGATAGATTCCCCGCCACATCAGCCATGCGAGTAGCCCGGAAAAACGCAACGACCTGGTCCGGGCAAACGGCACTGTCAGTTCCGCACACGCAGTCTGATGGCCGATCACGCAGAGCGCGCCAAGTGAATCGAAGTGGAATCCTTTCAATGGCCGCCCTGCCAGGTCGGCCGCCAAGTTCCTGGCAAGCGCCTGGGCTTCGCGAAGCGCGAACTGCGCCGTAGGTGGGCACGGATTGCCCGATTTCGCGTCGGTTACCGCCGCGCAATCTCCCAGCGCCCATAGGCCGGGTTGCCCAGGGATCGCAAGATTTGCGTCGACCCTCACCGCGCCGCGCTTGTCCTTTTCAACGTTCAGCGATTTAACGAGTGTGCTCGGCGCGGTTCCTGCGGTCCACACGAGAGTCTTAGCAGGAATCTCGCCATCGTTGAGAACCACGATCCCCGGCTTTGCGTCCGCCAAACGCGCATTGAGCCGGAATTCCACTCCGCGTTCGGACATTTTCTCCTGCGCGTAGTGCGCCAACAATTCGCTCAATTCAGGAAGGATCCGCTCCCTGGAGTGCACCAGCACAACGCGCACTTCTTTCGGACCAAGATTTGGGTAGTCCGCCAAGATGCCGTGAGCAAAGTCATTCAGCGCGCCCGCGAGTTCCACGCCCGCGAATCCGCCACCGGCGATCACGAAGGTGAGAAGTGGCGCGCGAAGTGAGGGATCGGGCTCTCGATCCGCAAGCTCGAACATCTCGATAACATGGTTGCGGATTCGAATGGCATCCAGGAGGCTCTTGAAGTTGAACGCCAACTTCTCCACGTTGGCCATTCCCAGGTAGTTCGAGACGGAACCCAACGCGAGAACAAGATGGTCGTAGCCGAGAACACGGGCTTCGGGAGTACCGTCAGGAGACGCGATGCCCTCCAGGAGAACACAGCGCTTTCCCAAGTCGATTCCCGTTGTTCGGGCGCGAACGAACGCTGTCCGATGCAAACTGCTGCGCAGTGGTGTGCTGATGTGGCTTGGTTCCAGACTGCTGCCAGCCACTTCGGCTAGCATCGGGGTGAAGAGCAGCGCGTTGGTTTCGCTTACAAGTGTGATGTGGTCCGAGACATTGTTCTCCAGCTCCCGTTCCAGGCACTGAGCCGTCTTCATCCCGGCGAACCCTCCGCCCAAAATCACGATGCGTTTAACGGGGGAGGGGATCGCAGCACGCGCTTCCACCTCGGGTCCCCATATGGTGCCGGCCCAATCAGACAGCCCTTGGATGATGATGGCGAGCACCGCTCCGTAGAACACCCATCCGACGAGTGCGGGAAAATGCTCCCGCATCTGTTCCGCACTCCACTCGGGCATCTGGCCACCAAATACAGGCAGAGCGATCACGCTGACAAGAGCCCACAGGGGCACACCGAGCGCGGCGCCGGTCATGAGGTTGTCCGCATATGCCCGTCGCGTCGGCCACAAGCTCAAGGCGTAAAATGCGCCCAACACGGTTCCTAGCAGCACTCCCAATACCGGACGGCCCAGCGCGAATGCCAAGGCCGCGCTGGACAACGCGCCAGCAAGAATTCCAATTGTTGCTCGTCGAATATATGGGTTCACGCCATTACCATCCGGGAGTGCCAAACCACCACGTCGTCGCTGAACACGGGTCCACTCGAGAACTGTGACAATGTTACCGGGTCATTCGCACTCTTCGATACTTGCTCGCAACTGTTCCAGGTCGTTGTAGTTGTTGACGTAGATTTCTTCCCGCTTCAGTGTCTTCATGAAACTTTCGCAGCTCGCGTTGTCGTACGGATTTGCTGGCCGGCTCATGCTCGGAATCACGCGATTGTTCTCAAGGACTTTGGCGCATTCTTCCGAGGCGTATTGTAATCCTCGATCCGAGTGGTGCACCAGGCCAGGTTCCGGGTATCGGCTCTCGATGGCTTGCTCCAGCGCCCCGATCGTCAGTCGCATTGCCAAAGTTCGATCCAGTGCCCAGCCCACCACTTTGCGAGAGAACCCATCGAGGATCACCGCTAGATAGACAAACTCGGCTTTCAGCCGGATGTAGGTGATGTCGGCCACCCACAGCTGATTGATGCCCGTCAATTTCATACGATTGGCTAAGTTGAGATATATCTCCAGCTTGTGATTCGAATTGGTGGTGACCACGAACCGCTCCGGCTGCATCCCCAGCAGGTTGTCTTCTCGCATGATCCGCGCCACCCTCTTGTGGTTCACTGGCATGCCCCGGCGGTGCAGCTCCGCCGTAATTCGTCGATAGCCGTAACGGCGACGATGCTCCAAAGCAATTTGTTGGATCGCAGATCGCACTTCCATCTCTTCCTCAGCGGAGTTGCCGTTCCTTCAGCGACCGGTAAAAGCCCCGGCGGCTGACTGGCACCATCTGACACATACGCTCGATACTCAGGCTACCTTGCAATGACATCACTTCTCGGATCTGGTCGTAGATGCCATTTCGCCAGAGCCGCTGCTGCGCTGGCGTCGAGCCTCGATTTTTTGCAAGGCACCTTTGAAAAAATCCACCTCCAGGTCTTCTCTGCCAAAAGCTGCTTCAAGCGATGGATTTCCATGCGGTGAGCAGATCCGTGCGTGCTGGGTCGCGACGCTTCTTGTCCTGGTTCAACCATCTCCAGCTTCCTGCGCCACTTGTAGAGGCACCTCGGTCGCACCCCGAGTTCTCGTGCTAACTCTCCGACATCCTCACAAGTCTCCATGCGCGCGACAGCCATTCGTTGGAATTTCCGGGAGTACCGCTTTCTCTTCACTGTGTTCCTTTCCCGGAAACTGTGCCCCATTTTTGTGTGTCAGTTCAAGGGTTCACTCCACCCCCCTCCACGCTTTGAGATCAGGGAGTGTCGGCGAGTAAGGCCAACGGATTCAACGGGACTTATGGTAGGGGCGATGGGGGTCGAAATCGCATCCCTACTTTCTGAGTCCAACTGAGCAAACGGCGTAGCGCCACCGCCTTATCCCAATTGGAGCCTTTTGGAGCCGGACCTTGCTGGAGGCGGCTCGGGAAATTCTACGCCAAACCGGACGCCTGAGCAAAAAGGCCATTTTACAATATAGCTGGTTCCTGGAAATTCTCGAATGACAGAACCCTCGCGGAATATTCAGCTGAGACTTAGAAGGCGGCGCCCTGTCCGGTGCCGTGAAGCACGAGAAGAGGTCGAGAAAAAGGGCTTGCAGACGGCGACCCACGGGTGGTCCGCAAAGATTCGATTCAACGGTTTTCAACGCAATGTAACGCATTATAAAAGGGCATTATAAAAGGGCGCCCCTTTGGAGTAGGTTTTGAGTGCGTTGGCTCAACGCCTACAAGAAAGGAACACCCTTATGACTAGCACTAAATATATCGGC
>Ga0307471_100002030_pt1 | contig 11476 bp, 10 predicted proteins | sample atmos_gasesAM3C__2_FD_204566 | JGI IMG/M metagenome (GOLD analysis project Ga0307471, IMG submission 204566) | Hardwood forest soil microbial communities from Morgan-Monroe State Forest, Indiana, United States - atmos_gasesAM3C_515 | ecosystem: Environmental > Terrestrial > Soil > Temperate... | reverse complement strand
AGTGCTTGGACCATGAGAGCGACAATATAGGGTTGGGAAATAGTTTGATGCTCGCCGATCGGCAATGGGGTGTCCTCATAAGCGCGCCCGCGAAAAGCATCGGCAACGAAAAAATGGCGCGGGATTTTGCGCATGGCGGCAATCACGCGCGGATCTGTAATTCCGCGAGGAATCAGTTGCTCGGAAACCATCTTTTGTCTCTGCTGCGTGTGAATGTCTCTCATGCTCTGAGTATAAGTTAGGGAACGCTCGCTTTATTTAAGTGTAAAGACTTCATTCACCGCAGAAAACGTCGCGCCGGGCTTCGGCCCGCCTGATATGACGTAAATGGATTGCCCAACCACCACGGCTCCCAAGCCATGGCGCGCCGTAGGCATAAGCGCCCAACTCGACCAGCTATTGGTGGCAGGATCGTAGGATTCGGTTTGATTGTGGGTTTCCAACTTTGACTCGCCGCCAAAAACGAAAATTTTTCCGTTCAGCGATGCGGCGGCAATACCGCTTCTCAAAGTCGGCATGGGCGCGCGCGATCGCCAGCGATCTGTGGCGGGATCATATTCTTCGTTATCCGTGATGCTGCGATCGTGCCGGCCATTAATGCGCCCGCCGATAGCATAGAGCTTCCCATCCACTACGCCGACAGCGTGATGGTCCCTCGGCGTTGGCAGCGGCGCTCGTTTGACCCAGCTATCTTTGATTGGGTCATATTCCTCGTTGGCATTGGTGTTTTTCTGGTTCGAGCCGACGCCGCCGATGGCATAGATTTTTTCGCCCACCGTGGCGACGGCCAGAGCCCCGCGCGCGGTCGGCATAGGCGCGCGGTTGCGCCAGTGGTCGGCGGATGGATCATATTCGTACACCGTGTCCACCGGCCCGTGACCGGAGATGTATCCTCCGATCACATAGATTTTGCCTGCCACGACGGCAGCCCCGAGGTGATGTAGATGACGAGGCAACGCTGCGCGGCGCCGCCAACTATTGTGCCGAGTATCATATTCCTCCACGAGATCGCCGTTTTTCTCGTAGCCGCCCATCACATAGATTTTATCGCCGAGCGCCGCCGCCGCCACTTCGGTTCGCAACGAGGGCATGGGCGCGCGAATTTCCCAGCGTCCCTTCGGCGGCTCCGCACCGTTAAGAGGGGAACAAAAGAACCAAACCAGTGCCAGGACAGCGGAAAAAAATTGCCTCAGGGGCACGGTAATAAGCTCCGGGAATTTAAATCGGTATCAGACACAAAGAACACGTGTTCGTTACAGTCAGCAACCGAGTGATGCGGGTGACTCGATCGCGGCGTCGAAGTCATTAAGCAGGATAAGGATTTTCGATCGCGTGGTTTTCCATCAGAGACTGAAGATCGACCATAGTGAAGGCACAATATTTGAGATCATAGCCAAGTTTACTTGCGGTCATGTCTTGTTCCAGAATGCGCTGCAGGATCATGCGGTTTAACGGCCCATGACCCATGCGTCCGTCGTGTTGAATCAAGTCCGCCTCGGCGTGCGCCGTGAAGTAGATCGCTTGCCGCTTGCTCATCTTATAGTGAGACGTCAGAGCTTCAGCCCATTGTTTCGACCACAGTCCGAGAGTTTCCTCATACACGTGAAGGCCCCAGAGCTCGATGATCGATCCATCTTGGAAAATGCGCCGGCAATAGTCGCTGATGGCTCGTCCGGCGGCGGAGGCCGGTTCGCCCAGCACTTCTTGGCGGGAAAGCCCCAATGCTTCTGCGGTTTCGAGTAGTATCAACGTATGGCCAGGAGGCGTCGGCGAGATAAGCTCCTCGGCAATTTTTTCCGTGAAGGCCGGGAGAAGATCGTAGTTGCGGACGAAAAACGGCAGGTGGACATAATAGGAGACGGCATTAAGAGCTACCACTTCAATCGAAAACATCCCCCAGTCTTTAAAAAAACGCCGCAGGCACGGTAAAGGCAAATGCCCTTCCCTCAACCGAGTCATGAACGGGCCTTGGCTAATTCTTCGCTCCCAGTGGCCATGAAGCTCATCGTACAGATGGTCAACGTAAGCTTTAGCTTCAGTAGGTTCCATGAGAAGCAGTCGGTAGGTCAGGAGGTCGGGATTGAAAAGTTTAGAACCAGCCTTTATATAAAGGGTGATTACCTTACTGTTAAAACCTAAAAGGTTAGCCATGTCAATCATTAGATTTGAATCGAGTGGAGGAGAAAAATGCCAGCGCTGAACCCGGAAGGTTTTCTGAAGCAATTATCCGATCACCGAGAAGCGGCGTGGGAAAAGATGAACGCCGAGCGAAAAAGCTACGGCGCCGAGAAGCCTTTGAGCCCCGCAGTAGTGTTGCGCCGTCTTCAGTTTGGAGTGGTCATGGAGCGGAAGGCGGGCGAAGTCACGGCCAAATGGGTTGGTCAAATTCCAGACCTTGAACTACAACGGTCGATGTCCGAGTACGTTGCCAACGAACTCAAGCACGCTTCGATTCTGCGCAAGCGAATAACAGAGCTCAAGGGAGATCCGGATGGACTGTGGAAAAACCCGCTGCCAGAGCTCAAAGAGCTTTGGGACTACCATGCCCAATTGGGCTCTTTTTGTGAGCTGATTGCCAGTGTGCAATACGGCCATGAGGAGTTTTTTCCGCGGACTTCAAAGTCTTTCATCGCCCGCGTGGAGCCCTTCGACCCCCAAACCGCTGCTATCTATCGGGATACCTTATTAGCTGACGAGGAAGGTCACGAATGGCTTGCGCCGGAATTGCTGCGGCGCTATGCCGTCGATGCTGAGACGCAACAAAGATGTGTGGAAGCTTTGCGGAAGGGTTGCGAACTATTTTCGCGCGCGATTCAGAGTTTTAACCGAAGTTTACCAGCCGAGTGAACGGCGGATTGTCTCGAGGAAATTAGCTAGAAATTGCGAAATTTTTCGGTTCACTCAGTGCTTGGGCTCGATCCTTTTACCGTAGGTGACTTCACCTTTATCGACCCGGAGTGAAAACCCGCAGTCGGGATTAGTACATGCCCAAGCTTTAAACATCACCGAAGCTCCATCTTGCCCGTAGTCTGATAATGGGATCAATAACCCGTTGTTGCACTTTTGGCATTTTGGTAGGTCCATCTCCACTCCTCCTTTCAACACGCCAAACACAGACAACCTCACTCCTAACAAGCTAAAATTCTATAGTATCGGTTGGAGCGAATCAAGTTCGCGCCTTGCAAAGAAGACGGATCTAGCTATTGAGGGATGGAAGATAAACCAAAAAAAGAGGGATAGCAGGTTGTCCTGCGATCCCTCTTCAAATGTCACGAATGATGGTTACTTTGTTGCAGGCTTTTTTTCCATCATGTCGCCTGCCGCCTTAGTCGCGGCTGTGGACGGGGATTTCACGACAGATAAGGAGCTGGCGTTCATTTTTCCATCCTTGTCCGTGTAGGAAACCTTAACCATGTCACCCACCTTGACCTTTCCCAGAGCGCTTTTCGCTTTGGAAGTAGCGGTCAGGTCGAGACTTTTATCAGCGGTCTTTACGGTCAGTGTGCCCGCCTTGGCATCCACCGCCGTAACCGCACCCGTAGTGGTTACGGGCTTCGGCTTTTCGGCCTTTGGTTTCTCGGCCTTCATGTCTGACTTTGTCGCCGTGTCGGCTGCATAGCTGACGCCGCTAAAAGCTAGGGCAGTTAAAGCGATAACTAAAACCTTGAGCATGCTTTTCACAGTATCACCTCCTTTCGTTGCATTAGACGAAAACGCTTAAAATTGCTTCAAATGAGCACAAAACTGGCGAAAACTCAAGAAAAATATGACCTCAGGATGATTTTAAGGCATGCTTTCAGCTTAGCGATGCGTCTCGAAGGGCAAAAAATGCCGGATCAAAAACTATAAAAGCGCCGGGCGTTATCCTCCAACAGCTTGGAGCGTACCGTTGGGGAGATATCGTCTCGCTGTTTTAGATAACGCGCAGTTCCTTCCGTCCGATCCGCATGCGGGTAGTCCGAGGAATAGATAAAGAGATCCTCGCCGACCTCTTGCACTACACGACCCAGAAAAGACTCGTTTCCTTCACAGCCGAAGAATATCCGGCCCGACTTGAGATAATCGCCAGGCGGGTTGCTGATAAGATCGCGCGCCCCGTAACGGGGATTCTCAAAATGGTCGTCCATCCGCTCCACGTGAGCCGGCACCCAGCTAATGCCTCCCTCCAGGAAAGCAAACCTTAGATTCGTGTACCGGTCGAGCAGGCCAGAACATAGCACGCTTGTAAGACCCGCCATCATGGGAAAGATACCCGCCAATACTCGGTTGGGAAAATGATGCTCAAAGAGTTTGTCGACCATGGGAAACTGTAAGCTGAAGTGGACGGCAATGGGTAACTTCAACCGATCCGCCTCGGTGAAAAATGGATCGTGGTCGGGATGGTCTAACCGTTTTGCACCTGCCGTGCCATTGATCATCACCGAAGCCATTCCCAACTCTTTGATGCGCGCAAGCTCCCTGGCCGCGCCTTCGGGGTCTTGAAGAGAAACCACACCCACGCCTTTGAGCCGGTCGGGCGCTTTCTTACAAACTTCCGCCAACCAAGTGTTGTAAGCGCGGCAGACCCCCATCGCCAGGACGCCGTCGGGCCAAGCGTTAACGTGCAAAAGGAAGCTTGGATAGAGAAACTGCACGTCGATGGCTTCTTTATCGAGATCATCGAGCCGCTCTCTGAGGTTCGTCAAAGTCTGGCTGCCGACGGAAGCGCGGCGCGCCGATTGGATCGCTTTTCCCGGGGGCGCGGCGGTGCCTGGAGCGCCGGCGCCTTTGATGGAAGGTCTCTTGTACGGGGTTTGACCATCTACCACCCAGAAATTGTATCCTTGATCATCTTTAAGCAGCCGCGGGCGATAATTTCTGAGCGACGGCTCCATGTGCTTTTCAAACATCTCTTCGGTTTCGAAAAAATGACCATCGCCATCGATAATCATGTGCTTTTCCTCCCTATAAATTTTCGTCCCCGCATTCGTGGTTTCATTTGGAACGCTGAGATACCGCGTCTGGATTCAGGCCCGAGGACCACGGATAGGCCTTGACGCTATGACTGATTTTGGACCGCACCATGAGTTCGGCGTAGCTGACTCCGATGGCTTTGGTGTTGATGACCGGCACTCCGAGCAGAGGTTCCAGCTCTTCTGGAGTGACGACATACGGATAGATTTTTCCGCCCAACGGAATAATAGCCTGCGCGCCCTGTTGAACCAGTTCGTTTCCGACGGCGACCGTGCGCTCGATTACAACGTCATGATAACCCGATAGGTCGCCCGTGTCGTAGAGACCGACGGTTTTGAAACCGCAGCAAAAAGAAGACATGCCATAGGTTTGAACCAATCTCATCGTGTGAGGCATGTGGGTTTCAAGTGGCACGATAATGCCGAAGCGGTCACAGATGCTGGCGGTGAAATGAAGTGAAGCGCGCAGCAGGCCAATGACGGGAATACGCACGGCGAGCCGGCTCGCTTCGACGCCCGGATCAAAAGTATTGCTTTGCATGACTGCGTCGAATCCCAAACGCTCCGCCTCAATGGCTTTCTTAACCAATGCCGGCGTCTCCAGAATATGATGCAAGCCCGAGAGCGCTTTGCGTTCTTCGAGGTGGCTCAGCACCTCGCCGCCACCAAGATCTTCGGGATAGGCGAGCTCGAAAGTGGTCCCGGGCGATGCGTAGCTCGTGAGCAGCTTCTTGATATGAGCTTCGAGCTCCGGTGAATGGCGTACGAAGGAATGGTTCAAGAACATAATGCGCATAGTTTTCTCCCTCAAAAGATAAGTATGAGATAACCGGCTGCTCAAGTGCCGAATATCATTCGGAACTGCTTGGCATAATCGTTCAGCTTTTCCGCCAGCGCCGGATGGACCGGCACCATTTTGATATCTTTTACCGCCGCAGGTTGTTCCAGCGCAAGATCGGCGCGGGCGACGAGCCTGCCAAAACTTTGTTGAAGTTTCTGACCCTCGCGGGACAAAGCGAAATCGATGAACAACTTAGCCGCATTAGGGTGCCCCGCTTGCGCAGATAAACCGATTCCGACCATGATGGCAGGGGCCGCGCCGGTGGCAACCCAGTCGATGGGAGCGCCTTTTTCCTTCATACGGTCCACCGAAGAAGCCGGTATGTTGATGTCGAGCGCGGCTTCGCCCGCGGCGACGAGTTGGGCCAAGAGCTCGTGGCCTTCCCGTGGTATGGGCTGCTGCGCGGCAAGCCCGCGCATATATTTGAGTCCGGGCTCTTGTCCCATGATCTGCAGCATGCCGGCGAACCAATCGGCTTTTGTTCCCTCCATCATCATCTTGCCTTTCCACTTGGCATCCAAAAGGTCTTCGTAAGTTTTGGGAATCATTCGCGGCGGCACCAATTTGGTATTGTAGGCGACTACATACGGATTATAGTAAACCGTCGTCCAAAACCCCTCTTCTTTGAAATCCTTGGAATAAAGCGAGTTTGCCTGTGGAAAATGTCGCGCGAGCACGCTGCTACGGTTGAAAATGTGCATGCTGAACTCGACTGTTTGAATGACGTCGGCGGACAGTTTTTTTGCTCTAGCCTCCGTAAGAACCTTGGCCAAAAGCTTCTCGCTACCGGTGCGATTGAGTTTAACCTTGATGGCTGGGTAGCGCTTTTCAAACTCCGCGATCATTGTATTGGCTTCGCCGAGATTCATTGACGCGTAAAAGATAACCTCTCCTTCACGTGCGGCGCGTTCGAGAATCGCATCATGGGTAGCGGCGAGGGCCGCCGAGAACGGATAGAGCCCCAGCAGGAAAATGACCGCGCCTAACGCTAGAGTCATAGTGATGAGTAATGAGCGATGAGGACTGAGGCAATAGCGAGATTCTTTGCTCATGACTCGGTCCTCATGTGTCGGTCTTAATTCTTAAGCGATGCAGTGAATCCGCTCTGGTCCAACTCACGAATAAAACTGTCATCGACGAATCGGCGTGCATCAACGTTTTTCGCCTCTGGAAGTTCCTTGGCCATGAAGTCGAGCAAAGTCTGAAGCGCAGAGACGACAGGATATGGAACGGTTGGCATTCCCGGCTTAGTCAGATCGTAGGTTTCCTCTGCGACAGTGCGATCCGGAATTCCGCTATATTCTGCTTGAACGCCGACTGTAAAATCGCGATCAGTGCGGTAGCGGTGCATTCCTTCCACATAGGCTTTGATGAATCTCCCGGTTATGTCCGGATTCTGTCGAGCGTAATCTCGACGCGCGGCGATGCCGCCGAGCGCGTAGTTCAAACCGTATTCGGCAAAATCAATTAAATAATGACAGCCTTTTCTCTTCGCGTACACCGACTCCGGCGGCGTGATGACGATGGCGTCACATTTGCCGCTCGTCAGCGCTTCAATTTCCTTGTCGCCGCCGGGCGGAATGGTTTCCTCATGCAATCCGGTGATGCCCGCTGCGTCCAGCTTTTGTATAATGAATTTGACGAGGGCGTCATTGAGCCCACCGTCCCCAACAAAACCAATCTTTTTTCCTGCCAACTCCTCGCGGCGGTTTATTCCAGGTCTTCCCATAATAAACTGCTGGTTGATTCCTCCGGTGAGGAAAACCAAGTCCGCTTCGCCTTTGAGATTCGACCGCAATGGCGCCGGCGCCGCCAGGTTGCCGAATTGAATCTCGCCTGAGACCAATCCGCGAACTACGCCCTTTGCGCCGCCCATGATGCGTGGAGCAGGTACGTCTAAACCATATTTCTGAAACAACTCAGCCTTCCATGTCACCATCATTGGCCCCGCCCCTTGTCCGATGGTGGCAAAGCCTGCATTGAGTCGAATCAATTCCGCCATGCAATGTCCCTCGAGTTGTTTAGCTCACTCCTATCATAGGGCAGTAAAGAGAAGTCAAGTTATCGACCGTTTGGGTAGTGGTTCAGCCTGGTCAAGATCTCTCACGGAGTCTACCCTGAGCTTGTTAGTCGAAGGGTTCGAGATGACAGGAGGATTTAATTTGTCATTTCGAGCGGAGCGCGAGAAATCTTTCTTGAGTCGAGTGTGCAATTTGTTCTAACTGAACCCCTACCACCATTTGCCCACCGCGCGCTATGTCTGGATCTGTGTGTTTCGGACCATCAACCTTTTGGCAGAACCATAATCGAGAGTTCAAGGTTCAAAGTGCGCGCTTCGCGCATCCTGAGTTTCGAAGGATCTGCGAAATCCGGGATAAGCAAAATCTCATTGACAGGTTTTCTGTGTCGGCGTATATTGAAATTCCGTGATGCGCTTTCCCAGAAAGCCATTGCGGTTTTTGTTTTTTGGGGCTGAGAAAACACCTTTGATATCTCTTTTAAGAGCCGACGCCTCTTCGAAACGCTGAGCCTTATGGCGGTTGTGGCGATCATCCCGGCGCGTTATGGTTCGATCCGTCTCCCCGGAAAGCCGCTGGCTGATATCGGTGGCAAGCCGATGATCCAGCGTGTTTACGAGAGCACTTACAAGGCGAAAATATTGGACCGCGTGTTGGTGGCAACGGATGACCAGCGAGTCGAAGCAGCGGTTAAAAGTTTCGGCGGCGAAGTCATGATGACATCGAAAGATCACGTGAGCGGTACGGATCGTTTGGCGGAGGCGGCGCGAAAAATCAAAGCGGATTGGGTAGTGAACGTACAAGGGGACCTGCCTTTCATCCAGCCGGAGACGATCACGCGGGCAGTTCGGCCCCTGCGACGCGACCGTTCGATTCCCATGGGCACGGTTTGTACGCCCATTGACGTCGAGGCGGAGTGGCGCAGCCCGAACATCGTAAAAGTCGTCCGAGACGCCAAGGGATTCGCGCTTTACTTCTCGCGGGCGACGATTCCGTATCCGCGAAATGATGTCGCGACATCTCAAGGCTCAGAAACCAAAACAAAAGTTTGGGGTCATCGCCATCTCGGGCTTTATGTTTACCGCCGGGATTTTCTCTTGAAGTTTGCGCGGCTGCGGCCGACGCTGCTGGAGCAAGCAGAGAGTTTGGAGCAGCTTAGGGCATTGGTGTACGGGCATTCCATTTTCGTTGCGGAAGTAGATGAGCAGTCGGTGGAGGTTGATACACCCGAGGATTTGGAAAAAGCGGAACAGTACTTAAGACAAGTTAGGAACTAATGCTATGGCTGGCGTAAAAACCAAATTTATCTTTGTCACCGGCGGCGTGGTGTCGTCGCTGGGTAAAGGATTGGCCTCGGCCTCGATTGGCGCGCTGATGGAAAGCCGCGGGCTGAAAGTCACGGTTCTCAAGATGGATCCGTACATCAACGTCGATCCCGGCACCATGAGCCCGTTCCAGCATGGCGAAGTTTTTGTGACCGACGACGGCGCAGAGACGGATTTGGACCTGGGCCATTATGAACGCTATGTTTCCACCGCCATGGGACGGAAAAACAATTGCACGACCGGCCAGATCTACGAGACGGTTATTGGTAAAGAGAGGCGCGGAGACTACCTCGGCGGAACCGTGCAGGTCATTCCTCATATCACCGATGAGATCAAGCGCCGTATCACCACCGCGGCTGAAGGTTATGATATCGCGATTGGTGAGGTGGGCGGCACGGTGGGTGACATTGAGGGGTTGCCGTTCTTGGAAGCGATCCGTCAATTCGCCTGGGACTGGGGCAGAGAGAATGTCCTTTATGTTCATCTTACCTTGGTTCCTTACATTACCGGTGGGGGCGAACTCAAAACCAAGCCTACGCAGCATAGCGTCAAAGAATTAACTGGATTGGGCATCCAACCTGATATTCTCTTGTGCCGAACGGACCGCATCCTCGACAGAAAAATCAAGTCGAAGATAGCCCATTTCTGTAACGTAAAAGAGGAATCCGTGATCACGGCTAAGGATGTCGAGTGGATCTACGAGGTGCCGTTGGTGTTTCACGAGGAGGGGCTCGATGCCCAGATCGTCGAGAAGCTGCACATGTGGACCGGCGCTCCCAATCTGCAAAAGTGGCAGAAGATTGTTCAGGTGCTCAACAATCCGAAAGCCACAGTCAAAATTGTCGTCGTCGGGAAATATATGAGCCTCAAAGAGTCGTACAAGAGCCTGTTCGAGGCTCTGGTCCACGGCGGCATCGCCAACGAGACCAAAGTCGAGCTTGAATGCGTCGAGGCGGAAAAGATTGAAGAGGTGGGAGCCCAGGAGCTGCTTAGCCAAGCCGACGGAATTCTAGTGCCGGGGGGATTTGGAGACCGCGGGAGCGAAGGCAAAATTGAGACGATTCGTTATGCAAGGGAGAACCAGATTCCCTTCTTTGGAATATGTCTGGGGATGCAGATGGCCGTGGTCGAGTTTGCGCGCAACGTTTGCGGCCTGGCGGGAGCCAACTCAAGCGAGTTCGACCCAAACAGTTCTGATCCCGTTATTCATTTAATGGAAACGCAGAAGGGAATCGATGCCAAAGGTGGCACTATGCGCTTGGGGGCCTATCCTTGTATACTGCAGGATGATTCATTGGCGGTGAAGCTCTACGGCCGAAAGAAAATCTCCGAGCGCCATCGTCATCGCTATGAGTTTAATAACGACTATATCGAACCTTTCACAACGAAGGGGATGGTTCTGAGTGGCAAGTCGCCGGACGGGAAACTCATCGAGATCGTGGAGCTTAAAGATCATCCGTGGTTTCTGGGTTGCCAATTCCATCCGGAATTTAAGTCGCGCCCGATGGACGGCCACCCGCTTTTCAAAGGATTCATCAAGGCCGCCATGCAGAATCGCCAAACCCTTAAAGAAGTTCCGCGCATGAAAGTTGTACGCCCATAAGCTCTGTTCTATCTGCTTTTGGCTCTCCTATGGTTACGAAAAAGGTCACAGTAGAAAGCATTGAGATTGGGGCGGGAAAACCGCTCACCGTCATCGCCGGGCCCTGCGTGATCGAAAGCCGCGATTCCGCCTTAAAGCATGCATCCTTACTCAAAGGAGCGGCAGATCGCGTCGGCGTGCCTTACATCTTCAAGTCTTCCTACGACAAGGCGAATCGCTCTTCCGGCGAGTCCTATCGCGGGCCTGGCTTGGAAAAAGGGCTGGAAATTCTGGCCGAGGTAAAGAAAAAAGTCGGAGTGCCGGTGCTGACGGATGTTCACGAGAAGGAACAAGTGTCATCGGTCAAAGCGGTTGCTGATGTTCTACAGATCCCCGCGTTTCTCTGCCGGCAAACGGACTTCGTTATCGCGGTTGCTAATTCAGGAAAAGTTGTCAACGTAAAGAAAGGACAGTTTCTCGCGCCCTGGGACATCGGCAACGTCGTCGAAAAAATTCGCTCCACGGGAAACGAACAAATCCTGCTCACCGAACGCGGCGTGTCTTTCGGCTACAACAATTTAGTTTCTGACATGCGCGCGCTGGTAGTGATGCGGGAACTCGGTTATCCTGTAATTTTCGATGCGACGCATAGCCTGCAGCTTCCCGGAGGACTCGGCAAAACTTCCGGCGGCGAGAGAAAATATATCGCTCCACTGGCGCGGGCGGGCGTGGCGGCCGGTGTGGACGCGCTCTTCATG
>Ga0307471_100002028_pt1 | contig 11479 bp, 10 predicted proteins | sample atmos_gasesAM3C__2_FD_204566 | JGI IMG/M metagenome (GOLD analysis project Ga0307471, IMG submission 204566) | Hardwood forest soil microbial communities from Morgan-Monroe State Forest, Indiana, United States - atmos_gasesAM3C_515 | ecosystem: Environmental > Terrestrial > Soil > Temperate... | reverse complement strand
GATTCCTCATCAAACCCGACCGAGAACGTCTTCACTGGCTGATGAGAGAATTCGCTCATCATGGCGACCACAATGCTTGAGTCAATACCGCCACTGAGAAACGCTCCTATCGGAACGTCACTCACCATCGTATCTCGAATAGTGGAACGCAGGGTCTCCTCCAGGCGCTTTTCAGTATCGGCATGCGACGAAGCGGACTCGTCGTGGCTGCAATCTTCTGGACGATCCCAGAAGGTGTGGATTGAGACATCCGCATCGTCGAGCCGCGCGATCAGCATCTGCCCTGGCAGCAGCTTCCTAACTGACCTAAACATTGTCCTCGGCCCGGGAACATAATTGAGCGAGAGGTAGTCATGCAGAGCCTGGGTATCTACGTCGCGTGAAACTCCGGCTGCAAGCAGTGCTTTGATCTCCGAACCGAATACCAATCGGTCATCGAACTGGGCGAAGAACAAGGGCTTGATACCAACCTGGTCGCGGGCGAGAAGCAATTGCCGCTTACGTCGGTCCCATATTCCGACCGCGAACATTCCATTCAGCTCTTTCGCAAAGTCCTCGCCCAACTCTTCGTAGAGGTGCAGGATCACCTCTGTATCGCTGCGATTTCGAAATCGATACCCGCGTTGCTGCAGCTGGCTCCGCAACCGTTGAAAATTGTATATCTCGCCGTTATAGACGATCCATACGGAACCGTCTGCGTTCGACATGGGCATATGGCCGCTAAGCACGTCGATGATCGACAGCCTAGTGCTCGCCAATCCAACAGGGCCATCCTGATAAATACCATTGTCGTCTGGACCGCGGTGAGCGAGCGCGCTACACATTGCGTGCAATACGTTCCGGCTTACCACTCGCTCGCGATCGAAGAATAGCTGGCCGGCAATTCCGCACATAGTCGTATTTTCCTTCTTAACTCGCCGCCGGGTACTGGCGATCTTGCGCTTCTTTCATCTTTGACACGGCCTTCGTGCCTGTGGCCTGCCATCCGCGTCGGTCCGGGGTGAACACCCGGAAGTTGCGAAAATTGCAGTCTCTGAACCAGGCCGTTAGCTCCTCCCGGTCGTGGAAATGGGTGACGGGCGTACCCAGTCGGTCGTAAACGGCAGTCACCTTCATAGAAAATGGCTGCTGACTGTTGTTTTGTGCCGGTAGATGCTCAGCTAACTTTCGTGTCCAGTTGTATCGGCTTAACACACGAGAAGGCATCCAGAGTACAAGCTCCAGCACTAGTGCCAAGGAGGTGCAAATAATGTATTGGATCCAGTGTGGCATTCTGCTTGTTATCCGACACAAACTTCGTAAATGTGAAAGCCGATAAGTCCACTGCATTCCTTTGTAGCCGTATACCCAGATCAGTGCGTCGCCATCTGGGCGTAGCATGCGTGCAATGGATTCGAAACCCCCTCGGGGATCGGGCAAGTGGTGCAGAACCCCAAAGGACATCGCTAACTCGAATGTCTCAGAGCGGAAAGGCATTCGATAAATGTCACCCTGGACGATATGTACGTGCGGGTCCCCGACATTTGCGTCATATGCCCTCTGCACGCCTTCAGAAAGATCGATACCAACCACTTCTGCGCCGCAGCGACTGGCGCAGTACAGGTGCCGTCCGAAACCGCATCCGGCGTCCAATGTCAGTTTACCTTTGAAAAATGAGGGTTCGTGCGGACTAATGCGCTTGTTAAAGTGCGTCAGCCAGTCTTTGGCAAATCGCGCGTCAGGCGGTTTGAGTTTTAGACGTTGAAAGGAGAAGCTTGCATAGGTTTTCTCCTTCTGTGCTGTTGCGGAATCGGCCCGTTTGTCGGTAGGGAACACCGCCGCGACAGCATCGGGATGTCGCTGGAAGAATTCGTGGTGGTACTGCCAAAGCGAATGCCGCAAATCGTCAGGAAGCAATCGAGGAATGCCCCTAATGATCGGAAAGGTGCGATGACAGTCAATACACTTGAGCAAGCCCTCGAGAATTTCTTGAGCTGAATTATCTCCCCGGTGGCCAGGCATGTCGATCCAATCGTATGCCAATGCAACAAGCGTGCCGCTGCATTCCGGACACACTACGATTTCCAAAAGGCGATCTTTCATAGGTTTCTCGGATCTGTTTGGATTCCCACAAATTCTGCTATGCAGCCCTTTTGCTCAGTCGCCATCTGCTCGGGCTCCACGCCCTGCGAGTCGATGTGCTTCCGGCGCTCTGCTTTGATGTGCGCGATCACGAAAGCGGCCGAGGAGGACGTTGAGAGTCCTTACGGGGTCGGACAGGAAATTCGCGATCCGGCGCTTCGCCAAGCCTGAGAGCGGCAATCGCCAGACTAACGGAAGTAGCGTTCGCAGGCGTCGGGGAGCGGTCGAGCGCCAGCGATTTGCCCGCCGTGCGGAGAAGAGTCCCGAATGGCGCTCCTCGAGCCGCGCAATCAGCTGCTCGTGCCGCGCGCGGTCGCTGGCGAAACGGCGGTTGCGGTGCTGGCGATGGAACCCCGCGATGGTCGGGATGCGACGACCCTCCCAGCCCTGTTCCGCGAACGACATCCAGAGGTCCCAGTCCTCATAGCCGTCACGGAATCCCCAGCCTCCGACGGCTAGCAGCCGCTCGCGCCGCACCAAGGACGACATCGGGATCCCGTTCTGGTACGTAATCCGCCACGGATCGAGCGTTTCGACCGAGCGGACGTAGACTTCGACGTCGCCGAAAACGAGTTCGTCGCCCCAAGCGAGCGCGCAGTCTGGATCGGCATCCAGAACGTCGGCAAGCTGCGCCAGCGCGCCAGGAGCGGCCAGGTCATCTGCATCGAGTGCAAACACATATGGCGCCGACGTCGCAGCAACGCCGGCCATGCGGGCGGCGGCGGGCCCGGCGTTCGCCTGTCGCAGGACCGTGGTTCCTGCTCGTTCCACTCTCGCGAGCACCTCGAGCGTATGAGGGTCACTGGAGCCGTCGTCGACCACGACGATCTGGAGGGGCTCCTGATCGGCCAGCGAGTCGAGGGTCTCGCCGAGAGTGGCGCCATCATTCCAGCAGGCGATCACCAGGGCGACCCGTTCGGCGCCCCTCACGGCCACCGACACATCACGGTTCCCAAGAGCCGATGTTTCAAAGGATCCTCCGCCCTATCTTGCTTCCCACGAATTCTGCTGTGCAACTCTTTCGCTGGCTCGCAACCTGCTCGCGCTTGACCTCCCAGGCGTCGATGCGCTTCCCACGTGCCACTTTGATTTGCGCGATGACAAAAGCCAGATTCGCCAAACAGAAGTAGAACGGGAATGTGACCAGCCTGAGCGATCTGTACGAGAGAACTTTTCGGGGTAACATCATGACCAAGGCACTTGCGGCAACCAAACCCACAACCACGTATCCCGTAAGGCTGTAGACCAATCCCCGCGAGCGAAGGACAACCGCGCTTATACCGAGCGCCAACACAGCCCACGCGCTTTTCCAGCGAAGCAGCTTATGCGAGAGCAATTGGATGGCGTAGAAGCCAAACCGGAACGGATTGAGCAATTCCGAAATCGCCGCTATGCCATGCAGCCCACGTACGCAAACTCGAACCTTGCGCTTGAATTCCAACTCGCCGGATGGCGCCACAGTCTCATAAGCTACCGCCCCCGGTTCGAATACCATCCTATATCCGCTCGCCACGACGTAGTAAGAGTTCATGGCGTCATCGGATACCCCACACGGCAAGGGTTTGAACAGACGACGCCGCATAGCATAGATCGCCCCGGTCGCAGAGGTCACGGAACCGACATCGCTTTGCCACCGTTTCAACATCTGGTCGAAGCTCCAGTACGCGCTCTCTCCTGCCCCCGTCTCGCTTCCCTGCTTCTCGCGGAAGTAGCACTGCATCCCGGCGACTCCTCCAACAGTAGCATCTGCGAAAGGCCTCATCAGCACACGAAGTGCGTCCGTGGCAAACATGCTGTTTGCATCCGAAAACACAAGGATCTCGCCGCGGGCGCGTTGCACTGCCTCATTGAGTGCCGGTATTTTTCCAAGACGAGGGAACGACAACAACATTGCCTCCTTGTACTTTGAGACGATGTCGTCAGTACCATCGTCCGAACCGTCGGACGCGACGATCAGGTGCAAACGCTCGCGCGGATAATCAAGCGCGAACAAGTTATTCAGCTTCTGCCCGATTGCGGCCGACTCATTGTGTGCAACGATGACGATCGTTAATTCCGGCGTCATCGAGGAACGGCAGACGGGTTTTCTAAACAACTCGCTGCGCAGCCATAATAGTGCAGGGAAACCTGCGTAGACGTAGGCGAGCAAAAGCGCCGATGTCCAGAAGACCAACTCGATGACAACCATAACCTTAAGCTCGCAAGGACAGACTACGGCAACGGTACATCTGCAGCAGGGAGAAAATTGGGGTGGCAGTCGTCGTACAACGGCATGTCCTCCCCGGTGAGTGAGCGCACGACCGCAACCGATGCGCTCGCCAGGGCGAGCAGGAGCCAAAAGTATCGCTGGTAGGAGAGGTGGAGAAAGATGGCGGACACCATGTATCCAACGATGCTGACAAAAAACGCCTTTGTGAGATCCACGTATTCGGGGTGCTCACGAAGCGCCGGTGACCGGTATTCGCGCCGCAATTGAAGCAGCATACTGCCCACGATAGAAAGAAAAATTAGAATGCCTAGTAGTCCCGTTTCCGCAGCCATCTCGAGATAGAGGCTGTGCCCGCGATAGCCTTTCATGGTTCGCACGATCCCGGAGTGGTTGACATACGGCTCCGAGTAGAAGGCGGCGAAGTGGCCGGGGCCGACGCCGACAAGTGGACTTGACATAAATGTGTGTATACACGCCACGTTCTCAGCATAACGCCGTCGGATCGAAAAGTCCGGAGTGCTTTGCTGCCTTGAGAATAGCCCCCCGACATTGCCAATAGAACTCAGGCGAACGATGTAGTCAGGCTCCGCAACCACGATCACGAGTGCACCGATCAGGCACGCGATTCCCACCTTGTACCATTTGACGCCCCCGAGGAGCGTCATGGCCACCAACATTGCAAACAACGCCACGCATGCTCCGCGTGAAAATGTCAGAATAATGCCACCAAGAATTGTGAAGAACGTAAACCACGAAAACAGGCGAGCTGCCCACCCACGGCTCCAACGCGCAAAAGCGAAAGCAAGCGGTAAAAGCACCAGTAAAATCTGCGCATAGCGGTTCTGTTCGCCGATGGGGCCGGCTACACGCGTCCGCATCGACTCCACCCCGGAATCGCCGTTCTCCTCTGCCTCCGGAACTTCGAAAACCCCGCCGCGCTGCGCCAAGCCGTAGTAGTTATTAGTAGTCGTTCCTGTCGCTTCCTGGAAGATCGATAGCATTCCCATTGCGGCGCCCGCGAAGAGCACCGCGCAAAGTACACTGCGCAAAGTCACAGCATCCCTTACCAAGTTGATCACCAGGAGGTAGAGAGCAACGCCTTCCAAAGCGAAATCCGACACCTGCGTCAGGGCAATCGCCTTATCGCGGGCGAATACCGAGGATATCAGCAACACGATGAGGAACAGGGCCATCAGTACTACGCCGCGGTCCACCACGATCTTTGCGCGGCGCACTACGATGTGGTAGATAAGTGGCCCTGATAGAAATAGCGCTACGAGAGCCAACACTGCAGAGCGAGAGTCCTGGTCAAGCCCGGTCTGCAGGGTCTTTACATCTTGTTTTAAGAGTGCCACACCGACATTTGAATAAATTGCGAAGATCCCGAGCCATGTTCCGACATTCGGCCGTCGAACGATGGCCAACAACACCAACACTCCCGCCACACCTGCGATGGCAAACAGCGCATTTCGGTATATCTCGAAACCAATGACAAGGCCCGAAAAGGCACACACCGCGAACATCAGAAGGCGCGGGATCTCTTTAATTTCGGTCGCAGACTTGGTTGCAATCATCGCTAACCTCAAATTCGCTAGGCGTTAATTCGCGCCTTTTCCGGTGAAGACCGCGCCGAAAGTCCTAAAAAGAATACGAATGTCTAGCCACAGCGATTGGTTCCGCAGGTATGCTATGTCGAGGCGCAAGCGGTCGTCGAAATCCAACTCGTTTCGTCCGGAGATCTGCCACAGCCCAGTCAGGCCCGGAGTGGCGTTCAGCCGGGCCGTGTGCCACAGGCTGTAGGTCCCTGCACTAAACGAGGTCGGGCGAGGACCGACCAGGGTCATCTCGCCGCCAATGATATTGAATATCTGCGGCAGCTCGTCCAAGCTTGTTCTTCGGAGCCAGCGGCCTACGATCGTAATGCGGGGATCGTTCGCGATCTTGAAATCGGGGTAAGTTAGCGAATTCATGTGCAACAATTGAGCTTTCAACTCCTCAGCGTTCCTGACCATCGTGCGAAGTTTGAACATCCGGAAGCGTCGTCCGCCTCGCCCTGTTCTCCACTGGAAGAAATACACCGGCCCCGGCGAGTCAATGACGATCGCCAGCGCGCAAATGGCTAACAACGGAATAACTAAGGGGATTGCCAGAAAACAGAGCAACAGGTCTAACAGCCGCTTGATTCTGAAATACACTCTCTGACTGATCAGAGTCTTGCTCTTGCGCGATTCATACCAGGCACTAGGGACGAGCAGCTCGATTCCGCTGGTTGGAAACAATCCCGTGCGATCAGTGACAGGGAACAATTTAGTGGCCATGATCTTAGTGCCCATTATCCGACTGCGCGATGACAGGGACCTCTGAAGGATTTGAGGATCGAGGGAAAGCTAAGGATGAAACAATGCCCTCATCTTGTGAGCTACAAGAGTTCTCGGCGGTCTTGATCAGTTCCTCCAGCGTATAGCCGTCCGCCGGGTACTCAGCAATGCCAATGCTCAGTTCTAATGCCGCGCGGTCATGGATGAGTTTCTGAATCCGTCCCAGGCATTGAATTGCTGCCGCCTTGTCGATTTCGACCAGCAATAGCACGCATCCATTGATCGTCAAGTCGTAGCTAATGGCATCATTCGCACGCAACATGCGGCGAACGATGCATGCAAGGACTGAATAGCTCACCAGCGCTGACGAAAAAAGAATTGGCCCGTATGCACCATTGCCTTTGCCGTTGCTTTTGCCAGTCCTCGCGGTGCCGTTCTGTACTCTCGCAACCGCTACTGTCAGCGTCCGCTGGTAGCGTCGCGCACGCTCTAATTCTTCGGAAATATGAGAAACAGAGCGCCCCTGGATTGGAATGGCCATTGCCCCAGCTATGACCGAAAGAGCTTGGCTGATTGAAGTGAGACTCCGGCGCCGCATCCAAATTAATGCTCCGATGCACACGATCAGAACCATTAGCAATACGGAGTTTAATAGCGACAACTCCTTGAGCCGGTTTACGGCTAGCCAGATTGCGGCCAGATTCTCCCCCCAGTACGCAGGCATTTGTCGACTCCATTTTAGTTATTTATACGAGCGGATGGTTCAGTTGCACAGGTGGCAAAGACCGTCGAGATTCACAGCCTAGAGTAAAGAGCCTCAGGAATCGGGAACTTGCGATTGTTTAGAACCGCGCCTAGGATCCGAACATTCGAGTTCTCAAGCTCAGTCCTTACTTGCTGTACCAGTTCGCGCCTCGTTGAGTTCGCTTCTACCATCAGGATTATCCCGTCTACTAAGTGCGCCAACAGCAGTGATGAACCAAAGTCTTTTAGCGGCGGGCCTTCGATCAGCACGAAATCGAAAAAACGGCGCAGGTCGCCCACGCGGCTTACCATCAGTTCCGATGCCAGCAGACTGGACCAGTTGGGCACGTACTCGCCCGCGGTGACCACTGCCAGATTGCAATGGGGCAATCTGCGCGCGAAGGACTCCACGGAACTGTCGTTCTGGAGCGCCGTCGTCAGCCCCGCGCCGTTTTCTATGCCGAAATATTGATGGACTGAAGGCTCATGTAGGTTTGCATCGACGACGCAGACCGTGCCCATGTCCTGGTTCGCTAGTACTTCGCCCACTCGCGATGTCAGCCAATGACTTCGGACATGCTCGACGGGCGCGAACACAACTGCCCGGACCGCTTCAGACTCGGCGTGCAAGAATGTTTTCTGCACGAGTTTGCTGATCTCGGGCTTGAGAGCATCACTATTAATCTTGTAACTGACTTCGCTTGCCACCGCAAGTGACGACAAATCTCCCGGGTTGCAGGATGGTGCAGTTGCGGCATCTGTGTAGTTTCCGTTCCTCTCGAGCTGACGCAGGACATCGTAATTTCGACTCATGAGTGACCTCAACGTTCTTGAATCTAGAATGGTGCCGCGGAACTTGTGTTACTCACTATCGTTCTGCCGAATAGCTTCTTTTCTCGTTCTTCTGGAAAAGCTGCCAACACCGGCACACCCAGGTAGTCTTGCAGTTCCTGGGGCGTGCGCAATGAACTATCGAAATAGTCTGCAGCAAAACCGATCGCGCCGCTCAGAATTACGCACACGATGACGCCGAGCAACAGTTCCAGTACAAGTGGAATCATTGGTAGAGCCGCAGGCGAAGCCTGCTCCGCAATACTTACGTTCACGATTCGCTCGCGATCGAGTTCTTCGGACATGCGTGATTCCTCTTGCTTCCGTAACGCGCTCGAGTAGTTGTCCTCGGTGAGTTTGGCTTCGCGTAGCAAGTTCTGCTGTTCGATCCCATCCTTACCCAGCTCCAGCGTTAGCCTCCTGTACCGGTCCAGGCTCTTCACCATCACTACTTCACGAGCGCGTAGGCCGGCAAGATCCGACTTCGCCTTCACCATCTCCGATATGACCCATTCGTACGCGGGCGACGCATCGATCGTCTGTTCGACTGTGGGCGCGCCTTCAGCACGACTAATGGAGCCACGGACCTCCGCGATCTGCTGATCAACATCCTGCACTGCGCGATAGCTGGGTTCATACTTTGTGAGCAGCTCGGTGCGCTTTAGTTGCAGGTTGTTTAGGGTCGATTTCAGCTGCTCCAGCAACAAGCCCGATGTCCGTACCTGGGTCGTATGTCGCGGGGGAGTGCTCTTTTCCAAAACCTCGAGTTCTGTCACTCGCTGTTCGGTATCGCGAACAGCTGCCTGGGTTGTCCGCAACTCCGCATCCAGGTCGGCCATCTTCTGCAACAGATTCGTCTGCTCAGTGGTAGCTGAGGCCAATCCGTGCTGCTGGTTGAAAGCCACCACACGCGTCTGGGCGTCCTGAAGCTTCTTGCGATATTGATCTACTTCGCCCTGGAAGAATGTGTAATGCGCCTGCGGCCGATGCACTTCTACATGCTTCTGAAGATAGGCCTTTCCGAGCGTGTTCAAAACGTCGGCCGAATTTCGCGGATCCCGCGATGAGTAAGTGATCGTGATCAGGTTGGACTTGTTGGGCGGATTGACGACGAGGTTGTTCTGTAGGCCCTTGATGGCCATGTCAATCCTCTTCTCGCGTGAGTTGGCCCCTAGTAGAAGAACGCGCCACCACTGCAGTCTGTCATAGAGCTTGCACTCGAGAACCACCTTTCTTAGCAAGTCTGTGCTCTGCAGCAAATCCACCTCCGAATTCACATCCTGCTCGCTCAGGCGGGCGAGCTGGGGGACCGCGTTGTCGGCTGAATTGCGGGATTGACTGCTTGTCACTACGGGATCGAAACGCTCGCGCTCGATCAGCACCGTCATGTCGGACTGATATTGTGGCGGCAACAGCATGATCATCAGCACGGTTCCAATCATTAGCGCGGTGCCCGAAAGGAGGATCGTCCGCTTCTTTCGGAACAATACCGCAACCAGGCCGCGCGGTGTCATCTTTGGCATCGCGGCGTCGCGTAGAACTAGATCTCTTTGTTGTTGTTTCATCTTGGCACTTCCTAAGTGAATTGCCGGGTCGACTTACGGATGAAAGGTGGCTCCAAAGGTACTTCTGGGGAGAACAAAACTCTTCACCTTAGAAAGCGTGTTTTGCGGTACAAATAACATATCCCCAGGTTGCATCCGAATATCCTCGGCCATATTTCCCTCTTTCAACATCCGCTTCACGTTAAGAACCTTTACTTCAAATTGATCGTTAGGAATAGGGTGATAGAGCCATACCTGCGAATGCTTCGACGCCTCCGTGAAGCCGCCGGCCACGGCGATGGCTTCCGTCACCGTTAAGGTGCCTCTCAGTTCGTACTTGCCAGGGCTTCGTACCTGACCATTGGCAATGAAGGACGGCTTGTCGAAATCCTTCAAAACAAGCGTAACCACCGGATCGTGCAGTATTTTCGCTGATGCATTGCGAATCGACTCGGTCGCATCCGGAGCGTTCATGCCTTGAATGTGAACGTCACCGATTTCGTTCAATGTGATGTAGCCATCAGGCTGAACTGTCACCGTCTGGTTGAACTCGGGAGTGAAACGGAACTCGACTTCCATTACATCTCCCGTGCCAATCTTGTAAAAGCGGGGATTGCGTTGTTGAAGGACCGGTGTGCCTGCACCGACCATGGTTGCGCTCCCCTGGGCCGAACTGGGAGTTGGCGCTCCCTGGCCCCAGGCAGCGTAGCTAAGGGCGCAAATTGCGATGAAGAATCCCTTGTTTTTCATGGCTATGCCGTCCTTTTCTGGTGTTCGATCTCAAAGCTATCGCTTTCCGCGTGTGCGTCGTCAGATTGGACAGGTAAAATCGGGTACACTTGGACTTCGATATCCTTCACTTCTCCATCAAAGTAGAGGGTCATCGTCTCGCATATGATTTGCTTACATTCAAAACGGGCAGCCGCGCGCAAGCAATCGGCGTAACTCTCCAATGGACGTTTAGATTCATCGTCGAAAATGTCCATCGAATGAGAGCGGATACCCCAACGGGTAAGCTTTTGCATTGTCGGTGTCCAAGTCTGGGCGAGAATCAGTCCTCTCCAGACAGTTCGTTCATGCGACTTGGGCGGTAGCCATCTTTACTTTGCGGTGCCACTCCACGAATGTCTTCAGACCAGCCTCGAAGTCAGTTGACGGATGATATCCGAGCATTTCCTGAGATTTCGAAATGTCCGCCCAAGTCAGCCTAACGTCGCCCGACTGTTCCGGTTCATGCCGTATCTTTGCTGTAGTACCAGTGGCTTTTTCCAGCGCCCGAATCAAGTCGTTCACCAGGATCGGCCTAGAGCTTCCCAAGTTGAACACCTGGAATTCACTAGGAGCGCTCGCATCCGCATATCCGATAGAGCTCATGAGGCCCGCAACAATATCATCGATGTAGGTGAAGTCCCGGCCCGAACAACCGTCGCCAAACACGGGGATCGCGTAGCCTGCCTCAAGCAGAGTAGTAAATTTGTGGACAGCAAGGTCAGGGCGCTGTCTTGGCCCATATACCGTAAAGAAGCGCAGGCAAATGGCCCGAATGCCGTAAAGGTGAGCATAGGTGTAGCACAAGAGCTCCGCCGAGAGTTTCGAAGCTGCGTAAGGCGAGACTGGCCGGAGAGTGGTGTCCTTTTCCGAAAACGGAACGCGATCGCTGCAACCGTATACCGAGCTTGACGAGCCAAAAATTAGGCTACTGACTCCATATT
>Ga0307471_100002027_pt1 | contig 11485 bp, 11 predicted proteins | sample atmos_gasesAM3C__2_FD_204566 | JGI IMG/M metagenome (GOLD analysis project Ga0307471, IMG submission 204566) | Hardwood forest soil microbial communities from Morgan-Monroe State Forest, Indiana, United States - atmos_gasesAM3C_515 | ecosystem: Environmental > Terrestrial > Soil > Temperate... | reverse complement strand
TGCTACATGCTTTCTCACGAAGCCCACCATCGCGGGCAGGTGTGTATGCTCGCGCATCAGCTCGGATTCCCGTTGCCGAACGAAGTGACGTGCGGGCTCTGGAATTGGGAAAAGCTGTGGAAAGAGTGCGGGTCGCCTGGCGGCCCCGGCTACGATTCTTAACGAATCGCTCAAGGGCACACGCCGCCCGGGGATGCGCTGTGATGCTTGAGACACCGAGCCCCACCCCGTTGGGATTGTTGTACGGGGGTCCCTTTCCGGTTTTGGAGCGGGGTGGCACGTCAAAAAGTATTCTTACATAATACTCTTTCATTAGTTAATGTATTGGTATCGTACCCATATAATTGAGTTTCGTGAATCGTCGACAAACTCTCCTCCCCTCGTCTGCTAAAGTGGAGCTACCCTTTTTTTGCAAAGGACAGCGTCATGCAAACGGCGAATGTGAAATGGATTGGCGAGCAGAAATTTGTGGCTACGAGCCCTTCGGGCCACGCCATCACCATCGATTCCGACCGCGAATCGAACAAGGCGCCCGGGCCGATGGAGTTGGTGTTGATGGCGCTGGGGGCTTGCACGGCGACGGACATCGTCATCATCCTGGAAAAGAAGCGGCAGAAATTGCACTCGCTGGAAGTGGTGTGCCGCGGAGAGCGCGCCGCCGAGCCGCCCACGGTGTGGACGAAACTGGAGGTCCTGTATAAGCTGCGCGGGAAGCTAGACGAAGCCGCGGTGAAGCATGCCATTGAATTGAGTGAACAGAAATATTGTTCCGTGTCGGCGATGCTCCAGAAAACGGCGCAGCTGACCTGGCGATACGAGATCTTGCCGGACGAATAGGAACCATTGCGCAACGCTGTCAAGGGCGGGACGCAAAAAACGCGAAAGCCCTTCACCGAGACAAAGCTCTTAGTGTCGGACCTTAAGGTCCGCCCCCTAAAGAGAACACGGGGCGTTGGCGCTTGAGTCCGGCGAAGGGCATCGCATACAATCGAACTTCTTTACTGCTGGCATACTTTTCACAAGGAGCATCATGGCTCGTCGTCTTGCTGCAAAAATCACGGGTGTAGCCGGTTACGTTCCCCCGCGAATCCTGTCCAACGCCGATCTGGAAAAGATGGTGGAAACCAATGACGAGTGGATCCGCACGCGCACAGGGATCCGCGAACGGCACATCGTGGACAAAGGAACGGCCACGTCCCATATGGCCACGAAAGCGGCCGAGCTGTTGCTGGAGCAGACGGGAACGAGCCCGGAGGAAATTGACCTGATCATCGTGGCCACGGTGACGCCGGACATGATGTTTCCGGCAACGGCTTGCCTGGTGCAGGACCGCATTGGCGCGAAAAAGGCCTGGGGCTTCGACCTGTCGGGCGCGTGCAGCGGGTTAACCTATGCGCTGACGGTGGGCGCGCAATTCGTTGGCGCGGGAACGCACAAGAAGGCCTTGATCATCGGCAGCGACGCCATGAGCACGATCATTGATTATACGGACCGCGCGACTTGCGTGCTTTTTGGCGATGGCGCGGGCGCGATTCTGGTGGAGCCCGCGGCCGCGGGAGAAGGCGTGTTGGATTTTGTTCACGATGTTGACGGCTCTGGCGGAAATTATCTGTACATGCCGGGCGGGGGCTCGCTGCATCCCTCGAGCCACGAAACCGTGGACAGGAACATGCACGTTGTGCATCAGGACGGCTCGCAAGTCTTCAAATACGCGGTGCGGCGCATGGCGGATATTTCTACAACGCTCTTGGAGCGCAACGGATTCACGAGCAACGATCTGAGGCTGCTGGTGCCGCATCAAGCCAACATGCGCATCATTCGCGCGACACAGGAACGGCTGGGCCTGGAAGATTGCAAAGTCATGGTGAACATCGACCGCTACGGCAACACCACCGGCGGCACGATTCCGCTGGGGCTGCGCGACGCGGTGCAGGAAGGCCGGTTGAAGAAGGGCGATCTTGTGCTGCTCGCCGCAGTCGGCGCCGGCTACACGACGGGCGGCATGCTCCTACGCTGGGCGTATTAGCGCGCGCGCCGGGCAACAGTTTTATTCCGGCGGCAGATCCAGCTTGGGAGTCCAAGCAAGCATGAACAGAATCCCCACGGCATAAAAAATCCCGCAAACGCTCCAAGGAACTCCTTTGATTCTTAGCGCCAATCCAAAGAGAATAATTGTTTCGCAGAACACCAAAGACACGATTGTGCCCGATCGCCATTGTTTGGCTGCGGCGGCATCTTCCTGATTATTGCGAAGTGCCTCGCTGGAGGGCGTTAACTGGCAAGAACGCAGGTAAGAAGCGATGCCCAGATTGCCTAAAGCCACGATCCCAAGGCCCAGAGGGAAGATTGGCGGAAGCGCTCGGGGCCGTCCTTTAAAGGCGAAGATGGGGACGGCGATATATAAAAGCGTCGATAACAGGAATACGCCATGAATGATACGGATTTCCTTCAGGGTCTTCCTTGCAAGGCTAACGGGCATGCAGAGTTCCTCTGTCAATTGGGTGAACGGTGCTCGTATTTCTTCGTCAATCTGGAAGTGATTGCCAGCGGGAAATCGCGCGTGCAGAAAACGATGCGTCGCGCTCTCAGCAGGAGCGCATGGAAGCGGCTTGTGCGAGGTTGGACTGCAGCCGGCGATCGATCTGCACCGCGGCATAGCGCGCGCAAAGGGCGAGTTCTTGTTCGCTCCAACTGAGGACTGCCGGGGAAAGACTGCCGAAGAGTTGCTCCACTTTGCGCACTACTTCGTAGTAGGAGCGCACCAGGCCCAGACTACTGTGTCCCTTTTGGAGTTCAGGTGTAAGCGCGTGAAGGCCGGCCAGTTTCTCGAAGTCGTTGCCGCGCACTTCATGTTCGGCCAACCCCGCGGCGCTCAGAACACGTTCGGAGATGGGCTGCATGGCTACACCGGTCAGGACCGCGCGCCAGTAGTACAGGGCGAACTGACAGCACGCCACAACGGAGATTGCGAGTAGTATGGCGGAGAACATGCCTCAGCCTCCTATAGTGAGTCTGGCTCCCACCTCGGTATGAGCCAATAGGCCGGGAGTACCACTGTGGTAGTCTTTCCGGGGAAGACAGATTGTCGGCAAGAGTTCCGGCGCTTGTTCGTTGTGTTGCTCATCTACCCCGCGCACGCATGCCAAAGACCTGTTCTGGAGGAAAAATCCCTTGGCACTTCAATGGAGATCGTCGCTGTTTGCAATGCTTGTTTGCCTGAGCTTTCCGGCATCCCCGGCGCAGTTGCCTTCGGGGGCTCAGCATCCCGCCGGAACAGAAGTGGCGGAAGTGAGAGCGGTTCTGACGCAGCAGCAAGCCGCGTGGAATCGCGGGGATATCGACGGTTTTATGCTGGGCTACTGGAACTCTCCCCAACTCACGTTCGCCGGCAAAACGGGGTTTACACATGGGTGGGACACGGTGCTCTTCCGTTATGAGCGGGATTACCCGGACAAGGCCGCCATGGGCCGGTTGGATTTCACCGAACTAGAGGTCCGCCAGCTAGGTCCCGATGCTGCGCTAGTTCTGGGAAAATGGCACCTCACTCGAATCGTTGGGGATGTAGGGGGCATCTTCACTTTGGTCTTCCAGCGTTTTCCAGAGGGATGGAGGATCGTTCACGACCACACAGACTAGGGTAAAGGGTGCGTTTTGAGGCAATTACGATGACAGCGAAGGAAAAAGGAATGAATCGGTGAACGGGACCCTGAACGGCAATCCGACCACCTTCACCGCACCGCATAGAACAGTTCGTTCTTCAATGGAAAGAGGGAGGCCATCAGCACCTCCCTCGTTTTTTTGCAGGGTCACCATTCGATACCTACTTCAGATTTCCTCTTTTTTGCTGGTTGGACTGGCGCTAGGGCATCCGCGCTGTCAAACTCGTGTGGTGTATCCCAGCAATCACTTTCGGTAATATCGCCATGTCGTGCTATGTGCTGATGCGATTGTTTTCCCGAAGCTGGGAGAAATCGTTTTAGCTCGTCGTTCTCGGAAAGCCGCGTGACCACATGAAGGAATCTTATTTCGCTAAGCGCTTCATTCGGCCAGTTCTGGACCTCCTCCGCCAGGGAATCACACCGGAAAAGCTGGCGTTGAGTCTCGCGCTCGGCGTCGTCCTCGGCGTGTTTCCTGCGCTCGGATGGACGACGGCGCTCTGTGCGTTGGCGGCGGTCTTTTTGCGGCTGAACATTCCGGCGATTCAGCTCATCAATTATTTTATGTATCCGGCGCAGATCGCTCTGCTGCTTCCCTTCTTCCGCCTGGGTGAAAAACTCTTCCACGCCCCCCATTTGCCGATATCGGCGCCGCGCATCTACGCCATGGCCAGTGCCGACTTCTGGGGCGCGATCAAATTCCTTTGGGGGACGACATGGCACGCCATGGTCGGATGGTCCATTCTCGCGCCCTTAGTGGCGATTGTGATTTACGTTCTGCTTGTGCCGCTTTTCCGCAAGATTCGACAGCGTCAAGCTGCGTGGGTTGCAACGGCCGGGGCGGAACTCGGCTGATGCTCGCTGCGGTGACGTCCCGGCGCCTGAAGTTTCCGGCTAAAGAATTTCGAGGATTTCCTCGTAGCGCTTGAAGGGCGGAATGAGATACGCGCCGGCTAATTCCGTCCGGGCCCAACAGAGCATTTCACGGGCAACTTCAAATCCGCGTTCACGAGCGCTGGCACCTGCTGCTTCCATGGATTTCAGGAGCGGCTCGGGAATTACAATGCCGGGTACTTCGTTGTTCAGGCGCAGCGCCTGTTTGTAGCTGTTCAGCGGCCAGATTCCAATCAGCACCGGTATCGCAGGTTCCCTACCCAGCTTTTTCGCGAAGCTGCGCCAGTGTTCGGGATCGAAGAGCGGCTGAGTCATGGCGAAGTGCGCACCGGCTTCGACTTTCGCGTGAAAGCGGGCGATTTCGCCGTCGAGATCGTCGGCCACGGGATTCAGGGCCACGCCAATCGTGAAGTTGGTCTGGCCCCCGAGAGTTTTTCCGGCCCAGTCGGTGCCTTGATTCAAGCGGTTCAGGATTTTGACCAAGCCGACAGAATCGACTTCATACACGCCGCTCGTTTCCGGGTAATCGCCCACGGAGGGCGGATCGCCAGTGATGGCAAGAACATTGCGCACGCCGCCGACAGTCCAAGCGCCCAGCAGCATGGCCTGCAAACCGATTATATTTTGATCGCGCGTGGTGAGATGCGGCACGGTCTCGACACCCCGAGCTTCCAGAGCTCCCGCGACGATCAGCGCGTCCATGCCGACACGCGCCATGGCACCGCTGTTGATGTCGATGGCGTCCACCTTCTTGGAAGCCATCACTTTATCCACCTGCTCGTAGATGCGTTCGAGCGAAAGTCCTTTGGGCGGATCGATTTCCACGCAAATACTGAATTCTTTCTTTTTCAGCCTTTTCCAGAACCTGCTTTCGGGTTCGCGCTGTTGCACCGCGGCGACCTGTTCGGCTGTCTTCACCACCGTTGTTGCCGCAGGAACTTTCGCCGGACGCAGCGATTTCACGGCTTCGGCCATGGCGCGGATGTGCGCTGGCGTGGTGCCGCAGCAGCCGCCGAGAATGCGCACGCCGGCTTCCGCGGCTTCGCGCGCGAACAAAGCAAAATATTCGGGCGAGGACTTGGGGTAGACGATGCGATCACCTTCGCGTTTGGGAAAGCCGGCGTTGGGCATAGCGCTGACGCGAAGGTCGCCCACGTTGGTGAGTTCCTGAAGAATAGGAAGAAGCGATTGCGGGCCAAGCGTGCAGTTGGCTCCAATCACCTGAACATTTTTGTCTTTCAACAGGGACGCCGCCAGGAACGGCCGGATATCGCCGTAGGTAGTGCCTTCTTCCGAATAGGTGAGCTGGGCGATGATCGGCAATCCGGAGAACGAGCGGATCGCGTCAATCGCGAGCATGAGTTCGTCAACGTAGGAGAAAGTTTCGAGGATAAAAAGGTCCACGCCGCGCTCCTCAAGCGCCAGCGCTTGCTCGTGGAAGACCGATAAAATCAAATCGGGCTCGGGATGGCGCGCCTGCACGCCGATTCCTAACGGGCCGATGGATCCAGCGATTAGGACTTCGCGAGCGGCGGCTTCCCGGGCTTCGCGGGCGATTTTCACGCCACGGCTGTTCAAGCGCTGCACGTCATCGCCGAGGCCAAGCGGCGCAAGTTTGAAGCGATTGGCGCCGAAAGTATTCGTCTCGATGATTTGCGCGCCTGCTTCGATGTAAGCCTGGTGCACGCGGAAGACCGCCTCGGGCTCGGAGGCATTCAATTCGTCGAAGCAGCGCACTGTGCCGACGGTTTCGTGCAGCATCGAGCCCATTGCGCCATCCGCGATGAGAATCGAGTCCTTCAGCCGTTCATTGAAATCGTAAATTTTCACGGGTCTCTTTGTCCTGTGCGTATCCGACGCTGAGCAGGAAGGTCAGCTAGCGTCTCTGTTCCATCAAACTCGCGACCGTACTCATCAAATCGTACTTGGTCAGGATTTCAAACCTGGAGTCGTCCATTTCCACGAAGACAGCGGGATTTTCGTGGCTCAGGATGTAGGTAACCCGCTCGACGGGCGCGGTCTTCGGCACCTTGGGAAGAGGCTTGCTCATCACCTCGCGCACCACGAGCTTGCGCAGATCTTTGCCTTGCAAGGCCAGCGTGAGGATCTGATCTTCATAAATCGTGCCGATGGGCAGATTTTCCTCAAACACGGGGATCTGCGAAATATCCTGTTCCTGCATGGTTTTCAGAGCGTGGAACACGGTCTGGTAAGGCCGCGCAATGATGAGTTCGCGAACCTTGCCGGATTGTTTCTTGGCGTGGACGACTTCTCCCGCGGTAATCGTGACGGTAGCTTCCGTGTAACCGCGCTCGCGCATCCATTCGTCGTTGAACACTTTGCTCAAGTAGCGCATCCCGGTATCCGGCAGCAGCGCGACGATTACATCGGCTGGCCCCAAATCTTTTGCCAGCCGCAGCGCGCCCGACAAGCAGCCGCCGCCCGAGCCTCCCGTAAACAGCCCTTCCATTTTCGCCAACCGCCGGGCCACCACAAAGCACTCTTCGTCATTCACCTGAATCGCGTCGTCCAGAATCTGCATGTTCATCGTGGTGGGGAAGAAATCCTCGCCGATGCCTTCCACGACATAGGTGCGCGCCTTGGCGATCTTTCCGGTCTTGTGAAAATCAAAATATAGCGAGCCTTCGGGATCAACGCCAATAATCTTGATGTTGCTATTTTTCTCTTTCAGGTATTTCCCGACGCCGCTGATCGTGCCGCCTGTGCCGATGCCGCAGACGAAATGGGTGAGTCTTCCTTCCGTGTCTTCCCAGATTTCCGGCCCCGTGGTGCGATAGTGCGCTTCCGGGTTGGTGGGATTGTCGTACTGGTTGGGGTAGTAAGAATTCGGGATTTCGCGCGCCAGTTTTTTCGCTACGCTGTAATAGCTGCGAGGATCCTCGGGCTCGACGGCCGTCGGGCAGACAATCACTTCAGCGCCCAGGGCTTTGAGCAAGTCTACTTTTTCCTTGGACTGCTTGTCGGTGGTGGTGAAAACGCATTTATAGCCGCGCACCGCGGCGACCAGCGCCAAGCCCATGCCGGTATTACCCGAGGTGCCTTCGATGATGGTGCCGCCAGGCTTGAGTAATCCCCTTTTTTCCGCATCGTCAATCATGGTGATACCGATGCGATCCTTCACGGATCCGCCGGGGTTCAGCATCTCCGCTTTGACCCAGATTTCGGGCTTCAAGTCTTTCGAGATACGGTTCAAGCGGATCAGCGGCGTCCGTCCCACCGCTTCAATGATGTTATTGCAGCGCATTCATTGTCTCTTTGCTGGCGCAGACGCTTCGTCCGGCCTGTGCGATACTTCCTTAAAGTTTAACATGCAGGCTAAGAACGGCAGGATTTCCAAGGAAATGGGAGTCAAACATGTCACGGCAAAACATATCGAGCGGAACGCCCTGGGAGCCCATCGTAGGCTACTCGCGGGCCGTGCGAATCGGCAATCACATCAGCGTTTCCGGAACAACCGCGACCGGACCTGATGGCAAGATTGTGGGAGTGGGCGATACCTACGCCCAAGCGGCGCAAACTCTCCGCAATATCGAGGAAGCGCTCAGCCGGGCGGGCGCTAGTCTGCGGGACGTAGTGCGTACGCGCATTTTTGTAACGAATATTGCAGAGTGGGGAAAAATCGCCCGCGCTCATGGCGAAGTGTTCAAGGACATCCGTCCAGCAACCAGCATGGTGGAAGTGAGCAAACTGATTTCGCCGGAGATGCTCCTGGAGATTGAGGCCGATGCCATCGTGGAAGCCTAAGAAGCGCAAAATGATTTCTCATCCTGAAGCCGCGATGCTGGTCGCGGCCGAGGGACCCCAACAGAATGTACTTGCTTGCCGCTTCGATTGAGGTCCTTCGCTCCGTTCGGGTGACACGTGCCGGACAAATTGGCGGCGATTACCACCTGGCGCGGATGCGGTACTTCAGGACCGAATTGCCATTGGCTTTTACCGGAACATCGAACTGAGCGGCCCATGCAGAAGTCTTGGTGTACTTGTACGTGGAGGACAGCATGTCCCAGTCGCCGCCGATAGGTTCGTTCACCTGGACGGTGATGGGCGTGTCTTTATGGTTGCGCAGCGTGACTTCAAATTCCATTTCCCACACATGGCTGGAAATGCTTTTGTAATCGGTTTGCCTGCGTTCGCAGATCACGTCGAAGGCATTGCCGATTTTCGCGGTGATGAACTCATCTTTCGGAGTGTGATCGATGTGATCCTCGCCGATGAACAACAAGCCGCCCTTGGAATCCTTCTGATAAATCCGCAGATTCCCCGCGGGTAGCGGAATGCCCAGGCCGGCCTTTTCTTCATTCTTGAATTTGTAGAATACCGCGACGGCATCTCGCAGCGGCGAACCGGGATTCTGCTGGTTGTGGTAGTAGAAATTCTGGCCGTTCACCACGAAAAGCTTCTCGACGGGAATGCCGCTGCCCTGAAGCAAGCTGATCTGCTTGGTCTCCTTATCTTCGACGGAGGTTCGCCGGCTGAGCGAATACAGGTGATACTCGCTGAAGTTTTCCTGCACAAATCCACCCGAAGCTGCCGGGACGGCGGCCTTATTCATCGCCTCCATCGCGCGAAATTGATCCCTTTGCGGTAAACGGTTCAGATCGCCGGCGACCAGTTGCAGCTTGGCATTGTGAAAAGCGGTGCCGCTGTTGTTGACGATGGTGACCCAGCCATCGAGGTCGGCACTTTTGTCGTCGCGGCCGACAGTGAGCACGTAGTCCGAGTTCCAGGACAAATTACTCGCCAGATAGGACGCTTCGATGGTGTGCTTGTGCCCGCCTGTGTTGTCGAGGGACATCAGCAAGGTCGGGCGGTCGTATAAATTCGCAGGGACCTCGGGGAAGCGATAAGTTTCGCCGTAGACGCCAGTGACGATATCGTTCCCGATTTTCCAGACCGGGCCATTGTTGTTGGCCAGCAGCGTCGCCTTGATCTCTTCGTGCTTGGTCGTGCCGTTGTCCATAAAGCTGCGGACGAGCGTCACTTCCTTGCCCACGTATTTGTTCAGCAGTTTGGCGGGCTCCAGCAAATCGTATTCATAGTTCTGTTCGATCACGCCTAGCTTGTCCGGCTCATTCAGGGAACGGAAGTGCACGGTAGCGGGATTGACGGTGGCGGCGATGTCCATGAATTTCAGGCGGAAATCGCCGGTTGGCAGCTGCAACTGCCGAACATCGCGGATGAGAGCGATGTTGGAGTTGTAGACGCTTACCGCGAGATCGGTCTGATCATTGAGCGTGGTGCTCTGACTGCCCTCGTGGCTGGCTTCTCTTTCCTGTGCATCGGATTTCTTGCCCGCGCAATACGAGGGCACAAATGCCGCTGCACCAGCCAGGGCAATGGCTGCGGTGGTTGCCACCCACCGGGAAGCGGCGCCCGGAATGCTTTGCAAAATCTTCATGGGATCTCCTCGACTTGAATTTGCCTTCTGGATTAGAACGGCGCCGGTGGAAATTCTTGCAGGCCAGCCTATTCGTTGGCGATTCGCGTCCAGGTTGCGCCGCCGTCCGTGGTTTCGAAGCTCAGGCGATCGGGGACATCCCAGATGGTAGCGTGCTGCGCGTCCACCGCGTGCACACCTCCCAGGTCATCCGGAATCGGCGTGGCAATGCGCTTCCAATTCTTTCCGCCGTCGGTCGTCAAGAGCACCGTGCCCGCTTTTCCAGCCACCCAGCAAACCGATTGGGACGGTGCAGACCCGGCCGTAAGATCCGCGGAGACATTGCTGACTTGTAGTTCCCACGATTTTCCACCATCGCGAGTGTATTCGATCTTTCCGCCGATGCCCACGCGCCAGGTATGCGTTTTGTCTGGCGTAGGAATCAGATTCCGGTCGGCAGTGGAATCTTTGCTGAGCACTGCGGTGAGTGTACTTGAGGGCTTCGCTCTGTATTGGCGTGCCGCACCTGCCTCCGTGGTGGAGGTTTGCTTCTGTTCGAGGTCGCTCTGTTGAGCGCTTTCCGAGCGGCGTGCCGCAATAGCGCCACCGGTGACCCCGGCCGGAGCAAATTGCGGAGCAGCCGGAGAGTTCTCTACGACCAGGTTTTGGTTGGTCACAGAAGCCGAAGGTTCCGGAGGTGCGGGGGCGGGCATAGCTTTTTGGGCGGCGAATGCGTCCGCTTCCGTCTTCGAGCGTTCCTCAACCACAGCCGGCTCGCCGCGGGAGCCCGCGAACCCAATGGCTGAGGGTGTTCGCGCGGGGGCAGCGTCCTTCTTTTCCTTCGACGCAAATTCCTTGGAAGTTTTGGGTGCGGCCGCTAGCGGCGACGGAGCAAGTTCATCCAGCCTCTTAGAATCGCGTGTTTCGGCAGGCAACGATGCGGAGGGCGCGGCCGTCGGGCGGTTTTCCGCCACCTGAATATTTGTCGCGTTACCTTCCGGACCTCGCCTTTTTTCATGGACAGCAACCCAAACGAGCAGGCCAGCCGCAATGGCGCCCACGGGCACAAATAAGCGCCACGGCGCGTGCCGTCGCGTTACCGGGGAAGCAGCGGAAGCTTTCGACGCGAGCGCAAGAGGAACGCTCTCTGCGGGCTCGCCGGGTCCGCTTGCCTCATCAAATATTTCTTCGTGCATCGCCCGCGCCACCAAAGGACGAAGGACACTGGGCACATTTTCATCTGCCCGCTGGTTTGTGGCAACGGAATCGGTCTCCTCCAGCAAGGCAAGCGTTTCCTGGCAGCGCGAGCAAGCGGCGACGTGGACTTTCCAGTGCGCCATCTCGTCCAGAGAGAGCGTGCGCTCGTGATAAGCTGCAAGAATCTCGGGGTCCGGGCAAGACGCATCAGGAGAAGCGCCGCGCAGGTGCCGCGTCAAGGCGCGTTCAAATTGCTTTTCACGATCGTCAGACGGCATGGCGCTCTCCCTTCTTAGAACGTTTCGACAATCGTTTCTTGCAGGGTTTCATGACGGTTCTT
>Ga0307471_100002026_pt1 | contig 11487 bp, 12 predicted proteins | sample atmos_gasesAM3C__2_FD_204566 | JGI IMG/M metagenome (GOLD analysis project Ga0307471, IMG submission 204566) | Hardwood forest soil microbial communities from Morgan-Monroe State Forest, Indiana, United States - atmos_gasesAM3C_515 | ecosystem: Environmental > Terrestrial > Soil > Temperate... | reverse complement strand
CTGTGGCTTGCTCGTTGACACCTCCGGCATAAAGTTGAGGCCCTCGTATCTTGCGCTGCCAAGCACTTTTCTTATGCGCGATTCATCGATTGCATTCTCAGAAACAACCACTGCGCCCATCATGACTCCGTGCATGCGCAATTTCTTTGTCAGCTCGCGCGTGTCAATGCCATAGATGCCTGGTATCTTTTCTTCGTACAGCCACTGGTCCAAAGTCTTTGTGCAACTCCAGTGACTTGCAATGTCCGACAGGTCATGAATGAGCAACGCCTTGACTTGTATCCTGTCTGACTCGAAGAACTTGGGCAGGCCGTATTCGTCCTTTACGTCAAAGCTTGGCACGCCGTAGTTGCCAATGAGCGGGTATGTCAGGCAAATTATCTGTCCTCTGTAGGAAGGGTCGGTCAGAGTTTCGTTGTACCCGACCATGCCGGTGTTGAACACAACCTCGCCGGCGATGTCTGAGGGATAACCGAAGCCCACACCATCAAAAACACTGCCATCTTGTAGAATCAGCTTGGCATCATAGCCCGTGTAGGTCTGTTCCAGTGTAGGAATTTTTTGAACCCTCACCAATTGTAAAAATAAGCAAATTTAAATTTTGCTTTGTATCACAGTAATACTGTTGGGCAACTCAGGAAAGCCGGCATTGCAAAACCAGAAACGCTGCGTGATTTGCGGCTCCAGATTTGCCGAGCGCAAGTGCTACTTCTGCGAGAGCAAAGTGTGCACGTCGTGCATCGTACCTGCGGACGTGTCCGGCGACTATTCCACAACAAAGTGCATCAACTGCGACAGGAAAAAGGTCAGCCGGCTCAGTTTTGGCGCCCTCATAAAGAGGAACTATTACCTGTTTGGCATTATCCTTGCCTTCTGGCTCTTCACCGTATTCCCGATACCGTTCCTCCACCTTGCAGGTCTGAACATAGACCCTAGTGCCTTCCAGCCCGTTCTCATAGCCACGGCGGTCATGACCATACCGTTCGTGTTCATGTTCCTTGCTTGGCAGAAAAAGGCTCCTAGAGGCTCAACCTAGAGCCGTTTGGATAATTCATCATGAACGAACAGGGTTGGCTGTTCTTGCTATGGATAACTTTCCTAACAGAAGCTTCAGCATCTACCCGCTTTACTATGGATCCGGTCAGGTAGCACACACCAAGCAAACACCCAGATAATAGTCGAGACGGACCCGGATAACATCGAATTATCGAATGTAATAAAATCTGACATTCTCATGCATAGCAGCCTTACGCATTCGAAGAAATAAGGGATTCGAAGGTCGTGTGTCATTGAGCTGGGAGAACCCTCCAAGAATTGGGCCCTTCAAGGGCGGTCTCTTTCTCTGCAACGCATTCGTGTCGCAACCTTTGTCAAAGAGGCCCTGCTTTGCGATTACTTCTTAGACAATCGAACCTAAATCTAGATGACTGAATCAAGTTCTCGTGGGTATCGGCTGATGCGTCTATTTCTCCTCTGCCCTAGAAGTGTCTCTGTCCTTGCTTGGTCTGTTTTCTGCTCGTTCGTTTTCCAGCGACTTGGTTACTTTCCAACCAAGCTTGATGATGTAGGGGGACAGGAACGTGGTAATTATCGTCATTGCTCCTATCATAGGCAAGAGAAATGCGCTTGTAGCGCCAACGTCCGCACCGCCTTTAGCTGTTACAAGTGCCAGCTCTCCTCCTGACGCTGACAGACCAAAACCAGCCCTCGCTGATACTTGTTTGCTAAGCCCTAGCAGCTTTGCCGATATGAACACGGTTCCGAACTTTGCACCAAAGGATGTAGCGATTAAAATCAGCGCAGGAACGATGAAGGATGGAAGTAACTTGATATCCATGAGTGCTCCGACTGAGACAAAAAACAACGCACCAAACATGTCTTTCAATGGAGTAGTGATTATTTTGGCAATGGCCTGAGTTTTAGACTCAGCGACAAGTACGCCCGCAAAGAAAGCGCCTGTTGCAACTGATATTCCAATCGCGTCGGCAATGAATGATAAACCGAATGCAACTCCTAATACTGTTATTAGGATAAGGTCGTAACGGTCAGTCTTGCCCATGATATCGACTAACTTTGGTATTGTCCTTGAACCGAGAAACAGGACACCACCAATGAAAGCCAGTACTACTCCAACTACAATTGCGATTTCTTGAAACGCGAGATCGCCTGTTGAAGCTACAGACTGCAAAACGGCGAGCATTGATACTATGATGATGTCTTCAATTACTGCGACACCAAGCAGAAGGTATGCTGATTCCTCCTTTATCATTCCAAGCTCTTCTAGCACGCGCATTACGATGACGGTACTCGTTACAGAGATAGAAAGTGCGAGAAATAGGCTGTCAAACAAAGCCATTCCCATCTGCTGACCTACAAAATAGCCAATTGCAAAAGTCCCAAGGGCTTCGGTCAATGCGATTACAAGAGCCTTTCTGCCAATAGATCTGAGCTTCGCTATCGGATATTCTGTTCCTACTGCAAAGAGAAGTAGAATAATTCCTATTTCAGCCATTAGACTAATTGTTTCGGTGCTATTGATTAGACTAAATGGTGGGGTGTATGGGCCAATTACCATCCCCGCAATGATGTAGCCAATGACCATTGGTTGCTTCAACTTGTACGTGATCGCAAGCATTATTGCTGCAACTACCATGATTACGGCCAGATCCATTACCACAATGTCTCCAAGCTCATTCTGTCCACCAATGGCAGATGGGAAAAAAGATGGTAATGGAGAGGTCGCGGGAGCTGTGTGGTTCACCGAAATATTCAAAGCTTCACTACAATAAAAAGAAATTTGCGTAGGAGAAAGGTACATTGTCTTTTTCGGGAAAGTTGGGAAAGGATGCGTCTTTCAGATGGTTTTCTTCACGTCTAAAGAGTCCATGGAACATCAGATGACACGAATATCATCATTGTGGTCGTTGCGCCAGAACCCAACTTCTTCAAGATGGGTATCAATCCGGGGTATTGATCTAGGCCCAGGTATTTTGGCAGATTTTGGAACTGCTTATCATCGTTAGGCCCGTGGTTAGTCGCATAATCCTTGATTTTGTTTCCATTCTCTTTCCGAGAACCTGCACGTGCATTATTTTCATTACTAACCTTAAATCATTTTGTTTGTAAGTTTATTCGGTTACAGTGATTATTTGCGACTTCCGAAACAAACAATTGACTCTATGGCAAATGGCGCTTCTTGCGCAAAGCCGCATTCACATAGAATTTTATCAAAATACACTTACTTTCTATCAAACTTTCACAAAGCCAAGGGCTTAGTACATAGCTTTTGCGACAAGTTCAGTAAATTCACTGGTTGAGAGGTTGCCGCCGATGTCCTTTGTCTTGTTGCCCTTCTTTAAGGCACTGATTATCGCATCCTCTATGCGCTTGCCTTCTGCCATTGCGTTCTTGTCGCTGTATTTGTTGGCAAGCCATTCTAGCATCATCTTTGCTGACAGCAAAATAGACGATGGGTTCGCTGCGTTTTTGCCGGCGATATCAAACGCCGCTCCGTGTACAGGTTCAAAGAGTGCAAACTGATCACCAATGTTGGCCGCGGGTCCCATGCCAAGCCCTCCAACCACCTGTGCAGCTTCGTCAGACAAAATATCCCCAAACAAGTTTGTAGTGACAATTACGTCAAACTCTTCCGGGTTGCGGATAAGGTTCATGGAGCAAGCATCCACATACAATTCACTATACTGTATCTTTGGGTATTTTTCGGCAACTGACTTGCATGTGGCTGCGAAGAGTCCGTCGCCCTTGCGCAGCACGTTTGCCTTGTGCACCGCGACTACCCTGCGCTTGTTGTCGCGAAGCATAGCCATCTTGAACGCATATTCAGCTATCCTGCGGCTTGCGCGCTCGGACGTGATCCTGAGAGCCACGACCGTGTTCTCGTCCGCGTTGAACTCCCATCCAAGGTAGACGTCCTCTGTGTTTTCTCTCACGGTAACAAGGTCGACCTTGTCTGAAAGGCCCGGGATATTCGGGTACGACTTGGCCGGCCTCACGTTTGCGTACAGGTCGAACATCCGTCTCAGCACCAATATCACGTCGGCGGCGCTTTCTCCAACTGGACCTTTCAGGCACGCTTGCGATTTTTTGATGATGCCGATTGAAGACTCTGGCAGGGCCTTGCCGTGCTTTAGAAGTGCGCTGTCACCGGCGTCCACCTCATTTATCGTAAATTTTGTCGAAGACTTGTCATTTATGGTCTCCAGGATTTTTTTTGCTGACACCGTCTGATCTGGTCCAATTCCGTCGCCCCTGATAAGGGAAATGTTGTATCTTGCCAATCACATCAGTCTAGCTTTTGGAGTAGAGCACCTTTCTTAGCAGCACTTTGTTGATGGCGTCCATCATTGCCTGAACCGACGCGACGACAATGTCCTCGCCGGCCTTTTTTGCGGACACGACGTTGCCGTCCTTGTCTTCTACCTTGATAGTGACTACTGCCAGCGCGTCAGAGCCCCCAGTGATCGAGTCGAGCATAAAGTCCCTGATCTTGACGTTGGCCATCTCGCCGGCTATCTTTTGTATCGCCTTGAGAGCCGCGTCCACAGGCCCGACGCCAATATCTGATGCGATCATATCCTTGCCGTTCGCGTTCAACATTATGACCGCGGTGGGTACGATGTTCATCCCGGTCACGATATGAAAGCCGTATAGCTTGAACTTCTCCTCAAACTTGGTGTTGCCCATTATTTCGCCGGCTATAGCCAGTAATTCTGAGGTCGTTATCGACTTGCCCTTGTCGGCGATGTTTTTTTGCCTCTCAACAATCTGGTGGAGCTGCTCATCTGTCGGTTCGATCCCAAAGTCTTCAAGCATGGCCCTAATACCGTGCGCTCCGGCGTGCTTGCCTGCCTGCATCCACCTCTTCCTGCCGACAATCTCGGGAGCTATCGGCTCATATGTCAACGGGTTGTTGATAATACCGTGGGTGTGGATACCTGACTCGTGGCCGAACGCGTTCTCGCCTATTATTGCCTTGTTTGGCTGGACAATGATTCCCATCGTGTTTGACACGAACTTGGAAGTCTCGTAGATCAGTTTCGTGTTGATATTATGCTTTTTGCCATAAAGGATTTCAAGCGCCATTACAAACTCTTCAAGTGACGCATTTCCTGCACGCTCTCCCAATCCGTTTATCGTTACGTGTGCGCACGCGGCCCCCGCGATGACGCCGGCAATCGCGTTTGCAACAGCGAGCCCAAAGTCATTGTGGCAGTGGACGCTTATCGGGAGGTCGGTTATCCCCTTGACGTCTTTTACAATCTGCGTGATATAGTCCGGCGTCCGATAACCTACGGTATCAGGTATGTCGACCCTGTCCGCGCCGGCTTCAGTCACCGCCTTGAATACCTTGAGCAAGAACTGTCTGTCAGATCTCGTAGCGTCCTCGGCAGAAAATTCAACCTGCATGCCGTGCTTCTTGCTATATTCGACAGCCTTGACTGCCTTGTCCATGACCTGCTCTGGCGTCATTTTCAACTTGTACTGCATGTGAATGTCCGACGTCGCAATGAACGTGTGGACGTACTTCAGGTCGCACTTGATTGCGGCGTCGATGTCGGTCTCGATTGTGCGCGCAAGTCCACATATTTCGGCCTTCAATCCCTGCCTTGCTATCGCTTTTATCGCCTGCATTTCGCCCTGTGAAACTATCGGAAAGCCCGCTTCTATCGCGTCGATTCCAAGCTCGTCCAGCTTGATCGCTATCTGGACTTTTTGATCTGGTGTAACAGTGACACCCGGCGTCTGCTCGCCGTCCCTGAGGGTGGTGTCAAAGATCCTTACCACATCGCCGCTAGTCTTCTTGGCCTTGCTCAAACTTCCACACCCCTCGGAAGCGCGGAAACCCCTGTTCTTGACAGCTGGGTAATCCCGTAAGGTTCAACAAGGTTCTTGAACGCATCTATCTTGTCCGGCGTGCCTGTTATCTCTACAGTTATGGTTTCCTTGCCGATATCAAGTATGTTGCCACGAAATATCGTAGAGTAGTTGATTATCTCGCTCCTCGTAGTCGGGTCGACTGCCTTCATCTTGATTAATGCGAGCTCGCGGTAGACTGTCTTTTCAGTGTCGAGCACCTTCACCTCAACCACGTCTATCAATTTCCGCAATTGTTTCACAAGCTGATCTAGCGTCCGCTCGTCGCTGTTAGTGGTTATTGTCATCCTTGAAAGGTCCTTTTGCTCGGTCGAGCCTACCGTTATGCTTTCTATGTTAAAGCTGCGCGCCCGGAAAAGGTTCGTCACCCTGAAAAGGACGCCCGGCTTGTTCTCCACAAGCGCAGACACGATGTACCATGATCCGTTTTGCGTGGTAACCATTCCATTACGCTCCTGTTATCATGTCCTTGAGGCCTGTCCCCGGTGCAACGAACGGGTAGACGTCTTCGTCGGGGTCTATTGGGATGTCTATCACAGTCGCCACATCGCTCTTGATGGCGGCCTTGATTGCCTTGTCAAGCTCCTGCATGGATCCCACCCTGATTCCCTGCGCGCCGTACGCTTCTGCTACCTTCACATAGTCCGGGCAGCTGTGCTGTTCCACGCCGCTGTAGCGCCTGTTGTAGAACGTGCGCTGCCACTGTGCCACCATGCCTAGCATATAGTTGTTCATCAGGAATACTATTACTGGGAACTTTTCAAGCACCGACACTGCTAGCGAGTTTTCGGTCATGTTGAACGAGCCGTCGCCGGCGATGTCCACTACCGGGACGCTTGGCTTTGCAGCCTTGGCGCCTATCGACGCCGGGAATCCAAATCCCATTGTGCCAAGCCCTGTCGAGCTGAAGAATGTGCCCGGCGAAATCACATCAAAGTGAAGCGAAGCCCACATCTGACACTGCCCTACTTCTGTCGTCACAAGGCCGTTTGCTGGCAATAGCTCACGCAATTTCTTGAGCGACTTCTTAGCGGTTATATCGCGGGGATAGTCCTTGAGCGTCTCGGAGTAATATTGGATGAGCTCCTTCCTTCGCTTGAGCCAAGGGCTGTCCGAAGACCTCTTGACCACCTTCTTTGAGAGGAGCTTTACAAGCGTGCGGAGCGACGACTTTACGTCGCCTACTATTGCCACGTCCACCGATTTGTTCTTGCCAATCTCGGCCGGGTCAATGTCCATGTGTATTATGCTCATGCCCTTGCCAAACTCGTCAAAGCGGCCCACCGACCTATCGGAGAACCTTGCGCCCACCGCCACTATACAGTCTGCCTCGAGGATTATCTTGTTAGCCTCGGCGTGGCCGTGCATGCCGATCGGGCCCATTGCAAGTGGGTGGTTCTCGGGGAACGCGCCCTTGCCCTTGAACGTGGTCACCACTGGTATCATGAGGAGCTCTGCCAATGCCTGAAGCTCCGAGAATGCGCCAGAGAGGATCACGCCTCCGCCTGCCATTATTATCGGCCTCTCGGCCTTTATCAAAAGCTCGACTGCTCTGCTCATGTCGCTGAGGTCGGCGTCTAGAACTGGATTGTATCCCCTTACCTTGATAAGATCCGGGAACTTCATATCTGCAGTTGCCTGCTGCACATCCTTTGGGATGTCCACGAGAACCGGTCCGGGCCTTCCGCTCTCGGCAATGTAGAATGCCTTCTTTACTATCTCCGGGATCTCACCAGGAGCCCTTGGCTGGAACGAGTATTTCGTGCAAGGATTAGCAACGCCAATAATGTCAGTCTCTTGGAAGGCGTCCTTGCCTATCATAGCAAGTGGCACCTGTCCCGTTACGGCCACTATCGGTGAAGAGTCAGCGTAGGCAGTAGCAATTCCTGTAATGAGGTTGGTGGCGCCTGGGCCAGAAGTTGCAAAGCACACGCCAGCCTTTCTCTTAATCCTAGCATAGCCGTCGGCCATATGGGCGGCAGACTGCTCATGCCTCACCAACACGTGCCTCAAGTTGGCCCCTACCAGTGCGTCGTATATTGGTAGGTTGGCTCCTCCGGGAAGGCCAAAGACTAGGTCTGTGCCCTCTTTCTCAAGGGCGTGAATCAACGCCTTTGCACCAGTCATTTCAACCAATTCTATTTTTCACCAAATCTCTCACACAAACGCCTGCTTGCTGGACAGGGTTTGCCCTAGGCAAGTCTCAGCAGAACCAGAACATGAACCTTCTGCCAATGTTCGCTTTCAGTCCTAGGCATTTTTGTTAATTTGCAGTCATATAATTTATAAAGATTTTGCCTGCCAGTATCCCATGAACCTTATTGTCACCTTCGGATTCCGCTAAAGTACGAGACCTAATTTACAAATATTTTCAGCTCGCCAAGACCAAGGAAATAGAGAAGATAGAGGAATTTCTTGACAAAAGCTTTACCAAATTTGGCGACTCGCCGCCGTATGATAGGCGCGACTTTGAAAGGGCGCTGATGCTGGAACAGTTGCAGTTTGCCAGCCTCTCAGACTTCGATTTCAAGATTGAAGACCTGAAAACAGAAATCCTGGGCGATGTTGCCGTCGCAACGCTTGTTCTGCAAGTCACCGGCATGATAGTCGACGACTATAGCTTTCGCGGGACCACTATCGATAACAAGTCAAGAGTGACGATTGTCTTGCAAAAAGACAAAAAAGGCCAGTGGAAAATGATCCACCAACACCTGTCGAAATTGGCCGGCTAGTCGAAAGACCCAGACTGGCTGACTGCCTTCAGGATCTTGGTCTCTTTTTGCTGTGGCGCCTTTTCCTTTTCCTTCAGGAAAATGTCGTACGCTTCCTTTACGTCGGCATTCTTGTGCACGATTGCGCGCACTGCCTTTATCATCGGCACAGGATGGTCTGACTGCCAGATGTTCCTTCCCATGTCTAAGCCTGCGGCGCCGTGCATTATCGAGTCATGCGCCAGCTTTAGCGCATCCGGCTCGGGCAACTTTTTGCCGCCTGCAATTATCAGCGGGACGGGGCACCCTTCAGCTACCTGTTCAAAGTTGTCGCAATAGTACGTCTTGACCACATGCGCGCCAAGTTCTGCCGCAACCCTGCACGCAAGCCCTAAGTAGCGCGCGTCCCGGCCCATTTCCTTACCGACTGCGGTAACTGCCAGAACCGGAATTCCGTATTTTTCGCCTTCGTCCACCAGCTTTGCCAAGTTGGCAAGCGTCTGGTGTTCATATTTGCCGCCGACAAATATCGAAAGCGCAAGGCATGACGCGTTCAGCTTAATCGCTTCTTCGATGGATACTGTAATCGTTTCCTTTGATAGGTCCTCGCCGAGGATGCTCGTCCCGCCAGAGACGCGAAGCACGATCGGCACTTCGCTTGCCGGATCAACTGATGTCCTCAGGACGCCGCGGGTAAGCATGAGCGAGTCAGCATAGGGCAAAAGTGGCGCTATCGTCCTCCTTGGAACTTCGAGGCGCTCTGTGGGACCCAAAAAGTAACCGTGGTCAACTGCAAGCATTAGGCAGCGGCCGTCCTCGGGGCGGATTATCCTTGATAGCCTATTCTTCATTCCCCAGTCCATGATAATCAAAGTCACACAACCATTTTTATTATATATAGTTTAACTGGTTCTGAAAATTACAGTGCATGACACCGCAGATTCACACCCAGTCTTTGATTGAGGAGATCTTGAATTCCTCAAAAGCATCTATTCCTATGTGTCTGCGGTGACAATCACTTTCATGGCGTCTTTGGCCTCATGCGCGCATTTCACAGCATCGGCAGCGTTGGCTATGTCAAAGCGGTGTGTGATAAGAGACGCCATATCCACGCGCTTTTCCACAATCAGCTTGAGCGCTTCGTTTGTTTCAATCTCTGAAGCAGCGTAGCTTGGAATGATCGAGTGTTCATTTGAATACAGCTTGCTCATGTCGTACGACATCTGCGAGCCTTTCGGGGGAACGCCAAAGAGCATGATGTTGCCGCCCTTGCGCGTCAGTTCAAACGATTGTAGAAACGCCTTCATGCTGCCAGTTGCTACAAAGCAAACATCAGCACCCTTTCCCTCTGTCGCCGATCTGATCTTGTCCGCCGAATCCTTATCGGTGATCGAGTTGATTGCTTCAACGCCATATTTCCGGGCAAATTTCAAGCGAAAATCATTGATGTCAATTACGAAAACCTTGCGCGCTCCATATGCCTGAGCCAAGAGTACGTGTATCAATCCGGCTGGGCCAGCTCCAAGCACGACAACGTTATCACCTTTTTGAAAGTTGCACTTGTTCCATGCCCTGACGCAGCACGCAAGTGGCTCTATTAGCGACGCCTCGTCATAGCTGACATTATCGGGCAATTTTATTAGGCCGCCCTTCGACACGTTCCATTCTGGCACGAGGAACTGCTCAGCAAGGCCGCAGGGGCTGATGTTGCTCGTCTGGTAGGCGGGACACATCGTATGATCGCCATGCCTACAATAATGACAGGAATAGCACGCGACATGATGATGTATAAAGACGCGGTCGCCGGGTACGAAGCCCTTGACCGATTTTGCGACTGTTACGACCTGCCCTGCCGGCTCGTGGCCCAGCCTGCCAGAGGTCATGCCGTACTCGCCGTAGATCTTTTCCAGGTCTGAGCCGCAGAGCCCACACGCGCGCATCTTGACCAGGACGTCGCCTGCGCTTGCCATCTCTGGGACTTTTACTTCATCCACGGAAACAGCGCTGCGGCCCTTCACAAAAACTGCCTTCATCTTTTCTTCCATCTGTCTGTGCCTGATATAAACAGTAGGCAGTACTAAGAACCTTTATATAATAAAAAGCAAAAACCATTGTGCACGCGAAATGCTACTTCCTTCGGAAATTGAAGCCAAATCTCTTATTCCCGCGGTAAGGGCTATCCTTGCGAAAAAGCTCATCAGGGAATATTCTCTCAAAGAAGAGGATGTCGCTAGGGTTCTGGGCATAACGCAGGCAGCAGTGAGCAACTACGTAAGGGGGACTAGGGGAGACAACGAGCTCATCTCAAAGCTCGTATCCGTCCGGGAAGTCATGCGCATGATTGACGACATTGCCAAGGACCTGTCGACGAACAAGGCATACACCCCAAGCACACTGGCAAAGTTCGTGGGGCTTTGCAATTATATGCGCTACACGCTTCTCATTTGTGACGTGCACCATAGCATGGAATCAAACATTGACGAAACGATATGCGAGCAATGCAGGGGCACACTCGTCCGCGAGCATTAGCCCATTTTCCAGCAACTATAGTTGAACCTATTAATAATCCGCCCAAGACAGAAATTGTATGACGGAAGGAGGGGGAAAACAGCGGATCAATGGCGAAACCATCGCGGGGATAGCGCTTGTATTCTTGGCAATCCTGTTCATCTGGGCCGGGACGATGAACCCAGTATGGGCTACAGTAGTGATTGCCGACTACCTCATTCTGGCTATAGGTGTGGGATTTATCATAGTGGGGGTCATGACTATAAGGAGGACCAATCATCCCCAATCAGAGCGAGCCAGCCGCTATTAGGTGCAATGTTTAAAACAATGGCCGGACTGATGCAATACCATGGCTTCTGAAGGCGACGACATT
>Ga0307471_100002025_pt1 | contig 11490 bp, 10 predicted proteins | sample atmos_gasesAM3C__2_FD_204566 | JGI IMG/M metagenome (GOLD analysis project Ga0307471, IMG submission 204566) | Hardwood forest soil microbial communities from Morgan-Monroe State Forest, Indiana, United States - atmos_gasesAM3C_515 | ecosystem: Environmental > Terrestrial > Soil > Temperate... | reverse complement strand
GCCCGTGCGGCGCGCATTGGGAGAAATGAAAGTGAAGGCCGAGATCTCCCGACCACACGTTTACGAAACCCTTGGCCCAAACCAGGTATACACGGTTTTCGGTGCTGCATGGGCGGGCGAGACGGAGGTCACTGAGATCTGGGTGAGCACTGATGCCGGCCAAACATGGGCCGAGGCACAATTCTTAGACCCGATTCAACGGCATGCGTGGCGCCGTTGGAAGTTTGATTGGCTGACACCAAAAAAGCCGGGACGATATACCGTGATTGCGCGGGCCAAAGGTGCGGACGGCAGCGTCCAGCCTGACAAGCATAACCAGAACTACGGCAGCTACGTGATCAATCATCCGCTTCCAATCGAAGTCTTTGTTGACGATCCCAAGGGTACTTTGGCGTGAGGAGCTACGAATGGATAAGCCCATCAGAGAAAAGCCAGTGGCTGAGTTGCGGGACTATCTCGCCGAGGAGAGAACGTTTCTCGCATGGATTCGCACGGGCCTGGCTTTGATGGGGTTCGGTTTTGTAGTGGCGCGTTTTGGCCTCTTCCTACAAGAGATCCGAATCGCTCAAGGCGGCTCCGCGGCACAGCCCCACCTGTTCTCACTTTGGTTCGGAACGGCGTTGATCGCGACCGGGGTAGCCGTGAATCTATTTTCAACACGGCGCCACATGAGCCTGGTTCGGGAATGGAACTGTGGTCAGTTCGTAGACCACAATCCCTCCAAGCAGGCTGTTATTCTGGCTTTGTTCCTTGCGTTGGTTGGCATAGCAATGGCCATCTACTTGACGTTGGCCTTCTGATCACAACGTTCCGTGGATCGAGCATTAAGAGGCTCACATGAAAATATTTGTTACTGGAGCATCTGGTTACATCGGTGGCTCCAGCGCAGAAAAGCTTCGCGACTCAGATCATCAAGTCTTGGGATTGGTCACGTCTGAAGAGAAGGCTCGTCTCCTGAAAGAGCGCGTCTATTTCATCCCAACCTGCCTATCAAGAGCTAGACATAGACCCCTTTTCCGCATCACAGCAAGGGCGATGGATTGCAAAATCCCTGGCTCGACGAAGACATCCAGCCGCTCGCCCTGACCCAGAGCGCGATTGACGACGTGGTTGCTTTTATCGCGTCGCTCACAAGCGACGCTTACAAGAAACCCGTGGTTAAAGAGCTGGCGCGCCAGCGGGCGCTTTCGCGAACGACACGGCTGCAGCGTGACACGGCGCGGGCATTTGGCCCGAAACCGGTACAGCCAAAGCCGCCTCAACTGTGACCATCGCGAGATGTGTGGCGAGGAGAAATTAAGTGTCGAAGCTTCGACAACTGTCGAAGGCGTGTCGAACGTTCGACACTTTCTCCGGCGGTCGCGATTCTCAACCAGCCTGAATTTTCGTCGTATTCCGACGATCTCGGGTCAAACAATTTTGGCAGGTTATTTGCTCAGCTTCGGGAAAACAGAACTTATTTTATCATTATCCGTCCGCTTCGATAATAACGCGATCGCAGAAAGCAAAATTAAAAAAGGAGATAACTATGAAGACCGTATATTTTCTGGCAGGCGTTTCGTTGACTCTTTTGCTCGCCGCGTGCGCGACGTTCCGAGGCGCTGGCGATGTCGATCAAGGAAGACAAGCATTGCTGGCGGGCGACTATCAACGCGCCGTCGGCTTATTTCAGGATGCCGAGCGGGTAGACCCCACGTATATCTATGGTACTGAGCTACGGGGGGGAGTCTTGAGCTATCTGGGCAGGACCCAATACTTGACTGGTAACTATACGCAAGCGCGCCAGACTTTGGAAAAAGCGCTTTCCCAGCACAGGAGTGACAATGTCGCGCGGCTATACCTTGGCCTTACGTTGTACCGGCTCGGAGACCAAAAGGCGGGGTTGACGAACATCGAACGGGGTATGCGGGGCATTTCTAACTGGCTTCAATACATGGACACGAACTTTCGTTATGAGTATGGGAAAGACTGGGACACTGGCGGGACAATCGAGGGCAGCATAAAAAGCGATCTTGCAATGATCTCCAGCGGCAAGATCGACTGGCCGCAACTTATTGCTGATGGAGAGAGGCTCGGGATAGGCATTGAACAAGAGGAAGAGAACTTTCGGAACTTTTTTGGGAGAAGGAACTTGTAGTTGAGCCATGATCTCCTGTCAAAAATTCGCGCAGGCCGCGAAAACTTTCAACAGAGTAGAAATATTTTTTAATCAAGAACTCTTTACTCTGCGGCCTCTTGCGGTCGTGAGAAAAATAGCCGATCGCCCTTCGAGAGCCTCAGGACGAACGGCTAAGTACTTGAATTCGATGCATGCTAATTACGTTCGTGCTGAGCCTGTCGAAGCATGAACGATCTTTCTCACGACCTTGCGCCTCCGCGGTGAGTTCCTGGGGAGACTCGAAGATGAAAACGACTCGACGGGACTTTCTTAAAGTGGGCGCAACGATGGCCGGCGCGGCGTCCGGTGTTGCAGCGGCCACGGAGGTTGTTTTCTCCTCTGCTGCGTCACCAGGACAACCGGCGGCGGCGCCGGCGCGTAAGGGCGACATGCTTTATCGCAGCCTCGGACGCACGGGCGAGCAGGTGTCGGCCCTCGGAGTCGGCGGTCATCACCTCGGCGATCTCCCTACCGTTGACCAGGCGATCCGGCTCGTTCACGAGGCGATCGACGCCGGCGTCACTTTCTTCGATAACTGCTGGGAATATTACAACGGCAAGACCGAGAACATACTGGGTCGGGCGCTCAAGGGCCGTCGAGACAAGGTGTTCTTAATGACCAAAGTCTGTACTCATGGACGCAGCGGGCAGCTGGCCCTGCAGATGCTCGAAGAGTCCCTGATGCGACTCGGGACTGATCACCTCGATCTTTGGCAGATTCATGGAATCGTCTACGACAACGATCCTGAACTGGCGTACGCCAAAGGTGGCGTGCTCGAGGCGTTCGATCAAGCCAAGAAGCAGGGGAAGACGCGATTCGTTGGCTTCACCGGGCACAAGGATCCGGCTTTTCACCTGAAGATGCTCGAGCTCGGCTACCCGTTCGATACGGTGCAGATGCCACTCAATCCTTTTGACGCCGGCTTTCACAGTTTCGAGAAGCAGGTCTTGCCTGAGGTCAATCGGCGCGGCATGGCAGCGCTGGGCATGAAGAGCATGGGCGGTACGGCGTGGGCAATAAAAAACGGCGTCGTCAAAGCCGAGGAGCTGTTGCGTTACGCGATGAGCTTGCCCGTCGCCACGACCATCAGTGGCATGGACTCATTGGACGTGTTGCACCAGAATTTGCGGGTGGTGCGCGGGTTCGCACCGATGACGGAGAGCGACATGGAGGCTTTGCGCGCCCGCTGCGCGCCGACGGCCGCCGACGGTCGTTACGAGCCTTACAAGGTATCGCTACGGTACGATAATCCGATGACCCGTTTACCGCATGGCTTCCCCGTCGATGAAACTCAAAGAGAAGTCAAAGAGATGTTGGAAAAAGGAGACGCTCCCTGGCTGGCGCCGTAATCGTGATCGTGCTCGTTATTCGTGCTCGCAAACGAACACGAGCCACGAACACGAACAACGATTTTTCCCACGGTCAGAAAATCGAGGAGGATGGGAATGTGGCAGAACACCACGAAGCAACTGGGCGAGCCGAAGCAGCTCCGGACGTTGACCGGCGGCGGTTCTTACGGGCAGGCTTGGCTAGCACAGGCGCATTAGTTGCGGGGTCACTGATGGACAGCTCTGCGGCAGCCGCGGCGACTCCGCCGGCAATGACCAACGCTAGCGCTGATCAAATTCCTCGTAAACCCCTCGGGAGGACCGGCGAGCAGGTCTCGATCATCGGACTAGGCGGGTATCACCTCGGGACTATGGGCTCGCTCAATGATGCAGTGCGTTTAGTTCAGGAGGCGGTGGACGCAGGTGTGACCTTCTTCGACAACGCATGGGAGTACAACGACCACCGCAGTGAGGAATGGATGGGGCGTGCCTTGCAGGGCCGGCGCGACAAGATTTTTTTGATGACCAAGGTTTGCACCCACGGGCGGGACAAAAAGGTTGCAATGCAGCAATTAGAGGAATCGCTGCAGCGCCTGCGCACCGATCATCTGGATCTGTGGCAGGTTCACGAGGTCATCTACGAAAACGACCCGGACCTGCACTTCGCCAAGAGCGGTGTGATCGAAGCACTGGACGAGGCGAAGAAGCAAGGCAAGGTCCGTTTCGTCGGCTTCACCGGCCACAAGAGCCCGGCGATTCATCTCAAGATGCTGGCGCACAATTACCCATTCGATACGGTGCAGATGCCGCTCAATTGTTTTGATGGGACCTATCGCAGCTTCGAGCAGCAGGTGCTGCCGGAGCTTGAGCGGCGGGGCATCGCGGCTTTGGGCATGAAGAGCCTGGGAGGCGACGGCCAGCCGATCCTGCACGGCGTCGTCGGCCCGGAGGAGGCACTGCGGTACGCGATGAGCCTCCCCGTCGCCACGACGATCAGTGGCATGGATTCGCTGAACGTGCTCCACCAGAACCTAGCCATCGCGCGCGGCTTCAAGCCCATGACGCCGCAGGAGATGCAGCAGTTGCGTGACCGGTGCAAATCCTTTGCGGCGGACGGGCACCTCGAGCTCTACAAATCGACCAAGAGATACGACGGCGGGGTGGGCCGCGAGCAACACGGTTATCCGCCGCCGGACCAACTCCCGCTTTGAGTGGAAGGAGTTCGCGGGGTCGCTCCCTCTCTTCGAATTGCACTGCGCGTCGAAAGCAAATTTTTTTCATGACCTACTTGCAAAAGCGTTACCACGCGTAGTAAATCTTGAATCGCAGCTTGAAATCGCAGCCGGGAGCATCGGATTAAAGAGAGCAAGAGGCTTTAATCAATGATGATTCGGCCAGCGCAGTCAACGCCGCTTATTGCTGCACTCGAACAACTCGGTCCGCACGATCATCTCTGCTCCATCTACGAAAGCCAGCAAGAACACTTGGCGGTCGCTATTTCGTTCATACAGGTCGGCCTCGCTGGCGGGGAGAAATGCGTTTACATCGCCGCCGATGGCGCGCTGGGAGACGTTCGCGAAGCATTCAAGGCTGAAGGAATTGACGTAGATCGAGCCGTCGCGTCCAGGTCCCTCGTTTGGACAACCAAGGAGCAGGCCTACCTCAAGCGCGGATCTTTTGACCTTGACTGGATGTTTACCTTTTGGAAAGAAGCCACGGAATCAGCGATGAGCCAAGGATTCTCGGCGCTCCGCGCCATCGATGAAGCAGAATGGGCTTGGAGAGACGGTCTGGGGCTTGACCATTGGATGGAATATGAAAACAGACTGACCCATTGGCTTTCGCAAAGTAACTGTCTCACCCTCTGCCAGTACAATCGACGGCTTTTTCCACCGGAACTCCTTCTCGATGTTATCCGCGCGCATCCGATTGTAGTTCACGACAACACGGTATGCCGGAATTTGTATCATGTGCCACCGGGCGCGTTTCCAGACAACGGCAACCCGGCGCACGAGGTGGATAGGTTATTGAACAGTATACGGGAGCACGAACGACTCCAGTCGGCGCTGCGCGAAAAGGAAGAGGAACTGCGCCGAACACGGGAGACCCTGCTTGACGATATAAGCCAGCGAAAACGAACGGAAGCGGAGCTGCGGCGCACCGAGGCCTATCTCGCCGAAGGCCAGAGACTGAGCCACACAGGCAGTTGGGCTCGGAACGTCTCCTCAGGAGAGGTCTTCTGGTCGCAGGAAATGTTTCGCATCTTCGCCTTTGATTCTGACAAAACAAAACCGAGTTATCGAAAGTTTCTGGAAAGGATTCATCCTGACGACAAACCCCGTGTCGAACAGACGGTTGATAGCGCACTCCGTGGAAAAACAGATTTGGAAGTGGACTATCGAATCGTTCTTCCGAACTCGTCGCTAAAGCACGTTCGCAGTGTGGGCCATCCCATCGTAAACGCGGACGGTGATCTTGTTGAATGTATTGGGACGGTTATGGACGTAACCGACCAGCACCAGGGAAGAGTTGCATTGGAGAAAGCTTTCGACGAGATCAAGACACTGAAAGAACAGCTCCACAGAGAAAATCTGGCGCTAAGAGAAGAAATCGATCGGATGTCGATGTTTGAGGAAATTGTCGGCTCTTCGCCGGCTCTGCAGGCCGTGCTTTCACGCGTCATCAGGGTGGCTCCGGCCGATTGCACGGTTCTCATCATGGGCGAGACGGGCACTGGAAAGGAGCTCGTCGCCCGTGCCATCCACAAGCACTCGCAACGGTCCGCTCGGGCGTTCGTTTCCGTCAACTGTGCTGCTGTCCCGCCGTCCTTGATTGCCTCGGAACTGTTTGGTCATGAGAAAGGAGCCTTCACGGGAGCGCAGCAGCGACGCCTCGGCCGTTTTGAGCTCGCTGAGGGCGGTACGATTTTCTTGGACGAAATTGGCGAGCTGTCTGCCGAAGCTCAGCTTGCCTTATTGCGAGTGCTCCAGGAACGGGAATTTGAGCGAGTCGGCGGCAGCCACCCGATTTCAGCCGACGTCCGAGTCATTGCTGCTACCAACCGTAACTTACAGGCTGCCATTGCGGCCGGCACGTTCCGGCTGGACCTATTTTACCGTCTAAGCGTATTTCCGATAGAAGTGCCTCCTCTGCGCGATCGCGGAGAAGACATCCCGACGCTGCTCGAATTCTTCACCAAGCGTTATGCCGGAAGGTTAGGGAAAAACATAAAAAACATCGACAAGGGAACGCTCGAACTGTTTCTCTCCTATCATTGGCCGGGCAACATTCGAGAGCTACAAAATGTGATTGAGAGGTCTCTGATCCTGTGCGAGGGCGAAATCTTTTCCGTTGACGAAAGCTGGCTGTCGAGGGAACCACTCCAGCCGAATCCACCATCGCGCTCTCCTGGCGGAAAGCTGATAGATCGCCAAAAGGAAATGATTGAGGCCGCATTGGCCGACAGCAACGGCCGAGTCTCAGGGCCTCGCGGGGCAGCAGCCAAATTAGGAATACCGTCGTCCACACTGGAATCAAAGATTAAGGCGCTCAAAATCAAAAAGCATCGTTTTCAGCCGGACTAGATCCTCATCTTCAGCTACAGACTTTCTGAAAACTCCGTTCATGCTTCGAGTAGCCTCAGCACGGGTTGTGGAGTTAGAAAACTTAACTACTTAACCGAAGGGCTCCGACCGAGTTTTCACACAGTCTGGTTATCGCGAGAATCCGCAAATTTACGAACTCGAATCATAAATTTACGAAGTTTCGCAATCCGTCGTCACGCAGTTTCCTTATTTTTCAAGCGGCTCAGATTGGCGCTTGACTTGCACCTAACCGCATCGCTCACCCGGCGCTCTTCGAGGGAGTGGAGTGGGAGTTCTGTGCATTGTTGTCGAGTTTGTATTGGTCGCCAAAGCTGGTTTTGGGTCGGAGACGGAAAGGAGAAAAACTATGCATCGACGGGCATTGAAGTGGCTATCGTTAGCCTCGTTTGCGGTGATCGCACTCTTGTGCGCGGTTTCGCCGTTGGAGTCCGCACAAGCGCCGGAACCATCCCCGGCTTATAACCCATACCCGCCGGGCATTCTCCCGGCCGATCTGGAATCGGAGATCTTACGGGTTCGCCGCGAAATTGACCGTATCTTCAGGCAAGCTCTCGCAGAGGCGCGCGCAATAGATTTTCCGGAGGCAGTAGGTCAACCGCCAACACTTCAGGGCACCGGGTATCAGGCGGTACAACTACTCGGCAAGATATTGAACTTCGACGAGAACATCTCCCCCTTCAAGAACCGGGCTTGCGCTTTCTGCCACATGCCGTACGCCGCCTTTAGTGGTCCGATCCCGTCCGTCAATCTAACGATGATGGCCTATCCCGGATCGGCGTCATTTCGGGCCGGCAAGCGGCAAGCGCAGCGATACACGTATTCACCGAGATTCCCGGTGCTCCAGTTCAACCGAACACAGCAGCTGTTCTTCGGTGGAAACTTCTGGGATGCGCGTGCGACCGGATACAAGCTACAGAGTCCCGATGCCGAGCAGGCACAGCATCCTCCGGTCGATACTCAGGAGATGGCCAATCCCGACACGGCTTGCATCGCGTTCAAAATATCCCAGTCTCAGTATAGAGCGTTCTTTCAACGGGTATGGGGCCAAGGCTCACTGAATATCAACTTTCCACCCAACACTGAGGAGATCTGCAGCACCCCTGGAGGGGCGGCGTCGTTAGGTCAACAGAATGGCGGGAATCCCCAACCAATTGCACTGAGTCCGGCGGACCGCACCAAGGCGAACAGGGTCTATGATAACTGGGGCCAGTCCGTTTCCTTCTATGAATCCTCAGTGGCGATCAGTGCTTTCTCATCGAAATTCGACGCCTACCTGGCGGGGAACTACACTTTAACGCCAGACGAGGGGGCCGGTTACAACCTGTTTCGCGGCAAGGCCGGCTGCAATACGTGTCACCTCGACGGAAGGGGCAGCACTCAGCCGCCGCCGGTTGGATCCGGGGGAACCGATACCAGCGGAGCCGCCGATGTGACTCCTCTGTTCACCTGCTTCGGCTACGCCAATCTCGGTCTGCCCCTAAACCCCAGGAATGCCATTTACTATCAGAACACGCCGGATCCCTTCGGGTTTACGCCTAATCCCCTTGGCTTCGCCTATAGGGATTTGGGATTAGGCACCTTTCTTAGAAGCGGTTTCGGCTCCGCACCCAATCCGAACCAGGATTGGATACAATTTGCGCCGGGTGTCGATGGCCAGATGCAGGTACTGACCGCGCGCAATACAGCGTTCACACCGCCCCAGTGTCCTACCACCGAGGCGCCAGGACCCTATTTTCAGAAGGAGTTCTTCCATAACGGCTACGCCAAGAGCCTGAAGCAGCTCGTCCATTTCTACAATACGCGCGACGTGTTTCCGTTCGCCGTTACGTCGGGAAACTGTCCAGCGGGAACGACGGAAAAGGTGAACTGCTGGCCCATGCCCGAGGTCCCGATCGACAGCGTCATTGACATGACCGTCGGTAATCTCCAGTTGACGGATCAGGAAGAGAACCTGATCGTAACGTTCCTGCAAACGCTCTCGGATGGTTTCACAACACCCTACCCCGACGTCAATACCTATACGGGCGCGTGCATGACCGGTGGTTCGGCGGCGACTCAAGGCAATGAGTTCCTTATCAGCAGTTGCGATAGGGCCAACCCGACATCGCCGTGCTACACGCTTCTGCCCTGCGCGCCGGAGATCTGCAATGTTCCGCCGTTCCCTGCCGGCCCTATTCCATAGGCGACACGCGGAGGGCAACATTGGGGACGTCGGATGCGAGGTCAATGAGCCAAAGAAGACATGGCGGTATGGGGTCGCGCGCGACCCCATACCGCTTCCATCGTCCTTCAAGGGAACAGCGCGACCCTCTCGCCGGGTGGCGAAATACGCGGCCAGATACTATTGCCAAACAATAGTGTCTTAGTCGCGCGGCAGCGGCCTGCGTACTGACGTCGTCTTTCGGGAAGAACAGCAACTGCGGAGGTCGGGCATGAATAGATTGCTTGTGCAATTAGCGATCGCAGCCACAGTGGGCATTCTGCTATCCTGCAGTCCTACCGTAACGCAGCCGCCTACGGAGACTACTCAGTTACCTCCTTCCCAGAATGCGCAGCTTTCTTCTTCCGCAAAGAAATCGGCGGGCCTCGAGGTCATCAAAGAGCCGGCACTCGAAGGGGCGCGGGAGGACTTGGCGATCATCAGATGGACTACCAAAAACCCGGGAGGGACGGACGTTCATTACGGTATCGTGCACTACGGTACTGACCCTAACAACCTGAGCCAGACGGGAAAAAATCCTATACGAATCAACCGAGACAATCGGGATACGGTTTTCCGCGTGCGCGTGCCGGATCTGAAGCCGCAGACGACGTATTACTACAGGGTAGAAGCGACCGATTCCAGCGGAAAAAATCATGGGATCGAAAGCACGCTCAAGCAGTTCACCACACCCGCCGCCGGCGAACGGATCGTAGCGTTCCCTCCACAACCTGCGCAGCCTGAGTAGTGGCTACTGATCGACCGCCGGGCCCATTCAGCGTCACGCTATTGTCGACATTTCGACACACTCCGATATATCGACGCTATGTCTAGGTGCGCGAGACCGGATTATCAAAAACTACCTGCCCATTCCGAACCGGTTCTTTAACTCTGTTTCTCAGGTTTTACGCGCTCAGATAGATCGACGCCTCCAAAAGAATCAAACTCCTAGCCGAGTTGGCTCGATGGTTGCTGCTTTGTGGGGCAACTGATCACCTCAGATGGCCTTTCTCGTTTCGTTAGACGTTCGCAATGTCAGCGGTCGAGGGGAGATTTCTCCGGCGTTCCGACCCTGCATTCGGCATACTATCTACAAAACTCCATGCTCATCAGAACTAAAAATTTAGGAGGCCCAGAATGGATAAACCTTATAAGCTTCCCGACTTACCGTATGACTACTCGGCGCTCGAACCGCATTACACGCCGCGGCTCCTCGAGCTTCATCACGACAAACACCATGCCGGCTACGTCGCCGGCGCGAACACGACGCTCGAGAAACTGGCCGAGGCTCGGCAAAAATGTGATTTCGCGGCCATCAACCAGCTGCAAAAAAACCTCGCCTTTCATCTCTCCGGACATGTATTGCACTCGCTCTTCTGGCATAACATGAGCCCGCACGGTGGCGGCGAACCCGAAGGTGAGCTGGCCGATGCCATCAAGGAATCGTTCGGCTCAGTAGCCAACCTTAAGGGTCAGCTCAATGAGGCGGCACTCAACGTCCAGGGCTCGGGCTGGGGCACGCTTGCGTGGGAGCCGGTCGCTAAACGACTCGTGACCGAGCAGGTGTACGATCACCAGGGCAACATCGGCAACGGTACCGTGCCACTTCTCGTCCTCGACATGTGGGAGCACGCCTACTACCTGCAATACGAAAACGTGAAAGGCGACTGGGTAAAGGCGTTCTGGAAAATCGTCAATTGGGAGGACGTCCGCGAGCGCCTGCAGAAGGTTCGCAACCTCGATCTGGGACTGTAGACGAGGTGGAAGCTTTGCGGCTGATTGTGAACAACCAGCCGGCTTTCGTCGATCGCTAAGCGACCGAGCAGAAGGATAGCCAGAGACTACTAGGTCCTCATGCTTCGACGCGCTCAGCATGAACGGAGATTTGTCGATCGTACCAATATAATTTCCGTTCACCCTGAGCATCGTCGAAGGGTGAACGGGAGATTTTTAGTGAGAACTATAATAACTAACAGAGGCGACTGAGAAGTCTACAGAAAGAGACAGGACGAACCCATGGCCAAGTCATGTGAGCACCTGGAGGGGCTGACCACAGCTGACTTCCCGCCTTCGAGAACACCCGATGCCTGTGAGGAGTGTCTCGTTGAAAAAACACAATGGGTGGCCCTTCGGGAGTGCCGGACGTGCGGCCACGTCGGTTGCTGCGACTCCTCACCGAAGAGGCACGCGACGAAGCAT
>Ga0307471_100002024_pt1 | contig 11497 bp, 10 predicted proteins | sample atmos_gasesAM3C__2_FD_204566 | JGI IMG/M metagenome (GOLD analysis project Ga0307471, IMG submission 204566) | Hardwood forest soil microbial communities from Morgan-Monroe State Forest, Indiana, United States - atmos_gasesAM3C_515 | ecosystem: Environmental > Terrestrial > Soil > Temperate... | reverse complement strand
TCGTCGGTTGTGGGGCAGGCCGGTAACGTGGGCCAGTCGCTCTATGCGGCGACTAAGGCCGGTATTCTCGGATTTACCAAGGCGGTGGCGCGGGAAGTCGCCTCTCGGGGAATTACGGTTAACGCGGTCGCTCCCGGTTTTATCGAAACCGAAATGACGGCACAGCTGCCTGAGAAACTCCAGGAGGAGTTTTTGCATTCCATACCGCTGGGTCGTTTTGGCACCTGCGAAGAGGTGGCCCACGTGGTTGCCTTTCTCGCCGAACCCGCGGCTGGATATATCACCGGGCAAGTAATCGGTGTTAACGGCGGGCTCTACATGTGAGGAAAATGTCAACCAGGAGGTGAAGAAAGATGGCAGCATCCGTTCAGGCCAGAGTTAAGGAGATCGTATGTGAGCAATTGGGGGTAAGTGAGGAGGAAGTGACTCCTGAAGCCTCCTTTATCGAAGATCTAGGCGCTGATTCTCTGGATATTGTGGAGTTAGTAATGGCTTTGGAAGAAGAGTACGAGATGGAGATATCCGACGAGGACGCAGAAAAAATCAAAACGGTCCAGGATGTCATCACCTACATCGAGAGCCACCGCTAATTTCTCGGTAAATCGACCTCATTACACTCATCAACGTGAACTGGAAATCGCAGGGGTAGTGCGTTACGATAAGCACTCTTCTGCGATTTTCTTTGTAAGCGAAAAGATTTTCCGACCCTACCGTTCAAACTAAATTACCTCATTATGATCGCCAAGCGCGGAACCGAATCGTAAAGGGAGAGCAGATGGCGAAATCTTTTTTGCGGCAGACGGACGAGGACGTTTACTCGGCGATACAAAAAGAAACGCAAAGGCTCGAGGGCAATCTAGAGCTGATCGCTTCGGAAAACGTCGTGAGTGAAGCGGTGTTAGAAGCTCAAGGTTGCGTCATGACCAACAAGTATGCCGAGGGTTACCCCGGCAAACGCTACTATGGCGGCTGTGAATTTGTCGACGAGGTGGAATCGCTGGCCATCGCGCGGGCCAAAGAACTCTTCGGCGCCGATCATGCCAACGTGCAGCCCCATTCCGGCAGCCAGGCAAACATGACCGTCTATCTGTCGGTGCTCAAGCCGGGGGACACCTATTTGGGGATGAATCTAGCCCACGGAGGCCACCTTTCGATGGGCAGTCCGGTGAACTTCTCAGGCATTTTGTATCGGGTCATTCCTTATGGCGTTTCCGAGAAGACTGAAACCATTGACTACGATGAGCTCGAGAGGCTCGCAAAAGAGCACCGGCCACGGATGATTATTGCCGGCGCCAGCGCCTACCCGCGGGTTATCGATTACGCGCGATTCCGGAAGATCGCCGACGAAGTCGGGGCATATCTAATGGTGGATATGGCCCATATCGCTGGATTGGTGGCGGCAGGAATACATCCCAGTCCCGTTCCCGACGCGGATTTCGTTACCACGACCACGCACAAGACGTTACGCGGGCCGCGCGGCGGAATGATTCTTTGCAAAGCCGCACATGCTAAAACCATCGACAGCAAAGTCTTTCCAGGCATGCAAGGTGGTCCGCTGATGCATGTGATCGCCGCCAAAGCCGTGGCGTTGAAGGAGGCCTTGGGTCCGGACTTCAAAACGTATCAGCAGCAAATCGTCACGAACGCTCAGGCTCTTTCCCGATCGCTTATCAGCAAGGGTTTTCGCCTCACTTCGGGAGGAACGGACAATCATTTGATGCTCGTGGATCTCCGTAAGTCCGAGCTGACCGGAAAGGTCGCCCAAGAGACTCTGGATAAGGCGCGCATCACGGTCAATAAAAATGCCGTCCCTTTCGATACCCGGTCTCCCTTCGTTACGAGCGGAATCAGAATCGGCACGCCCGCCGTCACCAGCCGGGGCATGAAAGAAAAGGAAATGGAAGCGATCGGCGATTTTATCGCGACGGCGCTTAAACACGTAAACGACGAAGCGGCGCTACGGTCGATCGCAGATAAGGTGGGTGAGCTGTGCAAGAAATTTCCCGTCTATCCTTACCGCTCGGCAGCGGAGAAGTAATGAGTGCTGAGGACTGAGTGATGAGTGAGGAAGTAGAAACCATTTTCTCAGTCCTCGTTACTCAGTCCTCGTTACTTTTATGAAGTGCCCCTTTTGTCATGAGACGGATAATCGGGTCATCGACTCGCGGCTAAGCAAGGACAGCAACATGATCAGACGGCGTCGGGAATGTTCCCGCTGCAGCCGTCGCTTCACAACTTACGAGCGAGTCGAGGAAATGATGCCGTTGGTGGTGAAAAAGGACGGCCGCAGGGAAAGTTACGATCGCGTCAAAATCGTTAACGGACTCAAGAGGGCGTGCGAAAAGCGTCCCGTCAGCATAAACACGGTGGAAGCCATCGCCGATCGCATCGAACGCAACCTTCAGGAGCGTGGCGAAAAGGAAATTCCCAGCTCCGTGATTGGCGAAGCCGCCATGCGCGAGCTTCATGATACCGATCCCGTCGCCTATGTGCGCTTCGCTTCCGTCTATCGCTCCTTCAAGGATATCAGCGAATTCATGGTAGAGTTGGAGGAGCTCATCAAGGAGCGCAAAAGTTCTCCGCCAGAACGAGGCGCGCCGGCGCGCCAGAGGAGGGATTAAAAGAGTTGTCCGGGCCGACGTGGACCGATGCGGACAAGCGTTACTTGCGTATGGCCTGCCGCCTGGCGTTAAAAGCTGCCGGCAGAACCAGTCCTAATCCCATGGTCGGCGCGGTGCTAGTACGCGGAAAGAAAGTCATCGCCACCGGCTTTCACCGGTTTGCCGGAAGGGATCATGCCGAGATCGTCGCGCTCAAGCGGGCTGGAGCCAAAGCCAAAGGCGCAACGCTTTACATCAATCTGGAGCCCTGCAGCCATCAGGGGCGGACACCGCCGTGCACGCGCTCGTTGATTCGGGCTGGGATCAAAGAGGTGGTTGCCGGGATGAGGGACCCCAATCCTCTAGTTGCGGGGCAAGGATTTCAACAACTAAGACGAGCCGGAATTCGCGTGAGAACCGGGCTTCTAGAGGCCGAATGCCGGTCCCTCAATGAGGCGTTCGTGAAGTACATCACTCAGCGACGCCCCTTCGTGACATTGAAGTTAGCCGCTACGCTCGACGGAAAAATCGCCTCGATGACGGGCGATGCGCGCTGGATCAGCGGCGCCGATTCGCGCCGCGCGGTTCATCGACTGCGAAATCAAGTGGACGCGGTGATAGTTGGGGCGGGAACTGCCCTTGCGGACGACCCGCAGTTGACTTGTAGAATACCGGGCGGACGCAATCCGTGGCGGGTCATTTTGGACAGCCGGCTGCGCATCCCATCGGGGGCACAAATTTTCCACCAACGTGATCCGGAAAAGACCATCGTGGTTACCGGTGACCAAGCGCCGGCAAGAAAGATTCACGCCTTGGAAGCCGGAGGCGCAAAGGTTTGGAGATTTCGGCTACGCAAAGGAAAAGTTCCCTGGAGGGCGCTCTTGAGCAAGCTTGCCGGTCTGGGAATCACCAGCGTGCTCATTGAAGGGGGCGCGACGGTGGCGGCGTCCGCCATCAAAGAAAAGATCGTGGACAAGATCCTTTTTTTCTACGCGGCAAAAATCTTGGGCGGCGATGGCCGCGGGATGATCGATGGCTTGGGAATTCGGAGCGTAGGCAAAGCCATTCCCGTGCGGCACCTAGACGTGAGGAAGTCCGGCGGCGATTTGGTGGTTTCCGCCTACCTTTGAGCGTTTATTTAGAGCGTCCAAAGCGGCATACGATGCTTTGAAGTGACACCTAAAAAGCGATTTGCCACTAGCGAGCTAAAACTAAAGTTTGTCGAAGAAGTCTCCGCCGGTCCGTTTCCGGTTTCCCCCTGGCAAAGGGGGGTAAGGGAGATTTTAGCGCGACCGGCAGAACAAATCCCCCTACATTCCCCTTTTTCCAAGGGGGACTTCAGCTGCTGGTTGCTGCGAAATTTTCAAACGAACTTCATAAACACCACTAGCGAGAAGCGTAATCATGTTTACCGGACTGATTGAAGACGTCGGCAGAATTGAATCTTTGCGGCTGAGCGGGCGATCGGCCGTCCTCACCGTTAAGACGAATCTATCCATGAGCGGGATGAAGCTCGGCGCTAGCATTGCTGTGAACGGCGCTTGTCTTAGCGTGGTCCAGAAAAACAAGAGAGATTTTACCGTGGATGTTTCTCCGGAAACGCTCCAGCGCACCAACCTGGAAAAGCAGAGAACCGGCAGCTTGGTCAATCTGGAACGGCCGATGCGCTTGGCGGATCGACTCGGCGGTCATCTGGTCACGGGTCATGTAGACGGTGTGGGGACTGTCGCCTCTGTAAAGAAAAAGGGCGAATTCATGTCGTTCACTTTTCGAGTGCCTCCCAAGCTCGGCTCTGTCTTGGTATCAAAAGGTTCCGTCGCCGTTGATGGAATCAGTTTGACGGTCAACGAGTGCAGCCGGGATCGGTTTTCGGTGGTGATCATTCCGCTCACTTTGCAGCACACTAATTTGCGCACCCGCAGGGTTGGTGATAAAGTCAACATCGAAACCGATCTTATCGGCAAATACGTGCAGAGTTTTCTAGAACAGCGACGCTAAGACTAGGCCTGACCACGCCGCGGGCCGATTATTTCAGACTCATGCCCATCGCTTCCATCGAAGAAGGTCTTGAAGAAATCAGGAAAGGCCACATGGTCATCCTGGTGAACGAAGACGCGCCGGAAAGCGACGGCTTTTTCTGCATCCCCGCCGAGAAGGTAACCGCCGAGCCTATCAATCATATGCTGCACCACGGTCGCGGAATTATTTACGTGACACTCACGGAAGAGAGAATTCGAGAACTCGGTATTCCCATGGTCCCAGAAACGAACAGCTCTTTGGGGGGGCTTCTTTGCGGTGCGTCTTTTTCAGTGAACTTAGACGGCGTGCGCAGCGTATCGGCCCACGGGCGAGCTCACACGATTCGAGCAGCGATCGCTGATCAGACCACACACGAAGATCTCGTTATTCCTGGTCATGTGCAACCCCTTCAGGCACGCAGTGGCGGCGTCCTGGCGCGTTCGGGCCGCACCGATGCTTCGGTGGATCTGGCTCGGTTGGCGGGCTTCAAACCTGGCGCCGTTATCTGCCAAATCCTCGAAGAGGATGGCAGCGTAGCATTATTGCCGTCGTTGGAGCTACTCGCGGAGCGCCAGGGGCTCAAAGTGCTTTCGGTTGCCAATTTGATCGCGTACCGCTTGCGCAACGAGAGTTTGGTCAAGCGTGCGGCTGAAGAGGAGTTTCCAACCATCCATGGCGGCATGTACAAAGCGATTGTCTACCGCAACGAAGTGGATCGATCCGAACATATGGCGCTGGTCAAAGGCGATATCAGTGATCCGGACGGCGTGTTGGTTCGGCTGCATTCGGAATGTCTTACCGGTGACGTCTTTGGCTCCGAACGTTGCGACTGCGGTGATCAGATACGGCAGTCTCTCCGAATGATCGATCAACAAGGCAAAGGGATTTTGATTTACATGCATCAAGAGGGGAGAGGCATCGGTCTCACAAACAAAATCAAAGCTTATGCTCTGCAGGATCAGGGCCGCGATACGGTGGAAGCAAACCTCGAATTGGGCTTTAAAGAAGACTTGCGAGATTACGGTATCGGAGCCCAAATTTTACGTGACCTGGGGGTAAAGAAGTTGCGTTTGCTGACTAACAATCCGCGCAAGATTGTCGGCCTGGAGAACTACGGCCTTCAAGTCACCGAGCGGGTTCCGCTGGAAGTGACGCCGCGTGAAACAAATATTCATTACCTCCGGACCAAGCAGAAAAAGCTCGGCCATATCTTTTCTAACCTGGAAGGCAAAACGGCCAAATCCTGAACCAAGCAGCCCGGGACGCGATTCATGGCGACCGTGATTGAAGGGAAACTCGACGCTCGCGGGATGAAGCTCGGCATCGTCGTCAGTCGTTTCAATAATTTTATTACGGAAAAATTACTGGCCGGCGCTTTGGACGGAGTGAAAAGCCATGGGGGAGAAGAAAAAGATGTCACAGTGGTTCGGGTTCCGGGCGCCTTCGAAATTCCCCTTGTCGCCGAAAGCATGGCGGCCAGCGGCCGGTTCGACGCGCTCATTTGTCTGGGCGCGGTGATTCGCGGTGATACGCCCCATTTTGAGTACGTCTCCGACGCGGTGACGCGGGGGATTGGACGGGCGATTTCGCGCTATCGTTTGCCCATCGGCTTCGGCGTGCTGACGACCAACAATGTGGATCAAGCAATGGAACGGTCAGGTTCCAAGGATGCGAATAAAGGATACGAAGCAGCTCTGACGGCGATCGAGATGGTCAATGTAATGCGTCAGATACCCCAGTGACTCGATCTTCGCATCGCAATGCAGAAAGCTAAGAGCGATCTTTGTCAGAACAGCAACCATCTTCAGTCATGGTGCCCTTGGTCTCCGGAATCCGGCGCAAGGGGAGAGAATTGGCTCTCCAAGCGCTTTATCAAATCGAAATCACGGGCGATGCCACGGTAGCCGCTGTCGATTTTTTTCTAAATCACTTCGAGGGAAAGTCAAAGTCTAAGGAGTTCGCGCGTCGTTTGGTCTCAGGAGTTGTCAGTCAAAGAGTGGAGATCGACCGGTTGATTGAACGTTGCGCGGAAAATTGGAAGCTCATGCGCATGGCGAAGGTCGATCTTGTCATTATGCGCATGGCGACTTATGAATTGGTTTTCTGTCCGGATATTCCTACGGCCGTGAGTCTGGATGAAGCGATCGAGATCGGCAAACGCTACAGTACCGAGGAATCGGCCGCCTTCATTAACGGGGTGCTGGATCAAATCGCCCGCGCGAGCAGCGTGAAGACCGATCCGTCCTAAAGCCATGGAAGAACGATATCAACCCCTCGCCATCGAAGAGAAATGGCAGCGAGTCTGGGAGGAAGCCGGCGCCTTCCGGGTGGCTGAAGATGTCGACAAGCCCAAATTCTACGTGTTGGAGATGTTTCCCTATCCTTCCGGGCGCATTCATATGGGCCACGTGCGTAATTATTCCATTGGCGATGTCGTCGCCCGATATAAGCGAATGCGTGGCTTCAATGTTCTCCACCCCATGGGCTGGGACGCCTTTGGTCTCCCGGCCGAGAATGCGGCCATCGAGCGCGGAATTCATCCCGAGCTGTGGACGACGGAAAATATTCTCTACATGAAGAATCAACTCAAGCGCATGGGTCTTTCCTATGATTGGGATAGGGAGGTTTCAACCTGTGAGCCGGACTATTACCGCTGGAATCAGTGGATCTTCCTCCAGTTTTACAAGCGTGGGTTGGCCTACCGGAAAAACTCATCGGTCAACTGGTGCCCGTCCTGCGAGACCGTCCTAGCCAACGAGCAGGTGATCGACGGGGCCTGCTGGCGCTGCGATTCCGCCGTAATCCAAAAGGAACTCGAGCAGTGGTTTTTCCGCATCACCGATTATGCCGAAGAATTGCTGCAAGATTTGGAACAGCTTCCGGGATGGCCCGATAAAGTCTTGACCATGCAGCGCAACTGGATCGGCAAATCGATCGGAGCCGAGATTGTCTTTCCGCTTGTGGGGCGAGAGGGCGCGCTGCGAGTTTTCACGACGCGCCAAGATACCGTTTATGGCGCGACGTTTGTCTCACTAGCCGTGGAGCATCCGCAGGCGCTAAAGCTATCGGAGGGAACCGAGCAGGAAAAAGCGGTCAAAGAATTCATTGACCGCATCAAGAACGTCAGCCAAGCCAAACGGGGTGCAGAAGAAGTCGAGAAAGAAGGAGTTTTCAGCGGCACCTTCTGTTACAATCCCTTTACGAATGAGAAGATTCCACTTTATCTCGCAAACTTTGTGCTCATGGGATACGGTACCGGCGCGGTCATGGCGGTGCCGGCTCACGATCAAAGAGACTTCGAGTTTGCAAAGAAATATAATCTGCCCATTCGCGTGGTCATCCAGCCAAAGGACCGTCCGCTTCGAGCCGAAGAGCTGACTGAAGCTTATATCGATGAGGGGGTGATGGTTCAGAGCGGCCCATTCAATGGGCTCGCTAACGCTGAAGGCAAGGAGAAAATTGCTGTGTATTTGGAGGAGAGGGGTTGGGGTAAGAAGGCGATACGTTACCGTCTGCGTGACTGGGGTGTGTCCCGCCAGCGCTATTGGGGCACGCCTATTCCTATCATTTATTGCGAGAAATGCGGTGTCGTTCCCGTGCCCGAAGACCAACTCCCAGTAACGCTTCCCAAGGATGTACCGTTTACCGGGAAGGGCGGCTCGCCGCTTTCGGAGAGCAAAGAGTTCACTCAGGTAGTTTGTCCCAGGTGCCGCGGAGCGGCGCGACGCGAAACCGACACCATGGATACCTTCGTTGACTCTTCGTGGTACTTTTTGCGCTACACGTCAGCAAAATTTGATAAAGGTCCCTTCGATTCAGAAAAGGCACGTTATTGGATGGCTGTCGATCAATATATCGGAGGAGTCGAACATGCGGTGCTGCACCTTCTTTATGCGCGCTTTTTTACCAAGGCGTTGCGCGATCTTGGCTTGGCAAAGGTGGGTGAGCCTTTCACCAACCTGCTTACTCAAGGAATGGTTTCCAAGGAGACTTATCGTTGCAGCGATCATGGCTGGCTGTTCCCGGGTGAGCTAACCGGATCGGAGAAGGAAGGGTGGAAGTGTCCTCAATGCGGCCGGCCAGTGGAAAAGGGCCGTGTCGAGAAGATGTCCAAGTCCAAAAAGAACATCGTAGACCCAGAGGAACTAGTGAACGCGTACGGAGCGGATACGGCTCGGCTATTCACACTTTTCGCGGCGCCCCCGGAGAAAGACCTCGAATGGAGCGATCAAGGGGTGGAGGGCGGATACCGGTTTCTTACGCGGCTTTGGCGCTTCGTGTTTCAACATCGGGGCCTGTGGCAAGGTTTGAATTCGAACTCGCAGCCCGATCATCTAGCTTCCGAGCTCCGCGAACTGCGCCGGATGATTCACCGGACCATCAAGAAAGTTACGGGGGACATCGAGGAGAGATTTCACTTCAATACAGCGATTGCAGCCGTTATGGAACTCTTTAACGCTCTTAGCGTCAGTGCCCAAGATAAGTCCAAGCTTGAAACAGGAGCCCCTGTGATCAGGCTAGGATTGGAAACCATCATCATCTTGCTGTACCCGTTTGTGCCTCATATCGCGAGCGAGCTGTGGGAGTCCCTAGATCGTAAGACCAGTCTGGACACGGTTGCCTGGCCGAAATACTCTGAAGAGGCCCTTGAAGAGGAGAAACTGCTCATTGTCGTGCAAATCAACGGCAAGGTGCGGGGTAAAATTACCGTTGCCGCCGATGTGACTCAGGAACAGATTGAGAGTCTGGCGTTGGCGGATCCAAAGGTCGCGGGATTTCTGGACGGGAAAAAGGTTCAACGGGTGGTCTACGTTCCGCGGCGATTGGTGAACATTGTCATGGAGGGATAGCAGCCTTGGCACAAATACGACATTACACTGAAACGGTGAGGTGGTGGTTTGTTGGCGTCGCCCTATCTGCCATGTTCGGATGCGGTTATCAACTTTCGGGCGAAAGCACTTTCCTGCCCAAAGATATTCGCACCATCTACATTGAACCGTTTACCAATCGGAGTCGAGACGTCGGAGTAGATAAGGAAATGACTACCGCACTTAGAGGAGAGTTCTATCGTAGGGGACCGCTCAGGGTGGTAGACGAGATGGAGCAGGCGGATGCGATCCTGACTGGCGTTGTCCAGTCTCTAGAAAGCCACGCCGCGTCCGTGAACCGTTTTGCCGAGGTCCTCCAATATGAATCCGTGATGGTCGTAGACGTCACGCTCCGTCGCAGGCAACCCGACGAAGTTATATGGCAACATCCAGGCTTCAGGCTGAGCCAGTTTTATAATGGTGAGCGAGGCGCGGTCGTTAGCACGTCGTCCGCCTTTCAAACCGGTACAATCAACTCGTCGGCCGTTCGCCAATTGACGGATATCCAGCTAACCGAAGGCGAGAATAGACAAACACGGACACAGCTCATGGAAAAGTTCGCCGTCCAACTCCGTCAGAGCTTGATGGAAATGTTTTGATGCCCCGCAAAGCCTGGAGTGTTGGAGTAATGGAGTTCTGGAGTGATGGGGAGGAAGCCTCCAGTGTTCCAGCAATCCAATACTCCTGGATCAGGAGAGAAGTTTCAAATTGTTAGGAAGAGGCAGCGGATAGGCGTGCAACGGACCGCGACAGCCGCGACAACCACCGCGAAGCTGTGTTTCGTTTGAGGATTCCTTTACTCACGGCTTTTCCCAACGCTTTGTTTACCGCTCGGAGGTGAAGCGAAGCGGTATCTTTATTTTTGGACTCAATCGCTTGCCGCACCTTTTTGACTAGAGTTCGCAGGCTGGATCTCGTCTCAATGTTTCTTGCCTTGCGGTTCAGACTTTGTTGATGTCTCTTGATGACCGATGGGTGAACTGCCAAAGTGTTTCCTCCTATTTGTTCGAGACTTTTTCTTAGCATCTACTCATCAGGGAGTCAACGCGACGTAGAGCCATATCGGTTCACGACACTATCTTCTGAGAAAAGGAAAAAGAAGAACGCTTACAATTTGAACGGGCTCAAGGTGTCCGTGACAACAACCACGATTCTCCGTGGGCTGCAGTACTCCAAGGCTTCTTTGCCTTGGTGAATCCTTTTGACTCCTACGTCTTCTAGAAATTCTTAAGTTCCCGAGAATAGAAAGTTTTCTCTGCCGCGAATTTGAGCATTTAGCTGCAACACGCTATTTTTGGCCTTCCTCGTAAGATCATGAATCACTTATCAACAAGTTATCAACAATTATTGTGCGCTAGCCTTAAAAGTTACGAGCCGCTGCCGTTGCGGCTTTTTTGCGATGTGTGATCTGAGAAAATTTTTTGTTCGCATCTTTGACTGGATGAGGAATCACGACAAGGCGCGCGCTTCTGTATTTAAAAGGGCCTCTCAGTTTTTTGTTAGGTTTGATTGAATGAACGCCGGTTGATTTGACCGAAGTCGACGACTCGCGCTAAGTGCACGGTGGTTCTTAGTTTCTTGGCAGGCCGATACAGCCAAACAGTGACTTTGTCGATTCGCGGCGGGGCTTTTCCAGGCAGAAAATCCCCTTGCAACCGGGGCAAACTTGTGCGATATAAAAATTCTAGCCAAAACGATTTCCACAGATGCGTGAAAGGAGGTGAACTCAGGATGGGAAAGAAGATTATGTTGTTGTCGGGAATAACCCTCTTCGCTTTTACTCTGACCTTTGCAGGGTGCAGCAAGAAGGAGGAACCACCGCCTCCTCCTCCACCGCCAGCGCCTGCTCCAGCAGCGCCAGCGCCGGCAGATCAGCCAGCGGCACCGAGTGGTGATACGAAGGCGGGCGATCAGCCTGCGGGCGGAGCGCCGATGGAGAAGAAAGACGAGGGAAGTAAAACCAAGTAAAGGCCAATAAACTTTACCGCGGTTTTGATAACCGAAGAAGGG
>Ga0307471_100002023_pt1 | contig 11505 bp, 9 predicted proteins | sample atmos_gasesAM3C__2_FD_204566 | JGI IMG/M metagenome (GOLD analysis project Ga0307471, IMG submission 204566) | Hardwood forest soil microbial communities from Morgan-Monroe State Forest, Indiana, United States - atmos_gasesAM3C_515 | ecosystem: Environmental > Terrestrial > Soil > Temperate... | reverse complement strand
CCCCACCGGCGGCCTCATTTCGCTCACGAACAACAACGAGCGCTTTACGAGCACGGGTAACGGCACGGTCTTCAGTCCCGGCTTCAAAACAAGCCTCGGCGCCTCGTTCACACAGCCGCTGGCTCGTAACTTTGGCGTCGATATCACGCGCCGCGGAATCACGATCGCCCGCAACACCCTCGGCATCAACCAGGAAGCATTCAAGGTCGTGATGCTCGACACCACCTCGGCTGTCGAACAGGCCTACTACGATCTGATCTACACACGGCGCTTCGTCGACGTGGTGAAGGAAGCGCTGTTCCTGGCCCGTGACCAGTCCCGTATCACGCAGATCCGGATCGACGTTGGCGCGTCGGCGCCACTGGACATTCTCCAGCCGCGCGTGCAGATCGCCACCAGTGAAGAGAATCTCATCAACGCGGTTGCCGCCGTCCGCGCCGCCGAGGACCATCTGCGCGCGCTGCTCAACGTCCCCGCAGATGAGTGGGATCGTCCCATCATTCCCACCGATTCGATCGACTACACGCCGATGACCGTCAATGTCGACGAGGCTGTGGCCCGCGCGTACCAGCTCCGTCCGGAGATCAAGGAGCAAGTGCTCACCACGGACATCAAGAAGGTGACGTATCACTACGCGCGCAATCAGGTTCTTCCGCAGGTCGATCTGAACCTCGGCTACAACGTGGCCGGCACGGCTGGAACGCCCACGAGCACTACATTCCAGCTACCCACGACCAACTTCTCCGATGCCGCACGGCAGGTTCTCAGAAACGACTTCCCCGGCTGGAGCGTCGGCTTGACGATCGGAGTGCCGGTGTTCAACTTCGCCGCGCGCGCCGAAAGGACACGCGCTCGCCTGGACATGGAGCTCTCACAGGCAACCGAGGCGCAGTCACGGCAGAACATCGGCGTCGACGTCCGTACGGCCGCGCGCGCCATCGACACCTCGGCGAAGAACATTTTCGCGGCCAAGACGGCCCGTGAAGCCGCTGAAGAAAACGTCAACGCCGAGCGCAAGCGCTACGAGAACGGCATGAGCACCAACTTCCAGGTGCTGCAGATTCAGCAGCAGCTCTCCGACGCACGCGGAGCCGAACTGAACGCCCTGGTCGGTTACAACAAGGCCATCGCCGCCTACCACCGCGCCGTCGGCGATCTGCTCGACGTCCGCAACATCACTGTCGACGAGCCCAAGTTCGACGAACCGACGATCTTCTCCCGCTTCAACCGCTACAATTGGCTCAACTTCTCAGCACACGACAACGCACCAGAGGAGAAATGAGCCATGACTACCGGTCAGGATGAAGCTCTCGCTACGCCCGCACCAGACCCCGGACCGAAACCGAATCCGATTCAACGAATCATCGGCGTGCTGTTCTCGCCTGACGCCACGATGGCGTCGATCGCCAAACGGCCCGATTGGGTGTTGCCGCTGGTGTTTCTTCTGATCGTGTCATTTGCGGCCGGCATCGTCATCGCGCAGCACGTCGACTTCGGCGCCACCGTTCGCGACTCGGTGGAGCAGAACAAGAACCTCTCGCAGGAGCAGGTCGACAAAGCCGTGAAGATGGGGGTGATATTCGGCAAGGTGGCCACATACCTCTCGCCGATCTTCAACGTCATCGGTCTGCTGATCATCTCAGGCGTGCTGCTGCTGGCCGTCCGGCTCTTCGGCGGTGAAGGCGACTACAAGCAGGCCTTCTCGGTGACTTGTTATGCCTCGGTGCCGGGCATTATCAAAGCAGTCGTGCTGATGATCATCATCATGGCGCGCGGCGGCACCATCACGGCGCAGACGCTGGCCACGCTGGTGCGCTCCAACCTCGGGTTCCTCTCTGATCTCAAGGCCAACCCGCTGGCCTTTACGCTGCTCTCTTCGATCGACATCTTCTCCATCTGGTTCGTGGTGCTCCTCATCATTGGCTTCGCCTATGTCTCCCGCCTGTCGAAGGCGAAAACGGCCGTGGTCGTCGTCATCCTCTGGGCTCTCGGCACCTGTCTCAAACTGATTGGTCCTGCGTTGCAGACACTGCGTGCCAGTAAATGAAGAAGACCCTCATCATCGTTGGCGCCCTCGTTCTCGTCGCCGTCATCATCTTTGCCAGCGTCAAAGGCGGCGGGTCGAAAGGGGAGCCTGTCTACGTCGAGCCGGTGACGGCGCGCAACATCCAGGCCATCGTCACCGCCCCCGGCGAGGTCGAGCCCAAGCTCAAAGTCAACATCAGCGCGCACATCGTCGGCAAGATCGAGAAGCTTTACTTCGCCGAAGGCGACAGCGTCCGCAAGGGCCAGCGCCTCGTCGATCTCGAGAAGACGACTTATCAGGCCGCGTACCTGCACGCCGAGGCCGCGCTCTCGGGCAGCCAGATCGAGGTGGTGCGGGCAAAGACCGCCATGGCCACTGCCGCGACGGCCTACAAACGCGCCGTGAACATGGATAAGCAGGGCATCCAGGCGCAGGAGCTGTTCGATCAAGCCAGGCAGGCCAACGACAACGCCATCGCCGGCTACGACACCGCCAGGCAGGGTGTGGCCCAGTCGCAGGCGCTCCTGCAGGCGGCGCGAACCGATCTCGATCACACCACGATTCTTTCCCCGATCGACGGCGAGGCAGTGCAGCTCAATGCTCACGAAGGTGAGGTCGTCATCACCGGGACGATGAACAACCCCGGCTCCGTCATCGCCGTCATCGCCGACCTCTCCGAGATCCTCGTCGAGGCCGACGTAGGCGAGACCGAGATCACCGGAATCCGCGTCAACGAGCCCTCCAAGATCCACGTCGACGCCATTCCCGGGAAGGAGTACACCGGCCACGTCGCCGAGATCGGCAGCTCCGCCGCGCTGAAGCAGGGCGCCAGCGCCGGGATGCGCTACTTCAAGGTAAAGGTTCAGATCGACGATCCCGACAAAAGCCTCCGCCCCGGAATGGGTGCGCAGGTCTCGATCATCACCACCACCGCCGGCAGCGCGCTGTCCGTTCCCATTCAGAGTGTGGTCGAGCGCGTCCCTCCGGCGCTGGCGAAATCGAAGAGCGGCACCGAGGACGAGGACGAGAACGCGCCGAAGTCCAAGTACGTCTTCGTGGTCAAGGACGGCAGCGTCAAGCTGACCGAGGTGAAGACCGGCGTCAGCGACTCAACGCATGTGGCCCTCGTTTCCGGCGTCACGGCGAAGGACCAGATCGTAACCGGACCATTCCGCACGCTGAAGAAACTGAAAGACGGCGATTCCGTAGAAGTAACGAAAGACGAGTCGAAGACTCCGAAGAGCGGGACGGCGTCAAAGTGAATCAAAACGGAAATCACCTCATCGAAATGCGCGCTCTCACGCGCACCTATCAACTCGGGCCGCAGGATATCTACGCGTTGCGCGGCATCGATCTCGTCATCGACCACGGCGAGTACGTGGCCATCATGGGGCCGTCGGGCTCGGGCAAATCGACGCTGATGAACATCGTCGGCTGCCTCGACCGCCCCTCGGCCGGTCACTACATCCTGGACGGCACGCCGGTCGAGGATATGAACGACGACGAGCTGGCCGCCGTCCGCAACAAGAAGATCGGATTCGTCTTTCAGACGTTCAATCTTCTCTCGCGGACTACGGCCCTGCAGAACGTCGAGCTGCCGCTGGTCTACGCCAAGATTGGCCGCACCGAACGGCGCACCATGGCCGAGGAAGCACTCACCGCCGTCGGGCTCGGCGACCGCATGAACCACCAGCCCAACGAGCTCTCGGGCGGCCAGCGCCAGCGCGTGGCCATCGCCCGGGCCCTGGTCAACAAACCGTCGCTGCTGCTCGCCGACGAGCCCACCGGTAACCTGGACTCGCAGACCGGCCGCGAGATCCTCGACCTCTTCCGCGAGCTCTCCTCGCGCGGCAACTCCATCATTCTGGTCACCCACGAGGACGACGTCGCCCAGGAAGCGCAGCGCGTCATTCACCTCCGCGATGGAAGGATCGTCAGCTAACCCGGAGCTCTCACATCCCAAGTGGAATCGCAAAACGCAGTGTTCGTCGAGCGTCTTCTCCCCACCGCGTTTTTCAGCGGGGGGGAGAAGGTGCCGAAGGCGGATGAGGGGCGTTGGTTCTCGCGTTGAAGTGGACTATTTTCATGAACGGGCGGGGGAAACTCATGAGAACAGTCAACTTCAGCGCGAGAACGGCCCCCTCATCCGCCTGTCGGCACCTTCTCCCCCAGCTGAAAAGCGCTGAGGGAGAAGGACGCTCGATGTTAGGGAAGCGCAAGCGCCTGTTCTCGGGTGTCACCATGTTGTGGAAGAAGTCTTCGCGCGAGGAGAAGAAGCTATTGGTCAGTAGTACGGTGGACTAAAGATGTTTTTCGAAAATCTAAAGATCGCTCTCCGCGCCATCGGCGCGAACAAGATGCGCTCGGTCCTGACGGTCCTCGGCGTGATGATCGGCGTGGCCGCCGTCATCGCCGTCGTGTCGCTCGTGCAGGGGATGCAGTACCAGATCTCCAGCCAGCTCGATAACTTCGGCGCCACCTTCCTCCGCGTGATCCCCGACTTCTCCGCCGCCCGCGGCAACCCGTTCCTCCCGGTGCCGCAGCTCACGTACGACGATGCCATGGCCGTGAAGAAGGGCGCCACGGCGGTGCGCGACTTCACGCCGCTCTTTATCGGCAGCGCCTCGCTGAAGTACGGCGACACGCACCACGACACCTCGCTCCTGGGGGTCAGCCAGAGCTACCCCGACGTCACCAAGCAGTTCGTCGATCACGGCCGCTTCTTCGGCACGCTCGACGAGGAGGCCAAGAAACGCGTCTGCGTCCTCGGCTCCGAGGCCGCCAGACAGCTCGGTCTCACCGACGCAGTCGGCAAAGACATCCGCATGGATGACAGCAACTTCACCGTCATCGGCGTCATGGAGAAGCGCGGCTCATCGGTCGGCAACGACCCCGACGATGTGATCTATATCCCCTTCGCCACCGCACAGATGCTCTACGGCCCCGAGCGGATGGAACACCTCCCCATCGCGATGCAGGTGCGCACCCGGGAGGATATCGACCTGGCCAAGGAGCAGGTGAGGGACATCCTGCGCGCCCGGCATCATCTGAAGAAAGGCCAGCCCGACGACTTCCAGATCTCCACGCAGGAAGAGTTGATGAAGACCATCGCCTCGGTGCTGAACACGATCACCGGCATCATGGGCGCGGTGGTCGGAATCGCCCTGCTGGTCGGCGGCATCGGCATCATGAACATCATGCTGGTATCGGTGACGGAGCGGACGCGCGAGATCGGCATTCGCAAAGCGATCGGCGCCCGCCGCTACGACGTCCTGATCCAGTTCCTGATCGAAGCGGTCACCCTCTCCGGCTTCGGCGGCGCCATCGGCATCGCCGGCGGCTACCTCGGCGCCGCGGTCGTGCGGCTGGTGCTGAAACGCTGGATCGACCTCCCCCCGGTCCACACCCCGCTATGGGCCATCGTCCTGGCCTTCACCTTCTGCGCCATCCTCGGCATCATCTTCGGCATCTACCCCGCCGCCAAGGCGTCGAAGCTCGATCCGATCGAAGCGCTGCGGTACGAGTAGCACCGCAGAGGAGCGCTGGCGTCCCGCCGGCTGGCTCGGTGGCGTCTCGCCGCCGCGCGCGGTCGAAAGGCTCTCGCCACAGGGGGTTACCAGCGAATGGGTGGAGTCTTGCCGGGTGGGGGCGAGGGTGCCGGCGCTCCGGCCGTGAGCGTCAAGAGAGCAATCGGATTTGGGAGCGAGAACCTCGCGTCGGTCCCGCGCGAACTAGCGCCTCGATTGTGTCGATGGGGTGACGAAAGACCTATCCGCAGATGACGCAGATGAACGCAGATGGAAGACGGTTTTATCTGCGAACATCTGCGTCATCTGCGGATAAGCCTTTGCCCTCCGCGCTACACTCCCGCGCATGAAACGATTTGTACTCGTCGCCGCACTACTCATCGCGAGCTCCTCCTTCGCTGCGGCGAAGAAGGCATCGCCGCCGATGAAACCGCTCACGCCTGCCGAGCTGCACACGCTCGCTCACGAGTACTACGAGTGGCAGAAGAAGACCTATCCGGTCAGCGCCAGCGATCAGGGGTTTCATGCCGCGGATGACAAGCTGGACGACTTCTCGCCCGCGGCGATCGCGCGCAACGCGGCGCACGTCCGGACGCTCCTCGATCGGGTGCGCGGGGCGAACGTCAGCGGGTGGGCGAAGGATGACCTCATCGACTGGCTGCTTTTTCGATCACAGTTGGAGCGGGACGACTTTCCGGAGCGCGTGCAGAAACCCGAGGAAACCGATCCGCAGGTCTACGTCGGCGAGGCCAGCAACGCCATCTTCTCGCTGCTGAAAAAGGACTACGCCCCGGCGCACACGCGCGCGCTCGCGGCGACGGCGCGGCTCAAGGCCATGCCGGCGATGATCGAGCAGGCCGAGCACAACCTGAAGAGCCCCGTCCGCCTCTACGCGCAACTGGCCATCGATTCGGCGCGGGCAATCGATCCGCTCTTCTCATCGAGCCTGATGACCATCGCCGGCGACCTCTCTCCCGACGAGCGCACCTCGCTCGATGCCGCGCGCGAAGAGGCGATCGCGGCGTTGCACGGGTTCGCGGACTGGCTGGAAAAGCGCCTGCCCAGCATGTCGTCGGCTTGGAAGCCGATGGGGGAGGCCAACTACAACTACATGCTCCGGCACATCCTTCTCCTTCCGATGGATTCGCGCGACGTGGCGCACCTCGGCGAGGTGGAGCTGGGGCGGTATCGCGCCCTCGAGGCCATGCTCACGTATCCGTCGATGGCCGATCCCAATCCCGCGCGGGTGAAGAACATCCCGCCCGATCAGCAGGCCTTCCTGGCCGCGTACGAGAGCCGCGAGCAGGAGATGATCGATTTCCTCAAGGCCAGAAAACTGGTGACGATGCCGCCGTATCTCGGGCCGTTCCAGATCCGCCAGCTCCCGGAGGCGTTCAAGCCCACCAGCCCGGGCGGCTTCATGAATCCGCCGGGGATCTATGACGCCGATGACGGCGGCTTCTACTTCATCCCGACCTACAACCCACAGAGCCAGAACTTCTACATCCGCGCGGCCATCGAGGATCCGCGGCCGCTCCTGGGGCACGAAGGTATCCCGGGCCACTTCCTCCAGATATCGATCGCCAATCATCTCCAGAACGAGATCCGGCGGCATCATGCCGAGAGCGTCTTCATCGAAGGGTGGGCGCTCTATACCGAGGAGATGCTGGTGCGTGAGGGGATGTACGCGCCGGAGTCCGCGGGCGCGGCACAAGTCCTGCGGCTGGCGCGCTACCGCGCCGCGCGCATCGGCGTCGACGTGAACCTGCACACGGGACGCTGGTCCTTCGAGCGCGGCGTGAACTACTTCATGGACGGCGGAGGACTCGATAAGGAGGCGGCGGAAGGGGAGGCGGCCGGCGCGGCGTCGTCGCCGACGCAGAAGATCAGTTACATCACCGGCAAGTGGCAGATCATGCGTCTCCTCGGTCGATACCGCGACGCCAAAGGCGCGGACTTCCGGCTGGGCCAGTTCCATGACGACCTGATCGCCCACGGCTCGCTGCCGGTGTCGATCCTGACCTGGATACTGCTCGACGATCCGAGCGAGATCGAGACGGCCTCGGGGATGAAGCTCGGCAAGAAGTAGAATCCAGTCTTCGGAGGAATCACCAATGCCTGTCATCGAAAAATACGAGCCCGGGATGTTCTGCTGGATCGAACTGGCCACGAAAGACGCCGCGGCCTCGAAGACGTTCTACACGTCACTCTTCGGCTGGACGGCGAAGGACATGCCGATACCCGACGGCGTCTACACCATGTGGCAGAAGAACGGCCACGACCTCGGCGCGATGTATCAGTCGAAGGACATACCGCCCAACTGGGCGTCGTATATCAGCGTCGAGAATGCCGATGATTCGGCGAAGAAGGCAGAGAGCCTCGGCGCGAAAATCCTGGCGCCGCCGTTTGACGTGATGGATATCGGCCGCATGGCGGTCATCGCCGATCCGCAGGGCGCGTCGTTCTGCATCTGGCAGCCGAAGAAACACATCGGCGCCACCATCCGCGACGAGACGAATACGCTTTGCTGGAACGAGCTGATGACGTCCGATGTCGATGCCGCGCGGGCCTTCTACAAGGGTCTCTTCGGCTGGAACCTGGAGCTCAGTCCCCAATACACCGAGATCCACGTCGGGCCGGTTCCTGTGGGCGGGATGATGCAGATCACTCCCGACATGATGGGCACGCCGCCGAATTGGGCGCCGTACTTCTCCGTGGACGACTGCGACGCGATGGTGGACAAGGCGAAGTCGTTGGGCGCTCAGGTCTACGTGCCGCCGACCGACATTCCGAACGTGGGCCGCTTCGCCGTCCTCGCCGATACGCAAGGGGCGACGTTCAACGTGATCAAGTTGTCGCGGATGTAGGGGTTGCGCGTAGCGCGTAGCGTAGCGCCGGCGGCCCGCCGGCTGGACCGCTGCCGGCTCGGCGGCGGTTGGTTTTGTAGGGTCGCCTATTACCCAGCGAATGTCTGGAATCTCCGGCTCGGCGGCGGGACGCCGCCGAGCCAGCCGGCGAGGACGCCAGCGCTCCGTCGGCCGGCGCTACGATCGCCAGCCCTACTTCTTCCGCGAGTACATGATCTCCATCATCTTGAACATCTTGCCGTCCGGCCCGGGGCCCCACATCTCCAGCATGTGGTGATCGTCGTCGACGACCGTCACTTTCTCTTTGACGGGCGACGGTTTGCCGGTCAGCGGGTCGTCCATCGACGAGGTGAAGGTGTACGACTTGCCGTCGGGCTCCGCCGTGCCGGAGGAGACCATCACCGACGTCGTCATCGTATCCATCCAGGTGCCGACGTACTTTTTCTTGATGTTGTCGTAGCCGGTGTAGCCGATGCCGCTGAAGGGCATGCCCATGAACGTGCCGGTGAACTGCTGCTGAACCCAGCGGCCGTCCAGTGCCCAGCTGTTCACGGATGTGCCGCCGCCCGCGGTTGGGGGAGCGCCCGGCTGCATGAACATCTTGACGTCACAGCTGAAGGTACCGACCATTGAGCCGAGCTTCTTGTGAGTATCGCCCGGGGTGGCGGCTTTCATCATGGCGTCCATCTCCGCCTTCTGCTGATCGGCGGCGGCTTGCGCCTTCGGGTCGTCAGCGGCGGCGAGGGTGGCGGTTAAAGCGACGAGGACGGTGGCGGCCAGGATTCTGCAACGCATACGATCTTCTCCTCTTTCGATTCAATTGTCCGGGAACGTGGAGATGATTGTAAGCCGTCGTTGCGGAATCTACTTGGTGTAGACCGTCACCTCCGCCGATGAACCGACCGGCACCTGGTCGGCGGGCGGACCGCTCCAGGAAATGCGCGCCGTAACCCGCTGCACGACCTTCACGAAGTTGCCGGAAGCGTTGTCGGGCGGGAGTAGCGAGAACGACGCTCCCGTGCCGCCGGAAAGGCTCTCCACCTTGCCCTCGAAGTCGCGCCGGCCGAGGGCGTCGACGCGAATCGTGGCGCGCTGGCCGGGGCGCATGTCGGCCATTTGCGTCTCTTTGAAGTTCGCCAGAACGTACGTCGTCCGCGGCACGAGCTGCACGATAGGCATGCCGGCAGTGACGTAGGAGCCGGCGTGAACGGCCAGCTTGGAGGCGAGGCCGTCGCGCGGGGCGATGATCTTCGTGTAGGAGAGATTGATCTGCGCGGCTTTCACGGCCGCCTCGGCGGTGGCAACGCGCGCATTGGCCAGGCGGGCCTGGGCCTGGGCTCCGGTGATTTGCTCTCGTACCGGCGCGCTTTGCTGCACGCGGCCTTGCGCGGTTTGAACGTTGGCCTGCGCCGCCTGACGGGCTTTCTCGTTGACGATGAGCTTGGCCCTGGCCTGAGCCAGATCGGCGTCCGCGGATTCATGGGCGGCGCGTGCGGCGTCGACCTGCGCCTTGGAGATGTCGCCCTTTCCGCCGAGCTCCGAGGCGCGCTGGAAGTCGAGGCGAGCCTTGTCCGCATTCGCGCTTGCGCGAGTCACCGCCGCGCGAGCCTCCATGATGGAAGCCGCCGAGCTATCCACACTCTCCTTCGAGCTCTGAAGCGCACCCTGCGCCGAGGTGAGCGCGCCTCGGGCAGTGGCCGAGGTGACCGCCGTCCGGGCCTCGGCATCGGCGGCCTGCGCCTGCGCCGTCTGCAGATCGCCCTCGGCCTGCGCCAGTTTGACTTGCGCGTCCGAGGGATCGAGGTCCGCGATCGGCTGGCCGGCGCGGACCGGCTGATTCTCCGTAATGTAGACAGTCAAAACCTGCCCCGCCACGCGCGCGGCCACCGGAACGATGTCGGCGCCGATCTGCGCGTCGTCCGTCGTTTCCGTCCCGGCGGTGAGAAACGCGTAGATGCCGTAGACGAGCAGCAGCGCTACAACGGCGCCGCCGAGGATGAGATAGAGGCGTTTGGCCTTCGAGGAACCGATGGCCGGCTCGTGCTCGGCGATCTCCGGCATGGTGCCGGCTGTCGTTTCGGTGGTCGTCATTTACATCTCCACGTGATGCATTTCGGTCTTCTCGGCGTTTTTCGGCATCTTCAGGAGGAAGACGAGCGGAAGGACGCAGAGGAACAGGATTCCTGAAAGGTAGAAGAGCTTCTCGAACGAGAGCATCATGGCCTGCTGCCGAAGCTGCCCGTCGATCATCCGGGTGGCGGCCTGCCGGGCAGAGAACGCGTCGAGCCCGTGCCCTTGCATCATGCGCTGGATGCCGCCCAGGCGGGCGACCATCGCCGGCGATGAGGTGACGAAGTGAGGCAGCATTTCCCCTCGGGCTTTGATGGCGTATCGCGACAAGAGCGTTGCGAACACCGCCAGGCCGACCGATCCGCCGGTCTGGCGCAGCAGCGAGTTGAGCCCGGTGGCGTCGGACAGGCGATGCCGAGGGATGGTGCTGATGGCCATCGTCGTCAGAGGGATCCAGAGGCAACTGAAGGCGACGCCCTGGATGATGAGAACCTGGATCACGTCCGCCTTGGTCGTGGCCAGAGTGTAGTGCCCCATCAGCCAGGCGGTGTAACAGAAGAGCAGGATGCCGAATGCGATGACCAGGCGCGGAGAGACCTTGTTGTAGATGCGCCCGACGATCGGCATCACCACGAGCATGCAGAGACTGCGCGGCATCATGGCGATGCCCGCCTGCGTTGCGGTGAAGCCGAGGAGCAGTTGCATGAACAGCGGCAGGAGGAACGTCACCGCCAGCAGCATTGCGAACATGACCGCACCGATCAGAGTGCCGGATGAGAAGACCACATCCTTGAAGAGCGAGAAGTCGACCGCCGGAACGCGCGCGCTCAACTCGCGGATGACCAGGGCCGCCAGCGAAACGACGGCGACGAGCGTGATGATCTTGATCTCGCCGGACTGGAACCAGTCGTTGCGTCCTCCCTCCTCGAGCACATACTGCATCGTGCCGAGGCCGAGGAAAAGGAGGGCGATGCCGCTCCAGTCCATGTTTTTCCGCTGCCGCACGGCCATCGTG
>Ga0307471_100002022_pt1 | contig 11510 bp, 7 predicted proteins | sample atmos_gasesAM3C__2_FD_204566 | JGI IMG/M metagenome (GOLD analysis project Ga0307471, IMG submission 204566) | Hardwood forest soil microbial communities from Morgan-Monroe State Forest, Indiana, United States - atmos_gasesAM3C_515 | ecosystem: Environmental > Terrestrial > Soil > Temperate... | reverse complement strand
CAGAATTGAAGCGGCGCAGCAGGCTGATGGCGTCGATGTTTTCGCGCCCGCCGTATTTGTTGGGGATCCAGCCACCTTCCGGCCGGCTGTAATCAAGGTACAACATGGAGGCCACGGCATCGACACGCAGGCCATCGACGCTGTAGCGATCGAGCCAGAACAGCCCACTGCCCAGCAGGAAGTTTGCGACCTCGGTGCGCCCGTAATTGTAGACCAGCGTATTCCAGTCGAGGTGGCGCCCCTGCTTGGGATTTTCATGCTCATAGAGCGCGGTGCCGTCGAAGCGAGCAAGGCCGTGCGGATCGTCGGGGAAGTGTCCCGGCACCCAATCCAGAATGACGGCGAGTCCCTTGCGGTGGCATTCCTCGATCAAGGCGGCGAAATCGGCCGGAGTGCCGAAGCGACTGGTCGGCGCAAAAAGTCCGGTCGGCTGATAGCCCCAGGATCCATCGAAGGGATGCTCGCTGACCGGCAGGAATTCGACGTGGGTGAAGCCCATATCGTGTGCGTAAGCCGGCAATTGCTCTGCCAGCTCGCGATAATTGAGCCAACGCCCTTTGTGTCGCGGATGCCGCCGCCACGATCCGAGATGCACTTCGTAGATCGATATCGGCGCGCTCAACGCGTTGACCCCGGGAGGAGAGCGCTGCGGGCGCGGTATCGTGTTCTGGTCGACGATGATCGAAGCGGTCTGCGGGCGCAACTCGGCGGCGAATGCCAAGGGGTCGGATTTCAACGGCAACAAGCGGCCGTCGGGCCCGACAATCTCGTATTTGTACCTGGTCCCGGGCTTAGCCTCGGGGACAAAGATTTCCCAGAAGCCGTTGCCGCGCACGCGCATGGCATGGCGCCGGCCGTCCCAAAAATTGAAATCGCCGACGACGCTGACCCGCTTGGCCGCGGGCGCGAAGACCGCAAACGCGACGCCTTCCACCCCGTCGAGCACCATGGGATGAGCGCCGAGCTTCTCGTAAGGATGCATGTGCGTGCCTTCCCCCAGCAGGTACAGATCGAAATCGGACAAGACCGGGGGGAAGCGGTAAGGGTCTTCGATCTCGACTTGCCGGTCGCCGTAGCGCGCGCGCAGGCGGTAGTGCCGCGGTCCATTGCCCAGGCGACCCTCGAACAGCCCGGCATCGTGGATGCGCTTGAGATCGCGCTCATGGCCTTCATCATCGATGACCGCGACCTCCTCGGCATCGGGAAGGAAGACCCGAACCACTGATGCGCCGTTTTCCAGGTGCGGGCCGAGGTAGCGGAATGGATCGGAATGACGACCCTCGATGACGGCATAGGCTTCCGGCGTGAGCGATCTCATTGCGCGGTGCCCTCCGAACGCGAAAGGATGCGCCAGGTGCCAGCCAGCGGCACCCGCAGCCAATCCGGGCGATGCGCGAGCTCGTATTCGATTTCGTAGAACGCCTTCTCCAATAAAAAGAAATCGAGAAGACTGTCGGCGGCCTCGACCGATTGCGGCCACAGCCTCGCGTCGGTCAAGGTCGACCGATATGCCGCTATGAACGCGGCAGCGGAGTGCTCGCGCCAACCTTCGAGCGCGCGGGCGAGTTTGCCGTGCTCATCGGGCGCCGACTTGAGCGCACGCTCGAGCGCCGCCGTCGCGGAATAGTCGATCGACCGCATGAGTCCAGCCACGTCGCGCGCGGCGGGAGCCTTGCGCCGGCGATCCTCGATGCTGCGGCGCGGCTCGCCCTCGAAATCGATGATCGCCACGTCATCCTTGACGATCAGCATCTGCCCGAGATGAAAGTCGCCGTGATGGCGGATCTTCATTGCTGCGACGTTTTCCGGCAGCAGTTCGCGCAAGCGTGCGGGGAGCGTCTCTCGGTACGCCAAAAGCGCGTCGACCAGCTGCCGATCATGCTCCGAAAATTCCGATCGACGGCGCGCCAGATCTTCGAACGTCCGGCGCGCGCGCCGCAACAGCTCTTCCGTCCAGGATCGCACATCCTCGGCAGCGATGGGTGCCGGGGCGAAGTCAACGATGTCATCCCGGCTGGCAAGCGCGATCTGCAACTCTGCCACGCGACGCCCGACTTGCTCCATCCGCCGCAGATAGGCGGCCTGCTCGTCGCTGTGTCCGGCCGCTTCGGCCGTAAGCAGGCGCTGTTCCTCGACGAAACGGTCGAGATAGGCGTTCGTTACCGTCCAGGCGTCGCCCTGGTTTTGCACGAAGCCGTGCACGACCGCGACCGCGCTGCGAGCGCCGTCCTGCTCGATCTCCACGCTTCCGAGCAGCGGCGGGATGTGCGGGAACGAAACCGTCTCCGTCAGGAACCGGCCGACCTCGATTTCCGGGTTGAGACCGGGCTCGAGACGGCGAAAGAGCTTGATCACGTAGTCTGCCCCGACCAGGACCGTCGTGTTGGATTGCTCGGTGTCCACGGCGTGCACGTCCTGCACAGCGAGCGTCCCTTCGTCCGTAAATCTCCCCGTCGGGGAAAACTCGAGGCGTCGATGGTCAGCCTCTATGCTCCGCGCAGCGCGCAAGTTTTCCAGGAGGAGCGTGGCAAAGCGCGCATCCGCCATGGCGTCGAGCAGGCTGCCCTCGCGCGGCCCGCGTCGCACGGCCGCCAACGCGTTTGGATTTTCTTGCTCGGGATCGAAGCGCGTCCATTTGATGGTCAGCGGCAGCAAGTAATTGGCGGTTTCGCGCCTGCCTTTGGCCTCGAGGAGCACCATGCCGAGCTCGGCATCCGCAGCACCGAGCGGTAGGGCGCCGAGGATATGGGTCGTCGGCCAACTGCCGCGCTCGGCGTACCAGCGCCGGCTGGCAAGGAACGCCGGAAGAACGTCGCGCTCGAGCACCGATTTGGAGCGCCCGTCCAGCAACGACCTCCACCCGTCGGTGACGACGAGCGTCTCGAATTCCGCCCAGGTCCGCGGCGCCTCGACGGATGCGTCCGGCTCGCGCAGCAGGAGCCAGAAGAAACCATATGGTCCGAGCGTCACAAGGTAGGGGTTGTCGCCGATCGGCGGAAAGTTGGTTCGCCCGAGCAGCTCGAACGGCACACGGCCGCGCCAGGGGGCAAGGTCGATCTCGGCGGCTTGCGCCGAGCGCGACAGGTTGGCGACGCAGAGCACGACTTCACTTTCGTACTGCCGTACATAGACGAGGACCGAGCGGTTTGCCGGCCGGATGAAGCTGAGCGAGCCACGGCCGAACACCTTGCTCGATTTGCGCACCGAGATCAGGCGTTTGGTCCAGCTCAGCAGCGATGCTAGGCTGCGCGACTGCGCCTCGACGTTGACCGCCTCGTAACCGTAGACCGGGTCCATGATCATCGGCAGGTAGAGGCGCGCGGGGTCGCAGCGAGAGAACCCGCCGTTGCGATCCGGTGTCCACTGCATCGGCGTGCGTACGCCGTTGCGATCGCCGAGATAGATGTTGTCTCCCATCCCGATCTCGTCGCCGTAATAGATGATCGGCGTGCCAGGGAATGACATCAGAAGCGAGTTCATAAGCTCGATTTTGCGCCGATCATTGTCCATCAACGATGCCAGGCGCCGTCTGATCCCGAGGTTGATGCGCGCGCGAGGATCGGTCGCATACGTCGACCAGAGGTAATCGCGCTCGACGTCCGTGACCATCTCGAGCGTGAGCTCGTCATGGTTGCGCAGGAACAGCGCCCATTGGCAATTGACGGGAATATCCGGCGTCTGGCGGAGAATATCGGTGATGGGAAAGCGGTCTTCCTGGGCAATCGCCATGTAGATGCGCGGCATCAACGGAAAATGGTAGGCCATGTGGCACTCGTCGCCGTCGCCGAAATAGGCGCTGACGTCTTCCGGCCACTGATTGGCTTCGGCAAGCAGGACCCGGCCGCGGGAGTGGGAATCCAACGCGGATCTGATCTTCTTGATGATGGCGTGGGTCTCGGGGAGATTCTCGTTATTGGTCCCCTCGCGTTCGCACAGATAGGGAATAGCGTCCAAACGGAAGCCATCGACGCCGAGCTCGACCCAGCGGCGCATGACCTGGATCATCGCGGCGAGCACGCGCGGATTGTCGTAATTGAGGTCCGGTTGATGCGAAAAGAAGCGGTGCCAGTAATACGCCCCTGCGACGGGATCCCAGGCCCAGTTCGATTTTTCGGTGTCATTGAAGATGATGCGAGTTCCCGCATAGGTTTGATTGGTATCGCTCCACACATACCAATTGCGCGCATCCGATCCCGGTTTGTTTCGCCGCGCACGCAGGAACCACGGATTTTGGTCCGAGGTGTGATTGATGACGAGCTCGGTGAGCACGCGCAGTTTTCGCCGCTTGGCCTCCTGCATGAAACGCCGGAAATCGGCCATGGTGCCGAAATCGGGATTGATGGTGCGGTAGTCCGAAATGTCGTAGCCGTCGTCGCGGCCTGGCGAGGGATAGAACGGCAGCAGCCAGAGCGCCGTGACGCCGAGATCCTCGAGATAATCGAGCTTTCCCGTCAGACCCGCGAAATCGCCGATGCCGTCATTGTTGCTATCGGCAAACGCCTTGACGTGAAGCTGGTAGATGATCGCATCCTTGAACCATAGCTCGTCGCTTTCGAGGTTCGGCTCCGCCTTGATATCAGCCACCACGTCCACGGCAGACCTTCAGGTGTAGCAGCGGAACAACAGCGCAGGATCCTGCTGCTGGTCGATGCGCAGGCGCACGCCACCCCACTCGAGCACGTGGCGCTCGCCGGTGACAAGATTCTCGATGAGCTTGACGCGCCGGCGCCCCGTCGATGGACCGATCTCGATGTCGCCGAAATGAAACCAGAATTCCCGCGGCCCCTCCCCTGTCAATGCCACGGCAACGGCCACCGCATTGTCGCGAGCCACCGATTCCTTGACGAACCCGATCACCTCCGCGTCGTCGATTTGGGCAAAGCGCAAGTTGCTGGTTTGCAGCAGAGCGGCGTTCGCCCTGCGCATGCGGTTGAGGCCAGCGATATAGGCCTTGATATTGCCGGGGCGATTCCAATCCCGCATTTTCAGCTCGTATTTCTCGGAGTTGAGGTATTCCTCTCTGCCCGGTATCGGCTCATGCTCAAGCAGCTCGAACCCATTATAGACCCCGTAATTGCCGGACAGCGTGGCGGCCAGCGCCACCCGCGCCTGGAAGATCCACGGCTCGCCGGTCTGAAGATGAAACGGCAGTATGTCGGGCGTATTGACGAAAAAATTCGGCCGAAAATATTCGCGTTCGGGATAGCGGGTGATCTCGCTCGCATAGGCCTGCAGCTCATCCTTGCTCGTGCGCCAGGTGAAGTAGGTATAGGACTGGTTGAAGCCGAGCTTGGCCAGCGCCTTCATGACTTTGGGTCGGGTAAAGGCCTCGGATAGAAAGATGACATCGGGGTCGACGGACTGGACTTCGAGAATAAGCCACTCCCAGAACGGAAACGGCTTGGTGTGCGGATTGTCGACGCGAAAGATGCGCACCCCCTGCGCGACCCAGAACAGCACCACATCGCGCAGCGCTTTCCAAAGCCGCTCGTTGTCGGGCCCGTAGAGGTCCGGATTGACGATGTCTTCGTATTTTTTCGGCGGGTTTTCCGCGTATTGGATCGAGCCGTCGGGCCGGCGCCTAAACCATTCCGGATGTTGCGCAAGCCAGGGGTGGTCGGGCGAGCACTGGACCGCAAAGTCGAGCGCGACCTCCATCCCGAGGTCGGCGCAGGCCCGCACCAGGCGCCGGAAGTCGTCAAGCGTGCCGAGTTCGGGATGAACCGCGTCATGCCCGCCCTCGGCAGAGCCGATGGCATAGGGACTGCCGGGGTCGCCGGGTTGGCAACGCAGCGAGTTGTTGCGGCCCTTACGGTTCACGCGCCCGATCGGATGGATGGGTGGGAGATAAAGCACATCGAACCCCAGCGCGGCGATATCAGGCAAGCGATTGATGCAATCGTCGAAAGTGCCGTGCTTGCCCAGAACCGACGACTGGCTCCGCGGCATCATTTCGTACCAGGCACCGGCGCGCGCGATCGGGCGGTCGGTGAGCAACGGAAAACTGGCGCTGCGGGTGAGGTCCGACTGCTGACCCTTGCTGGCAGCGGCCGCGAGCTCTGCGGACAAGAGCAGCTCCGGATTTTCGATGAGGCCCGCGGTGCTCGATGCCTGCCGAACGAGGCGCGCCTGGTCGGGTAGTTTGGGCCTCAGGTCCGCCAAGAGGTTGCGGCCTTCCGCGAGTTCGAGGCTGACGTCCATCCCGGCATCGCGCTTGGCCAGGAAATCGCGCCGCCAAGTGGCAAATACATCGGTCCACGCCTCGACGGCGTAGACGTACCGGCCAGACTTGTGCGGAGTAAAGCTCGCCCTCCAGCGGTCGTTATCTTGCAGGGCCATGGGCACGCGGAACCATTTCTCGGCTCCTTCGCGCCGCCACAACAGCTCGGCCGCGAGTACGGCATGGCCATCGCGAAAAATATCGGCCCAGACCTCTACTTCCTCGCCTACGGTTCGCTTGACCGCAAAACGGCCGCCATCGACGAGGGGATAAATGTCCTCGATGTAGATGCGATGTCTGGAAAGGTCGCCGACGGACCGAATGCTGGCATTCGCTGTCACGGTTCGATCGTGGTTTGCTGGCGCCCGGACGGCAAAAGCCGCATTGATGGAACCGATAGCCGTCGGCTTTGGTTCCGACGCGAGTTGAGGTCGCACCAAAAAGCATGAAATCGTGTGACGCAAACGCGCGAGTGTCAACGGAACAAACCCGGATCGTGCCCGTTGTCGACCGCTCAGGGTTGTGGGGAGTCTCTCTTCCTCGCGCGCGACTCGGCGCGTCTCGGTATAGCTAGCGCATGAACGGCATTTTCGAACGCGCAGCTCGCTGGGGTGTGCAGACCGAATACCGCGACGGATTGGGAAACCTGCGCACCGTCGAGCCGGAGGTGCTTGCTCGCATCCTTGCGGCATTGGCTGCCGGCGGCGACGGGGCGCAGCGCATTCTGCCGCGGACCATTATGGTGCGTAGCGACGCCGATCAGGTCCTGCGCTTGGCCGGCTCCGAGGGGGAGCCGCTGCACTGGGAAATCCTGTCGGAGCGAAAATTTGCCGCCGGGGAGGCTACATCCGCACAGCTAACGCTGCCCGCTCTGGACGATGGCATCTTCAGGTTGCGTGTGACGGTCGCGCGCCCGGAGGGTGATCGGAGCGAGGACGCCTGCCTCATCGTTTGTCGTCATCGTGCGTATCAGGGCAGGCAAACGGGGCCGGCGCGGATGTGGGCGCTCGCGGTGCAGCTCTACGGCGTCAGGTCGCGGCGCAATTGGGGACATGGCGACTTTACCGATCTCTCCGCGCTGCTCGATCTCGCCGCCGACCTCGGCGCTGCGGGCGTGGGGCTAAACCCGCTGCACGCTCTGTTCGACGACCGGCCCTCGGACGCCAGTCCCTACGCGCCGAACAGCCGTCTGTTCTTCAATCCGCTCTACATCGACATGGAGGCGGTGCCGGAATTTCCCGGCCTGCAAGCCGCCGGCTTGGAAGAAGAGGTCGAGCGCCTGCGCCGGCAGGACATCGTCGATTACGAGGGCGTCGCAAAGACGAAGCTGCGGGCGCTCGAACTCGCATACCAGGCGTTTCGCCGGCAAGGCACTGCAGAACGGCATCGTGCCTTCGATCGTTTTCGCAAGACCGGTGGATCAACGCTTGTCCGCTTTGGGTGCTTCGAGTGGCTGCGCCGGAAATACGGCCATCCATGGTGGGAATGGCCGAGCGACTGGCGAAGGGCCGAAGATGAAAAGCTTGCGGCGCTTCGTCAGACCGAGGCGGAATCCATCGGGCTGTTCGAATTCGTGCAATGGTTGGCCCACGATCAGCTCGATCGCTGTCGCGCCAAGGCCCAAGCGCGCGGCCTGCCGCTCGGGCTCTACCTCGACATCGCCGTCGGCGTTTGCAGCGACGGCTTCGATGCCTGGTGCGACCAGGACGCTGTCTTGGCAGGCATGGCGGTTGGCGCACCGCCGGACGCCCTCAACACCGCGGGGCAGAACTGGGGCTTGGCTGGGTTCAATCCGGCCGGGCTCGAAGAGCGGCAGTTCGAACCCTTTCGCCGCATGCTGCGCGCATCCATGCGTTACGCGGGGGCGATTCGGCTCGATCACGTCTTGGGTTTGAACCGTCTCTACCTCATCCCCCACGGCGTGCGGGCGAGCCAGGGGACCTATGTTCGTTTTCCCTTCGAGGCGATGCTGGCGGTGGCCGCGCTCGCCAGCAGGGAACACAAGTGCATTGCGGTGGGCGAGGACCTCGGCACAGTTCCTGAGAATTTCCGCGAAAAGCTCGCGGATTGGGGCTTCTGGACCTATCAGGTCATGCTGTTCGAGCGTTCGGGCAGTGGCGCTTTTTTCCCGCCCGAAAACTATCGCGAGAATGCGCTGGTCTCATTCGGAACCCATGACGTCGCAACCTTCGCCGGGTGGCGGAATCAGCATGATTTGGCCGTCAAACAGGCGCTCGGTCTTGATGCTGGCGAAACCGGCGAGCAGCGGCACGGCGCGCTCGAGGCCTTGCGCCAAGCGTTGCACCAACACGGCCTGCAAACCGAGGATTTTACGGCGGTGGCGCGATACCTCGCGGATACTCCGTCGCGATTGTTGGTCATATCCATGGAGGACGTGCTCGGACTGAGGGACCAGGTCAACCTCCCGGGAACGACCAACGAACATCCGAACTGGCGCCGGCGCTTGCCCGTGACTTTGGAAGATTTGAAAACGCAGCCCGCTCTCGCGTCAGTCTCGGATGTCATGCGCTCGGCAGGTCGGGGGTTTTCCGCCTAGGACGAGGCACTTGGCTCCGCCGGTAGGCCCTCCGCCCCCCGTCCAATCGGAGCGCGTACATAATGTCGCCGCGGTTGTGCATATAACGAGGTGCAGTTGACGCGTGGTGGGAGGACATAATGGGCGGCAAGTACTCCGCGGAATGGTGGGAAAAAATCACAGATATCTCCCGCGAAACACGGCACGACCCGTCGCATCTCGTAGACGATCTCATACAGGCGACCGCGAACGGCAAGCGCTCCCGTGGCCGCAAGTCTGAGAAGCCCCGGGCGGAATTCGCCAGCCTCGAACCCGACTTTTCTTGAAGGACTGAACGCCGAACGAGGGCGCCTGCGGCGCAATGGCGCTATCCGCGCGGCATCGCGGACGCCAGCGCACGCTTTCGGCGCCAAGGCTTTGCTTTCAGCAAATTTGGGTCGCATACCCGACGGACGGCAGGCCCTGGCTGCGCCTGGAAATTTTCGCCGGCCCGCGACACGTACCGACATTTGCCACGATTGGGGGCTGCAATGCGGCGCATGCGAGCAACGGGGGTTGGCTCATGGGAAGCGTCGATTTGTGGCGAAGGAAGGCGGAGGCCTGCTTGGAGAAGGCGCACGCGATCAGCGATCGGCAGCGTGCCCGGCTTCTTCTCGTGAAGGCCCACAATTACCTCAAAGACGCCGAGGAGACTGAGGCGCGGCAATTGAGCGCCCGGCGCGCCGCGGAAACGCAATTGGCGGTCTGACATCGCGTGCGATTGGGCAGGCACCAGCCAAGCTCGCCTCAGCCCTGATCACCCATCCGTCACTGCTCATCTGATGCGATCTTTCGCTCTCGCGAAACCGCCCATCTATTCCCTTAACAGCCCTCCAGCCTGGCGATCCCAAACTGAGTGGGAGACTTTGGCCATTCATCACCTTCCGCTTGAACATGGCGGCGCACGCCTCACGGCGCGCGGATGCTCCCTCTTTGACCCTCTGACCAGGGCGGCTTGTCCGCGGCCGCGATAATTTTTGCCAGGACACGTGCGCGGCGGATCGGCGAGCGAGCACGTTTCAGGCTCGTCGAGAAGCGTTCCAGTGCGCCTTGCTCGAACGCCGTGACCACGCTCTCATGCACATAGCTCTTGCGGCAGATCGTCGGCGTATTCGCGAGCTCATCGGCGGCTGCACTCACCGCCGCGCGAACCTGCTTGCGGCGCTGACGCTCACGCGGCGCCCGCGTCACGTGCGCCAGCGTTTCGAGCACGCGCGCCGATGCGAGAAGCATGCGAAAGTCCTTCAACGAGATGCTGGTGCCTGCCATCCCGCGCAAGCATGTATTCACCTCGTGCGCGGTGACCCCGCGCACCTCGCCGTTTTCCAGTTGGTGCTGGAACAGCCGCCGACCGGGCAACCGCAAAAGTGGCCTGATGGCTCTGGCAAGTCGCCCTGCGGCAACTTCCTTGGTGATGATCTTTCCCCCTTTCGACCGAAATTTGAGGGTGATCACCTTGCCGCACACGATGACATTCGATTTGAGCAGGGTGACGGCACCGCGCGTGCCGTGTAGCCGCGTGTAGCTTTCATTGCCGGCCCTGATGGCGCTGCGCGTGACGAGCTCGATGATCGCCGCGCAGGCGAACTCGCGCGTGCACGGCTCCGAGGCCAAGCACTGGGCAATGCGTCTTTGGATGCGGGGCAGCGCATCCGCCAGCCGCGCAAGACGGCGGCCCTTGCGCAGTTCGCGCACGTCTTCCCATCGGCTGTGATAGCGGTATTGCAGCCGGCCGGCGGCGTCCCGTCCGATAGCCTGAAGATGCGCGTGCGGATCTGCAGCATAGAGGACATCGGCATAGGCGGGCGGCACTGCCAGTCGCGCCAGCCGGCGTATGGTCTTGGGATCGCGAATCGGATGATGGTTCTCGCCGATATAGATCCAGCCTCTCCCGCGCCGCGCCCGGCGGATCGATAAGGTATCGCTGGCGACGTATCGAAGACCGAGCCGCTTAGCGAGCACAATGGCGTGAGGAGTAGCGCCGTTTCGGAATTTTCCGGTCGGGCTCTGCTCCCCACTTGCGCTCGCGTTCGTGCTCGGGGAGCGGGACCCGGCTCGCGCAGAGGACGCGCTTGTTGCCCCTCGGTACATTCTCGTGTCTTTGCAACCTCCGAATTTCGAGGTGCAAACGCCGATTCCATCCGCAGAGTTCCACGCCTCGGCGTTTGGCCGCGTCCACGGGAGCCGGCAGGGGGCAGGGCTGCGACTGGCTGAATTGATCGGAGCCCGATGCGCATGGCAGAGGCCGCGCGCTTGGAACTTCCAGGCAAGCTGCTCGTTTTCGGAGCACATATTGGAGAGAAGCCATGGACAAGGATCGCATTAAAGGTTCGGCCGAGCAGGCCAAGGGTAAGGTGAAGGAAGTTGCCGGAAAGGTCACCGGCGACAAGAAGCTCAGCGCCGAAGGCAAAGCGGACAAGGTCAGCGGGAAGATCCGCAGCGCCGTCGGCGGGTTGAAGGACGCGGTGCGAGGGAAGTGAGGCTCCCGCGCTAAGGTGCGCCGAAGGCGGCCGACTCCCGCTGGCGGGGCTTTCCAGGGGCTTTCCCGTACCGCCCCGCCGGGAGCCAGAAAATTGGAGGATTGCACCATGAGCATCAGGTTGTTGGTGGCCGGCATTGTCGCCGGGCTCATCGCCAGCTCACCCAGTTTTGCGCAGGACAAAGTCAGCCAGAAATTCCTCAAAGAGGCGATCGAGGAATCTGGCGGAAGTTCAG
>Ga0307471_100002021_pt1 | contig 11510 bp, 9 predicted proteins | sample atmos_gasesAM3C__2_FD_204566 | JGI IMG/M metagenome (GOLD analysis project Ga0307471, IMG submission 204566) | Hardwood forest soil microbial communities from Morgan-Monroe State Forest, Indiana, United States - atmos_gasesAM3C_515 | ecosystem: Environmental > Terrestrial > Soil > Temperate... | reverse complement strand
CGTATAAATTGAAGCGGACAATCCATACGGCACGCCGTTCGCTACTTCGATGCCTTCCTCCAGCCCTTCAATCGGAATCACCGACACGACCGGCCCGAAAATCTCTTCCTGCGCAATCCGCATCTCCGGCGCGCAATCCCCAAAAACAGTCGGCTCGTGGAACCATCCTTTCGCATGCGCTCCCGTTTCCAGACGGTGCCCGCCCGTCAATAGCTTCGCCCCTTCCTTCTTTCCAGTGGCCACGTACGACATCACCGTCTTCAGTTGCTGCTCGCTAATAACCGGCCCCATCTCCACACTTGTGTCCAGCCCATTCCCCACTTTCAATTTCTTCACGCGTTCCACAAAGCGCTGCACAAACTCCTTGTACACGGTTTTGTGCACACCCACGCGGCTCGCCGCCGTGCAGCGCTGCCCCGTGGTTCCAAATCCGCCCCACACCGCGCCGTCCACGGCCAGATCTAAGTTCGCGTCCTCCATCACCAAAATTATGTTTTTGCCGCCCATTTCCAGGCTGTAGTGTTTGAAGTCCGGCGCGCAGGTCTCCGCGATAATTCGGCCTGTCGCCGTCGACCCTGTAAAACTGATCACGGGTACGTCCTTGTGCTTCGCCAACGGCCCCCCTGCTCCTGGTCCATCGCCGCTTACTAAGTTGACTACGCCCGCCGGCAACCCCGCTTTCGCCAGAATCTGCACCAGGTTGTACGAACTCAGCGGCGTATCTTCTGCCGGCTTTAGCACTACCGTATTCCCGCAAACAAGCGCCGGCATCATCTTCCACGAAGGTATCGCCATTGGAAAGTTCCACGGTGTAATCATGCCGCAGACCCCGATGGATTGCCGCACGCTCATCGCAAACTTGTTCGGCAGTTCCGACGGTGTGGTCTGTCCAAACAGCCGCCGCCCCTCTCCCGCCATGTAATACGTCATGTCAATCGCTTCTTGTACATCCCCGCGCGTCTCTGCCAGCACCTTTCCCATCTCTCGTGTCATGTCCGCGGAGAATGCTTCCTTGCGCTTCACCAGCTGTTCCGCCGCTCGGAACAGGATCTCTGCCCGCTTCGGCGCCGGCACCAGCCGCCACTTCGCATAAGCCGCCTTTGCCGCTGCCACCGCTGCATCCACATCCTCCAGCGCCGAAGCCGGAAACACGCCTACGACTTCGTCCGTGTTCGCCGGATTGCGGTTCTCGATTGTCGCTCCGCCCCTCGGCGAGACCCATTCCCCATTTATAAAATTCTTGAAAGTCCGCGCCGCCACTGCCGTCCCCATATTTCCTCCCGAAACCAGATGAGTCTAGCCGTCGCTCGGCAGGTCGTCAAACCGGCTCGCGCGTTGCACACTCCGCGGGCTTCGCCGGAGTAGCCGACAAGCTCCCAAGCTAAAGAGGCTCACTGAAACAATGCAATTTCTCTAGAAGAGACCAAGGTGGACTGCTTGTGAAGTTGTGGTGTTTCTACGGCTGGTCTTCGTTTTCGTTCTTGATTTCTTCGCGTTGCGCCGAACGCGACAGCAACCGGTTGGCCGTTGCATTTGGCGGGGGCGTCGGTGCAGCCAGCCCTGTCGTCTCAGAGCTAAATCCCAGTTTCTGTAACGTCAGCGCATCCAGCTTCCCCGTTGGGTTCAACCCATGGCTGGATTGGTATTTCTTCATGGCCTCGACTGTCGCATCATCCCATCTGCCCGACGGCACATCCGTATACGCCCCGCTCTTCGTCAGCGCCTGCTGAATTTCGTTGATGCGCTCCGGCGTCGGCGCGGCCTGCCCTTTCACGCGGCGGCTGTTCTTCTTCGAGGAACTCTTTCCTGAAGATTTTGTCGATTTCTTGGAGGTTGGCGTCGCACTCTTCGACACGGAACTCCTTGTCGTTGAGCTTTTCGCGGGCTGAGACGGTACCACGTGAGCCGCAGAATTCGTGCTCTTATGCGGCTTGCTATGCGTGGTGTTCTGCGCAGCAGCTGCGGGCAGACTGCAAGCGCCAGTGACTCCCGTGACTAAGGTCACGAGAAGCCATCCAGTCAGGAGGTACTGACAGAGCGCTGCGCGCATTGGCTGAGTAAATGCGTCCTCGCTTTTATTTTCCGTCCGCCGGTACTACCCCCGGCAAAAACACCGTCATCACGCGGTCCGTCTGGCTGTGCCGCAACACCTTGAACACTACGTTTTCGCCTGGCTTCAGCTTTGCCACCGCTTTGCGATACTCGTCCACGGAAGTAACCGGTTGGCCATTCACTTCCGAAATGACATCGCCAGGCCCGAAGCCGATATCCTCGCCAAAGCTTGCTGGTTCCACTTCGCTCACCAGTACGCCTTTTTGTCCTTCCATGCCTACGTGCTGAGCGCGATCCGGCGTAAGGCTTTCGACCCGCAAGCCGAACTCGGCCGGCGCCGGTTCGTCAGGCGTTCCGGTAATGCGGCCCGCGGCGTTCGGGAATACCCGCGTGCGGTCTTCCACCGTCGCTGAGGTTTCCCGCTGCTGCTTCTCGCGATAATATGTAATCTTCACCTTGCTGCCCACCGGTGCGGACGCAATCGGATTCACCAGATCGTTCCCAGTCTTTACCGGGGTGCCGTTGATCGACGTGATCACATCGCCGCCCTTCAGTCCGGCCTTCTCCGCGGGGCTGCCCGGCTCTACTCCCTGGATCACTACGCCATACGGCGCGCCCAGCGATTTCAATGTAATCTGGTTTGTTCCCAGCTCTTCCTGGAAGCTCACGCCAATCGATCCGCGCGTCACGCGGCCGCTCGACACGAGTTGGTCATACACATTCAGTGCCGTTGACGACGGCATCGCAAATCCTACGCCTTCATACCCGCGCCCACCGGTGATAATCGCGGTATTGATTCCGATGACCTGCCCGGCCATATCCACCAGCGGTCCGCCGGAATTTCCCGGATTGATCGCCGCGTCGGTCTGCAGGAACCGTTGAAATTGTCGTCCGATTCCCCCACGATCCTTCGCGCTGATAATCCCTGCCGTGACCGTAGCGTTCAGGCCAAAGGGGCTGCCGATCGCTAGCACCCAATCGCCCACCTGCACGCCATCGGAATTTCCCAGCTTTGCAAACGGCAATTCCTTGCCTACGTCAATCTTGATCACCGCCAGGTCGGTGTCTTCATCCACACCCACTACCTTGGCGGTGTACTTCGTGGTGTCACCGTTCAGCTGCACTTGAATCTTCGTGGCCTGCTCCACCACGTGGTTGTTCGTTAAAATGTACCCGCGCTTATCGACGATCACGCCGGAGCCCAAGCTGCGCTCTGCTTGCGGTTGTCCGTCGGGCCTGCCATCAAAAAAGTGGTAAAAGAAATCTTCGCTGGGGTCGTCCGGTTCCAGCGGCGACGAGCGGTGCTTCTTCGACTTGCGGTCAAGGACTTGTGTGGTCGCGATATTCACTACCGCCGGCTCCACGCGGTTCACGATGCTGGCAAAAGAATTGGACGAAGGGATGGGGTCCGGCAGCGCCAGCGCCGCTGCGTCGGTTCCCAGAAAACGGAATGTCTTCATGGCAGAAACCCTGCCCGAGACCACCGAGCCGATTAATATTCCGACCGCCAGTGTTGCTGCGATCAGCCCTGCCAGCAGCGCTTTCCGGCGCTGCGTCCAATCCACACCATTTCGTACTTGATCCATCTCGCCTGCTCCTATCTCTCGTGCTATCTACACCCGAAAAGTATAACACTCCTATCACGGTGTAGTTGTTCTTCCCCTTAGATGCGCCGGGACGATTACTGGCCATCAGGACGGGGGCCACTCGCTTCGTTTTTTTCCTTTTTCTTTGACGCACGAAGTTTTTCTCTTGTTGTCAGCCCCCGCCTCGGTCTCTCCTTCTCCGTTCCCTCTGCTTGCCCCGAGCGTTCTGTGCGAGGGGCGGTCCTCTAATACCTCTGTTGTGGGTTCTTTCTCTTTCTCCCCTACCTCCCGGCCCACAACTTTGCCCTTGACATCCCACCCCGTTTTCCCGCTTAATACTTACAGCCGCTTGAACGGCGTCACGTGGCGATTTAGGGCGACTTGCTCCACGTAAAAAACTGCTAAAGGCTGGTAGAGATCACAGAGTTTCTGAGACCCTCCAAGCACTTTGGCACGGAGGGTTTTTTATTTCCCCTTCGCGCTGCCCGACATCAATCTCCACGTCATTTCATGCGAGGCCGCCCGGCCCAACGTGCCTCCGGGCTGCGTCCTCCACGGCGAGGTGACTTATGAAGGAAGTCTATTTCTTACGGTGCAGGGAATGTGGCAGGCGCTACGCCAATATCCCCCAATCTTTCTGCGAAGAGTGTTTCTCCCCACTCGAGGTCAGCTACGACTACGAAGCTCTCCGCCAGTCCGTAAAGCGCGAGGATCTTACTCACCGTGCCTTCAACATGTGGCGCTATTCCGAATTTCTCCCCCTGCCCGCCGGATTTACGCCCTCGCAGGCCATCGGCGGCACGCCCCTTATCCGCTCCCGGAAACTGGGTCATCAGTGGGGCGCAAAAAATATCTATTTCAAGAATGACGCCGTCTGTTTTCCGACGCTCTCCTTCAAGGACCGCGTTGTCGCCACCGCTCTCGCCTCCGCGCGGCGCTTTGGCTTCCAGAAGATCGGCTGCTCCTCCACCGGCAATCTTGCCAACGCGGTTGCCGCACAGGGCGCCCAGCAGGGTTTTGACACCTGCGTTTTCGTCCCTGCTGACCTCGAGCCCGCCAAAATTCTGAACACCGCCGTCTACGGGGCGCGCATCTTCCGCATCAACGGCAACTACGATCACGTGAACCGCCTCTGCACGCAAATCGCGGACCGCTTCCGCTGGGGCCTCGTCAACGTCAATCTTCGCCCCTACTACGCCGAAGGTTCCAAGACCCACGGCTACGAGATCGCCGAGCAACTCGGCTGGGAACTGCCGGACAATGTCGTCGTCCCCATGGCTGGTGGCTCACTGATCGGCAAGATCGCCAAGGCTTTCTGCGAACTTGCCCATCTCGGCTGGGTCGAACCCAAGCACGTGAAATTCTTTGGCGCGCAAGCCACCGGCTGTTCTCCCATCGCCGATGGCGTGAAGCGTAATCTTGCTCGCTTCGAACCCCAGAAGCCGAATACCATTGCACGCTCGCTTGCCATCGGCAATCCTGCGGATGGCCCTTTCGCTCTGCGGCTCATTCGCGAATCCGGCGGCTGGGCCGAAGATATTTCTGATCCCGAAATCATTGATGCCATCAAGCTGTTGGCGGAAACCGAAGGCATCTTCGCCGAAACCGCCGGTGGCGTTACGGCCGGCGTTACCGGGAAACTCATTCAACAGGGGCGTATCAAGCCCGACGAGACCACGGTCGTTTGCATCACTGGCAATGGCCTCAAGACCACCGACGCCATCGCCGCCGACTTCCCGCTGACGGAGGCAATCGCGCCGCGTATCGAAGCCTTTGAGGCGGTCATTGAGAATCGCCTCGGCGCCAGCGTGCAAGCGTGATGCAATGAGTGCCAGAATACTAGAATCGAATAAATGGAGAGTTACGAGTTATGGCTATCACCATTGAAATTCCCACAGCCTTTCGCCGTTTCACCGATGGCGTTCCCAAGGTCGATAGCGGCGCCACTACCGTTGCCGAAGCCTTGAACGATCTGACGGCGCGCTACCCGGCCCTCTCCCGGCACGTCCGCGACGATCAGGGCCAAGTCCGCCTGTTCCTGAACGTCTATCTCAACGAGGAGGATATCCGCTTCCTCGGTGGCGAATCGTGCCCTCTCAAGGATGGCGACCGCGTCCTTCTCGTCCCCTCCATCGCCGGAGGCTAAGCAAGACCCTGTAGCGCGGGCGAGTCTGCGAGCCCCGCGGCCTTTCTCGAGGGTTTACTCCCACTTCTCGCTTCCTCCGTTTCCTATGCTGAGGATTGCTGTTCTCATGCTCGCCAATCTCGCCGGCCTCTTCCTATATCGTTTGCGCCCGCGCAATTCCCGAATTTCCGCTCCGTGATAATCTATTTTCCTCGGGCGCGTCCTCGCTGGCTTAGGAGGATTTTTATGGCTTACTTCGCCCTGTTTTACGATGTTGTTGACGATTTCATCTCTCGTCGCGCCCCTTTTCGCGATAAGCACCTGACTCTCGCGCGCCTCGCCCACGCTCGGGGCGATTTGGTCCTGGCGGGGGCACTCTCTGATCCCGCTGACGGCGCGCTCATTGTCTTTCGTGGCGATTCACCCGACGCCGCATCTTCTTTCGCGCAAAACGATCCATACGTCATGAACGGCCTCGTCAAGCATTGGGAGGTTCGCCCTTGGACCGTCGTTGTCGGCGGCGAAGCGAAGTCCCCCATGCAATCGGCAGAAGGACGCCTGACATGATCGTCCGCTTCTGGTCCGCGCGCACCACGGAAGTCCGTTTCCCGGACTATATCCGCCATTTCAACCTGAATGTCCTACCATCCCTGCGATCTGTAGACGGCTTCCTCGAAGCGCGCATTCTTTCGCAATCCGATGGCGTCGTCGTCGCCTTCATCGTCGAAACTCTTTGGACTTCTCTCGAAGCCATTGATCGCTTTGCCGGGCCCGACCGCGAAGCCGCTGTCGTCGCCGAGGAAGCCCTGCACCTGCTCACCTCTTACGATCACCGCGTCCGCCACTTTGAACTTGACCTCCGCTCCGTTCAGCACACCGAACCTGCTCCCCGGTAGCTCCAAGGTTTCGCAGCCAGGGCATCCCTCTTCCATTGCCGGGGCCGCTACACACAACCAACTCCCCTCCGCTCGCATGACACCGTTCCGTCTTGCCCTCCTTTTTCGGAGTGCTACACTAGTCGTGTACTCTCATGACACAGAAAACCCTCTACGAAAAAATTTGGGAAAGTCACGTCGTCCACGAGCAACCGGGGCAGCCTTCGCTCATCTACATTGACCGACATCTCGTTCATGAAGGCACTTCCCCGCAAGCCTTTGCCGGCTTGCAAGCGGAAGGCCGCAAAGTTCGCCGGCCCGATCTCACTTTTGCCGTGATGGATCACTCCGTTTCCACTACGGACCGCACCCTTCCTATCCTCGATCAGGATGCCAAGCTGCAGTTCGAAGCCCTCGAGCGCAATTGCCGCGAAACGGGCGTACGCCTCTTCGACATGAACAGCAAACATCAGGGCATCGTCCACATCATTGGTCCGGAACTTGGTATCACTCAGCCCGGCCAGACCATCGTCTGCGGCGATAGTCACACTTCCACACACGGCGCCTTCGGCACGCTCGCCTTTGGCATTGGTACCAGTGAAGTCGAGCACGTTCTCGCCACCCAATGCCTGGTGCAATCCAAATCCAAGACTCTTCACATTCTCGTGCATGGCAAGCGCCCCAAGGGGGTCACCGCCAAGGACATCATTCTCGCCATCATCGGCAAAATCGGAATTGGCGGCGGCACCGCTCACGTCGCCGAATATGGCGGCGAGGCCATTCGTGCTCTCTCCATGGACGGACGCATGACCGTCTGCAACATGACCATCGAGGGTGGCGCGCGCGCCGGCATGGTCGCCCCAGACGACACGACCTTCGCCTACCTCGAAGGCCGCCCCTTCGTCCCTCGCGGCAAAGAGTTCCAGGCTGCCGTCGAGCGCTGGAAGCTTCTTATGTCCGACGACGGCGCCAGATTTGACATGACCGTGGAACTCCACGCCGAACAAATTGCTCCGCAAGTGACCTGGGGCACAAACCCCGGCATGGTCACCAGCGTCAACAGCCGCGTCCCCGATCCGCACGATTTCAAGGACGTCAACGATCAGAAAGCCACGGAAAGCGCTCTCAAGTACATGGGCCTCAAGCCCGGCACGGCCATCGTGGACATTCCCGTGGATCGCGTCTTCATCGGCTCTTGCACCAATTCGCGTCTCGACGATCTCCGCGCCGCCGCTCATCTCGTTGCCGGAAAACACGTCGCGAAAAACATCAAGCAAGCCCTCATCGTTCCCGGCTCGCGCGGCATCAAAGCGCAAGCCGAAAAAGAAGGTCTCGATAAAGTGTTCACCGCCGCGGGCTTCGAGTGGCGTGATGCGGGCTGCAGCATGTGCATTGGCATGAACGCCGACGTCTTGCCGCCGCAGGAACGCAGCGCCAGCACCTCGAATCGCAATTTCGAAGGTCGCCAGGGCCGCGAAAGCCGCACGCATCTCGTCAGCCCAGTCATGGCTGCCGCCGCAGCCATCGCTGGCCATTTCGTTGATGTTCGCGAATTCGACGTCGCGCATGTTGAGTAAGTGCAAATAGGCTTGCGGCGAACGGCAGAGCAATCGGGTATCTGTAATCAGATAACAGATCCGTAACCAAGACACCCGCACTAACATGTCATCCCGAGCGTAGCGAGGGATTCGCTTTATCTTTTCTAGCGGCCGAGCACTGCTCGAATTTATCTCGGCAGGGTATAAGCGGGCGCCTCAGGCAACGGAGTGTGTGCCTGAGTGTTGATTTCTCTTTGTGAACTCTGTTGCAGTTTCTTGCCTCGAGCAAAAGCATCCCTCACCCTGGTTCCTGATCTCTCATCGCCTACATCTGATATCCTCTTTCACTGAGTGCTTATAACTTACAACTAAGGACTATCTCCCCCCATGCGACCCTTTATCACCCACTCTGGCCTCGTCATGCCGCTCGATCGTGTCAATGTGGACACCGACCAAATGGTGCCCAAACAATTCCTCAAGGCCCTCACCCGCCAGGGTTTCGGCCGCATCCTTTTCTACGATTGGCGCTACCTCCCCGGCGAGAAGCCCAACCCGGACTTCGTTCTGAATTTCCCCCGCTATAAAGGCGCCTCGGTGCTTCTCGTGCGCGCCAACTTTGGCTGCGGCTCTAGTCGCGAACACGCGCCCTGGGCTATCGGCGACTATGGTTTCCGCGCCATCATCGCCCCGAGTTACGCCGACATCTTCTACAACAATTGCTTCAAGAACGGCATCCTGCCGGCAACCCTCACCGAGGCCGAAATCGATCTTCTCTTCCAGCGCACCGAATCCGAAGCCGGCTATTCCCTTTCCATCGACCTGCCCAGCCAAACCATCAGCGACAAGCACGGCCACACCTTCAAATTCGAAATCGCACCTTCCCGCAAGGAGGTGCTCCTCAAGGGCCTCGACGACATCGCTACTTCCCTCCAGCACGTCGCTGCCATCGACGCCTACGAAAAGGCGCACGCCTCCACAGCCACCATGTTCGACCCTGTCGACGTTAAAAACTATTCCAACGGCCGGTGAGGCCTTAAATTCTAAGTCATAAGTCCTCAGTTATAAGTTCTAAACAATTTTGTTTTTGCCCTCGGTTCTTTTCTTTACTTAGTACTTAAGATTTAGAACTTAAAGCCGTCTTTCCTCCCACCACGGCTTAAAGTAAATCCTGCCCTCGAAAATCGGTTCCGGCGATTCCGGCGCCGCCGGCGCCCCCAGCAATTCCGCGATCACAATTCCCGCCACCACCAGTCCCGCACCCCTCATCGACCTCGCGCTTAGTCTCTCGTGCAACACAAAATACGAAGTGATCACCGCGAACACCGGCTCCAGCGCAAACAAGATCGCCGCGTGACCCGGCGAAGTAAACTGTTGCGCCCACAGCTGCACCGTGAACGCCACCGCCGTCGCAAACACCGCGCAAATCCCGATGGACGCACCCAGTCCCCAGCCCCAATCGAACCGCACTGGCTGCCAGTGAATTGCCGCCGCCGCACCCGTCAACGGCCACGCCATTACCGCGCATCCGGCAACCTGGATCAGGCTCAACGCCGATACGGAATGCTCCTGCGTGTACTCCCCCACCAGAATGATGTGCACCGCGTAAAATCCCGCGGCCACAAAGGTCAGCACGTCACCGCGATTCAGAAAACGCAACCCTTCTTCCGGCACCGTCAGGAAGTACAACCCGATCAAAGCCGCGAACGCCCCACCATAAATCCATTTCGTTAACCGCCGTCCCCAGAACACGCCCAGCAGCAAAGGAACCAGAACCACGCTCGACCCGGTCACAAACCCTGAGTTGCTCGCCGTCGTATATTGCAGCCCCGCCGTCTGAAAGCAGTAGCCCGCAAACATAAAAAACGCCAACCGCATCCCCGCAAAAATCTCTTGCCCATCGATTCGTGCCAACACTTGCGGCCGAAACAATGCCATCAGCGCCGCTGCAATCGTGAAGCGCACTGCCAGGAATATAAATGGCGAGGTGTGATCCAGGGCATTCTTCACCACGACAAAGGTAACGCCCCAAATCAGCGAACAGAACATTAGTGCCGAATCCGCTTTAAGTTTCCGATCCATCAGTTGTTTACCTGAGGCGCGCCAGCCCGCGTCATTATGGAAGGAACTACTCCCTTTTTCGAGAATTAATCGGCCCGCGCAAATTCTGCTTTCTGTGCTCTCAATTTCTTCTGTGCACCGGCCGCTTTACGGCATTTCCCCCGGCGCAAGTTCTTAAATCTAAGAAAATGCAATTTTGGCTTGACAAAGATTCTCGCCGGGGGTATGCAATAGGAAATTTTCGCGTTGTAGTCTGCGAAACAGGCACGGGTAAGACTGTTTTCGCTACCGAATGGGGGTGTGGTTATGTGTGTCCTTCCGAAGGGAAAGTCCCTGCTCTATTTGTGTTTCTTGTTTGGTTTGATCTGCCTATTGATTCCGACGGGCGCTATTGCGCAGACGGCGGGTACAGGGCAGGTTGTGGGGTCAGTCATCGATCCGTCCGGCGCGGCAGTTGCCGGCGCCACGGTTACGCTGACCGATGTCGGGACAAACACTACGAGAACTGCGCTGACCAACGATACGGGGAGATACACTTTTCCAAATCTGCCGCCAGGCAAATACAACCTTACAATTAGCAAGAGCGGATTTCGACAGTCGAAAGTCACTGATCAGCAAGTTGTGGTCGGTGAGACGCGCACGTTTGACGTTAAGCTCGAACTTGGATCGGGGACTGAGACCGTTGAGGTAGTTGCGACGAACACAGAACTCCAGACCATGAACGCCACGGTGGGAAATACCATCACAGGCATTGCGTTGGACTCTCTGCCCACGATCGGGCGCGACGTCAGCACCTTCGTCACTCTGCAGCCCGGCGTTTCCCCCGACGGCAGTGTGGCTGGTGCAATTTACGATCAGAACTCATACCAATTGGATGGAGGAAATAACTCCAACGACATGGACGGCACGATGAACGTCTACACGCCAAGCGGCGCGGGAGACACATCGGGGGGGATGGTCAACTCCTACGTTACCGCAACGGGCGGAGGCGGACCAACTGGCGTGATGCCAACCCCGGTCGATAGCATTGAGGAATTCAAGGTTAGCACCAACAATCAAACCGCCGACTTCAATAGCTCCGCGGGTGCGCAAGTGCAAATGGTGACCAAGCGCGGCAGCAATCAGTGGCACGGCGCAGCGTATGAATATTATCTGGATAACAACTGGAATGGGAACACATGGGACAATAATGCTAATGGTGCCCCCCGTGCGAGCTTTCACTACAACCGCTTTGGCGCCGCTGGAGGCGGTCCGGTCGTACCGAAGGAAATCCTCG
>Ga0307471_100002020_pt1 | contig 11511 bp, 10 predicted proteins | sample atmos_gasesAM3C__2_FD_204566 | JGI IMG/M metagenome (GOLD analysis project Ga0307471, IMG submission 204566) | Hardwood forest soil microbial communities from Morgan-Monroe State Forest, Indiana, United States - atmos_gasesAM3C_515 | ecosystem: Environmental > Terrestrial > Soil > Temperate... | reverse complement strand
GGCGCGGGATTGGCCGTGCCGTAACGGCTTCGCGCCGGGATACGTCCCCGGAAACGCCAATTCCGAAAAGTTCCTGCGCGAGTACAACCGGCGAATTGTCGCGTCAAGTGACGAATTTTACTCCTATAACACCCCTTCGGATTTTCGCCTTCAACGCCGGGAAGTCCAGGTGTTCAGCACACGGGAAGCGCCGGATCAAGAGTTGGAAGACAAAGTCCGCGGCAGGCATGCCGACTTTCTGCGCTTCACTTCGCCGGTCCACACGCCTTACCCGGAAAACAATCTGGTGAATGCGCGCTGGTTTCCGGCGCGCGGACGGCGAGCCGTGGTGCTGCTGCCGCACTGGAATTCAGATGCGCTGGCTTACACCGGGCTCTGCCGGGTGCTGAATCTGATGGGCATCGCCGTATTGCGCCTGAGCATGCCCTATCACGACATTCGCATGCCGGCGGACACACGCCGCGCCGACTATGCGGTCTCCGCCAATGTCGGGCGTACGCTCGATGCCTGCCGCCAGGCGGTGGTTGACGTGCGCTGCTGTTTTGACTGGCTGGAGCAGCAAGGCTACAGTCGGCTGGGCATCATGGGTACCAGCCTGGGGTCGTGCTATTCCTTTCTGGCGGCGGCGCACGATCCGCGCATCCGCGTGGCCGCTTTTAATCATGCGTCCACGAACGTCGCGGACGTGGTCTGGCACGGACAATCCACACGCCATATCCGGCAAGGACTGGAAGCGCAAATCGATCTCGACCGGCTGCGTGCACTGTGGAGCGGCATCAGCCCGATTTCCTACTTTGAGCAGTTCGCCCGCTGGCCCAAGAAGTCGTTGATCATTTACGCAAGATACGACATGACGTTTTTGCCAGAGCTCTCCCGAGATGCTGTGGCGGAGTTTGAACGCTACGCACTGGACCACAAAGTCGTGGTGCTGCCTTGCGGCCACTACACCACCGGCGAGACGCCTTACAAGTACATGGATGGATGGCAGCTGGTTTCGTTTTTGCGGACGGCGTTTGAAAGCGTGTAGCAGCTTTTGGCTCTTAGCCGTTAGCTTGTGGCTTGGATACCGGGTCTTGATGGTCGAGTGTGAAACTCGAGATTCTTTCTTTGGCTAAAAGCTAAAGGCTAAGAGCTAAGTTAGAATGGCTGCAGCACCGTTAGAAGAGAATCCATCATGAAAACTGACCGCATGTCACTCCCGCTCAACGAAGCCGATCCGCAGGTGGCTGTGGCCATCGACAATGAAGTTCGCCGCCAGCATGAAGGCCTGGAGCTGATCGCTTCCGAGAACTTTGTCAGCGAAGCCGTGCTCGAGGCCATGGGCTCGGTGTTCACCAACAAATATGCGGAAGGATATCCCGGCAAGCGCTACTACGGCGGGTGCGAGTTTGCCGACGTCGTCGAGGATTTGGCGCGGGAGCGGGCCAAGAAGCTGTTCGGAGCCGAACACGCGAACGTGCAGCCGCATGCCGGCTCCCAGGCGAACATGGAGGCATTCGCAGCCGTGTTGCAGCCTGGCGATACCATCCTTGGACTCAATCTGGCACATGGCGGACATCTGACCCACGGCCATCATCTGAATTTTTCGGGGAAGACTTATCGCATCGTGCCTTATGGAGTTACGAAGGAAACCGAGATCATCGACTACGATGATCTGGAGAAGTTGGCCGAGAAGGAACGGCCGAAGCTGATCATTGGTGGGGGCAGCGCATATCCTCGCATCATCGATTTTGCTCGCATGCGGCAGATTGCGGACAAAGTGGGCGCGCTCTACCTGGTCGACATGGCGCACTTCGCCGGACTGGTAGCGGGAGGCGTGCATCCTTCGCCGGTGCCGTATGCGCACATTGTGACTACCACCACCCACAAGACTTTGCGCGGACCTCGCGCCGGGATGATCCTGAGCAAGCAGGAATTTGCCGCCGCCATCGACAAAGTGGTGTTTCCGGGCATGCAGGGTGGGCCTCTGGTGCACATCATCGCGGCCAAGGCCGTCAGTTTTCTTGAAGCGATGCAGCCGGAATTTCGAGAATACACCCGGCAGATCGTGGCCAACGCCAAGGTGCTGGCTGAAACCCTTGCCGCAGAGGGCTTCCGCATGATTTCCGGAGGCACGGACACGCACCTCATGCTGGTTGACGTGTTCTCCCAGGGCATACTGGGCAGCGAGGCGGAGAAGGCGCTCGGCGAGGCCGCTATCACGGTCAACAAGAACGCCATTCCATTCGACGTCAACCCGCCCATGAAGCCGAGCGGCATCCGCATTGGGACGCCGGCGCTGACCACCCGGGGCATGAAGGAAGAAGAGATGAAGCAAGTGGGGCGATGGATCTCGCAAGCTCTGCATCATCGGACCGAGGCAGCCGTGCTAGGCAAGATCCGAAAGCAGGTGTTGGGTCTGGCGGAGGCTTTCCCGCTTTATCCCGAGCGTCGGGCAAAAGCCCAAGTGGAGGCAAGAGCGTAAGAAACGTAAGAAATATGGAGACGGGCGTCCTCGCCCGTCTCGGTCCTGGCTTCGACGTTTAGATCATCTTCTTGGCTTCAGCTGAGGACGGGCGAGACGCCCTCCCTCCATCCTAAATACGGGTTGTGCCTGCCCTGCGCCTAGCGGTGGACCACTCTCTGTGATTAAATCTCCCCGTGAGAGTCGCCATCGACATCCGACGGATGAACGAATTCGGAGTTGGCACTTACACTCGCAACATCGTCCGGGCGCTGGGTCGGCTGGATCGCGAGAGTAAGTACTTCCTGATCGGCCCGCCCCAGAAAGTGGCGGAAATGGGCCCGCTTCCGCCCAACTTTCACACCGTGCCTCTGCTGGGTAACGACGCCAGTCTCAAGAACTATTTTGACTATCGTGCCATTCTCAAGCGCTTGAGTTGCGACCTGGTGCATATCCCACATTTGTTCTGGCTGCCGCGAAATTTGCCCTGTCCTTACGTGCTGACTGTGCATGACGTGCTCGATCACATGTACCGGGCCCGCGATCAGTCAGGGTTGAAGCGTTCACTACACTTTTACCTGACCCATCGAGCGCTGAAGCGTGCGGCACGAATTTTCGCCGTGTCCAATTTCACCCAGAGCGAAGTGGAGAAACTGTTTGCTATTCCTGCCGCCCGCATTGAAGTTGTCTACAACGCGATTGATGAGCGCTTCCTGCGCGGACATGCCACCGAGGCCGACCGGCAGCTGCTGGCTGAGCGCTACCGGGTCAACCATCCTTTTCTGCTTTACACCGGTCGGATCAGCCCGCACAAGAACGTGGTGCGGATCATCGAGGCCTTCTCCGCGCTGAAGGCGGAACTGGAAAAGGAAGAGCTGTTTCCCGGCCTGAAGCTGATCATCATCGGGGACGAGCTGTCGAAGCATCCCGATCTGCGCCGCACCGTGATTCGCAGCCGGATGCAGAACGACGTGCGCTTTATGGGGTTCGTCCCCATCGAAGTGCTGCGCATCTTTTACGATGCGGCAAAGGTCTTTGTATTTCCCTCGCTCTACGAGGGGTTTGGACTGCCGCCGCTGGAAGCCATGGCGCACGGCACGCCGGTGGTAACTTCGAACACGTCATCGCTGCCCGAGGTGGTGGGCAACGCGGCGGTGCTGGTGAATCCGGAGAATGTTTTTGAGATCATGCGCGCGTTGCATCGCGTGCTGGTCGACCAGTCGCTGCGCGACAAACTTAAGGCGCGGGGATACGAGCAGGCCAACAGATTTTCCTGGGACGCCGCCGCGCAACAGATTCTTCGCGTCTATCACGAAGTGGCAGAAAAACCGCCGCTCCGGCCGCAGTTGGCGGACGAACCCAGCGTCATCTCCCACGCAGCGAACTCCTAGCCTATCTATGCATTCTTGAGCAGCGGCTGGCCGGGAGAATTGAACTCCAGACGATGCAGCTTGGCTGTTATGCGCGTGCGGTCGGCATCGGTCGAAGCGGCGGAGAGGCGTTTTTTCAGCTTGGTGATCTTTTCACTGCGGGTACGGCGGCGGCGAATTTCGGGCCGGCGGCTGGGTGCGGACATCGAGCCTCCTGATTTTGTAGTCGACAGCTAGTTTATATCAATATCCTCGTCCTTGGCGCTGAATGGACCGTGGTGAGCAGCCCAACAGAGGTCAAACCTGCTGCGCCGGGCTATTCCTCGCTAGAGAGCTTTACCGGACATCTCGGGCGGCAACCGCACCGCGAGGCCGAGACCAAGCGCGCGGATTTTGAGAATTGGAGCGCCATCGGTTGCGGAATTGAAGAACTGAAAGGGCACAATTGCCTCCTCGTCACCAACATGCCAAGAACGAGGCTATTTGTCAGTATCGTCGAAGGGCAAACTTGCCCAGCACGAAGGGGTGGGAAACCCGCGGCTTGCTGTCCGTTCCGTTCACTGGGTAAGTCTACGAACTGAAGGTGGGGAAGCCCCAGACTTTTCCGGTCCTCATGTCCACGATCACTCTTCCGTAAACCTGCTGGCTGCCGTCGGGCGCGCGCAGCATCTGAGTGCCGGGTTCGATATAAATAAGGATAGGGAGAGCCGGATTGGGCGTGCACGGGATCAGGCGCCAGGTAGGGCCTGATGGCGATGGCGATCAGGGCGATCGCTATAAGCATCAGCAGCAAATTTGTGGTCGCATCTTTTCTCATTCTGCTTCCTCGCGGTCTTAACCGGTTTGGAATCACAGAGTCACTATAATGTTGGGCGGACACTCTTGTCCGCCACTCTTTAATTTGCTCTGTGGTTTGGGATGTGGTTGCAGGTGAACTACAAACGATCAGATCCAAGTCAAAGGCGACGGACAAGAGAGTCCGCCCCGCACGGGCTAAAAGCCCAGCCGACCGGGCCGTAGATAATCAGTGACGCCAGTCCCAGACGGGCTCTCCTTTTGCGTCTCGCAAAACGAAGCTGTCGTTCCCTTTCACTATTTCCCGCACAAGGAAAAGATCGGCATCGCCCTGTTTCACTTTTGAGCCGGTCATGGTGATGTCGTCCCCCTTGGAAAAACTCATGCCCATATCGTCGAGGAAGGTCTTTGGGCACAAGTATGCGTCGATGGAGTTCGCGCCGTCCTTTACTTGCAGGTGGGCAATCTCTTTCTCGCTGCCTTTTGGCGGCAGTTTGACCTCGTCGACTGTGCCTTTGATCTTGGTCTCGGTCTGGAGGTCGTACTTTGGCGCACTTGGACCGCTCGGTTGCTTTTTCTGGGCGCCGGCCGGCGGCCCGATAACGACTGCAACAAATACCATCAGGAAAACAATCTGGCAGGAACGACTCGAGCGGCCGAATTCGATTCCATCACGCATGACTCCCCCTTCGCAATGAGGTGCCTGGAAGCCAACGATGGAAAAATTAGAAAGAGAATTATCGGCTCGCGGTCCTCATGGTTCGCTATATTTGGGAAGAAGCCAACTTTCGTGCCCTATGGTACTCCATTTCTGGGACGGAAGAACCGGCTCCTGCAGGGCAGATTAACTCTTAAGAGTCCACTCCGCTTCGCCCAGATTTGAAGTGAGGAGGCCAAAACTTTGCCGGCTACAAACCTCGTCCGTACTGGAGTTTGCCTTGCGATACTTCTGGTCGTGCTCTGCAGCTGCGCCGTAGCTGCCGAGCCTCAAACCATTTTGCTGTGGCCCGACGGCGCTCCCGGCTCTGAAAGGAAGAACTCTGCGAGCAAGATTCCGGAAGAAGTGGTGAGGGTGAACGAAAATGGCGAGCACATCGTATCCGGTATCCACCATCCTTCGATTACGGCGTATCTTCCTGCCAAGGACAAATCCACCGGAGCGGCAGTCGTCATCGCGCCGGGCGGCGGACATCGCGAACTTTGGATGGACCACGAAGGCTACAACGTCGCGAAATGGCTGAGCCACCACGGCGTGGCGGCTTTCGTGTTGAAGTATCGCCTGGCGCGGGAGCCGGGCTCGACCTACACGGTCGAAGGAAGTGCGCTGCCCGATATCAAGCGTGCGATCCGTCTGGTGCGCAGCCGCGCCCTGCAATGGGGACTTGATCCGGAGCGCATCGGGGTCATGGGATTTTCCGCCGGTGGCGAATTGACCGCGCTCGCGGCAACACGAGTTGACGCGGGGACAGCGGCTGCCACGGATCCAGTCGAGCATGAGAGTTCGAAGTCCCGCAGCAAATCTCGCGGTCAAGTGCCTTGCCGCGGCGCCTACGCAACCGAGCGAGCAGAGCCTCGATATGCTTGCATGTTCCCAAGGTGTTGACCGCAAAGTCGGGACAGGAACACTAGTTATCGAACAGGCTCGGCCCTCGCATCGCTACCCGGTAAGTTTTGTTGCCGAGCGGACGGAATAATCTCCGTACAAGTTCCCATCCGGCCGGGTCAGAATGCGCACAATGTTTCCGTGAGCCCTTTCGCGACGCGCAGAAATCTGTTGTTCGATTTACCATGAAGAACCTCTCTCATGAAGGGTGAAACGCACATCAGCGCATTCGGAATGCTAGATCAATGATGATCGTGTTTGCCGGACCCACTCGATTGGATTCTCCCCATTTTAATTCTTGCAAAGACCGTCGGACTTGGCAGAAACTAGAGAGCAGAGCTTGCCTCGCTCGACCGTTTCATGAGCTGATTTTACCCGAGGAATTCGATAGCGTATGGCGAAGAAAATCAAAACAAATCGGCAAATGCAAGAATGGATCGATGCGCGAAGACGCCGCCATTTGTCTCACAGCCAGGTACAGATGGCCCGGGAGCTTGGGTTGAACCCGGCGAAACTGGGCAAGATTGACAACCACAAGCAGGAGCCGTGGAAACTGCCACTGCCCCAGTTCATCGAGCAACTCTATTTCGAGCGTTTCGGCAAAACTACTCCCGACAACGTCGTGTCTATCGAGGAGCGATGTCGGGTCGAACGGACGCAAAGAGAAGCTAGGCGTGCCGCCAGGCGGCAGCGTGCAATGGACAGCACATGAAGCAAGATGTACGGCGTCCGCGATACTGCGGCGCCGCGGTCCGAGGTGCTTACTGTGCAACTACAAGGGGCGGTGACGTGAGGCGAAGTTGTGGCGTTGACGTCCGGTGGGTGGAACAGGAACTGCCGCCCCGAACCAGTGGCGCCTAAGTCAGAGTAGGCTCTGGGCGGGGGCTAAGCCTCTATCCAATCGAAAGGTGCGTTACCACCCTTCAGGCAGGTTTCAATTTCTCCTCGACATAGAGTGAGAGCTCAATCATGCGCTCCATCAATTGTTCGGCTGGCAGTCCCCTAAAGTTTTTGAGCACCAACTCCTTGACGTAGAGCCGCACAAGATACCGCAACTGGAGGGCGCGGCTGCGCGTGGCGAAGACAAAATCGCGATGCCCGTTATTCACGACGATCAGGTTCCGCTCGGCATCGAATCGCGAGCGCCACAGTTCCCCAGCGGCTCGTTCAAACGTGTAGCCCGGTAAGCCGCGCGCATTGAAGAGAGAAGGGCCCACAGCCGCATCAAGGCTATCAGTGACCGTGATCAGTGCCTCCGCACTGCAGCACACATCGCGCTGTGAGACGGTGACGGATAAACACACGAGACCGGGCGACGAGGGCGCTTGAAAGCTAACTTCTTGATCGGAGGCGGAAGAGAGCATGCCACTTCCTTCGCCGATCTCCCAGCTAAATAGCAAATCCTGCTCGACTCGCCGGTGCGAGCGATCCCGGGGCAGTGCGCGAAAGCGCCGACTTTGGTTCACGGTCAATGTGCTCGCCGCTGGCGAAATCACGACAGTGCGCAAAGGCCCAGCATAGTCGAAGAATTGACGCTGGGCGGATTCGCTTCCGCTCGGTTCCGGAACACCCGGCACGGGCCCGTCCTTCTCCGCAGATGCCTCCACGCGTCGCTCCAGCAGCTCGCCGCCACCGACCGCTTGCGGCGAGCGTAACTGGATGTCAAACCAATCGTATTCCTCGGGCGGCAAGACCAGCATGGCCTCGCGAAACGCACGCTGGATGGCACGCAAGGACTCCCGGCTCGCCTGTTCTTCCTCGGCGCGCCGCTGCGCGTCGATGAGGCCATTGAGGTGTGCCTCAAGTGGTACGAGAGCTTCCGCAAATGCCCCATAGCGTTCATCGTGGATGACCCCGGAACGGGTGCTGGGTGTCAGATTCAGGTAAGGCACGTCGATCAGACCCTGCAAGTAACGAGAAGTCCAGGGCCCGCGCTCCAGACCGGGCAGCGTACCGATATCCTCGATCACCCGCGTGCCACCTCGGGTAAGGGAGACACGGCCGTTCTCGGCGGGTTCCGTGAGATACAGTTCGGCATACGCCTCGCCGAATGGGGAGCGAACTGCCGGCAGTTGGTGGAGCAAGCGCCCTTCGAACTGCCGCGGCTCGACCTGGTACTGCTTGCGTGCAAGCTTGTCGACCACCGTTATACGAACCTGGGTAGCACGGATCCGGTCGCGCAGCTCCGAGGCCAGATACCACTGGATCTTCTCGCCGCTCAAGCTACGGATGCCGTTGAGCAGGGGGCTGATCTTGAGCTCGGTGCCGGGGTCGGCAAAGAGCACGCGTCGTGGGTTCACGGTGTAGCGCGGATCCCCTTTGTTCATAGCCATCTGATAGAGGCGTTGATCGGCACCGCCAGAAGTCATCGTGAGCCTCTCGCCCACGGTCCAAAAGCTCAACAGTCCGATGCCAAATTCCCCTTGCAAGCCGCCTCCAGAGCCGTCTGCCTTCATGCGTCGCTTGATCGAGTCGCAGATATGAGTCGCGACGTACTTGAAGTCGGGCAGCCCGTGCGGATCGCGGGGGACGCCGTCGCCATCGTCTTTCACCATCAGATAGTGCGCTCCGTGCTCGCGGCCACGTGTGATGGCAATGGTCTTGGCGTGCGCATCGATGCAGTTCTCGACGAACTCCGCGATGGCCTTGAGCGGATTGCTCTGCGAAAGAGCGATGATACGGATCGCATTCCAATCATCGCCGATCCGCAATTTGCCGCTTTCTGATTCCTTCGACTTAGTTGTGCTTATCTTCGCCATGGTGACAAGGAATTCGACGCGTTGAGTGCGACAGAGGGACGACCGGTCTCAGCCTCCACCAGGGACACTATACCGACGGCCTTAATGCCGGGCAAGGCGCAGCCCTCACCCTCCGGTACACGCAGGATGCTTGCGAAGAGCACAAGAGGTGAGCTTGGCAAAAACTCGTCCTCATCGAAAACGCCTCGGATCGAGATTCTGCTCCACCCCAAAACTCTGCCCCGAGGCGTTTCCGATAAGGCTAGCGACCAAGCGGACACAATTCGGCCTCAGACTGCACCTCGACTAAAGGGAAGAAATGTGGGATAAGCTGACTCAGAGGAGACGATTATGCAGCAGCGTGGGATCAGGATCAATGCTTCGGAAGAGACCATCAAAATTGGTCCGCTGGGGATTCGGTTCCTCCTTACCGGCGATGATTCAAGCGGGAGCGCCTCGGTGTTCGAGGTTCTCGTCCCGGTCGGCCAGAAGCTGGCGGCACCCGCCCACAAGAACGATGCCTATGAGGAGATCCTCTACGGTATCGAGGGCGTCCTTACCTGGACGGTTGACGGCACGCCTATCGAGGTTGGTCCCGGGCAGGCGTTGTGCATCCCCCGTGGCGCGGTGCACCGCTTCGATAATCTCGGCAACGAAGATGTAAAGCAGCTCGCCATCATATCCCCTGCGATAATGCGCCCCGCGTACTTCCGAGAAGCCGCCGAAGTAATCAACGCCGCCGCCGGTGGCCCGCCCGATCGCGCCAAAATGATAGACGCCTTCCGCCGTCATGGCATGACGCTGGGCCGCGCCACCGTCTATCTAACGGTTTTGCGCTGATTTCTGGGCGGATGTCGGGCTACTCTTTCCTAACCCGGTAAGGTAAGGTTTGCCGACTATCCTCCAGCCACACGTATCAAAAGGCGTCTCTCGATGTGCACATGCTTGAAAGATTGGTGCGACCTGTCAGCGACGTTTGGCAGCAAATCATCAGTGAAGCAGACGAAAGCTATAATCATTCCCCCAGGAGAGCTACAATGAACGCCAGTGTCGCACTACCAAAAGCCGGGATGCAGCCGAGCCCCGCGAATATTCAGCTCATGCAACTCACCACCGCATACTGGACATCGCGCTGCCTGCACGTAGTGGCCGAATTAGGAGTAGCCGATCATCTCGGCGATCAACCACAATCTACCGAATCTCTTGCGGAAGCCACTGGAACCAGTCCGGGTCCACTTTACCGCGTGCTGCGCTTGTTGGCCTCAGTCGGTGTCTTCGAATGGAAGGATGGAACTTGGCATCACACCGAAGCATCACGCTTCCTTAGGTCCGATGACCCCGGTTCTCTCCGCGATTACGTCCGCATGCTCGGTTTGCCGGTCTTTTGGAGCGCGTTCGAAGATCTGGATCACTCGTTGCGCACCGGCGAATCCGCGTTTGCCAAGAGACATGCCGGCGGCGTTTTTGCATACCTTGCCAAGAACCTGGAAGAGAGCCGAGTCTTCGATGCGGCGATGACATCGAAATCGCACCGCGATATCGCCGCCATCCTGCCAGCTTACGATTTCCCGCAATTTGCAACTATCGCGGACATCGGAGGCGGACGAGGCCACCTGCTCCGCGCCATTCTCAAGGGCTCTCCCAATACACAGGGGATCCTGTTCGATCAGCCGCACGTAGTTGCCGAAGTCTCTCCCGCCCCAGGTGAGAAGCTCTCGGTAGTCGGTGGAAATTTCTTCGCGGACTCGATGCCCCAGGCGGATGCCTACCTGCTGATGAATATCATCCACGACTGGGCCGACGCGGAATCCATCAAGATCCTGTCTGCCATCCGGCGTGACATGCCGCGGCACGCCTGTGTGTTGATCATTGAGACCGTCGTTCCGCAAACGCCTGGGCCGCACCTTTCCAAGGAGCTCGACATTGCTATGATGGCGCTTCCGGGCGGTAAAGAGCGCACCCAAGAGGAGTATGCGGACTTGGCAGCAAAATGTGGCCTCAGATTGAGACGAATGATGGAAACTATGAGCCCCTATTCGATCGTCGAGATGGGGGCCGCTTAAGCTGGGGTTCACATCGTTGTGATTCGAGACGTGAAGCGTTTTAAGGCTTCGCCCATCCCATTGGTGCCAGCAGCTCCGCGACATCGTACTCACCCAGTTTCGTACCTGGATCCATGTGGCATGTTGACGAGGTTTTATAGCTTGGGATTTCGCGTTGCCGGGCACCGCCCGACTATTGGCGTATCACGGGCAAAACGGAAGTAACCATAGCAAACACGCGACGGAGCACTCCCGTCGTCGCCTATGAGAAGGACGCTAGAGCGGACCTTATGGCAGGCTGGGAATCTCGCTCTCTAGACTCGATTTTCTCGATCCGGTGGGAGCGCTGGAGTGGAGGAATTGGTTGGTAACGAACTGTTAGTAGGTTAGGATTTTTCGTGCGGAGTAACTAGACCGAATAAGTTCGGTCGGGAACGAAGCGTCTAGCTAAGCTAAGCTAGCTAGCGGGAGCGGTGCTTGGCGTGTAATATGGACGGCGCAGTTAATCCAAACAACGTGA
>Ga0307471_100002019_pt1 | contig 11511 bp, 11 predicted proteins | sample atmos_gasesAM3C__2_FD_204566 | JGI IMG/M metagenome (GOLD analysis project Ga0307471, IMG submission 204566) | Hardwood forest soil microbial communities from Morgan-Monroe State Forest, Indiana, United States - atmos_gasesAM3C_515 | ecosystem: Environmental > Terrestrial > Soil > Temperate... | reverse complement strand
GCCCTAGCAAGCGAACCGCCGATTCAATCCTTCTATGCGCCCCGCGTCGCCCTGCTTGGATGGTGTGATCGTGCCGCAAGAATCGAAGGTCCGCATCCTGCCCTTGCCCAGACAAACATTCAGGGGCTTTCGTACTCACGTGTCTCTCACATTTTTCCATTTACCATGCGCGATATGACGTTTGTGTTAGGCCTGTACAATCCAAACCCAGGTGAGACTCTTGCCGTTGAGTTTCGTCACTCCGATGGCTCGAAGGCTTTCGACTTGACAATGAATCTTGCTAAAGCGCAGGTCTTTGACCAAGAGCAGAACAAGTACGTTGACTTCAGCTCTACAACACAGTCGATCGGATGGTACGTGCTGACCACTCAGGTCGCAAATGATGTTTTCGTACTCCGACCGGACACGCTAAGCGCGTTCCTGAAGTCCCGAGACGGAGACCAGTTCCTAGCTTCATTTAACCTGCTCCATGCAAGCGTGCCGCTTTATACTCTAGACCAGGTCGCCGCGCTGCGAAGCGATCCGCTGGCTCGGAGAATCATTCGCATTTCGTACGGATGCTCGGAATGCGGTGCCAAGCTGCGAACGTATGCCGCCTTAGAAAGAAACAAAGCCCTCGAAGACGAAGGGTACTCATGGTGCGCAGAACTGGGGGAAGAATTTCGCTGCAAATGCGGAAAGATGGCATTCAGCCTTCAATATCTCCGTACGGGACTTCATGGCCTGTTGAGTCGAAACCTCGCGCCAGGTGACCAGCCGTCAGCAACCTTCCTGCGGCTCTACGAAACGACAAAACTGGAAGAAGATTGCCGACTATTTAGGGTTTTGTTGGACCAAAGCAAGGGGGAAGAAGAACTCCAGAAGTTTCTAGAGGAACATCTCATCTTTTTCGCTAGGTTTTCTGCTACGCGGCTCATACCAAAGCCCAAAATCCTGACCAAGTATGTTGCTGACTTTGCGATCCTAAACCAACGAAAAGAGTTGCTATTGATCGAAATCGAAAAATCGAACACGCGACTGCTTACTAGGGACATGCAAATCACCGCCGACCTGCAACATGCGATCACTCAGGTAACAAACTGGATGCAGGAGGTTAACGATCATAGGACGGCAGTTCTCAATAGCCTGAGGATGGAACTGAAAGAGGTCGCGGTGGTGCGCGGCGTTGTAATAGCCGGCAGAAGACCGACCGACGATGAAGAAGCTCGTGCATTGAGGAGAGCTTTCTCGGGCGATGTAGAGTTCTACGCATACGACGACCTGCTAAGTGATGTGACAGAAATCATTCGCCGGGTTGCAAATGCGTAGGGAAGGAAAAGACTCTGCCTGAGCCCCCGATGACACATTTCTTGCGGGACATTTTGCGGCAGCCGGAGGAGTTGCAGCGGACCATTGAGCTGTTGGCGGTACCGGCTGGGGCGGGACGAGGCGCGCTCGACGCTGCGACGGCGGCCGTTCGCGGGGCGCGGCATGTCTACTTGACGGGAATCGGGAGCAGTTGGCATGCGGCGCTGAACGTTGGCGCGATGTTTCATCAGCATGCGCATCCGGTTTACTTGATGGATGCCGACGAGTTGCTGCGATTTGCCACGTTTCCCAAAGACTCCACGATGATTATCATTTCGCGGAGCGGCAAGAGCACGGAAATTGTCCAGTTGGCGCGCAAGGCGAGGAAAGCAGGCGTGACCGTCATCGGGATCACGAATGCTCCGGACAGTCCACTGGCCAAGGAAGCGCACACGGCCATCGTCGTGCCGATTGCGTTCGATCACGCGATTTCCGTGAACACCTACACGACGCTGGCGCTGGCGGCGGGGATGCTGGCAAGTTCGGTGGTTGGACAAAAGGCCCGCAGCACAGCCACTCCTGGCTTCGCGCCGCGCGATAGCGCTTCAGAAACCGCACCGGCGAAAGTGCCTGTGCTACCAAACCTTGCGACTTCGCTCGCGAATGCTCTCGCGTTGACTGGGCGCGCGATTCCTGGATGGCAGGAGAAAATTGAAAAGTCGGCCTGGCTCGCGCCGCGCAGCACGACGTACTTTTTGGCACGCGGGTCGAGTCTTGGCAGCGCTTATGAGGCGCGGCTGATGTGGGAAGAAGGCGTGAAAACTCCGGCGACGGCGATGGGCACAGGGAGCTTTCGCCACGGCCCGCAGGAAATCATCGCCAAAGAGATGCGCTTCGGCATCTGGATTGATGGCGTGCAGATGCGCGAGCAGGATTTGGCGGTCGCGCGCGATTTGCGGAAGTTGGGCGCGAGCGTGATGCTGGTCGGGCAAAAAGTTCCTGAGGATGCGGGCGATCTCGTGTTTCAGCTTCCGGCGATTCCCGCGCAGTGGCAATTCCTGATTGATATTATTCCCGCGCAGCTTGTTGCGGAGCGGCTGGCCGGGCTCTCCGGTGTGGATTGCGATACCTTCCGCCTGAGTTCGTTCATTGTGGAAGACGAGGGCGGGTTGCTGCCGAAAGAAGCAGGAAAGAAATAACACGGAGGGCACAGAGGTCAAAGAGAAAAGCAGAAAGCAGAAGGCAGAAAGAAGAAAGAAGAAAGAAGACCGAGGAAAAGAGAAATGATTGGAGCGGTGGACATCGGAGGGACGAAGATTGCCGCTGGCATCGTGGACGATGTCGGCAAGGTCCTGACGCGGCTGGAGACGCCGACCGAGGCGGCGCGCGCGTATCCCGACGGGCTGAGACACATGATTCGCATGCTGGGCGAAGCGGCGAAGCAAGCTCACACGGAGCTTTCCGGCATTGGCATTGGCTCGACGGGATGGGTTTATCCATTCACCGGCGAATTCGGCGACGTGGATTTTCTTCCCGGCTGGAAAGGCTGCAATCCCGTGAACGATTTGGCGCGCGAGTTTGGCGTGCGGGTGGCGCTGGAAAACGACGGCGACGCCTCGGCGCTGGGCGAAGCCGCATGGGGCGCGGGAAAAGGGAAGTCGCGTCTGATTTACGTCACGGTGGGCACGGGAATTGGCGGTGGAATCATTCTCGACGGCCAACTCTATCGTGGGGCCGACCGAGCGCATCCCGAAGTCGGCCATCATGTGATTGACAATTCCGGCCCGGAATGCACTTGCGGCTTCCGCGGCTGCTGGGAAGCGCTGGCAACCGGCCCCGCGATGGCGGCGTGGTTTAATGCCAACGCACAGGCCACTTCGCGGCACGCCGAAATTGTCACTGCGAAAGAAGTCTTTCAGCTTGCGAAACAGGGTCATTTGTTGGCCCAAGAAGCGGTCGCGCGCGAGGTGCTTTACCTCGGTCTGGGCGTGGCGAACCTGATCAATTTATTTGTGCCGGACCGGATTGTGATGGGCGGCAGCATCATGAAAAGCGTGGACCTGGAAGAGATTCGCAGGGTAGTTGCGAAGGGGTGCCGCTTCGTTCCGTTTGAGAAGACGGAGCTCGCGCTCGCGTCTCTCGGCGAAGACGCCAACCTGATTGGCGCGGCGCAGGTGTGGCACCACCGCTTCGGGCAGATTGCGCAGTGGAAGGCGGTATAAGAGCCATGGGTTTGCTCATTTACTTCGGTCGTCCGATCCTCTTCATCTTGGTCTGCATGATTGTCGTACGTTTGATTGGCGCTAAGAAGCCGCGCCCAGGGCGGATGACCGAGGGACTAAGCAAATGGCTTTGGATTTGGAGTCTGATCGGTTTTGCGACGGCAGCGTTTCTTGGAGTTTCGGCTTGGATTATGAACAACGACTTTATAATGAGCCACGCCGATTGGGTGTGGCCGTTTTGTATCGGACTGATGGCATTGCAAGGGGAGCCTACGACCCTGGATATTCTAGTGGTCCTAGGGATCACTGCCATCGGGAACGCAATGCTGTACTTTGCCCTTGCTGCGATCGTCGGGGTTACCTTCCATCTCCTCGCAAGGGTGAGGGAGCCGCGCAACCGATCGCTGTCGATTTTTGGGCCCTAAATATCTTATGGGAATGAGAGGCGCTATGAATCGCCGCAAAAGATTCTCCATCTTGGGCTGGGTGCTTTCGGCTTGCGGAATGTTGGCACAGGGCGCACACGCCCAGACGACGTACACGCTGAAGCCGACGCCGAAGACGGTGGCGTGGGGCTACTACGATGCGAAGGCAACGCCCGTCTTGCGGGTCAAGTCCGGGGACACCGTGGAGATTCAGACGCTGATCACGAACAGCCCCGAGCGGCTGGAAAAAGCGGGCGTGCCGAAGGACCAAGTGGAGCAGTCGCTGCGCGACATCACCGAGCAAGTGAAGGACAAAGGGCCCGGGGGGCACATTTTGACAGGGCCGATCTACATCGAAGACGCGCAGCCCGGCGACGTGCTGGAAGTGAGAATTCTGGCCATCAAGCTGGCGATTCCTTATGCCTACAACGCGTTCGGGCCGGGCCGCGGTTATTTGCCGGACGATTTTCGTTACGCAAAGATCAAAATCATTCCGCTGGATGAAAAACGCATGGTGGCGAAATTCGCGCCGGGCGTCGAGATTCCGCTGCATCCGTTTTTCGGAAGCATGGGTGACGCGCCACCGGAAAGCGTGGGCAAATGGAACAGCGCGCCGCCGTGGATTATGGCGGGCAACCTGGACAACAAAGATCTCGTCGCAGGCACGACGCTATACATTCCGGTGTTCGCGCCGGGCGCGTTGTTTGAAGTGGGCGACGGCCACGCCGGGCAGGGCGACGGCGAAGTGGACATCACCGCGCTCGAAACTTCGCTCATCGGCACGTTTCAATTTATCGTACGCAAGGACATGCACCTGAAATGGCCGCGCGCGGAGACTCCGACGCATTACATCACCATGGGCCTGAACGATGACCTGAACGCGTGCACGACGCTGGCCGTGCGTGAGATGATCGATTTCCTAGTGACGGAAAAACATCTTTCACGCGACGATGCTTACATGCTTTCGAGCATCGCCGCTGACCTGCACATCACCGAACTGGTGGACGGAAATAAAGGCGTGCACATGATGATTCCGAAAGCAATTTTCATCGCGTCGCCGAAAAACTGACAAAACACGGAAGAAAGTCTTACAAGCAAAAAAGAAACATCCGGACAGGAAAATTTGCCCGCATGCACCAGACGCTATACCATACTTAAACGCGCCCAGCACAATCCAACGAGTCATAGTCAAGGGGGAATCGTGAGCTTTTGCACAAGACTCGCACGACTGTTGCTGCTGTGTTTGCTGCCTGCATCGCTGGCGGCGCAGACCAAGGGCATTCCGGAATGGTGCAAGCCTCTGCCGCGGCCGGAATACAAGACGCTGTTGCGCGTACCCGTCACCGATCCATGGTTTGAAGTGTACCGAGTGGCGCCGGGGACGTTCGCGATCTACGAGCCGCATCAGGCCGAGGAAACCATTTCTTACCTTATCGTGGGGACCAAGCAAGCAGTGATTTTCGACACCGGAATGGGCATCGGCAGCATTGGCAAGGTCACACGGCAATTGACCTCCAAGCCCGTGGTCGTGATGAATTCGCACACGCACAACGACCACGTCGGCGGCAACTCCGAATTTATGTTCGTCTACGGGTTGGACACGGATTTTACACGCAAAAACGCGCGAGGTTCGCGAGTGGATGCGCAGGCGGAAATTGCTCCGGACCAACTCTGCGGGAATTTGCCCCCGGGATTCAACTCGAAAACGTATGTGACGAAGCCGTGGAAGATTTCGCGGTTTGTGCACGACGGCTTCACCATCAATCTGGGCGGGCGCAAATTGGAAGTTATCGCCACGCCGGGGCACACCCCGGATGCGATTGCGCTGATCGATCGCGGCAACGGCCTGCTCTTTACCGGCGACACGTATTATCCCGCGCCAATCTGGCTGTACCGCCCCGAGACGGATATGGACGCGTACGTTGCGTCGGCGAAGAAACTTGCCGCGCTTGCTCCGCAAGTGAAACTGGTGCTCGGCGCGCACAACGTTCCTGTGGCTCAGCCCGACGTGCTGCCAAAGCTGGTGGATGCGATTCAGGCGGTACGCTCCGGAAAAGGCGAAGTGAAAGCGGCGGGAACCGGCAAAGCCATGCACACGTTTCAGGATTTTAAGTTTCTTCTCGCCGCACCCTCGAAAGGGCTAGATTAGTAGTGAGAACTATTTGGAATGAGGTGCGCCTGCTCCAAGCCGGTCCTGTTTGTGCTGTTGTTTTTTCTTTTTCTGGTTCCCTGCGTGTCCGCGCAGGCAGCCAGACACGGTAAGCACGACGGGCGCGACAAAACGGTTTGGAATTATGAGGGCGGAGTTCTTTTCGAAACGGACGGCTCTCTTCCCAACGGGGTTTGCTTCCGCATTTACGGCGTAATGAACGCCGGCGATTTCTTCGACGGCCTGAAGCGCATTGATACGGACAGCGGCACGCAATTCCTCCGCAGCACGGAAACGGTGACGAAGTTTCCCGACTCCGTGACGGTTGCTTTCTCCATTCGCGATCAGCTCTGCCCCCCAGGAACGCAACAGGTGGGAATGCGCAAATACATGACGCAGAAAATGATCGATGAGCTGCGGCTTTCGCTGTATTGGAAGCACGGTGTGGAATTGCGGCTGGTGAAAGGTGCGAGGGAAATTGCGTCGCACATGGACCGCATCCAGCCGTATGCTACTTCGCTCGCCGCGGATTTGCCGGCGCGCTACGAATGGACGTTTGAATTCGTAGTTCCCAGCGCCGGCGTTCCCTTGATGGACAGCCTGGCGTTCGTTTTCAAGACGGCGGATGGACACATCGCCGCTCGCGTTGCCGCGCGGCTGTGAATTTTCAAAATCGAAGATTGCAATGAAAAGGGAACGAAGCAAACCGAGGCTACGTGCGCGTGTTTGCTAATCTATGTTTTTCTAATTTCCAAAACTGTCAGCCCATGGAGCTGACTTTGTCTGGCTCGATTTTGTAGATGACGCGGACTTCGCCAGGCTGACGAAAAGGATAAACGGGCTTGCCGAGATATTTTTGCGAGAGTTTGTTGATGTGGTCATCGGCGCCTTTTTCGGTGATTTCCACGACGCGCCCGCGGACTTCGAGATAGCGATAGGGATTCGCGGGATCCTGCAGAGCGACAGCAACGCGCGGATCGCGGCGCATGTTTTTATCTTTGACGCGACCCTTGGCGGAATTGACTCGAATGTGCTTGCCGTCGAAATCCACCCAGACCGGAGTGACTTGCGGGCTGCCGTCTTTCATCAAGGTGCTGAGATTGCCGAAGGCCTGCTTTTCAAACAGGTCGGCGTATTTTTCCGGAATCACTTCGCTCATTTTCTCCTCCAAAACGGCCAGACGAATTTCATTGTAAATGGATCTCAGGAACGCGACCCTTGGTTTTCAAGGGGGCGCCTGTTAACTTCTGCACTTCGTCCGGCCTCCAGCCGGACGCGACTTCGCGCAGCACAAGACCCTCGGGCGTGATGTCAATCACTGCAAGATCCGTAACAATGGTGTCCACGCATTCGAGGCCGGTCAGGGGATAGGTGCACTTCTTGACGATTTTGGGCGCGCCATCCTTGGTGACGTGCTCCATGCAGACAATTAATTTTTTTGCGCCGGCTGCAATGTCCATGGCGCCGCCGATGCCGCCGGAGCCCTTCGCGCCGGGAATTTTCCAATTGGCCAAGTCGCCTTTCTCCGAAACTTGAAACCCGCCAAGCACTGCGACGTCGAGATGGCCGCCGCGAGTCATGAGGTGCGCATCGGCCTGATGGAAAAAAGAAGCGCCGGGAATCAGCGTCACCGGGACCTTCATGGCGTCCACCAGGTCGTAATCTTCTTCGCCGGGCTTGGCACGGCGGCCCATGCCGAGGATTCCATTTTCGCTATGGAAGTAAACGTTGATTTCCTTCGGGAGATAATCGGCGATGAGATTGGGGATGCCCCAGCCGAGATTGACATAGGCGCCGTCGGACAATTCGAGCGCAGCGCGCTGGGCGATTTGGTCGCGGGTCAAGCGCGGCTTTTCCAACAGCGTTTTCTCTTGCGCCCTTTCAGCCGGCATAGTGGAGCCCTTTCGCCTGCACGATGCGGTGCACAAAAATCGCGGGAGTCATCACAAGCTCCGGTTCGATAGCGCCGACGGGCACGAGCTCTTCCACTTCGGCAATCGTGGTTTTCGCGGCCATGGCCATGATCGGATTAAAGTTTCTGGCGGCGAGACGGTAAGTCAAATTGCCAAGTTCGTCGCCTTTCTGCGCTTTGATGAAAGCGTAGTCGGCGTGAATGGGCATTTCCAGAATGCAGCGTTTGCCTTCGAGGGTGCGTTCTTCTTTGCCGTCGGCAACCTCCGTGCCGACGCCGACCGTAGTGTAAAAACCTTGGAGGCCTGCAGCTGCGGCGCGCATGCGTTCGCACAGGATTCCTTGTGGAACAAGTTCGAGCGTTACTTCCTTGGCGGCAAAACGTTCTTGAAAGTGGTTCGAATGCGGACCGGGGAAGGAAGCAATGACGTGCTTGATCTGATTGCTCTTGAACATCAGCCCGAGTTCGCCGTCGCGCGTGCCGCAATTATTGCTGATGGCGGTAATATTTTTGACGCCCTTGCGCACCAGCGCCTGGATCAAATTGTTTGGAAACCCGGCGCCCCCGAATCCCCCGAACATGATGCGCGCGCCGTCGGGGACATCGGCCACAACTTCGTCAAGGCTGGGATAGACTTTCTTCTTCATTGCGCTCCTAAAACGGATTTCCGGCCGCAATACTGGCTTCTTTTTTCTTTGCGGCTTGGAACTTTACATCCAAACCGGTATCGCGCAGCCAGCGGCCGGTTGCAGTTCCACTAAGATCGTGCTCCAAAAGCGCGCGCAGGTCAGACTCGTCGTCGACATCCATTTCAAGGCGAGGATTGCGGCGAATGTGTATTTGAGCGCCTGCATTTTTTGCTTCGGCAAGATGTTTCACAAGACTCCCTTCTCCAAAGTGTGAAGGGAACAAGGCTGGCGGAGTCCGAAGAATGGCATTGGTCCCGGTTCCGTCGCGTGAAGGCACGATGACCAACCCCGGGTTACCGCATTTGATCGTCAAGAGTTCATCGATGTCGCTTGCCTGCACCAGCGGCACATCCAGCGGCACGCGCAGCAATCCAGTCACCCCGCGTTCCTCACAAACGCGCGAAGCGAAGTCCACGGCGTGGCTCTCGGAGATCTGGCGGTCTTCGCGCAGAATTCCCCAGCCGTTTTCCTGGGCTGTACCCAGAACCGGCTGGTAGTTAGTGATGACGAAAATCTTCTCAGCGCAACGAACGCCTCGCACCGTTCGAATCGTGTCGGCAAGCATGGCCTGAGCCAATCCAAACCTTTCTTCGGGCGTGAGAACGCCTGCAAGCCGCTTCTTCGCGTTTCTCAGGTCTTTCACGGGCAAAAGGAGTGCGCGCATAGAAACGGACCTAGTAGGCGCCTTCCGTATAGGGGCTATGATTTTCGGTTCGAGCGAGACGGAATGGCGGCGTCACAGAAGATGGATCGTCCTCGGGGCGTTCGAACATGCGGCGAATCTGATAAGTCGTGGAGCGCTCCGCGGGGACGCGGCCAATCTTTCGGATGTGGCGGCGGAATTCTTCAGGAGCAACATATTCGCCAAACGTGGCTCCGGCCGCCTTCGAGATGCTTTCTTCCATCAGCGTTCCGCCGAAATCGTTCGCGCCCGCCTGCAAGCAGGCGAGAGAAGTCTCGATTCCCAATTTCACCCAGGAAACCTGAATGTTGCGAATTGCGCCCTGAAGCAACACGCGGGAAAGCGCGTGAACGCGCAGATGCTCCTCGCGCAGGGCTCCGGGCCGCGCGCCGCCGTGTTTGTAGAGGCGCGTGTTTTGGTGAATGAACCCGAGTGGGACGAATTCCGTGAAGCCGCCGGTGCGCTTTTGGATAGCGCGCAACAAGAGAAGGTGGCGTACCCAATCGGCGGGTTCTTCGACGTGACCGTACATCATGGTCGAAGTAGAAGGAATTCCTAACTCGTGCGCGGTGGTGATGATTTCGACCCAGCGAGCGACGGGCAATTTATTGGGGGACAGCTGCAGGCGGATGCGATCGTCAAGGATTTCCGCTGCCGTGCCTGGAATGCTGCCCAGACCCTCGTCTTTCATCATTTGCAGGTAATCGCGCAGCGGCATGCCGGTTTTCAGCACGCCATAGTCAATTTCCATCGGGGAAAAGGCGTGGACGTGCATGCTGGGAAGAGCGCGTTTGATGGCTCGCAAGAGGTCGCGGTAGAAGAAGCCGTCGAGGTCACGCGGCAGCCCGCCCTGGATGCAAACTTCGGTGGCGCCGCAATCCCAGGCTTCTTGCGCGCGGCGCACCACCTCTTCGAAAGAAAGCGAATAAGCATCTGCGGCTTGCGGGCCGCGGCCAAATCCGCAGAAGCTGCAACCGACGAAACAAACGTTCGTGAAATTGATGTTGCGGTTGACGACGTAAGTGATGGTTTCGCCATTGGTTTCGCTGCGCAGATGATCCGCAACAGCTACCAGCGACTGCAGGTCGGCGCCATCCGCAGTGGCCAATAGCAACGCTTGCTCAAAGGAAAGCTCTTCACCACGCAGAACAGCTTCAAGAGAATCCCGCACTGCAGCAGTGCAGCGTAACAGCGCTTTCTCAACAGTTTCCGGTGGCACAGATTCGCTTTTCCTAAGTGTGGTCGTGTGCTCATTCATTGCGGTTGGCCTGAAGCGGTCATTTTATTTCGCTCCGTCTGCTCTCCATTCTTATCGCCATCCTATCAGAAGCCGGGCCGACAATCGAAATGGCGCTGACCGCGCCCCCTGGTCGCGGTGGCGCTGTTGTCCAGTTTCGTTAGGGACGCAGCCGCAAGATACGCACAGAAAATGCGGGAAGTCAGGCTATCATAACCGCCTGAACCAGGAGGCTGGGATGAAGGGGAGGAAGAGAGCAGCTCGCTTCGCCGCGTTAGCTGGGACCCTGGCGACGCTGTGCGCCACTAGTGCCCTGGCCGACGATCGGGTAAAGACCGAGAGCGGAGTCGTCGAGGGCGTGGCTGTGGCATCGCCGGGCGTGCGCGTCTTCCGCGGAATTCCGTTCGCAGCACCACCCGTCGGAACATTGCGATGGAAAGCGCCACAACCGGTAAGGCCGTGGAAAGGCGTTCGCAAAGCCTCCGAATTCGGTCCACGCTGCACGCAGGCTCCTGTTTTTTCCGACATGATTTTCCGAGACCGGGCGGACAAGCCGATGAGTGAGGATTGCTTATACTTGAACGTCTGGACGCCGGCGAAATCCGCGAAAGACGGCCTCTCGGTGATGGTGTGGTTTTACGGCGGCGGCTTCCAGGCGGGATCGAGCTCCGAGCCCCGCTACGACGGCGAGAACTTTGCAACGAAAGGCATCATCGTCGCCAGCGTGAATTACCGGTTGGGCATTTTCGGGTTTCTCTCCTGTCCGGAGCTGACCGAGGAATCGCGCGAGCACGCGTCAGGGAATTATGGATTGATGGACCAGATCGCCGGCTTGCGCTGGGTGAAGAAAAATATCGCGGCGTTTGGCGGCGATCCGAACAAAGTCACCATCGCCGGAGAATCGGCGG
>Ga0307471_100002018_pt1 | contig 11511 bp, 9 predicted proteins | sample atmos_gasesAM3C__2_FD_204566 | JGI IMG/M metagenome (GOLD analysis project Ga0307471, IMG submission 204566) | Hardwood forest soil microbial communities from Morgan-Monroe State Forest, Indiana, United States - atmos_gasesAM3C_515 | ecosystem: Environmental > Terrestrial > Soil > Temperate... | reverse complement strand
GTGAACCGCGCTTTCGCGGCGATGCAAGAGCTCTACACCGGGATTGTGTATATCAACGCACCGACGATTGGTGCGGAGACACACCTGCCATTCGGAGGAACGAAACAGACAGGGAATGGTCACCGGGAAGCGGCGGTGGCGGCCATTGATTTCTTCACAGAGTGGAAGTCGGTGTACATCGACTATTCGGACAAGCTGCAAAGAGCGCAGATCGATAACAACTAGAACTTATTACCGACGCGGGCGCAGGAAGATCTTACCCGCCAGGAGCGGCATCTCCCGCTTAGAGGTATAAGCCTGCTGACTTATTCCGCGCATGTGGAATAAGATGTCGCATGCCAATTCGCAGAAAATCGCGGACTCCAAAATCCGCACAAGCAATCCAAAGCCGCTTCGCAAACGTCAATGGCGTACGCTTGCACTACCTGATCGCCGGAAAGGGCGACCCGGTCGTGCTTCTGCATGGTTATGCGCAAACGAGTCACATGTGGCGCCCGTTGATTGCAGAACTTGCAGCGACCCACACCGTGGTCGCTCCGGATTTGCGAGGAGCAGGTCAATCCTCCACGCCCGCCGATGGCTACACCAAGGCCGCCATGGCACGCGATATTCACGCGCTCGCAGGCCAACTTGGTTTCGAGCGAGTTCAAATTGCCGGGCACGATATCGGACTGATGGTCGCCTATGCGTATGCGGCGCAATTCCCGAACGAGGTCAAACGCATTGTGTTGATGGATGCGTTCTTACCTGGCGTGGGCAAATGGCGCGACGTGTGGCTCATGCGCGATCTCTGGCATTTCCATTTTTACGGGAAGACGCCGCTGGCCCTTGTCCACGGGCGTGAACGAATCTATTTCGAGCATTTCTGGAACGACTTCGCCGCCGACGCTTCCCATTCGGTCCCCGAACGTGATCGCCGGATTTACGCCAAAGCTTACGCCCGCGCGGGTGGTATGCGCGCCGGCTTCGAATACTTTCGCGCGTTCGAGCAGGACGCCGAGGATTTTGCGAACTTTGCCAAAACGCCCCTGTCAATGCCGATGCTGGTTTTGACTGGCGAAAAGGCTTCGGGAGAGTTTCTGATTCAACAGGGGCGAATGGTGGCAACGAATGTCGAAGGCGTCGTGGTGCGCGGTTCCGGTCACTGGCTGATGGAAGAAGCGCCGGGGCAAGTTATCCCCAAGTTGGTCGAATTTCTCGATCGCTAAGCCGCAATACCGCGCTCCAACATGGCGTGACTCTCGATTCCAAAAATCCAGGCGAGTCTTCACCAAATCGGAAACTGAGGGGCCGGCAGGCTTTGACGGGGCTTGACAGGGTTTCTACAATAGAAGTTAGCACTCAGGTAGAAGTGCTGCTATGCGAAACCCTGCACTTCAGGAACGGCGTAACCGGCAGATTCTGGCGGATCTCGTGCGGACGTATATCGAGACGGGCGAGCCAGTATCGTCACGGGCGATCTCGAAGCGATTCGAGGAGTCACTCAGCACGGCGACGATCCGTAACATCATGGCGGATTTGGAGGATGGCGGGTACTTGTACCAGCCGCACACTTCGGCAGGGCGAGTGCCGACGGCCGCGGCGTACCGGTTTTTTGCGCAGGAGATTGCTTCGCAGGCGACCTTGAGTGTCGAAGACCGCGAATGGATCAGGCGGGAGATGACAGCAGGGACGTCGGCCGGGGAGATCACTGAGCACGCGGGGCATGTGCTGGCAGGAGTGTCGCGGGGCGTGGGGATTATCGTGTCGCCGCCGCTACGGAAGACGGTGCTGGAGCACGCGCGGATGTGGTTGCTGCCGGACGGGCGCGTGGTCGTGGTGCTGATCTCGCCGGGAGGAAATACGCGGGACAAGGTTTTTCGGCCCACGCGGCACTTCACGCAGGCCGAGTTGGACGCCACGGCGGAGTTTCTGAACCGGAATTACACCGGTTGGACGCTGGAAGCAATTCGCGGAGACTTACTGCAGAAACTGGCGAACGAACGGGAGATGTATGAAGGGATTGCGAGCAGCGCTCTGACGCTGTGCGATCCGGCGGTCCTCGGAGAGAGTACGGCGCAGCAGGTGCACGTGGAAGGCGCGGCGCAGATGGTGGGCGCGCTGGAATTTGTGGATCAGGGCCAATTGCGGGAACTGCTTGCCGCGATCGAGGAGAAGCACCGTCTGGTATCGGTTTTAAACGCTTGTATTGAGACCCCCGAACCGGTATTTGTCCAGATTGGGGTGAAAGAGATCTCGCAAGCGGGAGAGAATTTGGCATTGATCAGTGCGCCCTATGCGCACAGTGACTTGGTGCAAGGATCGCTGGGGGTGCTGGGGCCAACGAGAATGCACTACGAGCGGGCGATGACGGCGGTGGCCTATGTTGCGCAGTTGTTCAGCGAAGCGTTAAGCAAGATTGAATAGGACCAGGTCGAATGAGGGATGAGTTATGGAAGACCGGGAGAGCAAAATCAACGTGTCGAACGAACAGGAATTGGACCGAAGCGCCGAGGCCAAGGCGGTAGAGGATGACAGCGCGCGGGAAACGGCTGAGGTGAAAAAGTTGGCAACGGATCTGGAGGAGCTGCGGCAAACGCTGCTGCGGCGCCAGGCCGACTTTGACAACTACCGGAAGCGAATTGAGAAAGAGCGGACGGAGGATTCCAAGCGCGCCATGGCGCGCGTGATCGAGTCATTGATTCCCGTGGTGGATGGATTCGAGCATGCCCTGGCGGCGCATCGCGAAGCCGAGTATGAGAGCTACCGGAAAGGCTTCGAACTGATTTACAAGCAAATGCTGGATAACCTGACGCGGCTGGGGGTGAAGCGGATCGAACCCGTGGGAAAGGCGTTCGACCCGCATCTCCATCAAGCGATGGATCGCGCAGAGACGACCGAATATCCGGATGGAACGATTCTGGAGGTGTTCCAGCCGGGTTATGAGTTTCACGGGCGGGTGTTGCGGCCCGCGATGGTGCGCGTGGCGGTTCATCCGGCGGGCGCATCGAACAAAAACGTAAACTAAGATCAGAGCACTGACTGCAGAATTCCCTTAAGAAAAGAGAGGGCTAACGCGCATCAACATGGCTAAGACGAATCAACGCGACTACTACGATGTGCTGGGCGTGTCGAAGACCGCCCCGGTGGAAGAGATCAAGGGGGCCTACCGCAAGGCGGCGCTGCAATGGCATCCCGACCGCAATCCGGAAAATAAAGAAGAGGCGGAAATTCGCTTTCGGGAATGTACGGAAGCCTACAGCGTGCTGAGCGACACGCAGAAACGGCAAATTTACGACACGTACGGGCATGCGGGGCTCGCCAGCGCGGGCGCACAGACGGATTTCAACGGGACAATCTTTCAGGATTTTCACGATATTTTCGGCGATTTTTTCGGTTTCGAGGATCTTTTTGGCGGGGGAGGGGGAAGGCGAGGCGGGCGGTCGCGGGTGCAGCGTGGAGCGGACCTCCGTTATGACATGTCGCTCACGTTTGACGAAGCCGCAATGGGCGTGAGCACGAAGATTCGCGTGCCGCGACAGGAGTACTGCGAAGCTTGCAATGGAACCGGGGCGAAAAAGGGTACGGGAGTTGTGGCCTGCCAGGCTTGCGGAGGGCGTGGACAACTCGTCTATCAACAGGGATTTTTTACGATCAACCGGACTTGCCCGGCATGCCAGGGAGCGGGGCAAATTGTGAAGGAGCGGTGCGCCGAATGCCGCGGACAGGGCCGCCTGGAGCGCGAAAAAACGATTGAGCTGCGAATTCCACCGGGCGTGGATACCGGAACGCGGCTGCGGATTCAGGGAGAGGGCGAGCCGGGGCCGAATGGCGGGCCGGCGGGAGACTTGTACGTTGTGCTGGATGTGAAGGAGCATAGTTTCTTCGAACGGCGCGGCGCAGATTTGTATTGCACGATTCCGTTGAGCATCGCACAAGCTTCGCTGGGCACAGAGATCCAGGTGCCGGGATTGAACGGAGAAGAGCGGCTAAAGATTCCCGAGGGGACGCAGAGCGGGGCGGTATTTCGCGTCAAGGGCAAGGGCTTACCCGATCCGCATGGAGGCGGGCGCGGAGATTTGTACTATCACGTGCGTGTGCTGATACCGAAGAAATTGACGCGAGACCAGCGGAAGCTGATGGAGCAGTTGGACGCCACGCTGAAGGTGGAGAACAAACCGGCGGAGCGGAGTTCGTCGATCTTCGACAAGGTGAAGGACATCATCGGCTAGACTGGGTGCATGCGACGGCGGTTTTTCGTAGAAAAATTTGACGGGCGACGCGTGCTGATGGAGGGCGAAACGGCTCATCATCTGGGACGCGTGCTGAGGGCGCAGGCGGGGCAGATGTACGAGCTCAGCGACGGCGTAAAGGTGTGGCTGGGGCGAGTAGATAAAGTGAGCCGCGAGACCGTGGAATTTGACTTGCTGGAAGAGATTCCCGCGTTGCAGCCTTCGTTGGAGACGATCTTGCTGCTGGCGGTCGTGAAATTTGATGCATTTGAGTGGGCGTTGGAAAAAGCGACGGAACTGGGAGTAAACCGCGTGGTGCCACTGGCAACAGCACGGAGCGACAAGGCTTTACTGACTGCGTCGGCCAAACGCGCGGAGCGTTGGAAGAAAATCTTGCTGGAGGCATCGCAACAATCTCGCCGTGTGCAGGTGCCGAAGTTGGAAGCAGTCGTGAAGCCGGAATCGGCATTTGCCCGGCGGGGAGCGTCGCTGGGAATCCTGTTGTCGGAATCAGCAGAGGCTAAACCCTTGCGCGCCGTGCTTGGAGGGCAGCAGGCGAACTCTGCGGCCCTGGCGATTGGGCCGGAGGGTGGCTGGACCGAGGCGGAGTTCGCGGCAGCACGCGGCGCAGGGTTTCATGAGGCGTCACTGGGAAAGCTGATCTTACGGACGGAGACGGCGGTGGTGGCAGCGCTGGCATCGTTGAATTTTGCGCTGGGGTCCGAGGATGGATAAATTGGATTTGCCATCAGGGAGAAAAGACATTTCAGAAGTGGGTGCCCGCGGCCCATGTCTCTGGCTGAAAAGGAGAAGAGTTTAGCGCAGAGGACCGCATAGGAAACGGAGAATACTAACAGTGAGGGCGGGAGAAGGCATGTTTGGCGATGGTTGAAAGGATTTTGTGGCCCGCGCGAAGGGTACCTAGAAGATTGCCGGAGATCTTAGACTGGCCGGCGACGCGTCGCCGATAGTGCACGGGAATTTCCAGGACGCACAGCTTTTGACAATGTGCTTTGATTTGCATCTCGATGGTCCAACCGTAGTTGGGATCCCCCATATTAAGTTTGGTCAGCACGTCGCGGCGAATGGCGCGAAAAGGGCCAAGGTCGGTGTAACGGGCGCCGAATAGCAAGCGCATAAGACGAGTCGCCAACCAGTTTCCGAAGGCTTGCTGAGGAGTAAAGGAACCCGATTCGCGCGGGCGTAAAGCGCGGGAACCAAGAACGAGGTCGGCCTCACCATTGCGCAGAAGTGTGAGCAGCTCCGGCAAGTCCCTGGGATCATCGCTGGCGTCGGCATCGAGGAAGACAACTAACTCGACATAGGCGGGAAGGGCGGCGATACCGGCCAGGCAGGGTCGTAACCGCGGTGTGGTTCCCATACAACGGTGGCTCCCTGCAATTGGGCGATGGCTGCCGTGGCATCGGTCGAACCGTTGTCCACGACGAGGAGTCCGGGCAAGCGGCTGCACCCAAAGCAGCGCGTAAACCGTCTAATGTTTGTGCCAAGGCCGCTTCTTCATTCAACGTTGGAATGATGAAGGCAACAGGGGAAGGCATCGATGAATCCTAGAAAGAAGCGAGCGAGAAGTCCAGGCGTCGGTAATCGAGTGAAATAGGAATCAGGAGGAAATCCCGGCTGGTATGAAATCGACAGCGCATGGTATAAATGGAAAGCAGCACGAGATGCTGAAACCGGACGAAAGCAACGTCTCTCCTCAAACGGGCGAAGTAGCCAGCGCCCAGAATCCCGCATTGCCAGGCGAAGGATCGCAAGCAGCGGCCGTGGGTGGTGTCAGTTCTCCCCACGCGCACTTGAAGCATGAGATCCGTATGTGGACGCGCGACCTGCTCATCGCTATAGGCCTGGCGCTGGTCATTATTGTGTTTCTGTATCAGCCGGTAAAAGTAGAAGGCACAAGCATGGCGCCGTTGCTTTCTGACCAGGAACGAATCTTTATCAACAAGTTTGTCTACCGGTTTGAGCCGATTGAGCGAGGCGATGTGGTGGTGTTCTGGTATCCACTGGACCGCTCGAAGTCGTTTATCAAGCGAGTAATCGGGCTGCCCGGAGAAACCGTGGAAATTCGGCGCGGAGTGGTTTACGTGAACGGGCAAATCGTCCCCGAGCCGTACGTGCCGCCGCGCTACGCCGACGTTACCGACTACGGCCCGATCCGCGTGCAAAGAGGGAGTTACTTCGTGATGGGGGACCACCGGATCAGTTCGAATGATTCGCGGGTGTTTGGTCCGGTGCCCAGCCAGTACATTTATGGGCGGGCGGTCTTTGCGTACTGGCCGGTGGATCATTTCGGGTCTTTGTCGACAACCGAGGCAAATGAAAAATGAAGCTGGACGGAGGACACGCTGACCACAGAAGTTGTGCACCGACCCGCAATTCTTGCGCTCGAAGACGGGCGCGTCTTTAACGGCCGCGCTGCCGGCGCCATCAGGCGCCGGGGCGGCGAAGTGGTATTCAATACCAGCCTTACCGGTTACCAGGAAGTATTCACGGATCCGAGCTATGCCGGGCAGATCGTTTGCCTGACGTATCCGCACATAGGAAACGTTGGCGCGAATCTGGATGACGAGGAATCCCCGCGGCCGTACATCGAGTCGCTGATCGTGCGGGAGTTTTCACAAATTTCATCGAACTGGCGCTCCGCGGAGACGACGCAACTCTATTTAAATCGGCACAAGATTCCGGTGATTTGGGACATCGATACGCGCGCACTGGTGCGGCACATCCGCAGAGTGGGAGCACTCCGGGGGATTGTGGCTACGGATGGGACTCCGGCCGACCAGTTGATTTTTGAAGCGAAGCAGTTGCCGCAGATGGCAGGCCAGGAGTTGGCAGGGCGCGTGAGTTGCGCGAAGCCCTACGATTGGCAGAAGGGATCGATTGATCTGGCGACGTCGCCGTGGACCGAACAGATGGGCGAGGCCGGGACGAGTCCGGATGCAAGAAGATTTCGCGTTATCGCTTATGACTACGGCATCAAGCAGAACATTTTGCGACTGCTGGTGGATCATCACTGCGAGGTGACGGTTGTGCCGGCAGGGACTAGCGCCGAGGAAGTGCTGGGATTGCGGCCGAATGGGGTGTTTCTGTCGAATGGGCCGGGGGATCCCGAGCCGATTACCTATGCGGTAGAGAATATTCGGAAACTTACGGGACGCGTACCGATTTTCGGGATTTGCCTGGGGCACCAATTGTGCGGGCTGGCGTTGGGCGGGAAGACGTTCAAGCTGAAATTCGGGCATCACGGCTCGAATCATCCGGTGAAGAATCTGCTGACCGACCAGGTAGAGATAACGGCGCAGAACCACGGGTTCTGTGTGGATCCAGAGTCGCTACCGTCGAGCGACGTGGAAGTGACGCATGTCAATTTGAATGATCAAACGAATGAGGGCATGCGGCACAAGAATTTGCCGCTGTTCAGCGTGCAGTATCACCCGGAAGCGTCGCCGGGGCCGCACGATTCGCACTATTTGTTTACGCAATTCACGGACTTGATGAAGGAATTTGCGCATCCGGGGAGTTCGCGCTCCTAAAGATGGGTTGCCATACGCATATGCTGGGCTGCACGGAAATGAAGAGGATTGTGGCGCAGATTGCCATTGTGAGCGTGGCATCGGCGGTTTCGGCCGAGACTCCCAAACTGAACATTCGGACAAAAAATGGTTTGCCCATGGAGGAGCAGCGCAAGCAGCAGATGGAGCGTCTTGCCAAGCACTACGACCTGAGCAAGTACACCATCACGCGCGACATCGTGATCGAGCGAGGGGCCATCAATCATTCCTCGTCAGTGCTTACACTCAACCTGCGCTTCCTCAATAATGACGACCTGGCCCTTTCCGCTTACGTGCATGAGCAAGGCCACTGGTATTTGATGGAGCGGCATGGGGCCGAGAATCCGCGCTTGTTTGAGGACTTGCAGCAGGCATTTCCCAACCTAGACTATCGGGTTCCCCAGGGAGACGGAGAATTGCGCAGTAGCTATTTTCATATTGCCGTATGCATGCTGGAATGGCAGGCCATGGAAGGGTTAGTCGGCGCCGAACGCGCGCGCAAAGTGATCGAGTGGAAACTGAGGGATCATTACACGGCGATTTATGCGCTCCTGTTGAATCAGCGTCCGCACGTGGAAAGCGTATTGAATCGCGATGGGGTGGAGTGGTGATGGAATTCTTGAGGGAAGATGCCTAAGCGGAAAGACATTCACAAGATACTGATTATCGGGTCAGGGCCCATCATCATCGGGCAGGCTTGCGAGTTCGATTATTCGGGGGCGCAAGCGTGCAAGGCGCTGCGCGCGGAGGGTTACGAGGTGGTGCTCGTGAACTCGAACCCGGCAACGATCATGACGGACCCGGAATTGGCGCATCGCACGTACATTGAACCGCTGACCAAGGAATATCTGGAAGAAATTCTGAATAAGGAACGGCCGGACGCGCTTTTGCCTACGGTGGGCGGTCAGACAGCGCTGAATCTTGCCGTGGAACTGGCGGAAGGCGGAATTCTCGAGAAGTACAAAGTGGAGATGATTGGGGCTTCGCTGCGGGCGATCAAGGTAGCGGAAGACCGGCTGTGGTTCAAGGACGCCTGCCGGAAGATTGGGCTGGAAGTGCCAGCATCGGCGCTGGTGAATAATGCGCAGGATGCGCTGCGGCTATGTGACCAGCTTGGATTTCCACTGGTGATTCGGCCTTCGTTCACGCTGGGCGGATCGGGTGGCTCGATTGCCTACAATAAAGAAGAGTTTGCCGAAGCCATTGCGCACGCGCTGGACATGAGCCCAGTGCATGAAGCGCTGGTAGAAGAGTCGGTGCTCGGATGGAAAGAGTACGAACTCGAAGTGATGCGGGATTTCCGCGACAATTTCGTGGTGATCTGCGCGATCGAGAATTTTGATCCCATGGGTGTGCACACGGGCGATTCCATCACCGTCGCTCCGGCGCAGACTTTGACCGACAAGGAATACCAACGGATGCGTGACGCTGCTGCGGCGATTATCCGGGAAGTGGGTGTGGAGACCGGCGGGTCCAATGTGCAGTTTGCGGTGAGTCCGGAAAACGGGCGCATGGTCGTGATTGAGATGAACCCGAGGGTGTCGCGCAGTTCAGCACTGGCGAGCAAAGCCACGGGATTCCCGATTGCCAAGATTGCGGCACGGCTAGCGGTGGGAATGTCGCTGGACGAGATTGCCAATGACATCACGAAGAAGACCCCGGCTTGCTTTGAACCAACAATTGATTACGTGGTGGTGAAGATTCCGAAATGGCAGTTTGAGAAATTTGCCGGCGCGGACACAACGCTGGGGACGCAGATGAAATCGGTCGGCGAAGTGATGTCCATTGGGCGGACGTTCAAAGAGGCGCTGCAAAAGGGGATTCGGTCCCTGGAACCGAGCACGCCGTGGAAGGCGCCTACAGATGCACCAGACTCGCTGTTGCGCGAAAAACTCGCGACACCGCGCCCGGACCGCATTCACTGGATCCTTACCGCGGTCGAACGCGGATTGCCGGTGGAAGAAATCTGCGACCTGACAAAGATTGACCCGTGGTTCGTGCACCAGATTGACGAGATTGCCGCTGCGAATCGCCGCGCGGCTGCGGTGACGGTCGAAACGGCGTCAAAGGATCTACTGCGCGAAGTGAAGCGCATCGGGACAAGCGACGAGCAACTCGCACAGATCTGGAAAACGACGGCGGCAGCGGTCAGACTGCAGCGGGCGCGCTACGGCGTAGCGCCGGTGTTCAAGAGGGTGGATACGTGCGCGGCGGAGTTTGAATCGTTCACGCCGTACATGTACTCGAGTTACGAGGAAGAAGACGAATCGGAAGCCACGCAAAAGCAGAAGATCATGATTCTGGGAAGCGGGCCAAACCGCATCGGGCAGGGAATCGAGTTCGATTATTGCTGTTGCCACGCGTCGTTTGCGCTGCGCGCGGATGGATTTGAGACGCTCATGGTGAATTGCAATCCGGAGACAGTCTCCACGGATTACGACACATCCGACCGGCTGTACTTTGAACCGCTGACACTTGAAGATGTGCTGGCGATTGTCGAACGCGAAAAGCCGCACGGCGTCATCGTGCAGTTCGGCGGGCAGACACCGCTGAATCTGGCGCTGGAACTGAAGCGGAATGGCGTGCCGATTGTCGGGACAGCGCCGGAATCGATTGATCTGGCGGAAGACCGGCGACGGTTTGGGCGACTGCTCGATGAGTTGCGCATCCCGCAACCGAGGAATGGGACGGCCCTGGTGCCGGAAGAAGCGGCGCGGGTGGCGGGCGAAATTGGCATGCCAGTGCTAGTGCGGCCGAGCTATGTGCTGGGCGGTCGCGCGATGGTGATCGCGTACGATGTGAACACGGTACAGGAATACGTGGCGCAAGCGGCGCTGATGCGCCCGGCGCGGCCGGTGCTGATTGACCAGTTCCTGGAAGAAGCGACGGAAGTAGACGTGGATGCGCTGGCCGACGGCACCGATGTGGTGATCGGCGGAATCATGGAGCACATCGAAGAGGCCGGAGTGCACTCGGGCGATTCTTCCTGCGTGCTGCCGCCGGTGAGCCTGTCGCCCAAAGTGCTGGAGACGATTCGAGATTACACCAAGCGACTGGCACTGGCATTGAAAGTGGTTGGCTTGATGAACGTGCAGTATGCGATCCAACGGGAAACGGTATACGTGCTGGAAGTGAATCCGCGGGCGTCGCGCACGGTACCGTATGTCAGCAAGGCGACGGGCGTACCGCTGGCAAAGGTGGCTGCGCGATTGATGGTGGGCCGGCGGTTGGCGGACCTGAAGTTGCCACTAGTGCACCACAACGGAGTGGCGGAAATCGCGGTGCACGAGTTTTATTCGGTGAAGTCGCCGGTGTTTCCGTTCAACAAATTCCGCGGCGTGGACACGATTCTCGGTCCAGAGATGCGCTCAACCGGCGAGGTGATGGGGATTTCCACTTCCTACGGGCAGGCTTTCGCAAAGGCGCAACTGGCCGCGGGACAAAAACTGCCGCGGACCGGAACGATATTTATCAGCGTCAATGACCGTGACAAACGGCAGCTGGACACGATTGGAAAAGAACTCGCGTCCATGGGCTTCAAATTGGTGGCTACTCGAGGAACGGCCGCAGCGCTGCACGCCGTAGGAGTTCCGTGCGACGAAGTTTACAAGGTGAATGAGGGCCGGCCGAACATCGTAGACCTCATCAAGACCGGGAAAATCAATCTGGTCATCAATACGCCGCTGGGCCGGGAATCATTCTACGATGAGAAGTCCATCCGTCGCGCG
>Ga0307471_100002017_pt1 | contig 11515 bp, 12 predicted proteins | sample atmos_gasesAM3C__2_FD_204566 | JGI IMG/M metagenome (GOLD analysis project Ga0307471, IMG submission 204566) | Hardwood forest soil microbial communities from Morgan-Monroe State Forest, Indiana, United States - atmos_gasesAM3C_515 | ecosystem: Environmental > Terrestrial > Soil > Temperate... | reverse complement strand
GCGACGGTCCTGGACGGCACCCACCTCACCGTGATCCACAAACAGAAGGTCAACCCCCTCCGCTTCTGGCACCTCGTCAAGTGCGTGAACGAGAAGTCCCCCAACGGCAACGGGCACACCTGACCTCATACTGAAATTACGAAATAGGGCGGGTACATTCTCGCAAGCTCAGAAGAAGAACCCTGCCTGCCTCAACTGGGTCGAGGCTTCTCCTTTGTTGACCAAAGTCTGACCAATCTGTACGGGAGGAAAATTCAAACCCTAATGCATTCTGGTCATCTCTCTATGTAGCATCGACGGACTACGTTCATGTTGTGGCAAAAAGAAAGAGGGCCTGACGGCAGGAAGACGGCATTAAATCCGAATGGAATTGCGGCGGAATTGGCCGCACCAGGCACCTGTTCAAGACGAACTCCGTGGTCGTCCAGTCTAATCTTCGTTTTGCTATTCATTGTCTTTGATATTGCGTTTCTCATCTCGCCATATTGGAAATTGTTCCATTCGCCCTGGATGCGGCTGGCTTCACTTTGCTTCACCATCATCTTGGGTGTTGCGTGGGCCTTGGTTTCCAGTCAGAGAATCGCACCTTGTCCCGTTCGGTATGACACCAGAGTGCTCGCAATCGCGGCCTTCATTGCCTTTGCCTTAAATATTCGTGCCCTGCTAAGTGAGCTTCCGTGGAAAGGAGATGAGGACTATCACATTTCTATGGTTCTGTTACAGATTGACTACAACCCTTTTGTTTCGCGACATCTATGGCCTCTCATGGCTCTGGTGTTGATGTGGTTCCTCCTCTTTCGCCTTGCCAGAATCAAAGATGATGTGGACCTCCGGCTCATCGCAACGTGTTGCGTTATCGCATGCATTCAGGGGTTGTTCTTATGGACATCGCCGCACGACACTTTCGGCATTACTCGGTACCCGAATTTTTCATATTTAATCGGGGCATTTATTACACTGCCCTTTCTATGGATGTATGACAGGCCTCCGGAAATTCTGATGCGGATTCCTGTTTTTTTATCCGTAACAGGCATTTTATGGCTTTGCATGAGACAGGTGGATCTGCCAGGAATTTTATCGCGGACACTATTTGGTGCGGCTATTGCTACGCTTCCTTTGTTCCACTTTTATAGCTCCATCTTGTATCTTGAAATGCCGCTAATTTTTTTGATGATTTTAGTATTGGGCTCGGGTGGTAGGATACTGACCGATGTTCCGTCACAACTAAAAGGTTCTGAACCTTGGCTGGGTCTACTGCTGATAGGATTTATCAAAGAGACTGCGTTACCGTTCCTTCTATGCGTCTTCCTAGTCAGAATTTGGCATCAACTGTGGATTGTTCGGCGGCGGGAATCCATTTTTCAAGTTGTAAAAGACGAGACATCTATCGCGTTCTCCTTGTTTGCACCCGTAGCCTTTTATCTTCTTTGGCGGCATTCTCAGTCCGTCCGGCCTTACAGTCCACAAATCGTTCACTTAACCGATTTCCAGTTGTATATGGTTATGGTAAAAGCTCTGATCGAACAAGTCGGGATATGGCTTGTGCCCACACTTTGGGGGATGGTTCTTCTGCTACTACACGGAGAGGGCCGCACAGGGTTTCTGAGCATCTCTATTTTCGCTACTTATTGGGTTTTCTATTTGATGGATTTAAGAGAATTCATGGGCTACAGCCGATTCAACCTTTATTTCCTCCCTCTCTTGCTGTTGTGGGCCAAGAGGCCATTTGAAATACTTGCTAAGAAGTCTGTCGCTGCGGTATCAGCGGTCTTGGTTATAATAGTGCTCTACAATAATTTCACAAGTCCCGTCTATTGGGATGGGATCAAACAGTCCCGCTGGGGGATCTATCTTTCGGAAGGAACCGAAGAGTATTATCCCTACCGGGAAGCTCTCCGCTGGATCAATCAGCACCATCAGAAAAAGAAAGTCCTCATCACAGGCCTTTCCTACAATTACTGGGTCGCGTATTACCTTTCGCAGGACGTCAAGTATCGCATTGATTATGTTCAACCGGGCCGCAGGGACATCGATGTCCTCAGAGAGAAATTGCAGAAAGCTGATCGCGAAGGATTTTCGATCGTGCTTTTCCATGTCAACGAGCCCCATCCGCCGGACATTCAAGTTGAGGGGGGCTTTTCTAGAGCGCGGATCTTTCAAAATTCCCAGCGCCAGTTGGTCCTCTACGTTAAAGACCATCCGGTCGGACTTTCCGGTTCCGATTAACCAATGGCAGGAGTGCATCACAATTTCTGCTGCCTGCAGACTGCAACCACGGATTCAGTGCGCGCGGAGTTTGGCGCGCTCGGCGACCTTCTTGCGCAGGCGGGCCTTCTCCAGACTGGTGAGCGCGGCTTCCATCACCTCGCGTGAGCCGCCCGCCGCCACCTTGGCCTCAGCTTCCAACACCTTGGCGTGGGCGCGCTCGATATCGATGTCCTCGGCCTTCTCGGCAACTTCCGCCAGCACGGTGACGCGTGTCGGCGTCACGTCCACGAACCCCCACATGATCGAGGCGTAGTGGGGTTCCTCCCCAATCCGGTACTGCAGCTCGCCGACGCGCAGGGCGGAGAGAAACTGACAGTGTCCCGGCAGGACGCCGAAGTCCCCGTCGGCGCCCGGACAGATGACCTCGTCCACCTCCTTGCTGAGGAGCAGCTTGTCGGGCGTGACAATTTCGAGGAGAATTTTCCTCATACGCCCTTCTTCAAGCGCTCGGCCTTCTCGAGCACCTCTTCGATCCCGCCGATCATGTAGAACGCCTGCTCCGGCAGGTCGTCATGCTTGCCCTCGATCACTTCCTTGAAGCTGCGCACCGTGTCGGCCAGCTTCACGTACTTCCCCTTGGTGCCCGTGAAGGCTTCGGCCACGTTGAACGGCTGTGAGAGGAACTTCTGGATCTTGCGCGCGCGGGCCACCGTCAGCTTGTCATCCTCCGACAACTCGTCCATGCCCAGGATTGCGATGATATCTTGGAGGTCCTTGTACCGCTGGAGAATGGCCTGCACCCCGCGAGCGACGTTGTAGTGCTCCTCGCCCACGATCTGTGGGTCGAGGATGCGCGAGGTGGAGTCCAACGGGTCCACTGCGGGATAGATACCCAGCTCGGCTAATTGCCGCGACAGCACGGTGGTCGCGTCCAAGTGCGCGAACGCCGTGGCCGGCGCCGGGTCGGTGAGGTCATCGGCCGGCACGTAGATGGCCTGCACCGAGGTGATCGAGCCCTTCTTGGTGGAGGTGATGCGCTCCTGGAGCTCGCCCATCTCCGTGCCGAGGGTCGGCTGGTAGCCCACGGCCGACGGCATGCGGCCGAGCAAGGCCGACACCTCGGAGCCCGCCTGGGTGAACCGAAAGATGTTGTCGATGAAGAGGAGCACGTCCTGCCCCTCCTCGTCGCGGAAGTACTCGGCCACGGTCAGACCCGACAGGCCGACGCGCAGGCGCGCTCCGGGTGGCTCGTTCATCTGCCCGTAGACGAGGGAAGTCTTGTTGATGACGCCGGACTCGCTCATCTCGAGGTAGAGGTCGTTGCCTTCGCGGGTGCGCTCGCCCACGCCGGCAAAGACCGAGAACCCGCCATGGTGGGTCGCGATATTGTGGATCAGCTCCATGATGATGACGGTCTTGCCCACGCCGGCGCCGCCGAAGAGGCCCACCTTCCCGCCCTTGGAGTACGGCTCGAGCAGGTCCACGACCTTGATGCCGGTCTCGAGCACCTCGGTCTTGGTCTCCTGCTCTTGCAAAGCTGGCGCGGGGCGATGGATAGGCAGCGTCTTCTTGGCCTTGACCGGCCCTTTTCCATCCACCGGCTCGCCCAGCACGTTGAGCAGACGGCCGAGTGTCTCGCGGCCGACCGGCATCGAGATGGGCGCGCCGGTATCAGTGACCTCCATCCCGCGGACTAGCCCATCAGTGCTGGCCATGGCCACTGCTCGCACCCGGTTCTCGCCCAGGTGCTGGGCCACCTCCAGTGTGAGGCGGATCTCCGGACGCCCGGTCTTCTTGTCCTCCGGCGCCTCGACTCGTATCGCGTTGTAGATCTCCGGTAGCTCCCCTTTGGGAAATTCCGCATCCACGACCGGTCCGATCACCTGGACGACTCTCCCCTGAGCCACTGTTCCCTCCGTTACTTCAGCGCCTCGGCCCCGCCGACGATGTCCATCAATTCCTTGGTGATGGCCGCTTGCCGGGTTTTGTTGTAGTAGAGCGTCAATTTCTGGATCAATTCGCCCGCGTTGCGGGTCGCCCCATCCATCGCGGCCATCCGCGCGCCCAGTTCGGCCGCCGCCGATTCCATCAGGGCGTGGAACGTCTGGACCTCGATGTGCTTGGGCAGCAGGGCTTTGAGCAACCCCTCCTCGTCCGGCTCGAAGAGATACCCGCCGCCGAGTTTCTCCGCCTCCTGCTCGAGCGATTCGATTGGCAGCAGTTTCTCGACGACGACCCGCTGCTGGATCACGGATTTGAACTCGTTGTACACGATGTGCAACTCGTCGAACGTCCCGCTCGTGAACTGCTGCACGATGTCGCCGCCGATGTCCAGGGCATGCTCGTAGGAGAGGCGGTCGAAGACGCCGACCCACTCCTGGCGCCGAGTCCAGGTCCGGCGGCGGAAGAAGTCCCGCCCCTTGCGCCCCACCACGCTGACCGCGACGGTGCAGCCAGCCTCCTGTTTCTGCCGAAGGAACTCGACCGCCTTGCGCAGGATGTTCGTGTTGAACGCCCCGCAGAGCCCGCGGTCGGACGTGACCACCAGCAGCTCGATCCGGTTCCCGGCGGACTTGCGCAGCAGCGGGTGGGCCTGCCGGTTCGCGCGGCTGGCCAGGCTGCCGAGCACCACCGCCATCTTCTTCGCGTAGGGCCTCGCGGCGAGAATGCGCTCCTGCGCGCGCTTGAGCTTCGCCGCGGCCACCATCTTCATGGCCTTGGTGATCTTCTGCGTGTTCTTGATGGAGCCGATCTTGCGCCGCAGGCCCTGTAAGCTCGGCATCGGGGTTACGCCTTGATCAGATAACCCAGTTTGCTCTTGAACTTCGTCAGCATGTTGCGCAGGTCGGTCGTGAGCTCGTCGTCCAGCTTCCCTTTGGCCGCGATGTCGCGCTGGATCTTCGGGTGCTCGCGCGTGACGTAGTCCAGGAGCTCCTCTTCGAACTGGCGGACCCGGTTCACCGGCACGTCGTCCAAGTAGCCGTTGGTCCCGGCGAAGATACTGATCACCTGGTTCTCCACCAGCATCGGCTGGTATTGCCCCTGCTTGAGCAACTCCACCATGCGCTGGCCGCGGGCCAACTGGGCCTGCGTCGCCTTGTCGAGCTCGCTGCCGAACTGGGCGAACGCGGCCATCTCGCGGTACTGCGCGAGGTCCAAGCGGAGCGAGCCGGCCACGGCCTTCATTGCTTTGATCTGAGCCGACCCGCCGACACGGGAGACTGACAGGCCCACGTTGATGGCCGGCCGGATGCCAGAGTAGAAGAGGTCGCTACCCAGGTAGATCTGCCCGTCGGTGATCGAGATGACGTTCGTGGGAATGTACGCCGACACGTCGCCAGCCTGGGTCTCGATGATCGGCAGGGCCGTCAGGCTGCCGCCGCCCTTGTCCTTGCTGAACTTCGCCGCCCGCTCCAGGAGCCGCGAGTGCAGGTAGAACACGTCGCCCGGGTACGCCTCGCGGCCCGGCGGGCGACGCAGCAACAGCGAGAGCTGCCGGTACGCCGTCGCATGCTTCGACAGGTCGTCGTAAATGATCAGGGCGTGCCGCGCCGAGTCGCGGAAATACTCACCCATCGACACGCCGGCGTAAGGGGCGAGGTACTGCAATGAGGCCGGGTCGCTGGCCGTGGCGGAAACAACGATGCTATAGGCCATGGCCCCGAACTCTTCGAGTATCTGGATGACGCGCGCCACCGTCGAGCGCTTCTGGCCGATGGCGACGTAGATGCAGATGACGTTCTGGCCCTTCTGGTTGATGATGGTGTCCACCGCGATGGCGGTCTTGCCAGTCTGCCGGTCGCCGATGATCAGCTCCCGCTGGCCACGCCCGATGGGGATCATCGCGTCGATGGCCTTGATCCCGGTCTGCAGGGGCTCGCGCACGGGCTGGCGCTCGATCACCCCGGGCGCCCTGACCTCCACACGGCGGAACTCCTTGGCCGGGATCGGCCCCTTGCCGTCCAGCGGGGCGCCTATCGGGTCCACGACACGCCCGACGACGGCCTCCCCGACGGGGACTTCCGCAATCCGACCCGTCCGCTTGACCAGATCCCCCTCCTTGATATGCTCGTCGGAGCCCAGGATCACCGTACCGACGTTGTCCTCTTCCAGGTTCAGCGCGATCCCCTTGAGGCCGCCGGGGAACTCCAGCAGCTCGCCGGCCATCGCCCCGTCCAGCCCGTAGACCTTGGCGATGCTGTCCCCGACCTGGAGCACGGAGCCGACTTCGGCCACGTCGACCTGCTTCTCGAAGGACTTCACCTGCTCTCGGATGATTGAACTGATCTCTTCCGCTTTGATCTGCATGCGTGCTGCTCCTTGGGCTATGGCGTGCGGTTACGTTCGTGTGAGGATGGCGCGCAGGCGCTCCAGTTGCCCGCGGACCGTTCCGTCGTACACCCAGCTGCCGAAGCGAATCTCCAGCCCACTGATCAGCCCCGGATCGACCTGGACCGCCAAGTCGACCTGGCCGCGCGTCACCTGCTCGAGCCGCGTCCGGATCGCAGCTCGTTCCTTGTCGGAAAGCGGCCGGGCGGCCACGACCTGGACTGCCTTGCGATTGGAGGCCTGGTCGGCGAGCTGGCTGAAGGCGTCGCTGATCTCCCGGATGAAGACGATGCGGTTCTTGCGGACGAGGTGGGCGAGGAACCGGCTGGTGATTGGCGGGCACCCCGCCTTTGCCGCCACCTGATTGACGACGACGGCCTTCTCCTCCTTGGTAAAGACCGGACTCAACAGCAGGGCGCGGAACTCGCGCGAGCTGGCGAAGGCCTCGGCCAACAGACGAAGCGCCGCCGTGGTCGGGCCGATCCCGGAGGGATCCTGCAAGTCGAACAGAGCCTTCGCGTATCGTCGTGCAACCGCCGTCTGGACCACTTGTCAGTAACCGCCTTGCTGGTGGTGGTTCGCGCTGGCAGGCTCACTCAGAGGAAGCGCACCGTAACATGAAAGCCCAATGCTGTCAAGCAGTTCGCCCTGGTTCAGTCGGCGCGGCACCCGGCTTCGATGATCCCGCCTCCCAGCACCCGGTCTCCCTGGTAGAAGACCGTAGACTGCCCCGGGCTGAGGGCCCGCTGGGGCGAGTCAAACTCGACGCGCAGCCGCCCATCCGCCAGCGGCCAGATGGTGGCCGGAGCCGCCGGACTTGCGTAACGGACCTTGACCTCGGCCCGAACCGGTTCGGCCAGCCCATCCACGCTCAGGAGGTTGAGATCGCCGACGAGGCAGGCGGGCTCCAGCAGCTCTTCATCAGGACCTACCACTACGGTATTACTCAGGACATTCACGCGTAGGACGTAGAGGCGCTGCGCCGCCGCGAGCCCAAGTCCGCGTCGCTGGCCCGCAGTATAGAACGGCACTCCGCGATGCATGCCCAACACCGTCCCATCCGTACCGACGAACGGCCCTGGCCGCGCAGCCTGCGGGGCCTGCTCCTCCAAGAAACTGCGATAGTCGCCCTGCGTCACGAAGCAGATCTCCTGGCTCTCCTTGACCTCATCCGCCGGCAGCCCGATCGCTTCCGCCTTGGGCCAGACTTCATCCTTGCGCATGCCGCCGACGGGAAAGAGGATGCGGGACAGCCATGCTCGGTTCAGGCGGTACAGGAAATAGCTCTGGTCCTTCTTGGGATCCCCTCCCTTATGCAAGTGCGGGCGCCCCGTGTCGTCCGGCAGGAGCCGCGCGTAGTGGCCTGTGGCAACGTAGTCCGCCCCCAGGTCCCGTGCGGCCTCCATAAGGCATCCGAACTTCACCCGCTCGTTGCACCGCACGCAGGGGTTTGGCGTCAGGCCCGCCAAGTAGCCGTCGATGAAGTCCTGCACGACCGCCGAGCGGAAGCGATCGCGGATGTCGAGGACCTGATGCGGAATGTCCAACTGCTGGGCCACAAAACGGGCGATACCGATCTTGCAACAGCCCCGCTCCTGCCACTTCTTCGAGGTCGCCGCATCGCCCTCGGGCTCCCAGGTCTGCAGTGTCACTCCTTGGACTTGATAGCCCTGTTCCACGAGAATCGCCGCGGCGACGGCGCTGTCCACCCCGCCCGACATGCCAACCACAACCGTCTTCTTCATCGTTACCGAGCCCCGCCCCGTTGTGAGACGGGGACCTTCGCCGCATGCGGCGCGGCCTTTGGCGGCTCTTCCACGGCTTTACTCTTGTCGCGCCCTTCCGTCTCGCAGTTCCCGTGCAATTGCACCCCTTCTTCCACTTTCAGAAATGGCGTCTCCAGGTCGCCGATCAGCAAAGCGGACGGGAGGAGGTGCACCCGTTCCGTGGCCGTTAAGTTCCCGTTGATCGTCCCGCCGCTGACGATTGTTCCGGCGCTGATGTCGCCCTCAATCACCGCATGCTCGCCGAGGATCACAGTGCCCTTGGAATAGATGGCGCCGGATACCATGCCATCGATGCGAACCGTACCCTCGAAGGTCAAGGTTCCCTTGAACTCGAACCCCCGCGCCAAGAAGGTGAACGTCTCCTCCCCGGGCAATTCGAACTCTTTGTGCTTGCTGGTCGATCCGAACATGCTGTCCAAGAGTCTAGCTTAGGCCCCACGCATCCGTGCGACGCTGGTCAGTTGTTGCTGGCCTACCTCGCGCGCCCCGTCCAGCGCCCTGACCTCCCCCCGCCCTGCCACATCGCACATCCCGTACAAGCGGACCCCTTCCTCGATGGAGAGCAGGGGGGTCTTGATAGTCCCCGTCACGATCCCGGCGGACAGGAGTTGGACCTTCTCGGAGGCGACGATGTTCCCGTTGATGTGGCCACCGCTGACCACAACATCGGCGCTGATGTCGCCCTCAATCACCGCATGCTCGCCGACCATCAGCGTGCCTTTCGTATGGATCTCCCCTTCCAGCCGGCCATCGATGCGAATCGTTCCTTCGAAGTTGATGATCCCCTTGAACTGCGACCCCTTACCGAGGAAGGTGAACGGCTCGTCGCCGTTCATTGTGTACACGTTGCCCTTCTCGCGTTTTGACCACATAGCTGTTCTCCTCTACCCTACCTGCCTAGCCCACCGTCTTCATCGTGGAGCTGACGCGGATGGGCGTGACAGAGCCTTTGCTGGCTTCGAGCGGTTCTGCCTTAGCCATTTCCAGGCTCCCGTTGAAGAGCACACCTTCTTCGATCGAGAGCAGCGGTGCCTTGACCGACCCATTCAAGACGCCCGGCGCCAGCAGCCTGACCTTGCCGGACGCGGAGATGTCGCCCGTGATCTTGCCCCGGCTGATCACTGTGCCGGCGGTCACCTGGGCTGTGATGACTGCATCCTGCCCGACGAGCAGCACCCCTTCCGTGTGGATTTCCCCATCCAGCCGGCCATCGATGCGGACCGTGCCGTTGTATGTGATCACGCCTTTGAACTCGACGCCGCGCCCCACAAAGGCGATCACTTCGTCTTCGCTTGCATCGGGGTCCTGCCCTTCCAGTTCCGTACCCTGCTTTTCCGCCATCTCGCCCTTTTTCCACATCGCAGACCTCCTATTTTAGAAAACTTGTGTGAACCCCACGCCTTTATCCCATGATCAGATCAATGACGCGCTCCAGATCAGCCGGCGAATAATACTCAATGACTATTTTCCCTCCTGTTTTCCCCTCGATCAGCCGCACCTTGCTACCCAGACGCCGTGCCATCCGCTCCTCGATCTCGCTGGGACGGCGACCCTTGCGCGCTCGGGCCGAGCGGCCTGCGCCGTTGTTGGACCGCACTAACCGTTCGAGATCCCGCACCGACAGGCGTTCCGTCACGGCGCGCCGCCCCAGGCGGACCTGCTGGTCCGGATCGGCAACGGCCAGCAGAACCTTCGCGTGCCCCAGGGACAACTGGTCGCTCTCGACCCATGCCTGCACATCCGATTGGAGCGACAGGAGTCGCACGGTGTTGGCGATCGACGAGCGCTCCTTACCGAGTTGCTTTGCAACCGCCTCCTGCGTGAGCCCGAACTCCTTGATGAGGCGCTGGTAGGCCCGCGCAGCCTCCATCACATTGAGATCCTTCCGCTGGAGGTTTTCGATCAGCGCCATCTCCATCGCCTCGGCATCAGTGGCCAAGCGAACGATGGCCGGAATTTTTTTCAGTCCCGCCAATTTGGCCGCGCGCCAGCGGCGCTCACCAGCGATCACCTCGTAGCCGCCGTCCCCCAGTCGCCGGACCAGAATCGGCTGCAGCACGCCCTTCGCCTTGACCGAGTTGGCCAGCTCTTCGAGCTCGGCGGCGTTGATGGCGCGGCGCGGCTGGAAGGGGTTGGGTGAGACGAGCGAGAGTGGGATCTCCTCGATCTCATCCCGCCCCACGGTGGCAACGGGAATCAGCGTTTGCAGGCCTCTACCAAGCGCCTTTTTTTGCATGGGCAAGGACTTCCTTGGCCAGGCTCAGGTACGCCTGCGCCCCGGAGGACGCGACGTCGTACATGAGCACCGGCGCCCCGTGGCTGGGTGCCTCCGCCAGCCTGATGTTGCGGGGAATCACGGTCTTGAACATCGTGTCTGAAAAATGCTTACGTATCTCTTCGGCTACCTGGCAGTGCAGGTTATTCCTCCCGTCGAACAAGGTCACGACGATGCCTTCGATGACCAGCGCCTTATTCAAAGACCGGCGCACCATCTCGACGGTCTGCATCAACCGCTCGAGTCCCTCCATCGCGTAGAACTCGCACTGGACAGGGACCAGCAGGCTGTGCGCAGCCACCAGAGCGTTCACGGTCAGCAGCCCCAGCGCTGGCGGACAATCCAGCAGCACGAATTCATACTGGCTGGCCGCATCCCCGAGGGCATGCCGGAGGATCAACTCCCGGTTCTCGACCGGGGCCAGTTCGACTTCCGCCGCGGCCAGGTCCCCTTCGGAAGGGACAACGTCAAGCCGGGGGACGGTTGTCTTCACCAGCGCCTCCGAGACCTTTCGGCCTCGAACCATGACGTCATATGTCGAAACCTCGATGCCCTCCGGGTCGACCCCTATACCGCTGGTGGCATTGGCTTGTGGGTCCAGGTCCACCAGGAGAACCGTCCGTTCCGCCACCGCCAAGGACGCCGCCAGGTTGATAGCGGTCGTCGTTTTTCCGACCCCGCCCTTCTGATTGGCAATGGCGATAATTCGCCCCATCGAAGATGCCCATGCTAGCAACTGAGCGAGAAGGTGTCAACGAAACGTTGCTGTTCCACGTGGAACAGGGTGGGCAAATACCGACTGGCGCGGGCTCGTTGGGTGGTTGGGTCGTGGCGTCGTCACGACCGCAGCACCACACGACTTCACGACGTTACAACCCGGGGCGCCCATGCGGTTTCACCCGCTCGATTGCAACGG
>Ga0307471_100002016_pt1 | contig 11517 bp, 24 predicted proteins | sample atmos_gasesAM3C__2_FD_204566 | JGI IMG/M metagenome (GOLD analysis project Ga0307471, IMG submission 204566) | Hardwood forest soil microbial communities from Morgan-Monroe State Forest, Indiana, United States - atmos_gasesAM3C_515 | ecosystem: Environmental > Terrestrial > Soil > Temperate... | reverse complement strand
CATGGCGTTCATCTTGGCCTTGGTCTTGAAGCTGGCCGATGGGCCAGCCCATAGATGCAGTGAGTTCCTGCGAATGCGCATGCCGCGCTCGGTCCAGGACGGAAACGCCGGGGGGAGCGGCTCCTGGCCGACTACCCCCCGGCGCACCATGCGGGAGATCCGCTGCACTTAGAAGATCTCTTTCCAGACCACGAGGGCCTCGCCCTCGCCCAGGTCGTTCACCTTTTTGATGAGCGCCAGGATGAAGTCCAGGTTCTCGTCATGCAGGTTGCAGTCGATGTCCGGAGCGCCCACTACGGAGTTGACGATCATGCCGACGCCGTCGCTCTCCGCATCCACGAGCTTCGCTCGGATGTAACTCACTACCCCTCCCATCCGTGCTCAATGACCTCAATGCCCGCCTTGCGGGCCAGGTCGACCGTGTGTTGCGTCCCTCTGCCTTCCGGCAGGGGGAAGGCCAGGACCAGGTCTGCGCCCTTGGACACCATCTCCGCGTTGCGGGTGTAGCCCGCGCCTCGGTTGACCGTGCCGTCGGGGCGTTCCCACTTGGCCGGGTACCGGACGCGCATGACTCCCTGCTCCTGGCCAATGAGCTGGTACCACTCTTCGGCCTGCGCGTCGGCACCTGTAGGGCAGGCACCGTGCACCAGGACGAACGGGCCGGACGCACGAAGGAGCTTCTCCAGTGCAGTGAAGACCGCCTTCTTGTCCGGCCACGCCTTTGCCCCGGTGACGATCACCCTCACTGGGTGACGGGGAATCCCTGCTGCGCAATCCACCCAGCGACGCTCGGGTCCAGCCAGTAGACCCCCTTCCCGCCCCACTGGATCTTGCCCCGGAGGTAGTCCGCACTCGGGCTGCCCTGCGCCCGCAGGGCCTTGAAACGGTCCTTGTCGTTGAAGGGCACATCCACCACGGCCCAGCCTGCCGGGCGCGGCTTCTCCTGGGGACCACCACCCCGGCCACCGCCGCCCCATCCCCCGCCCTGCGGGGGTCCCTGCTGGTATCCCGGAGTGGGCGGAGCCGCCCATGCGGGCGGGGGGCCCTGCGACGGCTGCGGAGGGCCGGGCGGGTACTGCCCCTGCGGGGGCCCCGCGGGGGCCGCAGGGGGCCCGACAGGGGATACGGGACCCATCCCCGCGCCCAACGCCCCCTGGGCGTTCAGAGAAGCCAGGGCAGCCGCCAGGTTGGCGTACACCCCGTGCTCCTCCACTTCGTTCAGGAGAGTGGTGAACTCACGGGCGCTGTTGGCACGCAGAGTGATCTGCGGCTTGTCGCCGGGGCGGAAGTTCACCGAGATCCGAGCTTCCGGAATGGGGTCGTACTCGGGGTACGTCGGCACCGCCGACGACAGAGCGGTATCGGCGTACCCCGCAGCGGAGGCTGCGGCTGCCGACATGTCGCCCCAGTCGACGCCCTCGGCGTCGGGTCCCTGCATGTTCTCGTCGGTCACGCTGTTCCTCTCAGTGCGCCCGCCAGAGCACGGCGAGCAAGAAGCCGAAGGCAGCCATCATGACAAAGACGGCTGCCTTCCAGCGGTTCACGGCTGTACGTCTACGCGCGCCTTTGCCGCGCGCTCCTTGCGCTCCGCCCGCGCCGCGACGAACACGATGAACGCGGCAAGGAGGAGGGCAATGGTGCCGATGACCACGTCCACCAGGCGCAGGCTTCGCAGGAAAGCGGAGAGCCCGGCAAAGGTCAGGCCGAAGGCCTGGAACGCCATGGCCATCTGCGCCCGCTTGGTCGCGAAGGCGAGGATGAGGCCCACGATTATCAGGGCTCCGCCGATGAGGTAGAACCACACGTCGATCGTCACTGATTTTCCTCCGTGGTGGGTTCGGGCAGGTTCGGGGGGCGGGAGAAGACCTGCCGGTTCTCCGCGTTGTGCTCCTCCAGGAGCTTTCTGATCTCCTCCTGCTGGTCAGTCACAGGACTCATCTTTGAGGACGACCAGGTTGGACGGAGCAGAGCTGCCCTTGGTGGTGTTGAAGTAACGCCACCCCGGGGCACCGGCCACACAGCCGGTGACCACGTTCCCGAACCCGTCGGGGTTGTTGGTGACGGATTTCGGGGAGTCCTCACCGGACTTGTTGGCGACGGGGGCGTCGCCCTTGCCGCGCGCGTCGTTGTACGCCGAGCATGCGGTCGTGCCGAACAGCAGCAGTACGCACAGTGCTGCGTATGTAAGCAACCACTTGGGCAGTCGTGCCTTCTCCATTGCCTCTCCTCCTAAAACGGCGGACAGTTCGGGTCGTCCAGGTCGTACAGGTGCGACTGCGAACCGCCGTTGATGTAACAGGCATCCTGCACGTCGCACATGCGACACGAAGGGCCTTGGTGTGCCGGGAACACCCCGGCATCGATCGCCCGTGACAGGTGACCGAAGAGCTTCCCCACGTAGGCGGGGGTGTACTTGTCCAGCGGGAAGGCCTTGCCGATATCTCCTTCTCGGTTCATGAAGGCTGCGCCCGTGGACGCCTTGACCCCGTACAGGAACTCAAGGCCTGCCTTGTAGACACCGAACTGGAGGGCCGTGCGGGGACCGCGCGTGCCCGTCTTCAGGTCGATGATGTGGTGCTGCTGGAGCGACGGAGTCCAGAAGATCCGGTCGGCGTACTGCTTGATCTCTCGCTCGCATCCTGGCAGGACGCAGGACAGGTCAATCTCGATGCCGACCGCCGGGTCGTCGCCTTCGTCGGCGGTGTCCGTCCAGATGACGTAGTCCATGGCCCGCCGCCACTTGATGTAGTTACCTACCAGTAGCGGACCGTTCTTCATCCATCGGTCGTAGGTCTCGGGGGCCGTCTTCGGCCCCGCGTGACGCCACTTCGTACGGTCGGGCTCCTTGGCGTCGATCTCCATGACCTCGCGGTCGAACGCCACGGCGAACTCGTCGACGACGGAGAACTTCGGCCGGGTCACCGGATCCCGCAGGGTCCACCGGTCGTACTCCTCTGTCGCTGCGTGCACCGCAGAGCCCCCAGCGAACCACCATGCAGGCACGGCGGGGGCCTTGCGGATCTTGCGGAGTTCGACCTGCTTGGGGCAGTCGAACCACGCTGTCAGCGTGGAGTAGCTGACATGGGCGATCTCACCCAGCCTTGTCGGCGTGGGCGTACTTGGGGCTGATCGTCGTCCCATAGATGCGACTCGTCTTTCCTACCCTGCGCTTGACGGCTGGAGTGACTTCCCGCGTGAGCCGGACGTCCCGCTTCTTGAACCAGGACATGGAGTCCTCGTTCGACAGGGGGGCCTTCATGAAGAACCACTCGCCGTCCTCGGTCTCGCCAAGGTAGTACCCGTGTACGACACCGGTGAAGTGGCGAACCCATCCGTCCCCGACGGCCGGGTTCGTGTCGGGCCAGGCGATCTCCGCGGGAGGCAGCTCCACAGTCTGCACCTTGGCTGCCTGGCGCTTTGCCTCCGCTTCTTCTGCCGCCAGGTAGGCGGAGTGCAGGTCCGACAGGTACGAAATCGTCCCGAGGGAGAGCCCCATGATCCGCGACGCCTCCCGCGCCCCATAGCGGGGCGTGTGGCAGAGACGCCAGGCCAGGCGGGCGTACGCCGCCTTCTCTGGACCGGGCTTCATGCCCCGGACGCGAGACGCCTCCCGTGCCCGGATCTTGGCCCGCTCAAGCGGGTCATAGCCACCCCAGACCCCTTCGCTCTCCCCCATGAAGTCGCGCCCGCACTCGATCATTACGGGGCACTCGACGCAGATCTCCTTGGCGGCCTCCCACTGCCTGATCACCGCCTTTGACGGCCCCCCCTTCATCTGGGGGGAGTGGTCGGCGAAGAACGCGTCGTCTCCCATGCCCTTGCACTTGGCCCGGGAGAGCCACTTCTTTTCAAGATCGACTATCACCTTCGTCCTCCAGACGCAGGGTCGTGTGGAGGCGGGCCTCGCCCTCCTCCAGGGCGCACCTGATCAGTGCGTCGCAAAGTGTGAACGTGTGGACGTAGAGCTTCCCCTGGTCCACCAGATCCATGACTCCCACCTCCTCCTCCAGGGAGGCGCAGAAGTCTGGCAGTTCTTCGGGTGTGCGGTCACTCAGGTTGTCTATGAGTGTGTGCGCACGCCGGTACCCGGCGTCCTCGTCGGGGTCATGCTCGATTTGGAACGTGCGGGAGTCCTCGGGCCCGACCCCCGCGTAGGCCTTCGCCATGGCGTAGCTCTTGCGGGTGGCGGAGATCAGCAGGGCCGCCATGTACCCCGGCCCCCGTTGCATGGCTCCCGACAGCAGCACGGACTTGACCGCCATATTCTTGTGCGCCTCCGCGGACAGGATCAGATCGACGTCGCGAGCGATCCGCTGGGTCAGCTCCGCAACGGCTGCGGTGTCCATCACGCTCTCGATCTCAGCTTGCAGTTCGGGGTCCATCGGTACGTCCTTCAGGGTGCTGGGGGCAGGTCAGGTCGGCTTCGTCGCCGAGGCTGTTGTAGCGGGGGTGGTCGGGCAGGCCGCAGATGCACGCCGGACCGAAGGGGTCCGCCGACAACACGGGACCGCCTTGGACATACTCGACGAGTAGCCGTGCCTGCGCTGCGCGGGCTTCGTCCCACGCCTCGTTGGCGGTGCGGACCAAGGGCACCAGCGTGTACTTGCCGGTGCCCTTGCGGGTCTTGTAGTCCCATGCGAAGTGCTCGCCCATGTCTCGTGCCCGCTGCACCGCACGGGTGGACAGCGGCCCCACGGCAGCAGCGTAGGACTCCGTCTCGCTCAGGCGGAAATGGCCCAGCACCACCAGGTTGTAGGACTTCGCCTGGATCTCCTCGTACGCCGAGACCATGGATTCGATCATGGAGGAGGCAAGCTCCTCCGCCAAGGACTCGGCCGTGACGTCCTCATTGGAGTCACGTGCGAGAAGGGCGGCAGCCGCTGAAGCGACTGCCGCCTTGATCTTCTTCATCTCGCCAGGTGTGGGCACGAACTACTTGCCCTCTCCCGCCCTCGCGGCGCGGTACCTGTCCATGATGCCCTTCACGCTGGAGCCGTGGATTCCCAGCGCTCCGCCGATGGTGTCGTAGGACACGCCCGCTTCGTTCGCCTCCGTCATGAGCTTCTGGAGGGCCTCCTGTGCGGTCTCGACCTCTGTCTGCTTGTTCATGAGGCGGGTGACCCAGGAGCGCCGTTCGCGAGAGGTGAGGCTGTATGAGCGCTTCAGACGCTCACTCTGCGTAGCCATCAGGCGTTGCCCTTCTTCTGCGCGTCCCAGGAGAAGCCCTCGACCTGGGGAATTTGCTCGTCCTGCCGCCAGCGCAGGGTAGGAACGTTCTCCCCCTTCGCGTGGGCGTTCCAGGACTTGACGATGATGGAGTAGACCATGGGCCGGTACGTCGCCGAAGCGAGCGCCCGGTGGTCGCGGAGGAACTTGTCCCGCAGCTTGAGGCGCGGGTCCTCGGGGTTGTCCACAGCCCCCGTGCGGAGCACGTCGAACCATCCGGCCAGCTTCTCCGGGGTCCCGTACTCGGTACGGGAGGCCTGCGCCAGCACCGCCAGGTGCGGCGGGGCGGGCAGGGATACGCGCGACTTGACCGAGAGTACGTCGCCCGCGAGGCGGGACAGCTCCGGCCACGCCTCCTTGGTGGCGAGCACCTCGGAGGTGGACAGACGCCCGAAGCGCGGGAAGGACCACGGGTCCAGATCGGACACCGCCGCCAGGAAGCGCGCGCCTGCGGCGAGCGGGACCGAGTTGGGCTCGTTGATCAGGTGGGCCGCGATGCGGCGGAAGTTCTGGTCGTACGTGTCGAACGTGTCCGTGGGCTCGTCCGGGTACACCCAGAAGTCCACCCACGGGTGGCCGTAGGCCGCAGTCAGTTCCTCGGGAGTGAGGTTCGCGACCGCCCACATGCGGTGCTGACCGTCGATGTTCCAGCCGTCGGTGTCGAAGATGAGTCCCTGCCGGGTCAGCTTCCATCGGCCTTCCCGAATGTCCTTGATGTACTTCGCGACGATCGAGTTGCTTCGGTTGCGCTGGTTCGGCCACCGACGGGTGGAGAGCCAGTCGCTGGCCATCTCCGGGGTGAGTCCGATGATCATGGCCTCGGAGGGCAGCGGGTAATTGCTCTCACTCGGGGTGAGAGTCATCCTCTCCTGCATTCTTTTCCTCTCCTTCGGGAGCGTGCAGCTCCCGCATGTGTGCTGGGCAGAAGGCTTCCAACTGCCCCTCTGCCACGCGTCGGGTACGCGGGCAGTACTGCATGTCCCCACCGGGCAGACGGGGCCTGCCCCAACCGCAGATGGGTTCGTCCACGGCCGGGTAGTAGGTGATCCATTCGGCCGGGCCGACGAGTTCCACATCGGCACCGAAGAACCGTTCTGGCTCTTGTCTCTCGTGGCCGTAGGCCAGTACCTCCACCCAGTTCCGGCCGCGCAGAGACTCGCGGCCGTCTTCGAGAAGGGTGGGTTCCCACCTCACCGCGCGCCGGGGCGTGCGTTTGGTCCCGACCCAGAAACCGAACTTCTGGGCGCGGACCATGTCCGCGTTCCTCCCCGTACTGGGGGCCATGCGTCTACTCCGTGGGCTCGGGGTGAAGGTTGAGATCGTTGCCCTCGCCCGCCTCGGCCTTGGCCAGGGCGTGCCCCCACGACCAGCCCGCATCCTGCCAGGACTGGAAGTCGGAGAAGACCATGACGGCCACCAGGGTGGCCGCCATGGCGTCGTCGGCGAGTTCGAGCCCACGGCATATGGCCTCCGCGTTCTCGCCTTCGTACCTGGCCAGCGCAAGTAGCGGGACACCTGCACGATGCAGTGCGTCACCCACTCCGCACCCGGGGCAGGCGGTACCGTCCGGCCCACGATGGACGTACAGGCACGGCTCATCTTCGTGCCCTGCCACAAGGTCCACCGGCTTGCTGTAGACGTACTCTGCGCCCCGCGCGGCGACAGCCTCACGGAGCAACTCGACGGCTCTGTCCCGACCGATCTCGATCCGGGCCATGTTCTCTCCTTTCGCTGGTAAGCCACCCCCTGCCAAGGGCCGTTCCTCCGGGCAGGGGGTGGCAGTGCGCACGGCGGGATTCGAACCCGCGCCTCTTGAGCCCTCAGTCGTGACCCTGACCTCTTAGCGAGGTGCGCTCTTCCGCTGAGCTACGTGCGCGTGGACCCGGCAGCCTCGTGGGCTGCCGGGGGTCTTACCGGCAGGCTCCGCCGCCGTGTTCTACATCGTGCTCCAGCGCCCGCAGGAAGGCTTGTACTGGGCTGGGGTAGGCCCCCAAGGGGCCGTGAGGCACGCACCACACACGCCACCCCTCAGGGGTGGCCACCTCGTCCGTCAAGACAAGATGATTGAACCCTGAGGGGGATGCGTCCTGGTCGGTCATGCGTCGACGGTGATCTGTCGAAAACGAACGGGGGCGTCCTCCTCGACGACAGCCTTCGCGCCGTCGTCGAACGCGAAGTCGGTTTCTCCCGTGCTGTCCTCGGTGGTCTCCTCCGCCGCCTCGCGGTTCGTCGCACGCGTCGCCGCAGCACGGCGGGACCGCTCTGAACGCCACGCCTCGTCAAGTCCCTGCCACTCCGCCTTGGCCTCGGCAAGCTGGGCGTTGTACCCCTCGCGAATGACCTTCAGGGATGTCTGAAGAGCCGCGTAGATGTCCGTGGCGTACCGGTCGCCGTACTCCCGCTGGATCTTGTTACGGAAGGCGGAGAGTTCCCGCACGCCGGGAAGCTTCACGCCCCCGGTGAACACACCCTCCAGCTCCGCAGCCGCGAACAGCCGGTCGAACTCACGGCACATGCCGTACTCGCTCTTGACGTCCCACAGTTGGGCCGGGTCGTCCACGGGCAGCCGACGCAGCACCGCTTCCGAGTAGGTGGGCTCGCTGTCGAGGGTGTTGTTTTCGATCCACACGACGATCGGGTTACGGGAGTTCTTCAGGTGCACCCGTGCCGCCGCCTTGGTGGCGGCGTACTCCTCGTCGTGCGCGCGGATGGCCCTGCGCATGTCGGCGTACGCGTCACCCGTACCGTGGTCGCGCTGCCACTGGGGGAAGTCCCAGTAGTCCTTGCTCGGGTCGTGGACCGCGGCCCACTCCGCCCTGGCTTCGCGGGCGAGCTTGTCGTACGCGTACTGCGCCTCGGCCTTCACGTTGTCGTGCGCCAGGCTGGCGGCAGCCTTGTCGCGGAAGTAGGCAGCCACTTCCGCGAGGCAGTCCTTGCCGAAGGCGTGGACCAACTCCGGTGCCTGCGTCTCTTCATTCATGATCGTTCCTCTCCGAGAACGGTTGGATGGATGTGTGTTGGATGCGCACCACCCCCCTGACTTCGCCAGAAGCGGGCCATAGGGAAGCCGCTCAAGGGGGTGGTGCAGTGGCCATGGCAGGAATCGCACCTGCGACCTCCCGTGTTTCAGACGGGCGCCCTTACTGACTGAGCTACATGGCCTTGGTGCCCCCGTTGTGCGTCACGGTGGGGGCCATGCCGTGTGCAACAACACCCCCCGGGCTAGGAACGGGGTGTGCACGCATTCAGGTGGCTTGCTGTGGCCCTGGGCCCGCAAGCGGGCATCTCCGTTGCCCTTCACGTCCTCCGGGATCGGAGAGACGGAGGACGGAGCACCCGTCGGGGGGAGAGTCCCCTTCCGGCGCTCGGCATCGGAGATGCCCGCATGTCGAGCCTAGGGCAAGGCAGGAGTACCCGGTTCGCGGGTACTCCTGCCAGGGGTCTAGCTGATCACTTCAGTGATCACACGCCGGACTGGCGCTTGAACAGGGCGACGTCAAACGAGGGGTCCGACTTCGCGAACACGTCCGCGAAGTACTGCACGGCCCCCACGTACTCCGACTGGAGCGCGGAGCCGACACCCGCCGCAGCCACCTTGCGCTTGATCTCCGAGAGGCCGAACGCCACGGCTCCGTAGTCCACTACGCCCCGGTCCTCCGAGAACGTGGTGGTGGGGGTCGCGACGGAAGGCGTCACGTCACGGCTGACGCCGTGCGAGCGCAGGTCGCGCGCCAGGTTCTCCAGCGCCTCGACACGCGTGACCAGGTTGGCAAACGCCTCGCGTGCCTCATCCTTGAAACCCATGATCTTTTCCTCTCCATTGCCCAACAAAGGTGCCGGTACACGGTGTACCGGCACCCATGAAGGGTGACGCTCCCCCGTGGGGTAGGGGAGCGTCGGTCCTCAGATGCCAAGCCAGATGTCTCCCCCGCCGTGACGGAGGAGAAGCCACTGTTCGGCAACCCATTGCCCGCCCGCGAAGGCGGGACGGACGGCGAGGAGCGCCACGGCAGCGATCACGCCGCACTGCACTCCTCGCTTGAGTCCGTGAATCAGTGCGGCCCTCACAGACCGCACGCTTCCATGAACTGCTCCCGCCGGAAGGCGGAGTTGTCCTGCTTGAACATGATCGCCAAGCCGTTGGCGATCTCTACGGCAGCGTTGCGCCGCTCGATTGCACCAGGGGTGGACTCTTCGCGCTCCGAGGGGAGCGCGCGAGAGATGACCCCCGCCGCCGCGCGGTAGTGCTTCTGGGTCATGGCCATGGTTCAGCCCTCCTTGGACACGGTGAGCGTGGACACCTGGCCACGGGTGTTGAAACCGACGACCATCGGGACTCCCAGGTACTCGGAGTTCGGCAGGGCGTACGCCACCATGGCGTTCGCGACGGTCCGGCGCTTCGTGCCGTCCGTGAAGATGATCCGGAATGCCGGGTTGCCCATGGGACTGTTCGCCAGGCGCTCGAACGAGTCGATCACCTTGCGCTCGTAGTTCAGGCTTGCGCGCATGGCTCAGACTCCCTGTGTCGGGACGGCGCGCTTGGCCGACCAGTCGGCAGGCAGGTACCCGCCCATGGTCACCCAATCGTCCAGGTCACCAACGGCTTCGGCGAGTTCGGCTCCGATGCGTGCCGCGTCTTCGGTCGAAGACGCAAGCTCGGTGTCCGAACACAGCTTCCTGATCTTTGAGAGCGTTGCGTTTACGTCCATGATCGTCTCTCCTCGATCACATAGACCTGACCATCAGGTCAACAACCCCCAGGGAGGCTCACAAGCCTCTTGCCTGCTGCGCCCCCCTGAGGGAGATTGAGGGTTGGTCAGTTCTTCTGGTCGGGACCCTTGTTCGGGTCCCATTGGGTCCCCTTGAACAGCTTCCGGAGTTTCTTCCGGCGCTGGCCAGCAGACGACTTACGGGCGCGGCCCGTGGGGTTGTCCCCCACGTTGTCGTCCCCGCCGTCGAAGACCTCCCCGCCGTTGACGTAGCGGGGAGGGTCGCCCATGGCGAGGATGCCGAACACGGCCATCACCGGCGACACGGCCGGATCGAAGGTGCTCATGCGGGGCTCACCGTGACACCGCCGCGCGGGCCGGACTTCACCAGGTACGAGGGGTAGTCGAAGGGGCACCCGGACTCCCGGAACTCCTCGGCCGACTCCCAACCCTGCCTGGTGTACGGGTACAGCGACCCGGTGGGTCCGTAGTTGCCCGACACCGTAAGGTCCTGGTGGAACCCTGTGGCCTTCCCGTAGGCGATCAACTCTGCCTTGGCTGCCTCCTTTGAGGTCACGCGCGTGACCTCAAAGCCGCCTACGGGGTTGTGCAGGTACAGGATCCAGCGGTACTTGTTCATGATCGCTCTCCTTCGATCACTGTCCGGTCCGTCCGGACAAAGCCCCGCAGGGGAGTCTCAACCCCTCCCCTGCGGGACGTTGTTGGGTACGGACCTAGTGCGCGGTCTCCGCCCAGAGCGCCTCTCCATCCGCGCGGTGCGGGTGGAACGGCGCGGCGTAGTCCTCGCTCTTGACGCGGAAGAACTCCCGCGATTCATGCAGCTCGATCTGCATAATCAGATCGAAGACGGCGCGCAACAGCTGACTCTCGTCGGCGTACATGCCCGACGTGACCGGGAGTTCCCAGTCAAGGTCACGCTTGACCGGGTAGCCCTGGCGGGCCATGTCCCGGTCCGTGTCCACGGTGGCGCACGTCATCTTCAGAATGACGTCGTCCGTGGGAGCCAACCACCATTCGTAGTCGTACGTCTCACGGGCGTCGAACGTCCACCCCGGCCGGTAGGACAGGTTGGACAGGATCTTGACGACGTCTTCTTTGTTCATGACAGCTCTCCTTCTGTCGCGGAGCCGGATGACTCCGGGCAACGCACACCCGAAGGTGTGCGCTCCCCGCATCACGCCGGATCAGACCTCAATGGGTGCCGACAGGCGTCGGGAGTCCACTGTGGTCATATCCTCGCTGTTGCAGTACCGCACCACGATGTGGCGCAGGTCGATGACCTCTTCGATCATGACTTCTTGCGCCGACAGGTCGTCGTGCTCCACCTTGTGCGGGTGGAGGTACACGTACTGCCCGTGGTGATAGGTGTGCTCGTCGACCGTGACAGGCTCAACAAGCGTGTCCATGACGTGCGTGACGTCGGCATGGGTGATCTCACCGTGTGGCACGGTCACACCCCCGCCGGACTGAAGTACCGCACTTCACTGGAGGCAGTAAGGGATTTGAGCGCACCCATTGTGTGCTCGAACACCTGGCAGACCTCCCCCGTCTCGTTCACGGT
>Ga0307471_100002015_pt1 | contig 11521 bp, 9 predicted proteins | sample atmos_gasesAM3C__2_FD_204566 | JGI IMG/M metagenome (GOLD analysis project Ga0307471, IMG submission 204566) | Hardwood forest soil microbial communities from Morgan-Monroe State Forest, Indiana, United States - atmos_gasesAM3C_515 | ecosystem: Environmental > Terrestrial > Soil > Temperate... | reverse complement strand
GCCATCGAGCCTTGGACCAAGCCCAAATATCGACCACTGTCCACGGAACTCAAGCGCTTCGCGAAGCAGGTGAAGATCCCGCTCGACCTGGCGTGGTCCGACCTTGACCCTGAGCATCAGAAACTAATCGTCGACGGCGAGGGCAAGTTTCCGGGCGTGCGGGGCTTTTTCAATCACCTGGAGCGCAAGAAGTACAAACTGCACGTGCGCGTCTTCTTGAGTCGCTACCGTGGCTATTCCGTGTGTACAACCTGCGGCGGCGCCCGGTTGCGCCCCGAAGCGCAACAGGTCAAGATCAACGGGCGGAATATCTGCCAGGTTTGCAGCATGACGGTCGAGCAGGCGTGCGACTTTTTCCAATCGCTGGACCTGCGGCCGCAGGAAGCCGCGATCGCCGATAAATTGCTTGTGGAAATTCGCGAGCGCCTGCGCTTTCTGAATGACGTCGGACTCGAGTACCTCACGCTTGACCGGTTAGCTTCGACACTCTCCGGCGGTGAAGCTCAGCGTATTCTACTGGCCACCTCGTTGGGTTCCCGGCTGGTGGGCACGTTGTATGTCCTGGACGAGCCGTCGATCGGTCTCCACAGCAGGGACACGCATCGCCTCATCAGGATCCTGCACGACTTGCGCGATCTGGGGAACACCATCCTGGTCGTTGAGCACGATCCGGACATCATGAAGTCCTCGGATCGCATTCTCGATCTTGGTCCCGGAGCGGGCGAGAACGGCGGAAGAGTCATCGCAACCGGGAGCTATGCGGAGATCAAAAAGAATCCGGCGTCGTTGACGGGCCGATACCTCTCCGAAGAATTGCGCATCCCGATGCCGGGAACACGGCGCAAGCCCGGACCTCAGCAGCTCAAGATTCGCGGGGCGCGAGCGCACAACTTGAAGTGCATCGACCTGGATATCCCGTTGAATATGACGGTGGCTATCACGGGCGTCTCGGGTTCCGGAAAGTCCAGCCTGTTGCATGACGTGCTCTATCAGGCTCTCTGCACAGCCAAGAAGCAGACCAACGGAACCGCCCCGCCGGCGCCCGCTTGGGACAGCATCGAGGGCGCGGACTACCTGGATGAGGTGGTCTTGGTCGATCAGTCCCCCATCGGGCGCACCCCGCGTTCCAACCCCGTCACCTACATCAAGGCGTTCGACGGAATTCGGGATCTCTTCGCTTCCCTACCCGAGGCACAGAAGCGAGGCTTCAGTGCTGGTCATTTCTCGTTCAACATACCCGGAGGGCGCTGCGAGACCTGCCAGGGGGACGGGACCGTTACCGTTGAGATGCAGTTCCTGGCAGACGTTGAACTGGTCTGCGAGGAGTGCAAGGGAACGCGCTACAAGCCGCAGGTTCTCGATGTGCGCTATCGCGGCAAAAACATTCATGCAGTCCTGAACTTGACGGTCAAAGAGGCTCTGAAGTTTTTCGCCGAAGTTCCAAAGATCACAGAGAAACTGCGAGTCCTGGAAGAAGTCGGCCTTGGCTACCTGCGCCTTGGACAGTCGGCGACGACGCTCTCCGGGGGCGAAGCCCAACGCATGAAGCTGGCGGCGCACCTGCAACCGACTGGCCGTGAAATCGGGCGTCCCGCAGCCGGGGCCAGCATTCTGCAACGGAAGCGGCGTTTTCTTTATATCTTCGATGAGCCGACCACCGGCTTGCATTTCGACGATGTCAGCAAACTTCTTTCCGCTTTTCGCCGTCTAATTGATGCGGGAGGCTCGATCGTCGTCATCGAGCACAACCTGGAAGTCATCAAGACGGCGGATTGGGTGATCGACCTCGGGCCCGAAGGCGGTGAGCGTGGCGGATACGTCGTGGGCGCGGGCACTCCCGAGACGATTGCGACGTTGCCGGCTTCTTATACGGGCAAATATCTCGCCACCATTCTTCATGGCAACGGAACGTCCCCGTTCAATGGGCACAAGTAGACAACTACGGCGCTGGATCGGCGCGCTCCTACTCGCCGCGACCTCGGTCCAAGCGCAAACTTCCTCGAGCAAGACCGTGCGGCATCATCGCGTGGCTGAGGTGGATGCGTCGCAACCCCCCGAACTCGCACAGGCCGAAGCCGCCATCGAGAAGAAAGACTATGCCACCGCAGAGCCGCTTCTGAAGAAAGTGGTGTCTGCCCAACCCACGAATTATCAAGCCTGGTTCGATCTGGGATTCGTTTCTAACGCGCTCGGCAAGATCGACGATGCCATTGCTGCATATCGCCAGTCGGTCGCCGCCAAGCCCGATGTTTTCGAATCGAATCTGAACCTGGGATTGACGATGGCGAAGAGCAAGCAGCCGGGCGCCGAGGAATTCTTGCGGGCCGCGACCCGGCTGAAACCTCAAGCTCATGTGGATGAAGGTCATGCGCGTGCCTGGTTGGGTCTAGGCCACCTGCTCGAGCAAACCGATCCACCCGCGGCCATCGAGGCTTTTCGTCAGGCCGCTGCGCTTCAGCCGAAGGACCCCGAGGCCCACCTGTCCGCGGGCGTACTGCTGGAGAAGGGCAACAAGTTTGCGGATGCAGAGGAGCAATACAAGCAAGCACTCAGTCTCGATCCCTCGTCGCAAGATGCCCTGGTAGGCCTGGCAAATGTCTACATGCGAGGGCAGCGCTTTCCGGAAGCGGAGGAATATCTGCGCAAAGTCGTGACCCAGCGTCCCCATGAAGCGGCACCGCATATTCAGCTGGGACGAGTGCTGGCCGCCGGTCAGAAGTATGACGAGGCAGCCGTCGAACTGCAGGCCGGGCTGAAGATCGCCCCGGCAGATTCTTCCGCACAAGCAGACTTAGCCGAAGTGTTCTTTCAGGGCGGCAAGTACGCCGAGGCAGAAGCGCTATACCGGTCGTTGCTCGCCTCGCGCGCGCAGGATGCCGAACTTCACCACCAGCTCGGCCAGGCCCTGTTGAAGCAGAAAAAATTCCCCGACGCCAAACAGGAGTTCATGGCGGCGTTGAAGCTGAAACCGGATTGGGGAGCCGCTTACGGCGATCTGGCTGTGGCCGCAAACGAGATGCAGGATTACGCGTTGGCCATCAAAGCTCTCGACCTGCGCGCCAAATATTTGCCAGAAATACCGGTGGGCTACTTTCTACGCGCCACCGCTTACGACCACCTGCGCAATTTCCCTGAGGCGGCCGCCAACTATCATCTCTTCCTTCAAGTAGCCAATGGGAAGTATCCTGATCAAGAGTGGCAGGCAAGACACCGCTTGATCACAATCGAGCCGAAGAAATAAACCTGCGCATGCGAACTTGGGGCACGATTTTCGTCATCATTACGGCGGCTACGACCCTGCACGGCTTTTCGAAAGAACTTACGCTGGAGCAGTTGAAAGCCCGCGTGGAGACCGCCAAGCCCGACCAGCGCGCCGCTCTGTCGATCCAGGTCGCCGAACGGCAAGTGGAAAATGCCAACAAACTCTACGGCAGCGGCAAATCAGAGGAGGCGGCTGGGGCTATTCACGAGGTCATTACGTATTCCGACAAAGCCCACGAAGCTGCCGGCCAGACCGGGCACCGTTTGAAAAACGTCGAAATTGCCGTGCGGCGAATGTCTCGTCGGCTTACCGATATCAAGCGCAGTCTTCCGTATGACGATCAGGCCACTGTGCAGGAAGCCGTGGAACATTTGGACAAGATCGATACCGATCTGCTCGACCGCATGTTCGGAAAGAAGTCCAAATGAAAGCCCGCGTCATTTTCAGCCTTGCCGTGCTCGCCTGTATTGCGCTCCCGCTCCTGCGCGCACAGCGCAGGTCCGACCCGTTAACGCAGGAAGAAATCGATCTGTTGCGGGATGCAGCCGTGGATCCTGAGCCGCGGATGAAATTGTATGTGCAGTTTGCTCGGGCGCGTCTGGTGAAGTTGGAGCAGATGCGGGCCGATCCAAAAGTGAAGGATCGACCTGTTCAGACCCACCAGATGCTGGAAGACTTTCTCGCGGTATACAGCGAACTTAACGACAACCTCGATAACTTCGAAGGTCGAAGGGCCGACCTGCGCAAAGCAATGAAAGTCGTGGTGGAGGCCGACACGGAGTTTCAGGCAAAACTCCGTGCCCTCAAAGACGATCCCCGCACCTCAAAGGAAGAGGCCGCCGAGTATCAATTCGTGCTCTCTGACACCCTGGAGACCGTCGACAACAGCACAAACGACCATCGCAAATTACAGGCAGATGAAGAAGAGATGTGGAAGCACAAGAAGAAAGCCAAGTCCTGATCCCGCTTTGTTGATGAACCTACTCGGGCAAGACATGAAGGTCCGGCAGAGTCCAGGCGCTGCTCCGAATCGTGCTACCCTACCCTCAAGGTGAGAGACGGAATCCTCACAATCTTCCAGGAAAGTTTCCAAGAACTGCGGCCCGAAATTTCCCCGCCCGGCTTGAGGGTCGAGTTTTTTCCGTTTGCGAACATCAATAACACCATCCGCTTGCGGGATGGTGAACTGCGGGTAAGACTCTCTGATCTATTGGAAGGAGCGCCCGAGCCTGTGCTCCGGGCCCTCGCGCATATTCTTCTGGCAAAGATCTACCGGCAACCGATTGCGCGTGCGCAGGCCGCCCGCTACCGCAAGTACGTACAGAGTCAGGAGATCCGAAAGAAGGCCCACCTCGTGCGCCAGGTTCGCGGCCGTAAGCGCCTCGCGTCGGCTCGCGGCCGTTATTACGATCTTGAGGTTATTTTTGAAGAACTGAACCGACGCTTTTTCGGCGGGATGCAAGCGCGGCCGCACTTGAGCTGGAGCCAACGCCGGGCTCGAAACCTGCTCGGACACTACGATCCTGCCCACAACGCCATCATCATAAGCCGGATCTTCGATCATCCGGCAGTGCCCCGTTATGCCGTGGAATACATCGTCTATCACGAAATGCTCCACCTCCGGCACCCGGTGAAGCTCAACGGCAGCCGGCGATGCGTGCATTCCGCCGAATTCCACGCGGAGGAAAGGCTCTTCCCGCAACTGGAAGCAGCGCAGCGTTTCCTGCGCCGGCTGTAGCGGACAGGGGGCCAAGCCCTTGTGTGTGATAGAGATCACACCCTTGTGTGATTTCACGCGTTGACGCTCGCGGGCGCACCACGCTATCCTAATAAGTTGAAATTGAAATTCATTTTCAAAATCAAATAGAGCCTTTTTCCTATGTTGCAGGCCTTCATCGTCACGCTACGCGAGGGTGTGGAAGCCGCCCTGATTATCGGCATCACCCTGGCCTACCTGACCAAAATCGGCCGGACCGATCTTCGCCGGTCGGTGTACGCCGGCATGGCTTCCGCGTTCCTCGGGAGCATCGGGGTGGCCATTTTGGTGTCGCGCCTGAGCCTGAACCAGGACATCGTCGAAGGCTGGGTTATGTTGGCGGCTGCATTCTTCGTCATCACCATGATCATCTTCATGATGCGCACCGGCAAGAAGATGAAGGGCGAGATCGAAGGCAAGCTCGAGTCGCTGGCCAGCGGCAGTTCGCGCATCGGCGTGTTCTTGTTCGTGTTCCTGATGATCCTGCGCGAAGGCGTTGAGACGGTTCTGACCCTCGCCGGCGTGACCCTGAACTCGACCGAGCTGATGGCCTTCCTGGGTACGCTGCTCGGAGTGATCGCTGCCGTGGCTTTTGGCGTAATGTTCGTCAAGGGCAGCGTGCGCATCAACCTCCAAAAGTTCTTCCGCGTCACTACGGTCATTCTCTGGTTTGTGGCCGCGCAACTGGTGATCAGCGGCCTCCACGAATTGTCGGAAAACGGCGTCCTGCCATCCTCCAAGCAGGAGATGGCCCTGATTGGGCCGATCGTCCGCAACGACGTCTTCTTTTTCATTACGATCTTTGCGCTGGCGGCGTTAATGGTTCTGTTCGAAGTGAAGTCGCGGCAGCCGGCGCCGGAAGCCAATTCCCCGGCCGAGCGCCGCAAGGCCGTGTGGACGGCACGCCGCGAGCGGCTGTGGATGGGATCGGTGTACGTCAGCTCATTCCTGTTCATCATGCTGGTCACCGCCGAATTCATCTACGCCAAGAGTCTGAGCGCGCCCCAAAAGGCTACGGAGATCGCATTTGTAAATGGTGCTGCGTCGATTCCACTCAACCAGGTATCGGATGGCGACATCCATTTCTACCGTGCCACCGAAAATGGCGTCGAGGTGCGTTTCTGGCTCTACCAAAAGCCCGACGGGAAGATTGCCACCGTGCTTGACGCCTGTGAGATCTGCGGATCCGTTGGGTTCTACAAGGGCACGACCGGAGTGGTTTGCAAGAACTGTGCCGCTCCGATTAACCCGCAATCCGTCGGCATGCCGGGAGGCTGCAACCCGATCCCGCTGAAGGCCGAGACCACTGCGGACGCGGTCATTATCCACGAAGCGGACGTGGCGGCTCAGTCCCGGTTCTTCCAGAAATAACCATGTTCGCGCGGCTCCTCTACGAGAGTTTCCGGCGGCAGAAGCGGCGCAAACTGCTCGCGGGCGTCGCCATCACCCTTGGGGTTGCGGTGGCGACTGCGATGATCGCGGTCGCTACTGACATCGGCGACAAGATCAACCGCGAGCTGCGCAGCTATGGCGCTAACCTCTTGGTTACTCCACAGGAAGATACGATTGACGTTGAAATCGGTGGCGTGAACCTCAAACCGCCCAGCGACGGCAATTTCCTAAGCGAGGCTGACCTCCCGAAGATCAAAGGGACCTTCTGGCGGCACAACATACTCGGCTTTTCGCCGATGCTGCCGGTCAATGCTTCTGTCCAAATCGCCGCTCATGCGCAAGATGTAACCGTCCTCGGAACATATTTCGCGAAGAAGTTGGCTTTCGGCAAAGATCAGTTCACGACCGGCGTGGAGAACACTCATCCTTGGTGGAAGGTGGACGGTTCCTGGCCCGTGGACGATTCGAGCGAGATTCTCGTGGGTGAACACCTCGCGTCCAAGCTGGCTGTTCACGCCGGCGACACCGTCGCCATCGCTGGGCAGAATCTCAAGATCTCCGGACTTCTATCCACTGGCGGCTCGGAGGATGACCAGATCGTCGCGCCACTCCACGTTACTCAGCAACTGCTGGGTCGGCCGGACGCGGTCCGGCGTGTCTATGTCAGTGCTTTGACCAAGCCGGAAGACGCGCTCGCCCGTCGAGACCCGAAGACGATGAGCGGCGAACTCTGGGACCGCTGGTACTGCTCGCCGTATGTGCAGTCGATTGCATACCAGTTGCAGGAAGCCATCCCGCACTCGCACGCTGAACAGATTCGCCAGGTCGCACAGAATGAAGGGACGGTACTCTCCCGCATTAAGGGACTGATGCTGCTGGTCACGCTGGCCGCCTTACTTGCGTCCGCGCTAGCCGTCTCGGCCGCCATGGCAACGGCAATCTTCGAACGCCGCCGCGAAGTCGGCTTGATGAAAGCGCTCGGCGCGGGGAATTTGGCGGTCGCGGCACTATTCTTTGCGGAAAGCACCCTGCTGGCGTTCTTTGGCGGACTCATCGGCTTCTTTGCCGGTTCCTGGTTGGCGCATCGGATCGGCCGCTCCATCTTCGACTCGCAAATAACGATCCAGCCGGTTTTGTTCCCTGTGATTATGGCCATCGCGGTGATCGTGACATTCGCCGGAAGTGCCGCGGCCATTCGCAGGGCTGTGCGCTTCGATCCCGTGTTCGCATTACGAGGGGACGCATGAGCACCTCCTCCCAGGCAACGCCGAGCGTGGCCGAACGCCGAGCCAATGCTCCACACACGTCAATGTTCTTGCGCATGCTGGTCCGCGCAGCGGTGCTGCGCCGCGGACGCGCGGCATCGGCCTTGCTGGCAATGATCGTCGCCGCTGCCGTGGCGACCGCCATGATGAACCTGTACGTCGACGTGCAGGCCAAGCTCCGGAAGGAGTTTCGGAGCTATGGTGCGAACGTAGTCGTGGTCGGCAAGGACGGCGCTTCGCTGCCCGCCGACGCCCTGCCCAAGATCGAGTCGATCCTCTCCGGTCGCGGCATGGCTGTCCCATTCTCTTATGTGGTTGCCCGGACTTTGAGCGGACAATCTGTCGTGGTGGTTGGTACAGACTTCGATCGCGTGCAAAAGCTCAACCGCTGGTGGTCGGTGAGCGCATGGCCGTCCGCATCCCAGCAGGCGCTTGTGGGCATGCGTGCTCTTTCAGTGGTTTCTCCCGATGGCAAACCTTTTGATCTCACCTTCCAGGGCCGTACCATCCACCTAACGGCTGCCGGCACGCTGCAAACGGGTGCGGCTGAAGACAGTCGCGTGTACCTGCCCGTAAACGAATTCACGGCGTGGAGCGGCGTCGCACCTTCCACCATCGAGATCGCCGCCAACGGCACGGCAGAGGACGTCAACGGAGTGGTCCGCCGCCTCGCCGGCGCCTTGCCGACGGCTGAGGTGCGGCCGGTCCGCCAGATCGTCGAAGGCGAAGCGCGTGTGCTCGGCAAGACTCGAGCCACGCTTTACGCGGCCGCGGTTCTCATCATCCTCACCGCCGCCCTCTGTGTTCTTGCCACCTTGACCGGCTGGGTGTTCGATCGACGCCGCGACTTTGCCATTATGAAAGCCTTGGGCGCCTCGGAGGGCTTGGTCAGCAGCTTTTTCGCTGCCGAGGCCGCTGCCCTGGGAGCCGTGGGCGCGGCGCTCGGATTTGTCGTCGGCATTGGCATCGCTGCCTGGATCGGCCGCGCCAACTTCAATGCGACCGTTGTGCCGCGTTTCAGCGTGTTTCCGGTTGTGCTTGCGGGAAGCGTTGGGGTTGCGCTCCTCTCGGCGATTGTGCCAATGTCGCTGTTGCGGCGCGTGCAACCCGCTATGATCTTGAAGGGAGAGTGAAGGTGATCAAGCTCAAGAAAGTCAGCCGCCTCTACCCGGCCAAGGCCGAAGAAAACGGCGGCACCATCCGCGCGCTCGACGACTTTTCGCTCACCGTCGCACCCGGCGAATGGGTTTCGATCATGGGCCCTTCGGGCTCAGGCAAGTCCACCTTGGTGAATCTGATCGGTTGTCTCGACCGTCCTTCGAGTGGTGAGATCTGGCTCGACGACCAGAACGTCGCCAACATTTCAGCTGCTGATCTGAACCACGTGCGCTCCGAAAAGATCGGTTTTGTCTTCCAGCAATTTCACCTGATTCCCTACCTGACTGCGGTCGAAAACGTCATGCTCGCGCAATACTTTCACAGCATGACCGACGAAAAAGAAGCCCTGGACGCTTTGGAGCGGGTAGGACTCAAAGACCGGTGCCATCACGTCCCCTCGCAACTCTCCGGGGGTGAACAGCAGAGAGTCTGCATCGCTCGTGCTCTCATCAACGACCCAAAAATCATTCTGGCCGACGAGCCAACCGGCAACCTTGACGCGCAGAACGAAGAAATCGTTTTGCGTCTACTGCGTGAATTCCACCAGCAAGGGCGCACCATCGTGATGGTCACGCATGATCCGGTGGTCGCTCGCCTGGCCGACCGCCGCATCGAACTGCATCATGGCAAGATCGCCGCCCAGGAAGTGTTCTCGATGGCCGACGAAGAGCAATTCGATGAAATCCTCGAGGAACTCTGGGTCTGCGAAGAACACGGCCAGCAGGCGGAACTCGAACACATGGACGTACACGGCGCCCTGCCCGTCAGCATCGCAGTCGAAAAGATGGCGGAGCTAGGCCTGCTCACGAGCACACCACATCCGCCCGAGCCGCACGATCACAAACCCTTTGTGAATCCCTGCCACGACGCCATGCGTCCGGAAGGTATGTTCGTCAGCGACGGAAGCGCGGTGGTAGCGCTGACACCGAGGGGACGCACGCGTGCCGGCAGCATCATTCGGCGACACCGCCTCGCCGAGCGATTGTTTACCGATAGCTTGGCCATGGACAGCGAGTCCGAAATCGAACAGCAGGCTTGCAAGTTCGAGCACATCCTGTCGCCAGGCGCGACCGATAAGATCTGTGCGTTCCTGGGCCATCCCAAGACCTGCCCGCATGGTGCCCCGATTCCGCCGGGACCGTGCTGTGAAGGCAGACTCCGCGAGCATGAATCCGATGCGATCTCGAATCACGCGGGAGCAAAGGCTGGGCGGTAGCTTCGCCAGTCACAGATTCCGGTGGGGACTGAAGCGGAACTTTCTTGCGTGCCTGCCAAGCTACTTCTTTCCGAAAACTTCCTTTAGAAGCGCTGTGGTTTGAGCGGCAGGATCCTTGCGAATTTGCTTTTCTTCCTCCCCGAGCGTGTAGAACAGACCATCCAGTGTCTTGCCAACAATGTATTGATCCAGATCAAAATGGCCGACCAGCATGTTGCCGCCGGGCGCGCTATTGAGGACTTGGTTGTACTGCTGGACCACCCCGACCCGCTGCATCGAGCTATGGACGATCGGCGCGAACGCCGTGGTCAGGTCCGCGGAACTGGAGCGCTTGAAATATTCCGTAGCAGCCGTGTCGCCACCAGTGAGTACCTGGCGCGCGTCAGCAAAGGTCATCTTCTTCAGGGCGGTCAGGAAAATTTGTTTCGCCTCAGGCGCGGCCTGCTCGGCGGCACGATTCATGCCCACTTCGAGCTCATCAACGCGCGCTCCCATCCCCAGCATGCGCATCCCCCGGCCGACGGTTTCCAACTTTGGTGGAAGCAGTATCTTGATCGCCGGGTTTTTCAGAAAACCGTCGGGCTTGCCCGTGAGAGCGACCGCCTTTCCGGTGCTAACCTGGAGCGCCTGCTTCAATCCAGCGACAATTTTGTCATCGCTCAAGCTTGAGGCATTGGAGTGGGAGAGAGTATCGCCTGCTTTCTTAAGAATTTCGTCCAATTGAGCGGTTGCGTGCGACGAGCAGCCAAGTGCAATAACCATGCTGACCAGGAAAATACGCATGAGAACCCTCGCCGGAACATCTCGACGGCTGATTCTACCGCACAGAAGTCAGCGTAATGGATCGTCTCACCCGATTTAACGTCCCATGCGGTGGGTGTCTGCTCGGGGAATTCCAGAACTCTCAGAGGCCACATCCCCCGAGGGTCGCTTCAGTGTTTTCCGGCTTGCACGGGTATGGCGCCCGCTGAACTTCCTTTATGATGAATTGCGACGATGACTTTCCAACCTCCCAGACCCACCATCGGTGTTTTTGATTCTGGTTTCGGCGGTCTCACCGTTCTCAAGGAATTGGTCGCGTTAATCCCCGGTGCCGACTATCTCTACTTTGGCGACACCGCCCGCCTGCCCTACGGTTCAAAGTCGGTGGAGACCGTTGCGCGCTACGCCGTCGAGGCGACGCACTTCCTGGAAGCGCGGGGTGCGGACCTGCTGGTGATCGCGTGCAATACGGCCACTGCCCTTGCGCTCGACCAGATCACGCGGGCGGCACACGTCCCCGTGGTGGGCGTGGTGGAACCCGGTGCAGAACAGGCCGCGTTGGCCAGCAAGAATCGCCGTGTGGTCGTAATCGGAACAGAAGCCACGGTGAGCAGCCACGCTTACCTGAAAGCGCTGGAGCGGCGCGGCGTCACCGCTCGCGAGAAGGCCTGTCCATTGCTGGTTCCGCTGGTCGAAGAAGGCTGGGTCGA